>Ga0302192_10000112_pt1 | contig 52938 bp, 40 predicted proteins | sample II_Bog_E3_2_FD_200230 | JGI IMG/M metagenome (GOLD analysis project Ga0302192, IMG submission 200230) | Peat permafrost microbial communities from Stordalen Mire near Abisko, Sweden - II_Bog_E3_2 | ecosystem: Environmental > Terrestrial > Soil > Wetlands > Peat | place: Sweden: Abisko...
ACCCCAATTGATGACACTGAAAAACGCGGCGACATATTCCGGCCGACGGTTTTGATATTTCAAATAATAGGCGTGTTCCCACACGTCAATGCCGAGCAGCGGCTGCTTGCCTTGGCTGATCGGTGAATCCTGATTGGCCGTCGGTTCGATGTTCAGCTTTTTGTCGGCATCCAGAACCAGCCATGCCCAACCACTGCCGAATTGGCCCAGCGCGGCTTTGGTGAAATTCTCCTGGAAAGTGACAAAGCTCCCAAAGTTGGCGTCAATTGCTTGTGCCAGCTTGCCGGCGGGTGTGCCACCATCTTTTTTGAGCGTTTGCCAGAACAGTGAATGATTAAAATGCCCACCGCCTTGGTTGCGCACAGCCGTGCGAACCTTCTCCGGCAGTGCATTCAGGTCTTTGAGCAAGTCTTCAAGCGACTGCTTTCCCAATTCAGGAAATTCCGCGACGGCCTTGTTGAGATTTGCGACATACGCCGCATGATGTTTGTCGTGATGAATCTGCATCGTGCGCGCATCAATGTGGGGTTCCAGCGCGTCGTAGGCATAAGGCAACGGAGGCAAAACGAATGGTCCGCTAGGTGTGGCGGTTGTAGGCGCAGAAGTATTGGTTTGAGCAATCGCGCTTGGTAACGTGGCCAGTGCGGCACTGGCGAACGCAGTGGTTTTAATGGCTTGACGGCGGGTCATCATAATTTTGGTATTTAATAATTCGGTTCCCCAAGCTCGGCTTGGGTATTTTTCCAACGTCCTCATATTAAGCCGCCACTCGTTATTCAGCAAGAACGGCTTGGCAACCCACCTCCGCTTTTGCCACGCTTTAAAGCTTAGCTGGCAATTGTGCCGCCTCCAAAACCGCATCAGCGAGTTCTTTTGGCGTCCACTCATTCCCATCGAACTGACGGTAAATGATTCCGTTTGGGTCAAGCACGATGGTTCGTAAGTTGTGCGAAATGCTGTTTCCTTCGTGCATGATCATCAAGTCGAGTCGGGGTGCGAGGTTTGTCAGAACACCGGTGGAGGCGACGGCAAAAAGCCAGTGACTGGCGTCTCCTATCCGATAAAACCCGGCATAGCTCGACAGCATTTCTGGCGTATCAAAACCAGGGTCAAAGGAAATGGAGAGAAATTGCCAGTTGGTCGGTGCGTTGGGCGTGGACGAAATTAGCTTCTGTGCCGTGGCGAAATTGCGATTCATCAGCGGACAATAATCCGGCAGCGGGCATCGCGTGAAAAAGAACGTAAACGCCACCGCTCGTCCGTGAAAATCCGAGAAATGGATATGCCGTCCATTCTCCGCCAGCAATTCGCCGTCCGGCATCAAATCTCCCGGCTTGAGTTCCGGCGGCATGTCGAACGGCATCGCTATCGTCTTGGCCGGTGTTTCGGCCACGTGGCCCACTCGATGGATGTTTTCAATCCAGTCGTCGTTTTCTCTCACGATCAGGGTAAACGTGATCTGATCCCCGGCGGAAAGGCCGTCCGGTTCATTGGTTTTTTTAACCGGAAAATTCATCGTCATTTCCATCATGTAATTTGGGATTGCCTGATGATGGATTGTCACTTGCCGATGGTCTGCGGCAATTTTCTTAATCACTCCGCGTGCAGCGTATGACTTGGCGGAATCCTCGACTATGTTTGTTTCGGAGCAAATGCCGTGGAGCGCAGTGGCCAACAGCAACAGCAAAGGAAAGCAGAGGGCCGACCGATTGACCCTAATCCCAAATTTCATCATGGGCATGAATCCTTATTCAGCGAGGATTGCATCCCAGCGATAGCCCAAAATCCAATTAGCGAGTTTCGGCATATCGTCCGGTGGAACGGTTGTTTTCAGCGGCGGCATGGGAACCGCCCCCCATTTGCCGGTGCCGCCATTCTGCATTTGAGCGATGATTTTGTTCACGGCATCTGGATCGTTGCGATAACTCGCGGCTACGTCACGATATGCCGGGCCAACAAGTTTCGTGTCCGGGTTGTGGCAACTGATGCAAGTATCCTTGGTCGCCAGCGCCAGCAAATCCTTCCGGTTGACGGGCAGAAAGCGGGCCGCCACCAACCGCCATTCGCCGCCGTTTTTCACGACGACGCCAAAAATGTCTGTGGCCTCTTTGGGCGTTGCGCGACCGGCGGCAGACTTGCTGACCAGCAGCGTGACCATGGAACCGTCATCCGACTTGACCATCGCCGTGCCGGAAGGATCAAATTTTTCACCGACAAAAGTGACATTGGTGAGTTGCACATAATCATCTGCCAAAGCCGTTGCATCTTTGAACATGGCTACTCCGACGGGTTGAGATTTGAATGGCTGATTTGTGTCCGTCACCGAGACCGAACCGGCCGTTGCTTGGACACCCGCGCCAAATACTCCATCGGCTGCCTTGCCCGAAAACGTGATTTGATTTCGCGGCACCAGCGCCGTCTCATCCGCACCTGACGCCAGCACCGGCACGGTTGGCTGGCCCGGATTGGTGAGAATGAAGGCGACCGTCTTGTCGTCCGGGGTGACGAGTCGCGTTGTGACGATGCCGGAGATTGATTTGGCTGCGTCTTGCGCTTGGGTGAAACAGCCGGTAAGGACCACAACACTAAATACAAAAACGGATTTCAATTTCATCGGCGGGAGTATGCCAACAAGCGGTGAATCCGAGGATGCGGCAAAATGCCGCATCTCCACTTCTTGACCTGACGAGAGCCAAAAAAGTTAAACTCATCATTTACTTAAACCAAACATGAAACAAAACACGCGACAAAAAACCATGAAACGAATAATGAATTGCAAAATATGGGCGGCGAACATCTTGTTGGTTGTCAGCTCAACCTTGGCTTCGGCTTCTGTGCTGCCGAACACCACCGCCAATGGAGTTGTTTACCTGACGTATGACCGCGCTGCGTGGGCTACGGTTGCACCTTCGGCCGACTACTACACAATTGGCGGGGTTGACACTGGCACGAACGGTAATTCCGCCAACGCCAACGGGCAAAGGTGGATTTATCCCGACCTGTTTGAGGGGACCAACTGGGTGGCGGCCGTTTATCCGACTGATTATCTGACCCCGCTGCCGGATTTTCCCGTATCGCAACCGTTCGGCGGGTTTGTGTTGCCGGTGAATACTTATACCAGCAACAGCTTTGCCGCCAATCATGAAATCACTTCTTACAATTCCACTAGCAATACCAACGGTTACATCGGACTGGGCGGCTCGTTTCGCGCCACCAGCGATTTTAATGAACCCGGCGCTTCTGTGTGGTGGGAGCATCTGGCGCTCGCGCAGGACCCGGCGGATGGCATCTGGAAATTGTATGCCACGTCTGGACCGGGTCAGGGCAGCATTTTTGAATTGAGAAACGTCATCGCCGAAACAATCAACGGCAATCTGCATCTCTCCGGCGATTACGTTTTTGGCAACACGGACTGGTCCCAATTTTTGAATGGTTACAACGGGATTATTGATACCAATCGCATTCTGGGTCACATTGAATTGATCCCGGCAGGCGTGACCAAGATTTTCGCCGGCAAAGCCGTCATCAATTACAACCAGAGTGCTTGGGAAGCGCTGGCTTCGGGCTACGGGCCGACGCCGGTATTGACGCTCTCGGCGTTCTTTAATCAGGAGCAGGCCAATGCGCTCTCGCAAAACCAACTCTTGAACAACGTGCAGGCCAATTATTCCTACACGAATGAAATCTACGCGATGAACGGCGCGACCGTGACGAATCTCCCGACGCGTTACACGCAACCGACGACCTTCATCTATCAGCGGGGAAATCTGACCAACCAAACGGGCAGCATCGGATTGGGCGGCGTGGCGCGATTTGCGGTATACGGCGGCGCGTATGGAAACCTGCTTTTCGGCGATTACACCTTGCAGTATGATAGCTCGCGCATCGCGCTCGGCGGAACCGGCTGGTATCTCGAAGACAACATTCCCCCGGCGGCGGCGGCGTTCGATTTGATCAACGTGACCGTCGTGGAGACAAACTCTTCATTCACCATTTCCGGCGACCTCGGCGTTTCTTTCGAGGTGGCGAACTTCCTTTACAGCACGCCCGCCGACACGCTAGCGGATGTCGGCACCTTCACTTTCACCGGCTATACTGCGCCGTTCACCACGCCGGTCATCAGCCAGTTGACGGCTGCGGGCGGCAATCTGGTTTTACAGGCTACGAACGGTCTGGCCAGCAGTGGTTACACGCTGCTCTCGACGACCAATCTGGCGCTGCCAACTTCCTCTTGGACGGCCACCGCAACCAGCTCATTTGATGGCAACGGTGTCAGTTCAAATTCAATTTCCATCAATCCTGCCGAGCCCGCGCGCTTCTTCCAATTGCAGCAGCCGTGAATTTAATCCGTCAAGGATGGATGCGGGGACGAACTGCCGTGGTGCGCGAGCATGACGGCAGTTCACGCCGTCAAGTCCGCGCATTCACTTTGATCGAGTTGCTCGTCGTCATCGCCATCATCGCGATTCTCGCGGCGATGATTTTGCCTGTCTTGGGACAGGGAAAACGGCGGGCGCAGCGAATAGCCTGTTTGAATAATCTCAGGCAGTTCGTCGCAGCGGACATCATGTATCTGGGCGACCAGCAACAACTGCCGCCGCTTGATGCTTATGTGCCCAGCACGATGACGAGCAACCGGCTGGCCGTCATGGCAGGCTATTTGAACATGACCATTCCACCGGGGCCGGTGGTGAACTGGCCACCGCGCAGCCAGCAGCCCAAATGGTTCAACTGCCCCATTGCCGCCGCATCAGATTATGCCAATGGTCTTACTCTGGGCGGCGGCGTTTACACCGGCTACGAGTATCTGGGCGGCGTTGAGCGATCCACCATGGTTTCCAGCGGCTTTGCCACTATTGTCAATCCCGGTCAAGCGGCTGACTTGAAGAACACGCGGCGTGGTGTTCTCTGGATGGACATCCTCGATGAGTTTGTCACGAGCGATCCGCGTCGGTATGAATTCTTTCACAGCCGGCCCGGCGCGAAATATCCCGACTTCGTTTTTTCTGCCGGCGAGTTGGAAGGCGTCAATCGCGCCTGGTCCGACGGCTCGGTGGAATGGGTTCCGGGAAAGAAATGGAACTTGTCCGGCACGGGCAGCCCCGACCTGAGAATCAAACATATTCTCGGTAACTATTATTATTAACACCCAGAAAAATCATGAATAACGAAGCCATTTCCCGCCGCGACATGCTCCGCCTGCTGGCGTTCGCCTCGGCTGCTGGCGCGCTCGCGCCGCAATTCGTTTCCGCCGCAGAAACCAATGCGCTTGGAAAAATTGAAATGCCGATGCCGTCCGCGCCGCAGGAGCAATTGCGCATGGGCAGTGAAAAGATTGCCATCTTGGTTTATCCCGAATTCACCGCGCTCGACGCGCTTGGCCCACATTATTCGCTCTCCGGCATGATGGGCGCAAAAGTCCAATTTGTTGCCAAGACGATGGACTTTGTGCCCTGCGAAGGCGCGAGCAAAGGTGGATTTTGCGTCAAACCGCACCTGACCTTTGCCGATTGTCCCACCGACCTCGATTTGCTGCTCGTTCCGGGAGGATTGACCGGCACCCTTGCGGCGATAGCAGATGACGAAACGAGGAACTTTATTGCCGAGCAAGGCAAGCACGCGAAAATGGTTGGCAGCGTTTGCACCGGCTCGCTCTTGTTGGGTGCAGCGGGATTGTTGAAAGGCCGCCGCGCCACGAGCCACTGGCAGACTTTAGAATTATTGAAAGAAGTCGGCGCCACACCGGTCGCCGAGCGCGTGGTCTTTGATGGCACGGATCGCGTCACCGCCGCCGGCGTGAGTGCCGGTCTGGATTTGGGGTTTGAGCTTGTGCGGCATTATCGCGGGGATTTTTACGCCAAAGGAATAGAGTTGCTCGGCGAGTATGATCCGCAACCGCCGTTTCCCGGCGGCGGCAATCCTCGCACGGCAGACAAGACCGTGGTGGAGATGCTCAACCTGATGCACGCGCCGATTGTGGAAAAGTTTCGTGCAGTCATTCAGGCGGCGAAAACCAAGTCGGGCTGGTAAAACAACCGCTCAACGGTGCGGCGGGTATTTCGCCAGCTTACGTTGCAGTGACCGACGATCCAATCCCAGCATTCGCGCCGCCTGCGAAATGTTCCCGTTGCAATCGGCCAGCACGCGCTGGATATGCTCCCATTCCACCCGGTTCAACGTGGGGGTTTCGGGCGGAAAATCTTTTGGATTCTCATTGGGCAATCGCTCACCGCGCAATGCCGCCAGCACCTGATCCGCGTCGGCTGGTTTCATGACGTAATCTGCCGCGCCTAAACGGACCGCCTCCAGCGCCGTCGCAATGCTGCCGTATCCCGTTAGCACAATCAGCCGCGCCGCCGGGCGTTGCGAACGCAGTTCGCGCACCACATCCAGACCGGAACCGCCGGGCATTCGCATATCAATGACTGCCCCGTCAAATGACTTTTTAGCCGCCAATGCTTTTGCTTCGGCCGGATTTCCCGCCTCGATCACCGTCATGCCACGCTTGAGCAGTGCGCCCGCCAGCCGGGCGCGAAACGGCACATCATCCTCGACCAGCAAGACAGTTTCCATCTTCATGCCACGGCTCCTTGGGGAATTTCCAACCGCGCCCGCGTGCCGGTGCCCGGCGTGGATTGGATGTCAAAGTGGCCGCCCATCTGTTCGGCGAATCTACGCACCAGAAACAAACCCAGCCCGGTGCCTTTGCCGGGTTCTTTCGTGGTCACGAACGGTTCACCCAATCGCGCCGCAACCTCGGCGGAAAGTCCCGGTCCCTGGTCGCATACCGTGAATGTCAATTCGCGTTGGCTTTTGGTAATATCTAAACGAACTGGTGTGGTCGCCGGTGCCGCATCCAACGCGTTGCTGACGAGATTTGACAAGGCTTGTAGCAGCGCCGCACGCGGTGCGCGGAATGAGACTTCAGAATTTTTGGGCAAAAACTCCAAACGGTTCGCTTGATTGGCCGGAAGAGACGCCCGCAGCGCGACCGCCAATTCATCCGCCCGACAGTCCACCGGAGGATCGTGTGGCCCATCGCCGGCGTGCGCGTGCAGGCGTCCCAAGATTTCCCGGCAACGCTCGACTTCCGTGCGGATGAGCCGGGCATCCTCGGCCAGGCATTCCGGCGGGGTGCCAAGTTCCGCTTCCCGTTCCAGTTCGCGGGCGGCCACGGTGATGGTCGCCAGCGGTGAATTGATTTCATGTGCCACTCCGGCAGCCAGCGTCACCAAGGAGGCGAACCGAGATTCACGTTCAGCTTTCATTTCCGCCGCATGAAGCGCCATCGCCTGCTCACGAAGCAACGCGTTCAGCCGTGCCACAAACCAAGCGAGACAAATGCCGGTGAGCGCCAGTGCGAAATACATTCCCGTCAGATGCAGGTGCATTGGCATGATTCCGCAAATTGGATCGGCATCATTGGTGGGATAGGGCAGCGGCACATTGCGCCAGAACAGTCCGCCGAAACACGCCAGCGAGAGAACCAGCAGTCCCCACGTCCAGCCCGCGCCGAGCAACGAAGCGGCCATCGCGATGTGGATGAGATAAAAGGCGCTGAAGGGATTGTTCGGCCCGCCGGTGAAAAACAACATTGCGGTCAGCAGCAACGTGTCCAAGATCAGCAAGCCCGCCAGAAACCATTGGCTCGGCTGTTTCAGGCGGCGGGCGATGCCACACAGAACTAATTGACTGGCCAGTGTGAAGGACAGCACCGCCAGCAGCGGCAATAGCGGCAGGTGGACTTTAATCACGTCCTCGCAGAAAATGATCGTCGCGGTCTGGCCGGTAATGGCCGCCCAGCGCAGCCGGAGCAGCCACGGCAAAGTGACATCGGTGGGATTCATACGATGATGAATGCCAGTTTCACCCCTGCAACCAGATTGGTCATCACCACGCATTTAGCAATGGCTTGGCGGCTCTGGTTGTAGTTAAACGCGAACGAATCCAACCTGCCATGAGCACAGCAGGTTGAATCGTCCGGTCAATTGGGACGAAAGTGACAGTTCGTCCGTTTTACTTTTTCAGCTTGGCCTCGGCGTCGGCGAGCTTCTTCAGATATTTTTTCGGGTCTTTCTCGAAGGTCGCCTTTTCGGATTCGTCACACACTTTGATCTCCTGGCCTTTATAGACAAACACGTAGGGCTTGCTGTCCATCATGCCTAATTCCATGCTGCATACGAGGCAGGTCTTGAGCGGATAGGGTTTTACCGGAGCGTTGGTGGAATCGTCGGCACGACAAACAAACGAGCAGGCACAAACAACGGCAATGATAACGAGGATGTATTTCAAATTTTTCATATTGGTTTTCAGATTTTAATTTTCAACAACGGACAATGCGAGGACACCACACAGCGTCCTCAAGTTAAAAGGCAATGTTTGCCAAAGTCCCAAGACCTTGGCTGGAAATGCTGGATGGAACTAGGCGAGCAAGCTGCGAGGGGGCGGCACTGGCGGTTTGGGAAAAGATGCCGCAGCGGAAAGGTCAGCCAGCGAGAAAGCCGAATCGGGTTTGGGCGAAATCAAAATGAATTTATCAGCGACGGGTGGGTATTCCATTTTGAGGTTGGAGGAAACCGCCTCGGATTTTTTCTCGGACTTTTTGGCGGCAGCGATGGCTTTGCACATGCAGCAAGGATGCCTGCCGTCGAAGGTGTCGGACATCGCTTCAGACATGGAATGCGTGCGAAGATTTGAAGCCAGCATGGTTGCCCACGCCACGGTTTGCAGTGCAGTCCAATGCAGTCCCGTTGTCAAAACGAGCGCAAACACCACGAGCATTTTTCCGCAGCGGACAAGCACAGTTTGAGCTTAAACGTTATTTTTGTTGGGCGGCAAGCATGAATTAAAATCTGTCACCCACTTGGTTTAATGACGGCGATTTGACTGGTCGGCTTGCTTCCAGGTATTCAGCAACCGACCAGACAAATCGCCGTGATGGAAACCTAGACGGTCACGCACTCACCGGTCGTTCTAAAACCGCGCTCAACTCCGCCGTCGTCCGTTCATGCCACTCCCGACCTGCTCCGTTTCGCTGCCGGTTTCAGAACGCCCGTTCAGTGCTTGGTAATTTGCTCATGGACGCATCAATTTGAGGTGTTCAGTCGAACGGAATCTTTGGCGGCTTTCTGGAATTGGAAAGCCGGTCATTTTGGTTAGACACCATCCCCTTATTAAAAAATAATGCCGCAAGCCGAGCAACGGCCGCGCAATGTCCGCGCAACATCCGGCGTGGCATCCGGCGCAACGTCCGCCGTAGTGTCCGCGCAACATCCGGTGAATCATCCGGGCAGTTGGCGGGAAGCGTCTCACCAAGCTCCGATGAATGTTCGCACCAAAGTTGGCGCGGTGGTTCGCAAATGAGTTCGCAATTGCCGCCGCAGTCTACGCAGCATCCGGCGTAGCATCCGCGCAACAGCCGGGCAATTTCCCGGCAGCGTCCGGGCAGCATCAGGCTAGTGTCCGGGCAATGGACGGGCAGCGTCCGAGACGTGTCCGGGCAGTTGGCGGGATATGCCTCACACAACGCCGGTTAATGTCCACACCATGGTTAGCGCGACGGTTCGCAAATGACTTGGCAATTCCAGTTGGTTCCAGCTGGCAACATCAACGCCATCAATATCAACCCAATTGGCTTCCCTTACTCTTGACGGTTGTCGTGGTCGGGCTTGTCATGCTATTTTTCAGTGAAGAAATTCACTGTTATTACGGTGGATAAACCTGAACGGTTTTTGTTTTGTGCACTGTAAAATTTGAATATACATGATTGACCACCTGCAACCTGTCTCCATTCGCACCACGGACCCGTCGGTCGAAGTCGCCTGGTTCTCCGCCCTGTGCAACGAGGACTATGAATTTCTGGGTGTGCCGGATGGGCAACTGCGCAGCAGTTTCGAGCATTGCTCGGACATCGTGCAAACCGCGGACCGGCTCGGATATCAGAATATCCTCATGCCATCGTCGTTCAATTGCGGACAGGAGCCGCTCACCTTTGCCGGCGCTTTGGCGGTGCTGACAAAACAAATGCATTTCCTGGTCGCCGTCCGCATGGGCGAAATCCATCCGCCCATGCTCGCACGGCACATCTCCACGCTCGACCACATAATGAAAGGCCGGCTTACGATCAACATCATCTCCTCCGAACTGGTCGGCACCACGGAGGGAAATGAAGATCGTTACGCCCGCTCGGACGAGATCGTGCAGATCCTCAAACAGGCGTGGACACAGGATCGCATCAAATTCAAAGGACGCTTTTACGACTTGGATCTGCCGAGCGACCCGGTGAAACCTTATCAACAGAACGGTGGCCCGTTGCTGTATTTCGGTGGCATCTCCGAGCCGGCGAGAAATTTGTGCGCGAAACATTGCGACGTTTTTTTGATGTGGCCGGAAAGAGAGGAAGACCTCTACACAACCATGCAGGATTTGAGCCGGCGCGCGGCGGAGTACGGACGAAAAATCGATTTCGGCCTGCGCATCCATCTCATAGTTCGAAAGACCGAGCAGGAGGCTCGCGATGCCGCAACCCGTTTGATGTCGCGGTTCGATCCAGCCAAGGGCGCGGAAATCCGTGCGCGCTCGCAGGACAACAAGTCGGCGGGTGTGGCGCGGCAAGACGCCTTGCGCGTGGCATCTAAAGACGATTACATCGAGCCGCACATCTGGTCGGGCATCGGGCGCGGGCGTTCCGGCTGCGGGAGCGCCATTGTGGGCACGCCTGAACAGGTTTTAAACAAGCTCCAGCGTTACATAGCAATGGGTATACGTGCGTTCGTTTTTTCCGGCTATCCGCACAAGGACGAAGCCGAAATCTTCGCACGCGATGTCCTGCCGCATTTGAAAACCGTCAAGCTTTCCGTCGCCCAAGGCCGTGTGCCAGTAACCACTCCAGAAACCCCGCTGACCACCGCGCCGCGTCGTTGATAGTAGCGGTTCCAACAAATCGGCCAACCGCGTGGTCAAAGGCAATTAGTTTTTAAATTTGTGCTCTGCCAGCCATTGAGGGTTAAATAGTTTGGACTGGTATTTATGACCTGAGTCGCAGAGCAAGGTTACAATCGTCTGTCCGGGGCCCGTCTCACGGGCGAATCGCACCGCTCCGGCAAGATTGATTCCAGAAAATAAGCCGAGAAAGAGCCCCTCCTCACGAAGCAGTTGATAGATGATAGTCAATGCCTCCTGATCCGGGATACGATAAGCGCGATCCACAGTGGAACCCTCGACGTTTTTTGTCACGCGCACCTGGCCGATACCTTCGGCAAAGGAATCACCGTCATTGGTCTCGGTGTTGCCATGGGTGAACCATGACCACATGGCCGCGCCGTAAGGATCGGCTCAAACTGCGGCAACCTTGGGATCGCGCTCTTTCAAAAACCGGGTCGTACCGGCCAGCGTGCCGCCCGTACCGACGGCGGAAACAAAGGCGGTGACTTCGCCATTCGTTTGGTTCCAGATTTCCGGACCGGTTGTCCGGTAATGCGCCTGCCGGTTGGCGGTGTTGTCAAATTGGTTTGCCCAGAACCAGCCCCGGTCTTTCGCCAGCCGCTGGGCCACGCGGTTGTAATTACCAGGATCCCGGTACGGTTTTTCCGGCACGGTGATGACTTCCGCGCCGAGCGTGCGGAGCAAGGTCATTTTTTCCGGCGACTGGGTTTCGTTGATGACGATGGCCGTGCGATAACCCTTTGCATGACCGATCACCGCGAGACCGATGCCGGTATTGCCCGCCGTGCCTTCGATGATGGTGTCGCCCTTTTTAAGTAATCCCCTTTGTTCGGCATCCGTGATGATGCCCAGAGCGGCGCGATCTTTTACCGAACCGCCGGGGTTCATGAACTCGGCCTTGCCGAGAATTTCGCAGCCCGTCAAGGCCGATAACCGGCGCAGCCGGATCAGCGGGGTGTTGCCGACGTGATGTTCGATTCCATGATAACGCGAGCTGGTGGACATGATGTTTTAATCATACGCGAACCCTCCAGTTGTCCGGTTGGCTTCGAAGTTTTACAGTTATTGCCAGCATGGCCGCTGTCGTTTTAATGGTACGTCCAAGACGGTATGCCTGCGGTATAAAGTATCAAAATCGTGAATGGATTTGAACAAATTATTTGGCCACAATCGGGACGGATATTATGCCGCAACCCGCAACCAGACTTGCAGGCTTCACTGAATCGGTCATTCGTGGAATGACCCGGCTCGCCACTCAACATGGCGCGATCAATCTTGCGCAAGGCTTTCCGGACTTTAGCCCCCCCGGAGGAATTGTTGACAGCGCTCGAACGCGCCACGCGCGGGCCGTTCCACCAATATACCATGACTTGGGGTGCGCCACGATTTCGCCAGGCGCTCGCACGAAAGATTACCCGCTTCACCGGGTTGAAGGTTGATCCCGACCAGCACCTCGTTGTTACTTGCGGCAGCACGGAAGCCATGATGGTCGCCATGATGACCGCATGTAATCCGGGCGACAAGGTCATCGTCTTTTCGCCGTTCTACGAAAACTACGCCGCTGATGCGATCCTTTCCGGTGCGGAACCCATCTATGTCCCGTTGCACGCGCCGGCTTTCCGTTTCGATTCCGCCCAGCTGGCCCGTGCCTTCGCGCAAAAGCCAAAAGCCATCGTTGTCTGCAATCCATCGAATCCGACCGGCAAGGTTTTTACGCGCGCCGAACTTCTGGAAATCCTCCGGCTCGCGGAAGATCACGATGCGTATGTGATTACGGACGAACCTTACGAACACATCGTTTATGCACCGCACGAACACGTCTATTTTTCCGCCCTGCCCGGCGCGATGGCGCGCACCATCACCTGCAACTCGCTTTCAAAAACCTATTCCATCACCGGCTGGCGGCTGGGTTACGTTCATGCGGCGCCGGAAATCATTGCGCAAGCCCGCAAAGTTCACGATTTTTTGACCGTCGGGGCGGCGGCTCCGTTGCAAGAGGCGGCGGTGGCAGGCCTTGAATTGCCGGATAGCTATTACGCCAGCCTGCGCGAACTATATTCAAAGAAACGCGACTTGTTCCTGGGTTACCTGCGTCAAACCGGGCTACCCTTCACCGAACCCCAGGGTGCGTATTATGTGATGCTAGATATTTCGTCGCTTGGTTTTGCCCGTGATACGGAAGCAGCGGAATGGCTGGTGCGCGAAATTGGCGTCGCCGGTGTTCCCGGCTCCAGTTTTTTTCGTGAGCCGGAAAATCGGTTCATCCGGTTTCACTTCGCTAAAAAAGAAGAAACTTTGCACCGCGCAGGCGAAAAACTTTTGCTGACGTGTCCCGGCCCAGCCGCAGTTCCCTGATCCCCTGCCCGGCTCTGATTTTCGTGCCGATGATTCGCCGGGCAATTATGGATCAGAGGGGTTCATCCAGCTTAAAGCGCCTGCCCGTCACGTTCGCTTGTACGAACGCGGTGTGCCTCAATGATCTCAGAAACAAAAATCTTTCCGTCACCGATTTTGCCATTTCTTGCTGATACGATGATGGCTGCCACCGCCTGGCTTGACTGTTCATCTGATACGACCATTTCAATTTTCATTTTTGGCAAAAATTCCACAGCATATTCGCTACCGCGATAGATTTCAGTGTGCCCCTTTTGCCGCCCGAAACCTTTGGCTTCAGTCGCCGTCATGCCGTGAAAGCCAAGTTTGTCCAAGGCGTCTTTGACCGCTTCGAGTTTGAAGGGTTTGATGATGGCTTCAATCTTCTTCATGGTCTTAACAGAATGGGTGATTGGCCGTGAACACTGTCACCGTATTGCCCCGCGAATGTATCGCCGGACAAAAAGTGACTGTTGGGATGGATCGCCGGTTGCCTTGTGACGGATTGTTGGTCAGATAAGGGCGGTTTGAACGCTGATGATCTTGTCAGGGTGAGGTGATGATATAGAACTGTTGCGGGTTAACGCCACCGTTCGGGTCGGTATAGCTATTGGTTCCTCCGGGTAAAGAGCCCGAGGTCAACAGTGACCAGTTGCTGCGACCAGCCGCGAGGTTGGTGGTCGTGTAGATGGAGTATGGCAGGCCGGAGGCACCGGTGAAAGACACCTGGAATCCCGCGCCATTCGCCAAAAATGATTCGGCCGTAAAATAGGGCGCAATGGCCGGACTCAACGTGGCGGCCGTGCTTTGCACCCCGGTGCCAGCGGAGTTTGTCGCGGTCACATAATAATTGCCCCAATTACCACTGCCTGCTGGATAGATGGCATAGGTGGAATTGGTCGCTCCCGTGATAGCGACATAGGATCCAACACCGCCCGCCTGAAAATACCATTGGTAAGTGAATGGCCCGCTGCCGTCAACATTCGCCGAAAGAACGGCGGTCGCTCCGTTCAAGACCGATTGTGATTGCGGCTGGGCGGCAAAACTGGGGGCAATCACACTGGGACCGAACCGGATGCCGCTTAGCAATTGTCCGGCACCAGCCGTGACCAAGGTTGTCGCGGTCGAGAGCGGCCCGTTGTCAACCAGTTGAATCAAACGGTTGCCGGAAGTCTCGGCTGTAATCGCATAAAGTTTCACCCCGGTGACACCTGATCCCCATGATGTATTGGCACTGAAATCCGCCGTTAAGGCACGGGCTCCGGCCAATGAAGTTGCACCGGTCGGCAAGGTATAGCTGTAGATATAACTGCCCGGGCTCACCTGGTCCCATCGTTGAATACCGCCGGCCGGGTTGTTGGTGCCGGCAAAGGCACCATTGTCCGCAATATAAACCGTGTTCCCGTCAGGGCTGAAGGCAAAGTCCACTGGACTGTTGGTTTCCGCGATCAACAATGTGGCCGTGCTGCTAGCTGTCGGCAATCCGGTGATGGTATAAATCCCAACCGGCGAGCCTGCGGCATCAGAGAACGCCAGGTTGCCGTTCACCACCTGCACCACTCTTGGACCTGAGTACGAGCCGGTGACGCTTTCCAACCCCAGGCCGCTGGCCGGTTGAAAATCTACATTTGCGTATTTGACCGCATTGCCGCCACCCGCCTCGCCAGTAGTGTAGAAGTTGGTGCCATTGCCATCCAGATCGGCGGCGGAGTGGATTTGGTGAAAGCCGCCGCTATACAGGCCGGAATTGGTCCAGATCAGCGAATAGTAGCCGAAAGAATCCACCTCTGCGATTCCGCGCCAATTATTGCCGCCGTTGCCACCGGGTTCGGCACTCACATCGGCTCCCGAGAACGGATAAGCCAGGACATAGCCCGCAAAGGCGAGGCTTTGGCCATTGGGAGAGCGGGTGAGCAAGCCCTCATATCCCGCATCAGGACCGGCTCCAGCAAATAGAAGCGACTGGCTGCCAGTTGGCAAATCTGCGCTGTTGTCAATTCCCGTACCATAAGCCTGCCCCAAACCTTCGTCAGGAATCTGGATGGTGCTCACGTAATTTCCCGCTGGAGTGTATTGATCCAAATAAAGGGTGTTCCCGGTTGCCCCGCTTAAAGTTTGGGCTCCGTCGCCGATGCGGCCTACGACCAGATTGGTGGGATACAAGGTTTGGCGTGAAGCCGTCACCGTCAGAATGCCACCGGAAACATTGGTCGCACTGCCATAAAGATTGTTTACCACCAGCTTGTAGGTGCCGGCATTGGCCGCCTGGATGTTGGTCAGAACCAGGCTGCCGACGCCGGAAGCAACATTGGTGATTGTGCCGGTAGCCACAGGTGTCGGGTTGCCATTCAGATACCAGTTATACGTGATGGGCAACGTGCCGGAGATTCCCGTCACAAACGCCAGGTGGTCACCCACCGATTCATTATAATTAGGCAAGGTTAAGGGGGTGATAGTGGGCGCACCGGCGGTCACCGTCAGCGCCGCGTTAGCACTCGTGGCATTGGTCCCGGTCGGATTGCTGATCACAGCGTAATAGTTCCCCGCGCTGCCGTAGGAAATTCCGTTGAGCGTAAGCGTAGCGTTGGTGGCACCGGTAATGAGGCCGTTCGGGCCGTACCATTGATAATAGAAAGGAGCCGAACCGCCAGCCGCAACCGAGAAGGTAACAGTGTTGCCAGGGAAATTTGTCAGACTTTGCGGCTGGAGCACGAACACGGGCGGCAAGGCCGCCGGGCCGAAACGAACTCCGCGAAAAGCATTGTTTTGAGCCGCAGTCTGCAGCACAACCGGAGTGGAGCCAGAACCAGTATCAACCAAGTAGACCAAGCTATTAGTTGTATTGCCATAAGTCGTGGCATAAATCTGAGCTCCGGTCACTCCCGGTCCCCAAGTGCTTGACGCGCTAAAATCCACAGCCAAGCTATCAGCCCCATACAACGAATTGGGATTAATCTGAATCGTGTAGCTCAGACTGTAACTCCCACCGCTCAAGTCCCACCGTTGAATGCCCGACAGTCCGTCAGCCACATAGATGGTGTTGGTGTCAGGACTAATGGCGAAATCGATGGGATAGCTTCCGCTGCCCGTGCTAAGCAGTTGTGCCGTGGAAGCATTATTCGCGGGTAGCGGCTCGGGTGTGCCCGCCGCGCCATAAATCCCGGGAGCGCCATTAAAGAAGTCAGCAAACAAGAGGTTGCCATCGGCAATCTGCACGGAGCCCGGTCCATTGGGACTCGAAGTGAGTGTCGGAATGCCGTTGCCATTGGCATAGCTGTTCACCGCCGAGCTGACAAATTTTATACCATTCGCACCGGCTTGGCCGGACGTCCAGAAGTTGGTTCCATCAAGAGTGACGGCAGCGCGGATGGTATGATTGCCTCCGCTGTACAAGCCGGTGTTCGTGTAGGCGAGCGAATATACGCCGAAGGCGTTGATCAAGCCCAAGCCGCGCCAATAGGCACCACCAGTGGCACCCACCGTTACATCCGAACCGCCAAAAGGGTAACTCAAACTATATCCTGCAAAGCTGAGAAATTCCTGGTTGCCGCCGGAAAGCGACAGCAGCGCTGCGAGCGGTGCGTCCGTGCCCGCACCTTGAACAATCAAGGCCGGGCTGGTGCCGGCGCTGCCAATGCTGCCAGTGCCATAGGCGGCACCGGCAGCCTCATCCGGAATCTGTACCGTACTGACATAAGTTCCAGCACGTGTATACTGGTCGAAATACAAGGTATTGCCCGTGGAACCGCTCAACGCTTGTGCCCCGTCACCCACGCGGGCGACGATAAGATTGGTGGAATACAGCGGTAGCAAGGTGTTACTGACAACCGTCAAGGTAGCCGAGTTTGTTTGTGGAGTTGTGGCAAGATTTTGCACCACCGCCGAGTAGACGCCCCCATTGGCCGGCTGGATGTTGGTCAGCACCAGCAGGGTGTTGGTGGCGCCGGTGAGTGGATTCCCGTTGAGCAGCCACTGGATTTGCGGTCCGCCACCGGTCACGCCCACGACAAACGCCAAATGGTCACCGGAACGTTCCGTGCGGGAAATAGGCGTGGACACAACTGTCAGCGGATCCTGCACTGTCAAAACTGCGCCCAGCGAATCGGTGCTCTGGCTGCTGGCGCTACTGCTCACAACGGAATAATAATTGCCATTATCCGTATCACTGACGCCGGTCAAGGTCAGCGTGGCGGTTTGCGAACCACTAACTGTGGCCGAACCAGTCGCGGTGGGGTTGCCATCGCTAAGGGCCGTTCCGTTCTCATACCACTGATAGGTCAAAGAGGCTGACCCCACCCCCGCCACGGTAAAAGTTGCATTGCCACCTGCCGCTACCAACGGGGCAACTGGCTGGGCCGTGATGTAAGGATCCGTCACCGAAAGAGTTCCCGCTGCGGTCGCGCCGCTCAAGTGGGAGGAATTCGTGACATAGAGGAGATAGTTTCCGATATCTTGATAAGAAACGCCGCTAAGGGTCAACACCAGGCTGAATACCGTTCCTGAAGACGTAGTCCCGCTGGCTCCAGTCACCACACTGTCATCCGACTGGGTGCCGTTGACCAAGGGAGTCGAACCCTTATACCACTGGTAAGTCAGCGGGGCGCTGGCGGTGTTTACCACCGACGTAAAAGTGACCGAGCCGCTATAATAAGCCGACGCATTTGCCGGGCTGGAAACGATCTGCGGATCAGCCAAGCCCACCACGGTCTGGCTGCTGGTCAGGGCATAACTGGTGCCGCTTGCGGTAGCCACAAGTTGAAATGTTCCTGTGTCCCCGGCGCCAATTCCACTAATCGTGAGGGTGGAGGTGGCGGAACCAGACACAGTTCCTGCGCCTCCGGCCGCACCGGCACCATCAGAGAGATTGTTGGTAACGCCAGCAGAAATTTTTTGCCAGTGATAAGACACGCTTTGAGCGGCAGCCACAGCTTTGCCGGTCAGTGACAGGCTTTGTCCGATGTTGACATTAGTGCTGGCAAGGGGCTGGTTGGTGAATTCCGGTCCGCCGGTGACATACGACCAGGTCGAGCCAACGATGAGGTTAGCTATGTAATTTGTGCCCACGCCGCCGGATTCGCCGTTACCGGGACGATCAAGAAACAGGATGCCAGCAATATCAGGCAACGGGTTGGTCATCGTGAAGGCATGAACCAAAGTAGCCGGTGGATTTGCGCCGCCAAAACTCCCGGTGGCGGGATTGGCCCACAAAAAATTTGTGTCGGAACCGCTGGCGTTCATGACATACGCCCCCACCACAAAGACCGGCTCGCCAAAATTTGGCGACACCGGTGTTGTGGCCCAACATTTCCCGGCGGATGAATCGCAAGCTCCAATATAATACGCGCCGGAGCCTTTGCTGAGCAATCCATGATAGGCAATGTATGGATTGGTGCTGCTGCTGGCTTTGCCATAACTGTTAAACATCTGCGACCATACGGAGTAACTGGTGGTGCTATTCACCCCGGCCGAAAGATTGCTTTGGCAGATAAACCCGAGATAACGCCCCTGGTTGCCGGCACCCAACTGCCCCAGTTGCGCTACGTTGAGGAGATAGGAAATATAGAGTGTTTTGATACCACTGGCCGGCCGGGTGAAATCCTGCGACAGATTCAACACGGCACTATTGCCGCAAATGTAAGGACTTTCCGATGCGCTGCCGGTGCCGGTAAAGATCAGAGGCTGGGCAGGATTTTCAAGCATGTTGGTGATGGCGGTGCCCGCCGGGGGAAAGCCAGGAAACGTTGAAGGCAAAAGACCGGACACACTGGAGTTAGGAAAAACGGCACTTTTCGTGTCCTGAATAACCGCCACGTCCAGCCCTTTCAATACTTGCGAAGAAACGTTGGCCGCCCCATTTACTGCGAGTCCATTTTTATTGGTGCCCGCGAAGTTGAGCGTGGTCCAAGGCTCGCCCGTGGGAGCCGTCAGCCCACCCGAACTGAAGTCAATGGCCTGAGACAGATAACTATCATACGTGCTGACATTGGTCACGCCGACGGTTCCGCTGGATGCCTGCGCAACCACGACTCCATTCAAGAAGGTACAAACCAAGTTGGAACCGTTGTTTGCCACCAGACTGCCATACTCGCTAAAAGGCTCATAGGTGGGATAGGCCAGCACAGATAGGCCTGCCAGCGAGATAAGAAGAGCGAGAATTCGTTTCATAAAATGATAGTTCATTTGGGTTTTCAGACTTGAGAGGATTCCAAGATTTCGATTCGATTAGATTGTGCGATTAATTTTGAGAGGTGGTGTGCGATTGAAGCCACGTTTCATCGGTGTACTCGCCAGTGCCGCGACTGAAACTGCCGTTGAAATAAGCCGAGGCCAAAAATGAACTGGAAGTCCACTTATGCAGCTCGGAATGTCCGTCGGAATATCCAAACCCACAAGATCCACCGTGAACCTGCGATGGATCGTCCTGAACATAGACGGTTGTAGGCGTGTCACCGCCCATGAGGCATTCAAAATAGCCGTCGTTTATGCTGGTGGGTTTTTCATCCAAAAAAACGTACCATTGCGAGGTTTGAGTCAGGTCGCCGGTCTTGCGAAAGGTCTTATAATAATTACCGGTGCTGCCGGTGTTTTGCGATCCACCGACGCCGTTCATGAAACAATTCATTGAAATGCTTCGCACACGCGGGGTGCCGACCGGAGCGCCCGGATCTCCGGGACATTTATAGATCGCAGGGGATTTTGTGTAAGAACCCAGCAAAGAAGCAGTCAGCAAAAGGGCATTCGTCTCATCGGGCACGGTGGCCACATTGCCATAGGCCCAGGTGCCATTGGTCGTGTAACCAGGAGATCCGTTTGAAAGCACAGCCGGTTGGGCATCCCCGACGTTTTGGACGAGCCGGCTGTTATTGTCATCTGGATACATCAACCACGCGAGCGTTAACTGCCGCTCGTCGTTCATGCAGTATGTGGCCTGAGCTTTAATTTTCGCCTTACTTAATGCAGGAAGAAGCATGGCGGCCAAAATCGCGATGATGGCGATAACCACAAGTAGTTCAATCAGCGTGAAAGCGTCGCGACGTGGAGTGGCGTTTCGGTTTGCCGGTTCAAAATGACTTTCAGGTATTCTCATATTTTTAGAGAGCACCTCCAGTCGACCGGTCGGGCATCACCTCAGCCTATCACGGCTGAAGACGTCGCTTTTATCTCATTTAATGACGACAGAGTCAATAGCTATTTGTAAAAATTTTGTCTTTGGAATTATATTTTAACTGTATTTTATATGTTTTGGCGTTGATTTATTTGTTTTTTTTGATAAGAATATATATATATATACGTCTCATCTAATCGTTTAAATGAAGCTAATAAAAAGTTTTTGCAACCTTTGCATCCTTTTGCTGGTGGCATCCAGCCTTGCCCTAGCTGAGGAAACCAGCAGCGACCCCGTTGAAAAACTGGGCTGGCGACTGGCCATCACTCCTTACAGCTTCCGGCTCTACCCGATCGACGAAGCTATCGACAAAACTGCGGCGGTCGGCATCAAATACATCGGGCTTTCGGGCAATATCAATATTACGAGCAATCAAACGGTGAAAGCCCTCGATCTAACGGACGCCCAGTTACAACACATCCGTAAAAAATGCGACGCTGTCGGCATCAAGATCATCAATTTGGGCATCGTGCCGCTGCCAGCAAACGAGGCGGAAAGCCGCAAGGCTTTTGAGTTCGCAAAAAAGCTGGGGGTGGATGTCATCGTCGCTGAACCCGGGCCGGATGCGCTGGACACGGTGGAAAAGCTTTGCAAGGAATACAACATCAAGGTCGCCATCCATGATCATCCACGGCCTTCACATTATTGGAATCCGGACACGGTACTGGCTGCGATCAAAGGCCGTACGCCGCTCTTGGGAGCCTGCGCGGATGTGGGCCATTGGAAACGCTCCGGACTTGATCCGGTCGAATGCCTGAAAAAGCTGGAGGGCCATGTCATCTGCCTCCATTTCAAAGACGTGGTTCCCGACGAAGCCAATCCCGGTACTCCGCCCACCAATGGGTCCGCCAAAATGCACGACGTCCCGTGGGGCACCGGCGACTGCGATGTCAAAGGCATGATGACGGAGTTGAAGCGCCAAAATTTTCACGGAGCATTCTACGTCGAATATGAATATCATTGGGATCGTTCCGAGCCGGAGATTGCGCAGTGCGTCAAATACTTCAACGCCATCGCCCAGGAACTCGCAAGGTGAAAATCGCCGCGATTTTTAGCGATGTGACCTCTTTGTGAAAATATGAACTTCAAGCAATCCTATATGCGGCTTCTAATATTTCCCCTCCGCAGACTGTGCGGCCCGGTGATTACGACCGCCGTCTCTGTGTTTCTCATTGGGTGCGCTTCGCAGACCGGCCGGCTGGATCTGAATAATTTGCCGCGCCAGCAAAAACTGGACGCGAACTGGCGGTTCCATCGAGGTGAAATCGGCCAAACAAACCAGATTGTACGGATGGATTACGACGACAGCCAGTGGCAAGCCGTCAATGTGCCGCACGATTATGTTTTGGATGGTACCTACGATCCGGCGAAGGATCGCAGCCACGGTTATCTGCCACTGACTACGGCCTGGTATCGCAAACATTTTTTTGTTCCAAAATCGGATGAGGGCAAAAATCTTGAGCTGCAGTTTGACGGAATATTCCGCGACAGCCAGATATGGTTGAACGGAGAATTTCTGGCGCGGCATCGCAGCGGGTATTCTGGGTTCAATGTGGACATCTCCAAGGCCGTGAATTTCGGCGGGAATAACGTGCTCGCAATCCATGTGGATCCCCGCCATTTCGAGGGCTGGTGGTACGAAGGCGGCGGAATTTACCGGCACGTTTTTCTCAACATACGCTCGCCGCTGCATGTCGCCGATTTTGGCACACAAGTCATCAGCGAGGTGCCGCATGACGAGGAAGGTGCCGATGCCCTGGCGAATATTTCGCTGGAAACTTCTGTGGTTAACAGCGCGGCGGAGCCGGCCAACTGCACGATTGTTTCTGAAATTATCGGGCCGGACGGAAAGCTGTCTGCAAAATTAAGTGCCAACGCCACGATCAGTGCGGCAGGCCGCGAGACGGTTGCCCAACATTGCATCATCCCGCATCCGCAACTTTGGTCGCCGGATTCGCCCAACCTTTACGAATTGCGCACGTCCATTTTTAAGGATGACCTGCGGATGGATTCGAAAACGACCACTTTCGGCATCCGGACGATCCGCTTTGTGGCAGACAAAGGATTTTTCCTCAACGGCAAACGTGTTGAAATCTATGGTGTGGCCTGTCATCAGGATTTTCCCGCCGTGGGCATCGCAGTGCCGGACAGTCTGCAACCATGGCGTGTGCAGCAGTTGAAAAACTCCGGCGCCAACGGCTGGCGCACCGCGCACAACGTCCCCGCTGAATCGGTCATCGAAGCTTGCGACCGCCTGGGAATGCTGGTGATGGATGAGAACCGCCAGTTGGGCGACGGCTATGATCAGAAGGCCAACCCCGGCACGACTTATACCAACTTGGAGGATTTGGATTACATGATATTGCGCGACCGCAATCACCCGAGCGTCATCATGTGGTCGCTGTGCAACGAGGAATTTGTCAAACACACGGAAGGATCATCGGAGGGCGCGCGCATTTTTTCGGCGATGATGGAAGAGGTCCACAAATACGACCGTACGCGTCCAATCACCAGCGCCATGGATTCCGGCTGGTTCGGGCACGGTTTCGCGGACGTGGAGGACATCATCGGAGTGAATTACAGCTACAATCGCTATGACGAAATCCACAAAGCTCATCCGGACAAACCCATGTTTGGCAGCGAAACCGCGAACAATAAAACCGCCCGCAGCAATTATGAATATGACAAGACCAATGGTTTGATGAGTGCTTACAATCTGACCGATCCCGGCTGGCAGCCGGTGGCCTCGCGTTCATTTATGGCGGGTTCCTACACTTGGACGGGTATTGATTACCGCGGCGAACCGAATCCCGATGGCTGGCCCGACGTGAGCAACAACACCGGGTTGCTGGACAGCTGCGGTTTCCCGAAAGACAAATTCTTCTATTTAAAATCCTGGTGGACGACACAGTCGATGGTGCATCTCCTGCCCGTGTGCTGGAACTGGCCGGGCAAGGAAGGTCAAAACATCCGGGTGATCGCCTTCAGCAACGCCAAACAGGTCGAAGTGTTTTTGAACGGCAAAAGCTTCGGCATCCAGAGCATGCCGCAAGATGGACATCTGGAATGGCAAATTCCTTATGCGCCCGGAGTACTGGAGGCGAAAGGGTTTGCCGACGGCATGCTGGTGGCGGACGACGTGGTGGAAACCGTGGACGCGCCGACGCGATTGGAGATTTCTCCAGTGCGCCAGAATCTAAAAGCCGATGGCGAAGATACGATCGTTGTGCCGGTTTCAGTTCTGGATGACAAAGGCCGGCTCGTTGCCAATGCGGACAACCACGTTACGTTCCAACTCACCGGCGGGCGTTTGCTTGGCGTGGGAAACGGAAATCCTGGCGATCATGACCCCGACCGGGCGAATCAAAGAAACGCTTTCAACGGCCACTGCATTGCCGTGATCCAAGCTGGAATCAAATCTGAAAAAATAACACTGACCGCCAGTTCGCCGGGACTGAAACCGGCCACACTGACTTTTAGCGCCAGATAGTTCCACGTTTCAGCTACTTCGATTTCCCGGCTTGATTAGTATTTAAAGGCTTAAGCCAACGAACCATTATCAGCATAAGAGATACCAGCAGCACTTCCCATAAACAGGCCAAAGGATTATGCCGGTAATTCGGCAGCCGGTTTATTTGCTCCGTCGCCCACGAAAACGGCGGCACCTCCGACCAGATAAAACCGAGCAAATGATGTATATGCGGTTCCCGATAAAAAGAAATCTGAAAATTAAAGATTTGCTGACTGTGAATAAAAATCCAATCCACGTCAGCCAATGCGGCAAAGAAAATCCCCCACCAATAACGCCACCATAAAACCAAAAAAACAATTGTAGTCACCAGCACCATGGTGTGATAACTGACCCAAAAAACACCGTGAAAATCCGGATCCGCCGGATGAAAGGTAATACGCGCCAGGTTATCCAAGAAACCGTGCGATAAAAAAGCAACCACAGCCGTCGTCACCAAAGCAATCCGACGGGAAGGTATTTTTTGAAAAGTTTTCTGGATGATGACACCAGTCAGGATGTGGGTTGGTTCCTGCATGAGTTCAAAACAGCGTTTGCATCCGGTGCCAAATAATCAGTGCGCTTCCAGTTTGTCCCGGTCAGGCAGCGGCGACAGGAGAAATGTTTTAATCACTTGTTTCGTGTTCATAAAATTATTGAAGTAATTTTATTTATACAAACCGGCTTTTCCTTCGGAACCACACGCGCGAATGATTTCTTTGATGTCTTCCTTGAGCCGGTCCTTGGCCGCGCGCGAAATCTGCCAGGCATGATGTTCATGCTTGAGCGTCAGACTGTACTCATTCCAGTAGCGGATGTAGTTCATACGGATACCTTCGCCGAAATTAATCTTGGTCATGCCGGCTTTCACCAACCGTGCAATGTCAGGCAGCGAAATTCCGCAAGTGCCGTGCTGAACCAGCGGCATTTTTACTGCCTGGCGGATTTTCGCGATTAATTTAAAATCCATGCCGTGCTGCTCCTTGAAAATGCCATGAGTACTCCCATTGGCCACGGCGAGCAAATCAACGTCCAACTTCGAAGCAAATTCTTTTACCTCAGCCACGCTTACCGTACCGCCGCGTTGTTTGGAATCATCCGAACTTGTTATGATGTGGCCGATTTCCGCCTCGACGCTGATGCCGAGCGGCCGGACTAGATTGATTATTTGCTGCGTGCCTCGCACGTTTTCGTCGAGCGGTTTGTCGGCGTAATCAATCATCACGTGCGTAAAACCGGCGCGAACGGCACGCAGGATGGACTGCGGAGTCTTGCCATGATCAAGCGCCATTGCCAGTGGAATGGTGGTTCCCACTGCATGAAATTTGATTACCGACCCGGCCCAATCGTAGCCACAATACTCAAGATTTGGTTCGTATTCCGCTATGATTAGTGGTGACTGCAATTCCTGCGCGGCTTCCAAAATGGCGCGGCTGATATCGTAGCTCCCGCCGTTGTTGTTGAGGGCCGGCACGCCGAAGCCTTGGGCTGCAGCAACATCGCAGATTTGTTTTGCGTTAAGCAGTTTCATTTGATCGCGGGAGTTTCAATGTCCCGTTTTCGGTAAAGTTTCTTCAATGGCCTGACGCTCATGCGACATTGTTTCAGCAACTTCCTCAACCGATAGTTTTTTGGGCGGGGTCAGCAGGCTGACCACGATCAGGGCGAACGCCCCGGCAATCATCGCCGGCAAAGTCGGGTTGGTCATAAATTTCATCACGCCCAACGCCACGACCGGAGTGGTAATAAGCGCAGCCATTGCGCCTTGCGAAGTTGCACGTGGCCATAACCGCCCAAACATGAGGCACACGCCGAGTCCGCTCATGGTCAGCGGCAGGAATTTCACCACGAACGAAACTATGTCGTTGGCAAACAAAGCCAGCGTGGTGGAGAACAAAAACATACAAACCAAGATCCAGCGGGCGGCACAAACGGGTTTTCGTGGATAGCGCTTCATTACTAATGGAAAAATATGCCGTATAAAAAAGGTGCTCGCCGAAGCGGCCGTGCCATTGGCTGCGGAAGATATACCGGCAACCATTGCCACCACGACGATGGCCGCGAGCCAGGACGGGAAGGAATGCATTACCAGCCAGGGCATCGCTTGATCAGCTTTGGGCAGATGGGGATTGATTTGATAGGCATACATGCCGGCGATGCCGATCACCACGGAAAATGCGATCACCAACAAGCCGGAAAACACCATGCTCAACCTCGCGCTACGTTCCGTTAACGCGCTATACATTGTGAGGCGCCGCGCCGGATCTGCGAGTGGATTGGAGGCCATCACCAAAATCAAGCTGATAACCGACCAGGTGCCATAAGAAGCCGTTCCCAAAAACGAAACATATTCAGGTGGCACCGATTGTTGCAATCCCGCCAGCCCGCCGGCATCGTGCAATATCGCATGCAGCAAAAAACCGAACCCTAAAAATAAAATCGAGGTTTGCAGCACATCGGTGTAAACCACGGCTTTCATTCCGCCCGGTATGGTAATAAGCGCTTTGGCGAAACCCGCCAGCACCACGCACAATTTTGGCGGCAAGCCGGTCACAGCGCCAAGGACTGCCGCCCCGCCGATGATTTGCACTGCCAGCCATAGGAACTGCGAAATAAATAGGCTGATGCTCGAAAATTCTACTACCGCCCGATTGCCGTCGTAGTAGCAGGCCATTTCCTCAGCCAGTGTCATGAATTTATATTTCCGCATTCCCGCAAAAATCAAACCGGCAAGCAAAGTGCCGATGCCGAGTCCGATCGGATAGGCGCAGCCTGCCCAACCATGTTGATACGCGAGCCCTGTACCACCAATGATCACGCCCGTGCCGATGCAGGTGCCGGTGATGGTTCCGGCGAGCACCCAAAACGGAAGTCCCCGGCCAGCTACAAGATACTCTGCCGGTTTGCGCACCCGCGCGACCATGAAGAACGAAACTGCCGTCGTCAAAACAACGAAAATCACCAGGCCGATGGAAATTGCGAGCCGCGTGTCCATTTCAAAGGATCTGAATTTGTAGCGCCCGCGCCAATCGTTTGAGTAGCACTGCGTGATGGCCTTGCACGACAGCGACGTGATGCGGCATTCCGGCATGGCAAAGTTCCTCGAACCACTCGCGCGGGTCACAATTCATTTTTGCCAGGCCATTTGTTGCCATCAGATGACGTTTCGGTTTTAGTGTTTCGCCTTCGCGCACAGCGAGAAAATATTTTCCGTCACAACGCCAGAAACGATAAACCGTCACGGGCATTCCCGCCCGCAAAGTCGCCTCCATCACCGCCGGTTTTTTGATATTGAAATGCTTGGCAATCTGCGGTCCGCCGGGCTTGCCGACCGGTTCGCACAATGACATCGGTGCCGCGCCGCCGTGCCAGAGTGTTATGGTTTGGTCATCATGCTCCAGCCAGTCAGATAAATAGCTGCGGCCCAAACCGAGACTTTCGACAAGCCACGCGCCCAGTGCGCCGTCCGCATCCCCTTCGATGCCGATGGCGCGGCCTTCGTCGGCCATCCGCGCGACGGCCAAATACGGCCATTGGCCAAATACATTGGGAATTTCGGGCCACTCACGAATCGTCATCGCGTCGAGGTTTTCTTTTTCAAAAAAGGATTTGATGGCGAGATACAGCCGCGAAGACATCGGCAAATCTTCGTCGCTCGTGTCTTTATGCGGAAAACCGAGCGACTTTACTTTGCCGACATCTGCGGCGACAGCGTCCGCGCTTAATTCATTCACCGCGTTGGAAAAATCAATCAAGCTGAACGACTGCACCTGCACACCTGTGGCCCGATGAATCACAAACGGATCGGCACCCATCGCAAAATAACCCGGTGCCTGCCCACCGATGATACCGAGACGAACTTTTTTCAAGCATCGCACTGTCACCGCGAGACGAACCGCCTCGGAAAAACGCCGTTGCGTTTCGGCGGCATCGGGATCGCCCTGCACCAGTTCAAACGCGTGGCCCATCTGCCGCAACACCGACGCCCAGCAATGTACACCAACGAGCGAACACGAACTGATCATGTCACCGTCCGGCTTCTCCGGCGTTGCCCACAAAATGACCGGATCAGGCCAAAGCTGCGCGATGGTTTGCGACAACCGCGCGTCGCCCATCGTGGTTTGCAGCAACACAATCGCATCCACTTTTTCGCCGGCGCACGCAGCCATCACCCGGCGCAGCGATTGATCATCAATCGCCTTTTCTGCCGGTTCAAAGATTTCAAAACCGGTCTGCGGCAGCCAACCACGTACGCGTGCTTCCATCTGTTTGCCCCAATCCATGTCGAATCCCGGGCGGCGGCGGCCGAGAAAAATCACGCCCACTTTCAATGGCTTGCTCATATTCCAAGTCCCAACGAAACGTGTTTGGTTTCCAAAAAGGCGTCCATACCCTCGACGCTAAGCTCGCGGCCCCAGCCGCTTTGTTTAACGCCTCCGAATGGGCAGTTGCTAGTAGTCGGCACACCGTCGTTGATGCCGAGCGTGCCGATCTCCAGCAATTCCATCAGCCGGAACGAGCGCTTCAAGTCACGCGTGAAAGCATAGGCGCTCAAGCCAAATTGCGAGTGATTCGCACGCTCAATGGCTTCGTCATCAGAATCAAACGGTACCACTGGCGCGACCGGCGCGAACGTTTCCTCGCTCATGCATGCGGCGTCCTCAGGCACATCGGCAAGCACAGTCGGTTCAAGAAAAAATCCGCTGCGGGCAATCCGTTTGCCGCCGCACAGCAATCGCGCACCGCGTTTCACCGCGTCGTGGATATGTTCCAACGCCTTGTTCAAGCCTTCTTCGTTGATCAACGGCCCGACCGCGACACCCACTTCAAATCCATCGCTCGTTTTCAATGCAAGAGTTTTTTCGACAAACTTCGCCAGAAACTTTTCGTAGATGGAACGGTGGACGTAAATGCGGTTTGATGCAATGCACGACTGGCCGGTGTTGCGGAATTTGGTGATCAGTACGCCTTCCACGGCGGCATCCAGATCGGCATCCTCAAAAACTAAAACCGGCGCGTGGCCGCCAAGTTCGAGGGAAAGCGGCTTGACCTGGTCCGCCGCGCCGCGGATGAGTTCCTTACCGACCTCGGTCGAGCCGGTGAAGGTGATCTTGCGGCAGAGCGGATTGTCCAAAAATTCCTGGGCAATGTCGCGCGCCGAACCTGAGACAAGTTGAAAAACGCCCGGGGGCAATTTTACCCCGGCAACGCACTCGGCAAATAACGCCGCGCAAACCGGTGTCGCGCTCGCCGGCTTCAAGATCACCGGGCAACCCGCGGCGAGCGCCGGCGCAATCTTCCGCACCGCCAGCACCAGCGGAAAATTCCACGGGCTTATCGCCGCAACCACGCCAATTGGCGTCTTTACCACGAGGTGGCGTTTGCCGTCAGTCTGATTCGGCACGATACGGCCATACGCACGCCGCGCTTCCTCCGCAAACCAGCGCAGGTGATCCACCGTCATCGCGATTTCACCGACGCTTTGCGCGAGCGGCTTGCCATTTTCCATAGTGATGGCGCGGGCGATTTCATCACACCGGTTTTCCACCTCATCCGCGATCTGGTTCAAGAACGACCCGCGGGCCTTGCCGGTAAGCGCACGCCAACCCTGAAAGGCAGCGTGTGCGTCTTTCAGCGCCTGCGCGATGGCGGAGCGTTCAACGGTGCAAATTTCCGCGAATACCTCCGTCGTGGAAGGATTCACGACGCGGATCGTTTTCGGCGTCCGGACGAACTGGCCGTTTAGATAAAGCGGATAGGTTTTCATTTACCGGCCACCTTAGCCCAGTCTTTCAAAAACGTATCGAGTCCGCTGTCCGTGAGCGGGTGGTCGTAAAGCATTTTCATGAAGTCGAAAAACATCGTGCAGCAATCGGCACCCGCGAGTGCCGATTGCAGCACGTGCTCGGGATGGCGCACGGCGGCGGTGAGAATTTGGGTCTTGAAACCGTAGTTGTCGTAAATCGTACGGGTCTGTCGAACGAGATCCATGCCGATGTGGCCGATGGCGTCGAGCCGGCCGACGAAGGGGCTGATGTAAGTCGCGCCGCATTTGGCCGCGAGCAACGCTTGGACGGGCGAGAAGTTCAGCGTCACATTGGTCTTGATGCCGTCGGCGGAAAGTTCCTTCACCGCCTTGAGACCTTCGCGGATGACCGGCACCTTGACGACGACATTCTTGTGCAGCTTGGCGAGCACGCGGCCCTCCTTCACGATGCTTGGCTCGTCGGTGGCGATGGTTTCCAGCGATACCGGACCGTCCACGATGTCGAGGATTTCGCGGTAAACCTCGTCCGGCCTACGTCCGGATTTCATCACGTGCGTCGGGTTGGTAGTCACGCCATCCACGATTCCCCAGGAATAAGCCTCTCGGATCTGCGCCACGTCGGCGGTATCAATAAACAATTTCATGATTGAATTTTTGGTTTGGGGAAATTGACAAAATTTTTCGGCGCGCGGCCTTCGAGCACGGCGGTCAGGTCCTGGCAAACCGCCGCCAGCACGCGATCCTGCGCCTCGCGTGTGAACGCGGCGATGTGCGGGGTCAGAATGACATTGTCCATGCCCGACAGCGGACCGGCCGGTGCCGGTTCCTGCTCACGCACATCCAAGCCGGCCCCGGCGAGTTTCTTTTCCTGCAGCGCCCGGATTAAACCTGCCTCTTCCACGACTTCGCCGCGCGCAAGGTTCAGGAAAAAAGCCGATGGCTTCATCCGACAGAAACGTTCGTAATTAAAAAAGTGCCTGGTCTCTGGCGTCAACGGAACGTGGCAGGAAACAAAATCAGCTTGCGCCAGCAACTCGTTGAGGCTGAGAAGTTCGGCGTGCGTTTCCGCCACGGCGACGGCGTCAGGGCTGATGTAGTTATCGTGCGCAAGGATGTTCATGCCCAGCGCGCGCGCCCGTGTGGCGGTCAAGAATCCGATCCGGCCCAAACCAACCACGCCGAAATTTTTTCCGTAAAGTTCCGTACCGACGAAGCGTTGCCGTTCCCAGCCGCCGCCATGCGCATGCTGGTTCGCCGCCGGAATTTTCCGGGCGAGCCCGATCATCATGCCAACCGCAAGTTCCGCAACGGAAATAGAATTTTGATCCGGTGTGCTGACCACCACGATACCTTTCGCCGTTGCCGCAGGCACATCAATGTTGTCCAAACCGGCTCCGGCCCGACCAATGATTTTTAAATCGACGGCCATGGAGAGCAGTCGGGCATCCACCTGGGTCTGGTTGCGGACAATCAGCGCCTCATATCCCGGCAACACTGACCCGAGTTTGTCAGGAAATTTCCAGAGATCTGACTCGACCGTGACAGAAAAGCTTCGTTTAAGCTCCTCGATCCAGTGTCCGGCAATCTTTTCTGTTATCAGAATCTTTGCAGCCATATTTTACCGTTCACAATGCACGGCATCAAACAGTCATATTTTTAGATTAATAACAACCAATAAAGTCGTCTATATAACCTGCTACAATTGGCTGGCAGGGCAATACTATACCAAGATGACCTCGCTGCAATTTTTTTATTTGTTATTAAAAATAAATAAATAAACTTATAATTTTTCGCAATAAATCTTTTTAATAAAGGAAATTTTAGATTTTTTAACACATTTTCACCAAATTTGCCGACTACTAATTTTATCATTTTATTGACTTTTTTTTACAAGCAGCGAACATTTAATCAAATATTTTTGCGCGGCTAAAAAACCAATTCTAAAAATTGAATCCACAATCTAAAGACAACTATAGAGATAGTGTTTTGGTACGGTCGGGTCGTCAGAAGCATCAGACCACCGCCAATTTGGAAGCTGAAATCCTACTGCGCGTGCGCGCCCGGCAGGACCTTTCCCGGGTCGAATTAGCAGGCCAGCTCAAGCTGGCTCCATCGACCGTAGGCAGCTATGTAGATCGGCTGATTTCCGAGGGATTTCTGGTCGAATGGCAAAAACCAGAGCGTGATCAAGGACGCCCGCCCACGTTGCTGGCCCTTAATTCAGAAGGCGGCTGTTTCATTGGGGTCGATTTCCACGCCCAGAAATTAATGGCGACGATTGTGGATTTTTCCCAAAAACCGATCCGTCAAATCCAGAAAAACATTCTGCCGGCTGATTCCGCCGAAGATGTGGTTTCCAAGATCGCATCAACAATCGCCGAGCTCGGCGAAGGCCGTATGAACGACATTTTGGGGATAGGCCTCGGCGTTCCCGGCACCATTGACCCGCAAAATCAAAAGGTGGGGCGTTATGCCCACATTCGTGGCTGGGAAAATATTCCCCTGCGTAAGCTGATCAGCGAACGTTTTACCGTGGATGTATTCCTTGAGAACAATATTCGTACAATGGCCCTGGCGGAACTCTGGTTTGGCCAAGGACGAGGACTTGAGAACTTTATCTGCCTCGGTATCCGCACAGGCATTGGCGCAGGCATCGTTGCCCGCGGTGAATTGTTATATGGCGAAAACAATCTGGCCGGTGAAATTCGCGGGTGGGTTTGTCCATACGGTTCGTTACGCGGCCGGGTTCTAGCCGGGGTCGTCCCATCATCCTGGGAGTGCAATGGATTGCGGGCATTAGAGGAGATTGCGGCAATCCCGGCCATAATCCAGACGGTACGCGAAGGGGTTAACTCCGGAAGGCCGACCATTTTACACCCCAACAACCCTTCAGTGACGTTTGACGATGTTATCTATGCAGCAGGCAAAGGAGATCCACTGGTATCCGAAGTGCTTGCCGATGTTGCCCGGACACTGGGATGGGTATGCTGTCAGTTCAATGCCATGTTCAATCCGCCCAAAATCATCCTCGCGGGCCCGCTGGTCGATTTAGGGCCAGCGTTTCTTGAATCGCTTCAACTCGTAGTCAACGAGTTTTGCTCGGCCACCGGCCAGACCGTACCGATGGTGGTCGGTTCAGAACTTGGAAATTTCAACGGTGCTCTGGGTGCAGCTGCCTTGGCCTTACACAACTGGAAACCTACACGATGAGACGGCCATACAATTTAACCAGAAGGCGCTTCATTGCCACTGCGGGCGCAGCTTTGGCAGCCCCCATGTTCATACCCGGCAGATGCCTCGGACTGGACAGTGTTACCGCTCCCTCCAACCAGATCACGCTCGGCATCATCGGCTGCGGCAATATGGGCACACAAAACACCAATGCTTTCCTGAACGAAACGGATTGCCGGATTGTCGCCACCAGTGATGTGGATGCAAACCGGCTCACGACGCTCACCTCCACCATTAATACGCACTACAGCAACCAGGATTGCAAAACTTACCACGATTTTCGCGAAATTCTGGCGCGCACGGACATTGACGCAGTAATGATTGCCCTGCCCGACCATTGGCACGGCTTCGCCGCCACGGAAGCGGCGCGGCATAAAAAAGATATTTATGGCGAGAAACCCCTCGCCCACACCGTGGCCGAACAACAGGCCATCGTCCGTTCGGTAAGGGAAAACCATCGCATCTGGCAAACCGGCTCCTGGCAACGCTCCGTTAGAAGTTTTCACAAGTCTGCCGAGATCGTCCGCAACGGTCTTATCGGCACGATCAAACGCGTAGAGGTTGGCCTGCCAAAAGATTACAATGGTGCCGAAGTATCGCAGAAAGATCACATGCTGCCGGAACCGGTGCCGTCTTGGCTCGATTACGACCTGTGGGTCGGCCCGAGCAAAATGATTCCGTACATTCCCGCGCGCCTGCACCGACACTGGCGCTGGAATTACAATTTTGGAGGCGGTCAGTTGATGGATTGGATCGGGCATCATTGCGACATCGCGCACTGGGGGTGTGACTTTGACAACTCCGGTCCCTACCAAGTGGAAGGCCACGGCGAATTCCCTCCTTCCGGCGGTGTTTGGGACGCTGCCAAAATCTATCGCATCGAACTCAAATATCCGCGCGGCATTGAGATGACCATCGCCGGCGGTTACGATGACATCCAGTCGGGAATCAAATGGATTGGCACCGATGGATGGGTACACGTGGACCGTGAAAATTTTTCAGCTTCCAATCCCGAGTGGAAGCGCTGGAAAGACCTGCCCGACGAATTACGCAAGGTGAAACTTTATGACTCGCGCAATCACTACCGGAATTTTCTGGACTGTGTGAAGTCGCGCCAACCTACCATCACACCTGCGGAAATCGCACATCACTCGGCGATTCCCGGGCATCTTGGGCTGATCTCCATGTCGACCGGCCGTAAAATACAGTGGGACGTGACCTCCGAAACTATATTGGGGGACGCAGATGCTTCAAAGCTACTTTCGCGCGATTTCCGGGCGCCCTGGAAGCTTGTCGGGCGAGCATCATGAAACCTGTACGATATGGTTTGATCGGCTACGGCGCATGGGGCCGGCATCATGCGCGGGCCATTGCTGAATCTGGCGAATCTGAATTGATCGCCATTGCCACCCGTTCGCCGGAAAATCAAACTGAGGCACGCTCGCGACATCCTGCGGCATATATCACCGCCGACTATCGGGAATTGCTCGCCCGGGCGGACATTGATGTCATCGACGTGGTGCTGCCAACTGATTTGCATTTTGAAACCGGTTCCGCGGTATTGCGCGCCGGCAAGCATTTGTTACTGGAAAAACCGATGGCCGCAAATATCGCACACTGTGACGAGCTGATCCAGCTAGCGAAGGAGAATCACTGTTGCCTTGCTATCGGACACGAGTTCCGACTATCCGCGCTCTGGGGCAAGGTCAAGGAGATGATCGATGCGGGTGCCATTGGTGAACCGCAATACGCACTCATCGAACTCTGGCGCAATCCCTACCGGCAAGGTGCAAATGGCTGGCGGTATGATGTCCTGCGTGTCGGCAGTTGGATCCTGGAGGAACCGATCCATTTTTTCGACCTGGCGCGCTGGTATTTTAGTCGGCTTGGAAACCCCAAGAGCGTCTTTGCTCAGGCCAATAGCCGCCGCTCCGAACATCCCGAGTTAAAGGATAACTTCAGCGCCATACTCAATTTTTCGCATGGTGCCTATGCTGTTGTTTCCCAGACTTTGAGTGCTTTTGAGCATCACCAAACCGTTAAAATCACGGGCACTCGTGGTGCGCTCTGGGCCACTTGGAGCGGCGCGTTTGACCGTACCTTCACTCCGACTTGTTCACTGAAATATTTTGATGGTGAAACCTTGCAATTAGTCCCGATCACCCGACCGACCGGTGAGGTTTATGAACTCGTTGAACAGATTCAAGCCGTCTCCCGTTCCGTGAGACAAGGAGTTGCCCTCCCCGCCACCGGCGAGGATGGCAGATGGTCGGTAGAAATGTGCCTGCTGGCTCAAAAATCCGTCGAAACCGGCACACCAATAAAATGGCCGGACAAGTCGCCTCACTGAAAGTTCAATCCTTCGTTTAATGAAAAACCACGTCACACATTTGGAATGTGCCAACTGCGGAAAAACCTATAACGCCGGGGAGGTTCACGGCTTATGCACACAATGCCAGCGTCCATTGTGGGTGAAATACGACCTGGCGGCGGTGGCTAAAAGCTTTTCCAAGCAGGACCTGGCCCGCCGTCCGGCCACCATGTGGCGCTATCTGGAAATGTTGCCCATGGAAGATTCCGCCAAGATCGTATCGCTTTCGGAAACAGTCACGCCGCTCTTGGAAGCAAAGCGTATCGGTGCAACCTTGGGGGTGGACAACCTTCTGGTGAAGGACGAAAGCCGCCTGCCCACCGGCAGCTTTAAAGCCCGCGGGATGGCCATGGCCGTCAGCAAGGCCAATGAGTTCGGTATTCGCCGGCTGGCAGCGCCCACCGCCGGGAATGCCGGCGGCGCCATGGCGGCGTATGCAGCCCGGGCCGGCATGGAAGCCTGCGTTTTCATGCCCCAGGATACACCGGTGATCAACGCCAAGGAGTGCTGGCTCGCCGGCGCAAAAACTTTTTATGTCAATGGCCTCATCAATGATTGCGGCCGGATTGTAGGCGAGGGCAAATCCAAGAAAGGATGGTTTGACCTCTCTACGCTAAAAGAACCGTATCGCATCGAGGGGAAAAAAACCATGGGCTTGGAACTGGCCGAGCAGTTGGACTGGGCTCTGCCCGATGTCATTCTCTATCCGACCGGCGGCGGCACAGGCTTGATCGGAATGTGGAAAGCCTTCGCAGAATTGAAAGAAATGGGCTGGCTGAACCATTCGCAACTGCCACGCATGATTTCCTGCCAAAGCGACGGGTGCGCGCCCATTGCCGCGGCGTTTGCGAAAGGCGAAAGATTTGCGGCGAAATTTGAAAACGCCGCGACCATTGCCAGCGGCGTGCGCGTGCCGGTGGCCGTCGGAGATTTCATGATTCTGGACGCGGTACGCGCCAGCGGCGGCACTGCCATTGCCGTGCCCGAATCCAGTGTGGCACCTTGGATGAAAAAAGCCATCACCTTAGAAGGCATCGCCATTTGCCCCGAAACTGCCGTCTGCTTCAGTGCGCTCGAAATCCTGCTCGCCCGGGGCGAAATCCGCCCGCAGGAACGAATCGTGGTGTTTAATACCGGAGCGGCCCAGAAATATCCGGAGGCCGTCCACGAACAATTGCCTTTGCTGGATATTTCCCAGCCGATTGATTGGAACCGCCTGTGATTTGAGCATATCTTTAAGAACCAGTAGAAGCAAAGCTAGTCCTCCTACAGGCTAAAAAAAGGCTCTCCGAAAAGAGCCTTGTAATTGTTAATTCCAAATCACCATCTTGTCCTGAGCGATTGAAAATGCCCTGGCTTTGGTTTGAGACACGCCACCAAACCATGAGCTTGCAAGACGCTGATTCTCATTTTGGTGTGATTTACGATGGTCAACCCGTTCAGTTACGCCATTAAATGCAGCCCAGAGTGAACCAGCAACACCAGCCATTCGATTCCCTCTGCCCTGATCGAAGAAATATTCCGACCAGCTCCGATCCCGCTTCACCAACTCCATTTTCTCCGGTTCCTTCACTTCAGGATATACGGTAGTCAGGTATTCACTGAGCCGGTTTGAGTTCATTTTGATTCGGGACATGGCCTGAAACGTCTACTTCATGTCATCAAACCGACAGTCAATAGTACAGCCCGGTAGTGGCGCTAAAAATACGTTGAATCTTGTGTGGTTAATCCGAATTTGGCCAATGTTTGTTACCACGATTACCCTATGATTTTCGGACCGGTGTCGGGTTCAACTGAAAATTGGGTGAGGTGGTGGACACTTTTTCTGACTCTATCCAACTGAAAATCGAAAAAGTGTCCTCAAACCCTGGTGGGCGCCTCTCACTGCGGGCTTAAAATCGATAATTTGCCCCACCACACCGAGCGTGCCTCGTGCCTCCATTGTATGGCTCGCTCCCGCCGTCAAGGTTGTGCGCCCCGCACCCGTCGCCTCCACCTTGACCGCGTTCGCTACGCCATCGGATGGCACTTAGGAATCACGCTCGGAGTCTGCATGTCTGGTTTTGAGAAATGAATGACGCAAGGCTGCACCAGCAATTGCGGAAGTGGAAACGTGAGCCGAAAATTTATGGTGCTGGCATCGTCGGCATGATGCCAAATTTATGCCAGAAGTTTTTTTACGTCGGCAATGAACACGGGCAAGTAGGATTCGCCCAAGTGTTGCCGATCATCGGAAAGCGTGCGGTCAAAGCCGGCGCGTTCGAGAGCAGGTCGCACTTTTGTCATGAGCTGACGAACTTCAGACGCTTGCAGCAATGGTTCCAAATCGTTCAACTTCGGATCATTCAGCCGCAGCCCGATTTGCTCCAGCGCACTGAAAAATGGCGGCCATGTGACCCATCGTGGGGCGGGCTGGTCGGCGCGATTGAGCAGCCGCAGCCATTCCGCTGGTTTGAGCCAGTAGCGTTTTTCCCGGTTGGCCGAGCGCACTTGAATCACACCTGACCGGCTCATGTCCACCAGCGTGCCTTGCACCGCCCGCTCAAAATAATACCCCTCACGCGCAATCTGCGCGGGATGAGCCGCCTCATGCGTCAGCAGATAAAACACAATTTCACACCGGACACTGATGCCAAACAAGGCGCGGAGTTGCAGAATCAGGCTGGCCGTTTCCGCCGGCCGGAATTCTTGTGAATAACCGCGCAATCGCAGCGGCCCGCGCTGCCATCCGTAACGCGCAAAGATCGCTTCAGGTTCGCCGACCACGGGAATCGGTTGGCCGTCTTCACTGAAAAACAACGGCTCGTTGGCGGCGGGGAGTGGATGCAATGCGGCAAGCTGTTTCCATTTCGGCGTCTCCGTTCCTTTCGCCAACACCCCGGCTACCGCCGCCAGAACTTGTTCGCCGGCGAATTTCTCCACACGCAGAATGCGCTTGAGCCGCATGACATTGATGAGCCAGCCGTTGGCTTGCAGCCAGTCGAGCATTTCATCAAAGAGGCGTGGATCGTAACGGCCCACCGTGCAGGTCAGCAATAAAAGCGCCTCCAGGTCAACGACCCAATCATCGTTTGCGCGCACCTGACCGGCCACGCCCAAGGCAGACCACTGCCGCCAAAGAAAATCCAGCAGCAAAGTCAAATACTCGCCCTTAAATTTTTTTAGCGATGGATTCATGGCCAAGTTGCGTGAGCAATTCTTGCAAGATCATCCTGAAGCCTTCCGAGACATCGTGGGTCATCGCCCAGCGGGCGGCGGCTTCAAGTTCGGCGGAATTCGGATGGAGCGCCTTGAGATCGTTGAGATGCGTGCCGTCCCGTTGATCGACTGCGGCGTAGAGCTTGAAATGAATTTGGTCGAGACGCCCAATGAAATGGACAGTCAATCGTGATCCATATTCCTTTGCTGTCAGTCTGCCGCTGAAGCCCGCCGGCAAACCCATCTGAAAAAGCCCTCCTTCACCACGGCTCGGCCCGTTGTTGAGCCAGTTATCAAACAAACCCAAATCACGCGCAACCTGGGCGGCCGCCGTGAGCAAAAATTCAGGCAGCGGGTCTGGGCTGGCCAATTCATTCGTGGCATTGAGTAGTGCCACGACATCCACGTCTCTGGTGGTGCGTTGGCGCAAGCCCATTGCAATCAAGGCCGAGCCACCGCAGACCACCAAACGGACTGGCTCGGTTTGAGCCAAGTCAAGGCGTCCGGCCAACAGCTTGAAAGCCTGATCAATGTTATTTTGAGTGATTACCGATTGCATAATGCTATTTATTATACTCTATACGCGCACAATAAATAGCATTAATCAGGCCGAATGCAACATCTTTTTACCGTGGGCAGGTCTCTATTTTCACAAAAGCCAAAAAACGATAATAGCGCACTTTGCTATTTTCGCGGTTTAAACCGCGTTAAGCTGCAAATTGAACTGCGTCCCGCCATTGCGCCACGTCCTCGACCTTCTCGCGCTGGTAAATTTGATGAATCAATTCCGAGGCGTGATTGACCAAACGCATGACCGCCTCACGCGGCACGCCAGCGCGGCGCAGCCGGTTGACATAGGTGACGCGCAGGCAATGGAATGTCAGATGCGTTTTCTTGATCTTGATAAAAAATTGCTGCCACCGCCGTGACGGTTGAAACGGAAATTCGACGGTGAATTTCTGTTTCGATTTGCGGATGCGTTCCAACAGCGGACGCAAAGCCGTCGGCATCGGCACGGAGAAGGCCCGATCTTCGCCGCCTTTAGGCGAGGGGAACGTGATTTTATTTTCCACAAAATCAATGCAGTTGACCGGAAGCGACCGTTGTGAATGGGTGAGGATTCGTATGCAGGGGACAATCAGCTTGCGGCGACGCAAGAACTGTGTGAAATCGCCAAGGCAGAACAAAAGGGCAGCCTGCATGAAGCAGGCGGTCCACTTGTCGCGCGTAAGCGGTTTAGCGCGATGATGCCGGCAGTCTGGCCTGACCAGACTCCGGCGGAGAGTCCGTTCAAGGACTCTTCAACCGTCGCGGCGTCTCCGTTCAGGTGACGGCTTGCGACGACAGAAACCGGACGCGGCGTCCGGACGTTGAGTAAAAAAATTGCGGCGGAGCGGAGCGGGGCAATAAAAAGCCCCCGCAGCGAAGCCTCCCCTTAGACTCAACGTCTGACGACGTGGTCATCTTGGCGGTTGCGATTTTATGAATTAGGACGATAGGGGTCTAAAACGTCCGGGGCCTGGAGGCCACCCCGGACAGGACGGTCAGCAATCTTCGGCCAGCACCACGGTGGTTGCGGAACGGTCGGCTTAGCGGATCGGTGTTGTATGTGGATGTCAATTATCCTGGCCCCATGCCGCCTTACAACTCCCTCGCCACCGCCGCCTACGACATCCAGACTGCCGTGGACGCCGCGAACAACGGCGACTTGATCCTCGTCAACGACGGCTACTACTCGACTCGCACACACGCCACCAAGCAATCGCTCACTGGAATTGGCACAACTCTTTACGACACCAACCGCATTGCCATCACCAAACCGGTCACCGTGCAAAGTATTGACGGCCCGGCGGCCGCTTGCATTGATGGCGGCGGCCAATATCGCTGCGCCTTCGTCACTAACGGCGCGGTCTTGAGAGGTTTTACCTTGCACAACGGCCTTGTCGGCTGGTTGACGACCACCGTTTTTCTCGGCCACAGCACCACCAAGACGAACACGGGTTACCACGACCGCAGCCAGACAACGTTTTGCATCATCACCGAATCCGGCCGGCCAGCACCAGCATTAACGCACCCAGCAACCACCGCTGAGTTTGTTACGTTCGCATTTTCATTGGTCGCCATTCCGTGTAGAGTCTTGAACTCGACTTTGCTCCCGATGCGACCGCCTTTGAAGCCGAAAATACCACATCGCTTTTCCCACCCCACTCGAGCGCATCCGCCGCGTATATCACCCCGGTTTTATCCCACCCATAGGCTGAAACTTCTCAGCCTCTTCCCACGCGGCTTCTTTCCCGAGCGCAAACTCAAAACCACTGCGTTCGGCAAAGGACATCAAATGCAAATATGGCGAACCAAACTGCGCGGCTCCGAGTTCAAGGTGACGCGCTTCAACGACACACTGCCCTCCGGCACTGCGTTGGACAACCCCAAACGGCTCGTGGCTTACCTCCGACCCCGGCTGGCCGAGAGCCTCATCTACCGACCGGACGTGGAGAACTTCATCGTCGTCCACCTCAGCACCCGGCGCAATGCCATCGGCTTTGAGATCATCAGCACCGGCACGCTGGACACCCTGCTGGTCCATGCCCGTGAGGTGTTCAAAGCTGCCATCTGACCAACGCCTCCGCCATCGCCCTGGCCCACAATCATCCCAGCCATGATCCGTCCCCATCCGACGCCAATGTAAAGGTGGCCCGCGATCTGATCCGGGCCGGTCAGTGCCTGAGGTGGTCGCTGATGCTGGAGTGAAAGCGGCGACTTTTTTCGATTAGAGGTGCGATGAACTAGTATCGATCTCCTTCAATCGTCGCGAGTTTGCCTCACGACCTTTTGCAGCCGCCAGCGCTCAGTCTTGTCTATTTGGACAATTTGCGAATCATGAATGACAATTTCAACTGAGCCGTAGTCCAGCGGCGCAACATGCTGTCGGACGATCTTCAACCAGTCCGGTTCTGGGGAGGAAATTTTTCCTGTGTTCATTGTTTTTGGATTAAATGAGGGTTCACTACTCCGGGCGATAGACGCTGTGGCATGACTTGCAATCTACTGCCAGATTGTATTGGGCCAGCGCACCGGGCTTGCCGGTCTTGAGAGCGGTGACAGCCTCCAGCACCGCCGCGGTTTTCTTTTTCCAACCCGCCGGATCGCCTTGCGGGGCATCATTCAACGGGAGCGAAGTCACATAATCTTCCAACTTCGCGAAATCAGTCTTGCTGCCGTTGCCCTTGCCGATCTTCTTTGCGAGCGCGTCATCGCCTTTAAACACGGCCTTCATGATTTCCTGCACGGTGTATTTGGGAGTCGTGCCATCGGCCCGCGAAAGTTCCGTGTCCGCGAGCAAGACTAGAACGGCAACCATGGCCGGAATCTGAAATGTAAGTTTCATAAAGTAGGTTTATGCCTTTGAAGAATAATTTGATGACTTGGACTCTTAAGCCTTGTTCGTGTTAAGGCTTCGATAGACAGCCTCCAACCAGCGACCACCATTGCGCCACTGTTTGTATTTGTCCAAAAATTCCGTGTTTGCCTTGGCCTGATCCAAAGTTTTGCCGGCCGCGATGTCCTGTTGCACGGCGTCAATGCTTTCCTGCACGAAGTCGCGGAACTTTTTCAAATCCTCCACCGAGCCAACCGCGCCGTGGCCGGGAATAATTTTCGTATCCGCTGGCACCCACGCGAGGACGACGTCCAAGTTCTTGAGATAACCTTTCACATCGCCGCCGTTGGCGACATCTACATACGGAAATCGCCCATTCACAAACTGGTCGCCGAGATGCAAAACTTTTGAACCGGTGAAATAAACCGCCGCATCGCCGTCCGTGTGCCCCGGACCGAAGGCGATGATTTTGATTTCTTCGCCGTTGAAATAAAGCGACGTGTCATGCGTGAACGTGATGACCGGCAACGCCGACGGTGCCACGTTCGTCTGCGCCGCGAGCCGCGAACGCAAATTTGCCGAGGCAATGATCTTCGCCTTTTTACCGAAGTAAGCATTGCCGCCGATGTGGTCGCCATGAATGTGCGTGTTGATTACATATTGCAGCGGCTGGTCGCTCAACTTGCCGAGTGCCGCCTCAATCTTTTCCGCCAGCGGCAAAAATTCGTCATCTATAATCAACACTCCATCCGGCCCCGCCGACACGCCGATGTTGCCGCCAGAGCCTTCAAGCAAATGAACATTACCCGCGATAGGCGTTTCCTTGATTTCAACTTTGGAAAAATCCTGGCGCGGCTGTGCGCTGGCCGTCATGGCACCCGCCAGCAACATTGCCGCCAATAAATTTAGACTGCCTCGCGTTTTCATCGTTTTAGTTTTGGAAAAATTCATTTGTGTGTTTTGGTTAAACGGCATCAAGCGAAGCGCTGCGGCCGTTCGCACGGACGCAGCGCCAGCATGATTTGCCCCACTAACTATTTTGCATCCGTCACCCGTTTTGCCTCCCAGTTGCGCGATTGCGGCTGCCCATCCCGATTCACGGATTCCACCTTGCCCGTGATTTTATCCGCCGTAACCGCGCCAGAGTATTTGTTCGTGCTGGAATTGCCGTTGTAAGAACGCACCAGATCGAACGAGATGTTGTCGCCGTCAATTTTGCCATCGGCAATCGGTGTTTCCACCGGCGAACCGTCGCGGCCCGGAACAGAAAGTTTGCCCGTGAGCGTGGTCGCGTCGGCCTTCAATGTGAGCGTGCTCACGCGCTCTGGACCGCCGTTGCGTCCCGGCGTGCTCCAAGTCCAAGTCCCCGTGGGGTCCGCTGCTTGGACTGACGCCGTCAGCAGCAAGATGGCCGCCGCGCAGCCCAGCATTATCGTGTGATGTTTGATTTTCATTTATAGTTTACGTGTTTGTTGTTGTTCGAATTTTTATGGTTCGAAATTTTGTGGTGCGTGTTTATTATGATTTTAGTTTGGCGACCGCATCCTTGAGTTCCGCCAGATGCACGGCCGCATCGCGATTGTCCGTTACATGAACAATCTTTCCATCGCGACCGATCAGAAAACTGACACGACGCGAGCGCGGCTTGTCTGGCACACCCGCCCCAAAGGTTTCGGTTAGTTTTCCATCCGTGTCCACCAACAGCGGGAAGCCCAGATTGTTCTTATCCCAAAAACCTTTATGGCTTTCCGCGTCATCGCGACTCACACCCACGATGGCGACACCCGCCTGTTTCAGTTCGTCCAAGCGGTCACGGAAACCTACTGCTTCCTTCGTGCAACCCACGCCGTTATCCCGCGGATAGAAATAGACAATGACCGCCTCCTTGCCGATGTGATCGGCCGACTTCCAGACATTTCCATCTTGATCCTTGGCCTCGAACGCCGGAGCCGCGTCGCCAGCCTTGGGCGTTTCCGCGCCCACCGCCGAAACAGCCAACGCGAAAACCACCGAAATGATGTTTAACAATGACTTCATGTTCGTTGGATGTAATTATTTCTCCGTCGGCAAACCAGCCTTGGCCCACGCGGCATAACCGCCATCAATCGCGACGGCGTGTTCAAAGCCGTTGGCCTCGAAATACTCCAGCGCGCGGACCGTGCGATAATGACCGACCGCACTGTGGACCAGATACCACTTGGTTTTGTCCGTAATGGTCGCGAGCACGTCCTTATACTTGTCGTCGTCCGTCAAGTTATAGTTCTTGGCATTTGGCAAGTGACCGGCGGCATACTCGCGCGGCGAGCGGGCGTCGATGATGATGGCGTCCGGGTGGTCGGCCAAAAACTTCTGCGCATCTTGAGGCGAAACTTCCTTGTAATGCGTCTCATTGACGATCTTATGACCATTCTCGTCATAACCCGGCTTGGGCGCAGCCACTACAATCGCGGTGGCCTCAGTCTGATCACCGGCATTCTTGGCCACCCAGTCGCGCGACTGCGCTTCACCGTTGCGCACCGATTCAATCTTGCCCGTGATCGTGCCGTTGGCGACCGTGCCGCTATAGGCGGTCTTGTTAGTGTTGCCGTTGAAAACGCGGACCACATCAAAGGTGATCGTGTTGCCATCCAATTTACCATCGGCGATGTCTATGTCCACGGGTTTGCCATCACGACCGGGCGTGGAAATCTTCCCGGTGAGCGTTGAGCCATCCGTCTTCAGTGATAAAACGGACTCGCGCGGCGAACCGCCATTGCGTCCCGGCGTGGACCAAACCCAGTTGCCATCCGCATCCGCCGCCCGCCCCGCACTGCCAATCAGCAAAGTTGCCGCCGCCAGAAAGCTTAATACAGTTTGTTTTATCATATTTACAATTTTAGATAACTAACAGTTGTTTCAGGTTTGTTTAAGTCGTTGCTTGATGTTTAAAATCAGGCAAGAATTTCTTTGTGAACTTCGCCATAGACATCCGTCAGGCGATAATCGCGGCCGCCGTAGCGATAAGTTAATTTTTCATGGTCCAGGCCGAAGATATGCAGCATGGTCGCATGTAAATCATGATAGTCCATGCGGCCGTCCACTGAGTTGATGCCATATTCGTCCGTCGCACCGTAGGAGAAGCCAGGCTTCACGCCGCCGCCCGCCATCCACATCGTCCAGCCTTTGGTGCTATGATCGCGACCATCTGGTTTCGGACTGTCCGGGGTGCGACCAAACTCACCGCCCCAAAGCACCAAGGTGTCTTCCAGCAGACCGCGTTGCTTCAAATCCGTGAGGAGCGCAGAGATCGGTTGATCCACCGCGCGCGTGCTCTTCTTCAGTCCGGTATAGAGTTGGCCATGATGGTCCCAATCATCGTAGCACACTTCAATGAAGCGAACGCCCGCCTCTGCAAAACGTCGCGCCAGCAGGCACTGGCGGCCAAAGTCATCTGTCTCGTCCTTGTTGATGCCATAGAGGTCAAGTGTAGCCTGTGACTCCTTGGAAATATCCGTCACCTCGGGAACTTCCGCCTGCATCTTGAACGCAAGTTCATACGATTGAATCACACCTTCGACTTGATGATCCAAAGTGCCTTTCTTGAGCAAGTCGTGGTTCAAGTCCTGCACAAAGTCCAGTTCCTCACGTTGCGCTTTGGCCGTGATGTTGGCGTTCTTGATGTTGTTGACACTGCAATTCTTAATGTCTGTTTTCGACTCGCCAATACGCGTCGCGGAAAACACAGAGGGCAAAAATCCAGATTCATAGGATTGCCCACCGCCGATAGACAACGCCGGCTTAATGGTGACAAAGCCTGGTAGATTTTGATTCTCCGTGCCCAAACCATAGAGCAACCATGAACCCATTGAGGGCCGCACAAACACCGGGCTGCCCGTGTGCAATGCCGGCCATGCCTGCGGATGCAATGCCGGTGCGTTCGTCCACATGCCATGCAGAAAGCAGAGTTCGTCCGCGTGACCCGCCACATTTGGAAATAATTCCGAAATCCATTTGCCACTCTGGCCATACTGCTTGAATTTGAAGGGCGAGCCAAGATACTGGCGATCTTCGTTGTCCTTGGACTGCTTGCCATCGTCGGCCTGAAGCTTGGCCTTGTAGTCAAAAGTATCCACATGCGACGGCGCACCTTCCATGCCCAGGAAAATGATGCGCTTGGCGCGCGGCGCAAAATGCGGTTTTTTCGGCAACAGCAGATTTATTTCCCCGCCACCCGCCGGAGCCGTGTCCGAGCCGCCGAGAACCTTGGCCCCGCGATCCAGCAATGCCGCCTGGGCGGCGATGCCGGCAAAGGCCATGTAGCCAAAGCCCGTCGTAAATGTTTTGAGCATCTGCCGCCGGGTATAGACTCCCGGTATGACCCCGTCGCAACGTTGAGGATGATGATTGTCGTTTTTCATAATTATATTATTTGACTACTTATTGGAGATAACGGAATTCTGCACTGCCGAACAGAGCTTGCGTGAACAAGGCCAGCGCACCTTCCTCCGGCGAGGTCGGCTTCTCCGGCAATGCCTGATGAAACACCTTCGGTTGCGCAATCCCAGGGGCAAGTTTGCCCACCACGACGTCACTGGCCGAACCGGGTCCATTGAATGTGCGCGGAAAACGGAACCCATTACGACCACCGCCGCCACCGCCACCACCACCGTAATTAACCCCATTGTCCGGAGGAGTAGTGGCGGCAGCTGTTACGGACACTGGTGTAAGAGCCGGAGTTGTTGCACTGACCGGCGCCATCATGGGCAGGGCAACCGGTTCGCCAGCAGCCGGTGAACTGACCACCGTCGGCGTAGTCGGGGGTTGTGCGCTGGGTGCTAAAGAAGCTTCTGGCTTGGCGGTCGAAGTTACTGCCTTTATGCCCGGCTCCGGCTCCGGGGTCGAAGTGCGCGGCACAATTTGCTCCGGTGCTTGTGAGGCTAATAGACCGGTCTCTGACTTGATAAACTTACTGGCGCGCTTCACTTCCGCCGGTGTGGGTTGACGCTGGAATACGGCAAGATAGGCGCGTCGAATGCGTTCCTTCTCCGACAGCTTTTTGTTTTGCAATAGTTCGCGGGCAAGGTGCAAGGCTTCATCTTGAACCAGCGCGTTATTCATCATGAACAATGCCTGGCTGGGGGAAGTCGTATCTTCGCGCTTAGCACCAACCAAGTTCGGATTTGGCAAATTGAAGAGCGACAGGGATTCCGGCACCATGTCCCGTGGCACCGGCAGATAGACGCTTCGCTTGTAATAGTGCTGGGGCAAATCAGTTTCCCAAATGTTCACACCATAGTAGCCATCGCCGAACTCGCCGGTCACGCCGAAGTGCGGCGGCTCCAGATCTAATCTTCCGCTTGCGGCAAGAATCGAGTCGCGCAATTGTTCCGCCAATAGCCGGCGCGGTGCGGCCCGCCAGTTCAAGGTGTCTGCCGGATCAACTTCCTCGGCTTTTGCGTAAGTATCACTGCTTAACTGATACGCGTGTGTTAACACCAGCGAACGCACCAGTTGTTTGACCGACCAGTTCTGCTCCGTGACAAACTTCACCGCGAGATAGTCGAGCAACTCTTGATTCACCGGCCGCGCGCCGAGGTGGCCCAAGTTATCCGGGGTTGCGACGATGCCATCGCCAAAGAGATGCTGCCATGCGCGATTGACCACCACGCGCGCCGTGAGCGGATTCTCCGGGTTGGTAATCCACTCAGCCAATTGTAAGCGTCCGCTGGCATTAGTAGGAATAGCAGGTGCTTCAGACAGGGCGACAATGCGCAGGAAACCACGCGGCACGACGGCATCCGTCGGCTTGGTCAAGTCGCCGCGATAATAAACCGGCACGTCCTGCGGTTCGTCATAGTCGCGAACACCCATGGCATAAGTCTTGTGCGCGGGCACGCGTTCAATTTGATTCGTGGTAAAGTTGCGCGCGAAACCGGCACGGCGGGCAAAACCATTTGTGCCCCCACCGCCAAAACCACCACCGGCAAAGCCGCCACCACCGCGCCGACCACGGGCCGCGTTATTAGTGCCGATCGTAAAGTTTCGATTTGTATTCACGAACATATTTGGCGTGGGTTCGCCTGTGGACAAGACGGCAAGTTCCGGCGCACCGCTCAACGAAAGCAGCGATGTCGGCCGGCGATTACCGCGACCACCCACCGTGCCATAAAGAGTTTCCGTGCTGGAAAAAATACCCGCCAGCGCGTGATAGTCTTTCTGTGGAATCGGGTCGAACTTATGGTCGTGGCATTGCGCGCAACCGACCGTCAGCCCCAGAAATCCACGCGCCGTGACATCTATTTGATCATTCACCACCTGCCATTTCGAATACTTGATGCGTGACTCATTCAAACCTTTTGGCCCAATCGCCAAAAAACCGGTGGCTGTAAGATTCTCATCGCGCTCCTTCTGATCAGCATAAGGCAGTTGATCACCGGCCAGTTGTTCCGTGACGAAACGATTGTAAGGTTTGTCCTTATTCAACGCATCAATGACATAGTCGCGGTAACGCCACGCATAGGGGTAGTTAAGATTGCGGTCCAATCCCGTGGATTCGCCATAGCGCGCCACATCCAGCCAGTAGCGACCCCACTGTTCACCGAAACGCGGCGAGGCCAGCAGTTGATCAACGACATTTTCCAGGGCCTTCGGCGAAGTATCCTTCGCAAACGCTTCAACCTGTTCCGGAGTCGGCGGTAAGCCGATAAGATCGTAATAGACCCGGCGAATGAGCGTGCGTTTATCCGCATCCTCCACCGGCTTGAGACCTTTTTCTTCCAGCTTGGCCAGGACAAAATGATCCACTTCCGTCTTCGGCCATTTGGCATCAGTTACGGCAGGTGGAGCCACCGCTTTTGGCTTTTGAAATGCCCAATAGGAGCGTTCCTTGTCCCAGTCATAAACTTTCTCCGGTTTGGCGGCCTGGGCGCTGATTATCTTGGCAGAATCGCGCGGGTCAGCGGCCCCGTCCTTCACCCACTTCTCAAAGTTGGCAATAACCTCGTCCGGCAAAATTCCGCCACGCGAATCGGGGGGCATCCGCAACTGGCCTACCTGCCGAATGGCGTTGATTAAAATACTCTCCTCCGGTTTGCCCGGCACCACGGCCGGTCCGCGATCACCCCCTGCACGAATGCCATCACGCGTATCCAAAGTAAGTTCGCCCTTGTTCTTGCCCTTCTCTTCGGAATGGCATTCATAGCAATGCTCCACCAGCACCGGTCGGATATTTTGCTCAAAAAACTCAAGCTGTTCCGGCGTGATAGACTTATGAACAACTTGCGCATTGGCCATCAATGCCGGGGTGAGGGTCAGCGCCAGCAGGCGTCCAATCAATTTTGTCTTAAACGTTATTTTCATAGGCTTCTGTGATCAAAGTATGGGCAAATTTGTTATGGATGATGCAGGCGGAAAAACTTATTACCAGCGCTGCTAACAGGCTGGGTAACAAAGTTCGTTCCATTGATAGTGGTCGGCGCTGCCGGGTTGGAAATCCAAATTCCGGATGCCAGATTTGTCGTGTATTCCAAGTAATAACCACTGGCAGCCACCGGCCAGCTCAAGTTAAACGAGTTCCCGATAACTGGCGTGAAACTGACACTAGGACGAGAGCCACCCGAAGCATTGCTGATAATCGTAAAGCCGGCGTCCGCGTAATTGGTCTGGCTATAAGAATAAAGCTGGGCGATTCGGGCGTCCGACAAAGTGCCCTGGTTGATATAGGCGAACTCATCAATCACCCCGTTCAAAGGCTCGTCTATGAGCGTCGTGGCCGTGACCAACTCCGGGTTAATCGTCTTTGCCGACCCGTTGTAGGCGGTGACGTAGCCTTGGCTGAAACCAGGAGGCGTGTTTGGAGCCTGATAGATGGCACCAATACCCGTCACGGTTCCAATCCGCACCCCATTGACATAGAGACGGAGTTGTCCGCTTACGAAACCCGCATTGCCGTCCAACTCGGTGACAACATTATACACCGTGTTGGTTTGAATGTTATAGGTGATCCGCGTGGCGGTGGCCGCCGTGTTGCCGCCCCACGGCGAACCGGCACCAGAACTGCCGGTCTGCTGCGCCTCGAATACGAGCTGCGCTTGAGTAGGATTATTTACGTTCGTTTGGGTCGGGAACAGATAAATCGAATACTGATAGTCCGAGAATATCGTCGGCACTTGATAGTTGGTGATGCTGCTGTTCTTGATGATTTGCGGCAGGGCATTGGCCTTGAACGAGAACACCGTTGTAATTTGATACCACGGCCCCAGAGTGGAATTGATATCCGAACCGTTAGGCAGTTCAATGCGGTTGGTTCCGCCCAATCCATTGAAACTGATCGCGGTATCATTCGGCACATTGGGCACCAGACCAGGAACGCCGAGCACCGGAACTCCGCCGGTGTCAGGATCACCTTTGATCGTTCCAACAATGTTCAAAGGCGAGGTATCATATTTTGATGCGAGCGACGGAAATGCTGTTCCCGTAGTCTGGTCAAATGTCCAGTAGCGGGCCAATCCGGGCGTAGCCAGCAATTCATCGCGATAGCTGATCGTCGAGACAAATTGCGCCGTGACCGTGAGAGTGTTGGGCACATGCGAACGGTCCTTGAGATTGCTGATGGTGATCTGATTTGTCTGGCCGTGCGTCTGCGGCGTGGTTGCCAAGGTTACTTGCAGACCATTAGTTGAGATGACGGCATCTAGAATTGCTAGCCCCGTGGTTCCAGCCGTGGGTATGCTATAATTCGCAAGACTTGCCGCGCCAACCGGGTCAACCGGCTTGTTGAACGTTAAAACAATCTCGTTTAGCGTTCCGGCGAAGCCGTGCAATCCTACCAATTGTGGTGGCGTCACATCCGGCAGCACGGTCAGGACCGCCGGCGGACTGCTGGTGACGGCACTGAACTGGTTGCTTACGACCACCGTGTAATTGCCGCCTGAATTCCAGGCCGCATTGAACAATAGTGTTGCATTAGTCTGACCGGCCAGTCCGACGTTGTTGAAATACCATTGATAGGCATAAGGCGTCTGTCCGGTCGCTGTCACACTGAACTGCACCGGCTGGTTTTCCGTTACTGTTTGATTGCCCAGACTGCTGCTGCCGGTGGCAATTCCCACGGAGCCGGCAGAGACAAAGGTGAAGGACACATTGGTTGTCGCCACGATGTTGACGGAAGACAAAATATCCGCCACCCCGCTCACCGTGACATTGTAGTTGTTGCCAATGATGAAACTATTGGCTGCCGTTAGATTCAGACTTACTGTTACCAGATCCGCCGCCAGTTGGGCCGACTTAATGCTGATCGTGCTGCCGCCACTGGTTTTCAGCACATAATTGGCCAAGTTGGTTGCGGTAAGCGCCGAGACTGGCTGGTTGAATACGACTTGCAATTGACGAGGATTTCCTTGCGGATTTACGCCAGTTACCAATGTGGGCGGAATGGTGGTCACCAAACTTGCGCCGGTGCCGGCTTGATAGTGAGCGAGAATGTCGTTGGCCGGCAAGACTTCATTATAGATGGATACATCCTGCTCGGTGCCGTCAAAGTAACCCCAGACACCGCTGACATTCAAATGGGAGCGTCCATTCGCGCCGCCGATATGAACTGCGCCGTTATGGTTGTAGATCTGGCCGACGCCGTTGGTTGTGCGCCCCGTCAACTGTCCGTTCACATAGAGCCTCAATTCACCGGTGGTGCCATTGGGATCACCGTCCATTACGGCAACGACGTGATAAGTGACGCCGGTAGTGACTAAATACGTCGTGTAAACCGGCGGGTTCAACAACAAGCCGAAGGGCGCACCAGGGCCGTCTTGAGTCGAATTATAAGCAGTGAAGCACAAATAAGCCGTCGGCGGATTGGTCACAACCGTATTAGTGATCCCCGTTGGATTCCATAAATAAACCCCGATGTCACGCAGGTTTCCGCCTTCTTCCCAGAGGCCGGTGACTGCGTGAAATTGCGCCAAGGTAGCGCTGTCACCAGGTTGCTGTCCGATGGGAAAACTATGCGCATTAAACCACAGTTCGATGGTTCGTTTTGCCCACGGGCCACGGGTTATGTTTATGTCTCCGTTATTCGGAATCGAAACTTGGTTGCTCAATCCGGTAACGAATGTAACGGCAAAATCATTGGTGGCCGAAGGCACAATGGACGGAACTCCGAGAATCGGCAGGTTCGAATAAGTCCCGTTCGTGTTCACTGTATCGCCACCGGTTGTCTGGGTATAGGCAACCGTGCCATTAGTTTCATTCAGTTTGTAATATCGCACGGGCAAATCGCCAAGCACTTCATTGTCGTAGCTCAAGCTTGATACGATGGTGATGTTGGTGTTCAATGCGTTTTGTGAGGCGTAAGTGTCCTTCAAACCGGTAATCGTCAGTGGATAAGCGGTGCCATAACGCTGTTGAGTGGTGCTCAAAATCACACTCTCGCCATTGGCACCCAAAGTCACCGAAGTGACGCCAAAATATGGCGAGGAATATGTGGAAACGGCCGTTGCGCTGGCAATGTCAAGGGTCTGATTGAAGGCCAAGAAAATCTTGTTGATACTGCCCGCAATGGCTTGCGCCGATACCACCGTGGGCGGATTAAGATTCGGTTGTATGGTCACAGTGTGCGGTGACGAAACGAAGCCGCTGAACGAATTGCTGATGGCCAGCGTGAAATTGCCCCCAGATCCGACGGTGGCTGGAAACGTCAGCACCCGGTTGGTGGCACCGCTCAAAGCAATGCCATTGTTATACCATTGGTAAGTGTCGGGACCCGCACCGGTGGGCACGGCCGACAGGGTCACTGTCGAACCTTCGGGGAAGATCCCGCCGAGCACGCTGCTGGCAGCCAACCCGACATTGCCGACATATCCTTCGTAGTAGTTCACATACAGCCCCGAGATATAATGGGTTTCATACCAACCTTCCGTTGCGGCTCCAAAATTGAGCTGGGCGCTGTTCAATCCTTGCCAGCCGGTTTGAAAATTTGTCAGCAATAAAACACCATCAAAGGACAGCGCCAACGTGCCGTCGCGTT
>Ga0302192_10000113_pt1 | contig 52429 bp, 61 predicted proteins | sample II_Bog_E3_2_FD_200230 | JGI IMG/M metagenome (GOLD analysis project Ga0302192, IMG submission 200230) | Peat permafrost microbial communities from Stordalen Mire near Abisko, Sweden - II_Bog_E3_2 | ecosystem: Environmental > Terrestrial > Soil > Wetlands > Peat | place: Sweden: Abisko...
TAGGATTGTTGAAAAGGCAATCAAGGAAGCATCGGATACTCTTGCCTCAAATCCCATGCCCGCCTCCGCCCCCATCATGAGTGATGCCGCCAAGGATGCCCTGTCTCTTCTTGACCAACAGGACGCCACAGGTGCCAAAGCTGCTATTGAGAACTTCTCCAAGGAAAAGTCTTCTCTTCTGGAGGGAATTCCGGAAAATATCTCCACTCCTTCTCTCTTGGATGCCGAGATAAGACGTGTTAAGGATTCCTTAATCTTATGGCAGGCCTATGACGCCGCGGTTGCGGGTCATGAAGAGGTTTCCCAGAAGGCTACCCTTCGATGGAATGGCTTTCAGGCCCTGATCACTGCAATCGGTGCATGGCAGTCTGAGCTTCAATCTTCAATTACTACCGAATTCCTTGACGATGTCTCAAAGAGTGCGTTCGCTGTGCTCGGGGGGCGCAAGTTGACCATTTCCCCTGACAAGACTCTCTGCCTGGACGGGTTGTCATCCGATCTTCTCAGTGGATCTGCACGGTGGCGCCTTCTCTCCTGTGTCATGGCCGCGATCGCCAAACGCTGCGGATCTCCTATCCTCTGCCTGGACGGCATGGACGTTCTTGATCCCGAGAATCAGGCAACAAATATTGCCTTCGTTTCTGAATACCTGGCTCCTTCCTTCGAGCATGTTCTTATCACGTCAACTTTCAGGGGGCGCGATAGTGACCGGGCATCATTCAATTCTCCTCTCGCTACGAAGTGGATTCTTGAAAATGGGGAGATTTCGGCCATTGTCTAAATCGACTTGGGCGGTTATTCTTCCCGAGTGACCGAATCCACCAAAACCTTAAAGGAACGAATTTTTCTCGCCTATCAACTTGCCAACGGCTTTCGTGTCGAGATTGCACCCAAATCACCACCTTCGAGCAATACCATCCGTGTTCCGGCTTCCACTCACCTCACCGATCGCGATATTAAGGATTTCGGTATCTCCAAGGAGAGTTTTATTCATATCGAGACTGTCCCGAAAGACCCTAAACCACTCAGGGACCTCTATCTGAGCGGTCACCAACCCATGAAAATCATCAATTCACTCATTAGCCGCTTCCGTCAATCCCGCAGGTCCTTGGGACTTGGCGGGTAACACCACACTCAAAGTATTATATGTCCACCTGTCTTCTTGTTGATGTGAGCAACATGGCTCACCGCTCATTTCATGCCGATGCCGCCAGCGCCAAGCGTGAGTCGCAGAATACTGGTGCTCCTGTTTCCCCTCTCGCTGGTCCTGACGGGTTTCCTACCGGTGTCATTCATGGATGCCTACGTACCCTCCTTGGCTTGCGCGAAAGACATAAGGACGCTGATATGATTGCGATTTTTGACTCTGGCCGCCCACAAAGGCGGTTGGATCTCCTTCCTTCCTATAAGGGAAATCGCCCAAAATCAGACCCATCTCTCGCTGATCAGATACAAGATCTCTTCGAAATTCTTCCCTCCTTTGGTATCCCTACCGTCAAGGAGCATGGCGTTGAGGCCGATGATATCATTATTTCCTTTGCCGGCAAAGCGCGACATGATCGTGTCATCATTGTCGGGGACGACAAGGATCTGGGTCAGGCAGTAACTGACCGGGTATTTCAACTCAAAAGTCCAAAAACCCGTGGGGCCGAATGGGCGCTCCATGGACCGGATGACATCAAGGCTCGCCTCGGTGTCCCTCCTGAGTTTGTCCCTGATTATCTTGCGCTCACTGGCGATAGCTCTGATAACATACCGGGCGCTCCAGGTGTTGGGGCGACATACGCGGTGAAGTTTATTACTGCTTTTGGTGGTATCGACAACATTCTTGCCAATGCTGATCGGATCGAACCCGAGAGATTTCGCAAAATACTCTCAGAGAATGCCGAACTTATCAGAACGTGTCTCACTATTACCCGCCCTCTCACTTGCGAAAGCGAAGTCCCCACGCCGGTGGAGCCTGATCACGACAGGGTTTCAAACTATCTGGCCAAGCGCGGCCTCCGCAGTATTGCTGCTAAATTTTTTGGTGCGGAACCTCTTCCAAAGCCTGTTCCCTCAAAGCCAAAACCCCTTTACGACCAAGGGATTCTTTTTTGATAAAATTCCCCTTGATGGAAATTTATTCTTCTCTTATTCTTCACCAATGAAAAGACCTTCTCGCAAAGCGCTCTCCTTACTGGAAATGGTAATCGTTGCCGCAATTGTCCTGACCTTGGGTTCGCTGGCAACTGCCTATATCTATAATTCCATCACCAATTCTCAGGTATCTCAACAGACAGCTATCGCCAACCAGCTCAATTTGGCCACTCAGCGTGCCATCCTTGATGGCAATACCAATGCAGTTCTTTATGGAAATGATCCCGTCGCAGCAGCCAACTATCTCGTCTCTCTCGGTTACGTCCAGTAAGCCCCGCCACTGGTGGAGGGCCGCTTTTTTGGCTGTAGCTCTCTTTTGCGTTTCTAGCATCCACGCCGCAAATCTGCGCGGCCTCCATCTCGATGAGGTGGATCTTCCATCAGAACCAAAGCCTTCCCTTTTTTCGCAGGTTGGTTCCGCTACTGGTTCATTTTTCCATCTTTTTACCTACCTCAATCCTTTTCATTACGTGCATAAAAAGGCACCGTCTGCGCCACCCAAACAGGATGTCGGGCCAGTTTGGTCTGACTGGAAGCCTCTTTCCTAATTCCATCCCTTGACCCAGGTATCGTTTCCCGCCATATATCAAGCATGAAAACTTTTCTTCCCCTAATTGCACTTACGTGCTCGGTTGTTTTTCCTATCACTGTTTCCGCTCAGGGTATGGGTGGACTCGGTGGAGGTGATATGAGCCAGTTGGGCGGATCTTCCGGCGGTGGCGGTGGCGGTAGCTCCAGCAGCATGGGCCAGCTAAGCGGTATCGCTAGTGGAGGCATGGGCGGTGCCATGGGTGGCGGTGGCGGAGGAGCTGATGTCATTGCTGATGGATCTGGTATCCTGATGACTACGGACACCAAGCTTGCCGCCATCAACAGTGACACGGACCAGATTCTGACTCACGTGAACAATATTGATAACAATATCGCCAACATGAATTCTGTCCTGATGGCCAAACAACAGCTCATTGTGCAGGTTGCTCAGATGAATGTTTTGGCTTCTCAGGGAAAGGTTCTCCAAACCGACCCTCTCTCAAGTGGTAACGGCCTGAATTCTGTCGCCGACTCTGTAATTCCCGCTCTCACCAATGACGCTAGCCAGAATATTGGTAGCACCGCAGGCTACCAGCAATATAGTTCCGCTGGCCCACTTGGCGCCGTAGCCAATCAAACTGTTGGCGCCAATCCGATGAATGCTATCAATTCCCTCATCAGCGGAAGCGCCGCCGGAATGCTGAAGTCTGGGAACCTAGGGCAATCTTCCATCATGGGGCTTGTCACACAAGCCATCTCCACTGCTGGTTCCAGTGTTTTTGATATGAGTTACAGTGGCGCGACAGGTGGGTTCAAGGGACTTAATGCCAACAACATTGATAATATTCTAGGTCACAACGGCCAGGTCATTTCAATGGATCGGCAGGTTCCTCAAGCGCTCTATCCTGTTACTGCGGCGATGAAGAATCAACTTTCGTCGCTCGGTGTACGCCTCGCCGGAATTTCGACATCCAAAGGAATGCTAGTCGCTGATGGTGTTTATATTCGCACGGAAGCTCCTTATGATGGTGCTTATGTTTCCATGGTTGAAAAGGGGAGTGGCGTAGATTCCATGCAATTCTTTTCGGCCGTTTCTGATGGTGACCTTTCCACCTATTCCGCGCTCTCTGGTAATGCTAGTGACGGGTACGGCTTTCGTCCAGCAGTCAACATGAATGATTCTCTCTCAGGCGGTGCCTTTGGTGCTGTTAGCAGATACAACGCCAGGGTTGGTGGAGGTGTCAATCCCTACGCCACGTTTGCACAAACTATTGCTCCTGTTCTTCCCAATGTAGTCTCTTCCCAACCCGCTGCCGAGCACCTCTTCATCTCCCCTGCTGATGTCCGTGCCAGCAGAGCCGCCCCACCCGTTAACCTTGCCCACTTCGGTTCTGTCGCTTCTGTGCGTACGCCTGCAGAGATGGCTCGCCTAGCAGCGTTTACACCTTTTGCTCCACCACTGTCGAAGGCAGTCACCGTTTCATCTACTGGATCATCCGATGAAGTGATTGTTTTTGGTCCGACCAAACAGCAGGCAGGTGTGTTGATGACCAAGGTAACGGCCAGCGATAGTCGTCTCAAACAGAACAGTTCCATGGTCGTCATGAATCGCCTCATGCTCAGTTACAGCAAGAATGTCCTCACTGCTACGACCAACCTGCGCAATCAGTTACAGCAAATGGTTTCCATGAATTATCATGTTTCCCCGGACGCCCTTGACCGCCTTGCTTCCGGTAAATCAGAAAGAGATGATTATCGCAATGTTGATAATCCGCTTGGTCAACTCGGTGGCACCGCCGCCATTCTTTCAAGCGTCAATGGCTCTTCCCCTGGGAGCGGTATGACTGGTGCCGCTGGACAAGCACTCAATGCCCTTAATGGCAGTGGTGGAGGCGGATCCTCAAAGATGTCCGCCAATAACGCCATCGAAAGCGTCGTCATGATCATGCAGAACTGCGATAATATGACCCTCGTCCTGCAACAGCAGATTTCCAATTATGCCAGCGAGGTTGAGCATCTCCTGAAAGATCGCGACGATGAACTTAAATCGCGGGCCCAGATTGTCAGTGATGCTACGACCGCCAATACTGCCTCCATTCCAGGGCGAGTCATGACACTCCTCGATACAGCGCACTAATTTTCGACATTTTTCGGTTGCCGAGTTCTATAACGTCGGCAACCGAAGTTATTTTAATCGATTCAAGGCACTAAGTACAGCTTTTATCGACGCCAGTTCGATATTTGTATCGATCCCTGCTCCCCACTTAGTCTGTCCATTAGGTATCCGGAGTTGCAAATAGGCTATCGCACATGCTTCCGTGCCGGAGGTCAATGAGTGCTGTTTAAAATTCACTACCACGAACTGCGGCGCCCCTGTTTGTTGCATCGCGTTAGCAAAGGCTGATATAGGACCGGTTCCTCCACCTGCTACGAGCCTGTTTGTTCCATTATGTTTCACCGATGCGCTACATTCGAATACGCCATCTCTGTCGGTAGCGTTGAATTGCACGAGTTCCCATGGCCTTGACGCCTCTATATATTCTCCCCAAAACATCGCCTTAAGTTCTAAAGCCGATACTTCTCTCCCAGTCTCATCAACCATAGCGTTGGCGATCGGACCGAATTCCCGCTGCATATCTTTTGGCAACTCGATACCAAATTCACTTTCGAGCAAATATGCCACGCCTCCCTTGCCGCTTTGGCTGTTCACCCTAATCACTTCTCTGTATTCACGTCCAATGTCAGCAGGATCGATTGTCAGATATGGGACATCCCAAATAGTACGGTCTCCTATCTCCCTCTCGGCAAGGCCTTTCTTTATTGCATCTTGATGTGACCCCGAGAATGCAGTAAATACCAACTCGCCAGCATAGGGGTGGCGTGGCGGAACCGTCATTCCTGTGCAGCGTTCATAGTTTTCTATCAGTCCGTTTATGTCATGAAAGTCGAGTCCCGGATCGATGCCTTGCATGTAAAGATTAAGTGCCACTGTTACGATATCCAGGTTGCCGGTGCGTTCTCCATTGCCGAAAAGTGTCCCCTCAACGCGTTGCGCACCAGCAAGCAAACCCATTTCCGTAGCGGCCGCTCCAGTTCCCCGGTCGTTGTGCGTGTGCAGGCTGATTATCAGAGATTCTCTTCCGCTAATATTTTGACAGATCCATTCGATTTGATCCGCGTAGACATTCGGCGTCGCTACCTCCACCGTGTCTGGTAGGTTTAGGATCATCGGTTTCATTGGTGTAGGTTGCCATACCTCCATCACGGCCTCGGCGATCTCTTTTGAGAAATCTACTTCAGTTGCAGAAAAGCTTTCTGGGGAGTATTGCAGCATGACATCCGTTCCTTTCAGAAGAGCAATTCTATCCTTTATCCAGCGCGCCCCGTGTATGGCAATTTCCTTAATTTCCTTCTTCGACTTTCCAAATACAACCCGTCGCTGTGCCGGCGATGTTGAGTTGTAAAGATGAATTATCACCCTCCTTGCACCTATGAGAGATTGTATTGTCTGCTCGATAAGATCCTCCCTAGCCGGCACCAAACATTGTATTGTTACATCATCAGGAATACGCCCTTCTTCGATCAGGTGACGATTGAAATTATATTCCGTTGCCGATGCAGAGGGAAAGCCGACCTCAATCTCCTTAAAACCACATTTCACAAGCGCGGCAAACAGTTCGAGCTTTTGAGAAACATTCATCGGAACAGCCAGCGATTGTTTCCCATCTCGCAGGTCGACTGAACACCACGTCGGGGCTGTCGTCAGCGTTCGACCGGGCCATTTTCGACCCTCGATCGGAACTGATGGAAATGGGCGGTACTTACCGGTTTTCTCAGGTGTCATTTTCTTGTCTGTAGTGGATCATTTACGATCACAATTGCCTAGCCCCACGGACGCTTCCCGTCTACCCATATTGTACCCGGTGCCGGTGTCTTGTCAGTTGTCCATCTGAACAATCGTGGACTGGTCGCGTCCTCCGGCATAATTGCACCGCGCAGGGTTTTTTTGCTTGGGTCGAATCCCTTGATGTCAACACCCGTAAAATCAGTCCCCTCATATGCTGTGGCCTGGTTTATTTGATCCATTGAAAGTGATACTTTTGCTATCTTTGCACCCGATAGGTCGAGTTTCCTACAATCGACCCCCGTGACATCGATCGACATCCATCCGTCTCCTTCCCTCGTGCTGGCGTTGACAATCAGGCGGCCAAGACAATCCTGTGCAGCGTCTGAGGGGTAATCCGGGCCATATTTTCCCGCAATCCCATCGTTAAGCATTTGACTCCATTCTTGCAGGTGACTATCTGCTATTAGTTCTGGATAGCAGGCTATGATTCCCATTGTCTCTTTGGGCATCGTTATTGCGGCATCCATTAGGTCATCGAACCACCCGTCAGGAACCGGTGACACTTTTCCGCCGTAATTTGTGTAGATGAATCCGGCGAATGAGAAGTATCCCCGCTTTCTTGCCCACTTGTCCAATCCTCCAAGCCGATCACTTGCTTCCTGCAGATTCGTAAATCCTTGTGATTGAAAGAATGCCGTAGGGTCGATCGAAAATAATGGAGCGATGCGTGCCTCAAGTTCCTTTGGGATACTTGGAGGGGATCCTGCGCGCCATGACCCCCCTTTATACATAAGAGCTCCAAGATCAGGATTCCCGTGGGTAATGATACCGAGTGACCTGTACCACTCTAGCGCCGCTATCTTGGAGAACCCCCTTGTGCCAGGACCAACCAAACCCATCCCCTTTGCCTCTGATGCCGCATCGTTCATGTTCCCAACGGTAATTTCATCCACCTTTGTCTTAACACTTGTAAAGAGGGCCTTAACGCGCGGGAAGAGATAAAATAGCAACCCTGCAATCACTATTAGTTGTATCACGCGTTTCATTGTCTTGAACGTACTCTCTTAATAGCGTCTCGTCAAAGAGGTCACTCCACCCATTTACCACGATCCGTTGAAGCCGGGGTTTCATCTCCACCGTTCCAATCTGAATTCCATTTCTCTTTCACCGGTGCAGGAACTGGCGCGGGAGTTGGACGTGGCGCGGAGTCTGTTTGCGATTGTTCTATGTCTGGCGGTTTTACATCCGGGATATCAGCTCCAGATGGAACCCCATCCTTTCCAAGTTTCTCCACTCTCAACATTCCTCGATTGCCGTAATTTATTACCCGGTGATTCGATACGGCCACCCAACTGTCTCCATACCTCCAGTATTCGATTTCACCCACAAGTGTTATCGTCGTCGGCGCACCCATGACCTCCCCCAACTGGCGGTCGGAGGATCCTATCGTAAAACTTTCACGCCGGTCCTCAACTCGTACATGCCGATGCGGCAGGAGTTGGCACCCGGAAAACAGAACGACTATCATTATTAGCACTCTAGTCACTAATGAATTATACCAGCTTTTTGCCAGAACCGATCACCCAATGATATCTATGACGAGTTTTTGGATCACCTCGTCACCACCGCCCGAGATGAGTGCTTCGCTCGCCTCGGCAATCTTTTGGATTGCTCGAATCAACTCTGACGTCGTGTAGTTACTGCAACCGGACATTGATTGGTGGATCGAAAAAACATTCATCGAACCATCTGCCTTTTTTGGAATCATCTCCACTGTCATTTCTGATGCATTCCGGATCCTTGCCTCCAGGTCCCTAGATGTTCCACCTTGAACTCCCTGAGAACGCAACTCGGACGCGACTAGAAGTCCCCTTATGGCCGGCACTATGGCAACGAGTAGTATCGCGACACCAGATTCCCCTTGTTCCATCAGGCGCTTTATTATTTCAACTGCAAATCTTGCGTTCCTTCTCCTGATGGCATCCGAGAGCTCAAAAATATTGCTGTTTTTGGTAGTCGGCACAAGAGCGCGTACGGCAATCTCACCTATTTCTCCAGACGGGCACGCTGTCTGCAATTTTTCCAGTTCGCTAGCCAGTTGCCCCGGGTTTCCTCCAACTCTCGCCGCCAGTAATGCACATGCTTCTGGGCTTACCTTCACTCCTGACTTTGAACTCCTGTCCATCACCCATGTTCGGATGTTTTCCTCTGTGTTAAACATGCCGAATTCAGGCAGATCGGCCGTTTTTACTGTGAATATCTTCGCCAAAAGTTTGCTGATCGTTTTCCTTTTATCCAAACCTGATGCACTGAGGAGAAGTTTTACCTTCACTGTGTTGGTTGTCATCAGTGCAACAAATTCCGTAAGTGACTGTTCAAGCTTTTCGTCCTTCGTCCAAGGCTTTGCCCCAAAGCACGTTGCATTCTTTAACCAGACAACTTTTTCATCTCCTAGAAAAGGATATGTCGTCACTGCAGAGGTTGTTTGACGGATAGCCTCCAGCATTTCATCTGCGTTTTCTGAGGCGCCATCGATTATCTCAATATTCATGTCATCGATTCCCTCTTTCATTTCATTGAATAGAGTCAGGGCTGCACGTTTCACCCCATCGATATCGTTCCCCGTTACCAGAACATGGCCGCTTGTAAGGTTTTCTGTCTTCATGATACAAGTTCATCCCTCCTCTTTTTTGTTTTCTGCAAGTATTCCGGTGGAATGTCCATCATGCTTAATGCCATAGATAGTAAAATCAACGGGCGATTCGCCCCCTTACCTAGCGCAACGCGAGCTTTTTTTACCGCCTTCAATGCGGGAGCATAGTAAGCCAATGGCAGATCACATATAATTGCCATCCTTGATAGTATCACCCCAAGCGCTTCCAATACCCTCTGTTGGTAGTGGCGGGCCACACCTGCGCGGCTTTCTTCATTCTTTTCCTCTGATGCGAGTTTTTCTATCAGTGCAGCAAGCCTGGCTGAAAATACAACAGCCTTAGCCACAGCACTTTCTTCTTTCGCCTCCAGCAGGTTAAAGAATATATCCGCCACTTCGCAACGCTCCTTGTATTCAACATATACACTTGCTATTGGCCGTGTCGTGCATCTTGAGGCTATTGTGGGCAATAGGTCTCCTCGTGTGCGAGCCGTCAAAATGATCCGTGTCGCCTCAGTGGGCTCTTCCAAAGTCTTTAAAAGTGCATTAGATGCCTGAGCTGTCAGTCTGTCAGCCTCATGAATGACAACCACCTTCCACTTCCCAATTGCTGCTTTAAGAGAAACCTTTCTGGTTATTTCACGCACTTCACCTATTCCTATTGTGCGAGACTTACCTTCTGGCGATACAATGAGTATGTCAGGGTGCTCTTCCTTTTTTGAGTGGGTTAATATCCGCGCGAGGCTTATGGCCGCAGCGCGGCGACTCTCCGCTATTCCGCCACAAATGAGCAATGCTCCTCCGGATTCCGGTGAATCATCCTTCACAGAAGTTCCCCCTGGTTGGACTGACTTTCCTTCGGTGGCTCAGATTTCGACTTCTGTACGGCCTCTTCCTCCATAACTGCAGCCTCTTGGACTGGTGCTGGTTTTTTCTCTGCCTCTACCGTCGGTACAGGCACAAATCCATCAACTGGAACGTCTTCCGCCTCTGGGAGTTTTGGACGTTCCCATTCAATTTGCCCTCTGTCGCGAGATGCAATCATGGCTGCGAGAACGATCGTTTCCTCCGCAACGGCCCTCTTGTCAATCGAGTGTCTCAACTCCTTCACAGCAACCCCAAAATGAACCATCAAGTCAGTCAGCTTTTCTCCTTCAAGCTTCTCACTGACCTCCTTTGTCACCGCAGTATGTTGCCCTGTTGCCCTCCTTATGGCACACGCCCTAAAAAAGTCGGACATTTCAGCACAAAATACCCCTGGATCCACGCCCCTAGCCTCACCTCTTGAAATCAGAGACATCGCAAAGTCCACGTCGCCGTATGAGATCGATTTACCAAAAGCAATCACTTCATCAACAGATGGGACACCAAGTACGAACATTGCCTTTGCCGCAGTTACCGTTCCGCCTTCCATGGATGCCATCTGGTCAAGCATCATCGTTGCGTCACGCAGTCCCCCTTTTGCAGCGCGCGCGATGTATCCCATCGCCTCTTCTCCAATATCAATACCCTCTTTGGAGGCGATTCCCGTGAGGGCGGAAACAATATCCTTGTTGGTGATCGGACGCAAATCCAGTCTCTGGCACCTGCTGATGACGGTGGCAGGGATTTCCGATGGCTCTGTTGTTGCAAAGATAAAGCGTACGTGCTCCGGTGGTTCTTCCAGCGTTTTGAGCAATGCGTTAAAAGCTGCCGTTGACAGCATGTGGACTTCGTCAATCGTGTAGATTTTGTAGCGGGCTCGGGCGGCCGTCGTTGATACTGTTGAGATAATTTGTTTCACCGCTTCAACACCGTTGTTGGTCGCTCCATCGATTTCTTGGACGTCCAGGCTGTTCCCCAGCGTGATTGATCTGCAGGAATCACACACTCCACAGGAAATTGCGGACGGCCCGCTACCCGCTTCGCAGTTTAGCGATCTTGCTAAAATTCGGGCAAAGGTTGTCTTTCCTGTACCTCTTGGCCCCGTAAAGAGGTAAGCGCTCGCTATCCGCCCCTGATTGATGGCGTTCTCCAGAAGGCGGGCTATGTGTGCCTGTCCGATGACTTCTGAAAACTGGAGTGGTCGATATTTGCGTGCGAATGCCGTTTTGCTCATCCCGGCAATTTACCCTGCATTTTCTTTGCAGACAAGATACCTTCGCTGATATTTTTGATTTTCTGATACGGGCAATGTTACTTTACGGAAATCCGTTTTTCTCATTTTCAACGTTGACGCGCTGACTTGGTGGCTCTATAATCGCATCCAATATGGGTTTTAGCTTTTATCTCCAAAGCCAATTTCGCGCACGCCTTTCTGAGATATCTCACTCCAGAAGGCGTTCCAAGATTTCGGCGCTTCCTAAAAACGACTCACTCTCATCCACCCACTCAAAATCGGTTCTCGGAAGACGGCGCCACCCTTCAGAGGTACCTCCTATTAAACCTTCCGAGTACGGTCAGATACGCTTTGAGTACACCAATCCAGATGCTGTCGGCTTTGTCGATGAATCTGGGGCTCCGATGACCCTTACCGATCTTTTTGAGCACCTGATTGTGTTTGGTGGTTCGGGTACTGGTAAAACATACTCTGTTATGTGCCCTATATGGGAAGAATGCTTTCGTTCTACTCACCTTCCCGACGGCAAAGAACGTGAAGAAAAGAAATTTGGCGCTCTTGTTGTTGAGGCCAAAGGCGACTTTCGTGACAAAACCTTGTCCCTTGCTCAAAAGTACGGACGTCTCGATGACTGCCGCTATTTTGGCCCAAAGCATTCCTTGAAATATAATCTCTTCGGCGATCCTGAAGAGTCTTCCATCCAGAAGGCCAGGAAAATCTTGACCATTCTCAAAGCTTTCGCTGACGGAAAGGCCAGCCAAGACCCGTTCTGGGATGCAGCCGCCCTCAAGGTGTTCCTCAATACATTTATCCTCCATAGTCATCTTAAGGAGGCCCGCGCGGCAGGGATGGAACTTAACCTTCCACCAATGTCCTTCCATTTGTTAAATTTGATTCTCATGGACAGGGGGCAGCCACAGAATCTCTCTGAAATTACCAGCGCCCACAAAATTTATTCCGACTGTTTTTCGAAGCTTGAGCAGACTTGTCAAACTCTCTCTCTTATTTGTCGAAATATGGAAATGTCTATCCGTGACGCAGAACCCATACGGGCAGCAATATCCAGCAAGGCTATTAACATGGAACAGGGTATGGGTGAGTCTCCCCCCGAAAAAGCTCTTTCCTCATTGCGCGAGGTTAAATCGATCGCTTCCGCCATGTCAGCCATTTTACAAGTATGCCCTCTTCATAGCGGCAATGCCAATTTTGGAAATTCTCTTGCAGAAAATCTCTCTGCTGTCAGAACTTCCCTCTCCCGTTTTTTGGATGCCGATAGTGATAGTGAGCGAGGGGCGGCCGGCTCACATGTCAGGGACTTTACAGGACTTTTGGCTGAAGCGTTCGGGCAAAGGCTTGCATTCTTTGATTCACTTTCAGATACAGAGGGCAAGGAATCTCCATTTCGCGCCATCAGGGATCTCTTCATGGAGTTTAATGATGCTGCACTTCGTATCATCTCCCTGCGCGACAAATGTTCGCGTCTCGCAAAACAGATCCCCCAACCACAGGTTGGAGCCTTACAAACACTCCTGGTTCAATATGAGTCCTACCTTAAAGCCAAGGGCGTTCGACAAGAGGATGATCCTGTCTGGGCATACTTCCGTGGCGAATATCTAGCAGTCGCGAACGAGAAAACGGCGGGCTCGGTCGCCATGGTGGCCTCCAATCTTACCGGTCTTTTCGTACACCCTCCATTCAGCGATATTTTTTGCGCTGACGGTAATTTTAACTTTAACTCTGTCATCGATGAAGGGTTGATCGTTTACCTTGATATGCCCACTGCGTATTATGGTCCCGCCGCTACGATTGCAATGCTTTGTCTCAAAATTGACTTTTTCAGGTGCATGCTCTCAAGACCTCGCCTCTTCCAGCGAGATGCTTCTGGCGCCTATACAGATACCCTTGTCAATCAGGTTCGTCCTGTCATCTACTTTTGTGACGAGTTCGGGAGCGTCATCACCACCGGCGAAGAAACCGGCGAGGCTGGTTATCTCGACAAAGTTCGCGAATTCCGTGGTTCTTGCCTTCTTGGCACGCAGAGTATTTCGAGGCTTCTCACAAAAGTGCCCGAAACAGAGATTGATTCCATTCTTACTAACACGGCAATCAAGATTTTCCTTGGAAATGACGATCTTAAAACTAACGATTACGCCTCGAAAATTCTTGGTGACCGTATCCGCGTCAATGCCAATCTTAATCAAGGTGCCATGGAAGGCTTCCTTAGTGACAAGGGAAAGACCGGTTCGAGAGATTTCACAACCACCAGCCAGAAAGAGGCTAAATTCTCCGGAGCTGATTTCGGGCGGCTCCAAAAAGGTCACGCTATTGTCAGTTTGAACAAACGCTTTGGAAAACGCCGTGTCCAGCGACTCAATTTCAAAGGCAAACCCCTGGCCCCCCCAGATACTTCACCGGGTTGGTCGGTCACACCTCCAGCATTAGCAACCACTTAATTTACCATGGATCTTTTTGGACCTAGCGGGGGAGCCACGCCCTCCTCAAATATTGACCCAAAACTTGCTGGTGGGATTGTACTAACTGCGGTCATTGCTGTTTTTACAGGCATCGGAGATCAAGTCGCCTTTGTTCATCCACCACATAATTTCTTCGAGAAGGCTGCAGGTGTCATCCCCGAGCTTGGATACCTGGTCATCGGGGACCGCCTTTACTCTGATTTGGCAGCTTTTTCCGTCTATGCCGTCGTACTTATTATGATCGGCATGAAATTGCTCAAATACTATGAATACACGTACGCCAAACCGCGCCAGATCCGTCGCATGGAGGAAGAGCGACGTCTTGAAGAGCGTTATTTGACGAAGGATCGAGAAGATCATAACGATTTTTAAAAATCCTCCTGTTGCCATACTGCCATGACCGGTTATTATTAGCATCCATGGCTCTGCTTACTTTTTCACCAGCCCTCGTCGCGATCGTCTCTGTTATCGCTACCATCCTCACTAAGTGGGGTGTTTGTAATCTCGGTCACGAGTCTTCTCCCAAATTTCGTGATTTTTTCGCCATCCCTATCGTTTCGCCCGTCCTTTCCGGCGTCAATACCACCTGGCGGTTTCTTGTTCTTGATGCCGTGACTATACTCGGTGTTGTTTGGATTGCTCACTGCACCACACCATCCGCCTTTCCTATCGCGACACTTCTTTTTCTGTTCTGCCTTATCTCCCTAACTATTGATCTCGAACATCTCATTGTTCCCGACAGGCTCACCATCCCAGGTATTCTTATCGGACTTGCCTCAAGCGCCCTTTACCCCGCTTGGAATGATTCGCACACGTGGAAAGATGGCCTCCTTACCTCAGCCATTGGTTCTGCTGTCGGCGCCGGAATCATCATCGCCATCATTGAATTTGGAAAACTCGCCTTCGGCAAACATGTGCGTGTTCTTTCCCCTCCCGAGGTTTTTCGTTTTGAACATCAAGCTGATGGCAACCACATTATGCACGCAGATGATGTCCAACTCTTCTGGGAGGATATGTTTACACGGAAATCTGACGTTTTAATTCTTGAGTGCAGTAATCTTCAGGTTCGTTACCCTGAAAGGACCGGCAAAATCCTAACAATCACTCAAGATACTGTTTCAGTTGATTCTGATGCTCCTACCTCAATAACACCACATAGTACCATTGAAGGGGTTGCCACGAAACTTACCATTCCACGTGAAGCAATGGGGTTTGGCGATGCCCAGTTCATGGCTGTCGTTGGGGCTTTTACATCCTGGCACGGTGCCATTCATATTATACTTGCAGGAGCCTGCCTAGGTTCGATCATTGGCATTATTATGCGCGCTATCGGCAAGGGTAACGTTCTTCCTTTCGTCCCCTACCTTTCAGCCGGCACCTTAATCTGGGCACTTTTCCCAATCACACGATAATCTATGAGCACCAAATCCTTCGATCCCGGAACAACTATAAAAAGCCTCCAAACCTATTTTCAAGACAGGAAAATCAGAGAGACACCCCTGCCTAGTCTTCCTACCGGGTTAACTCAAATTCAACTTGGCATTTTGAAGGAATTGTTCCTCCTCGGTGGTGATCGAGTCAATGGGGCCGTTCTGTCTGGATCTGTTTACGGGAAGCAGGCACCCCATGTGAGTACCGAGTCCATCTACAAAGAATGTCTCAACCTCAGCCGTGACTGGACTTACCGTTACCCTCTCCTTGTCGCAGAAGCTCCAGGAACTCCGCACGAATCTTCCTCCCTGCGTCCAGTTGATAACTTTTTCTCCCTCTCGGGTATCGGACTCTTAATGCGTGATGTCGTTGAGGGGGCTGCTCCCGCATTCCCTCACCTCCTCCTCAATGGTGCCCAGGGGGCAGGCTTTAGTATTGCTGCCTACACTTTTGATTCCATACTCAAGGCCTTTGAGGAAATCGCAAAAAACCCGCAGGTTGCCGACGCCGAGTTGCTTCCCCTCATTGGCGCCCCTGATTTCGCCTCGCCGTGTCTCGTGGATGAATCACATGAGTCCACTTCCCAATTCCTCAAAAAATCCGGTACGAAGATTATTCTTCACCCGGAAATCCTTACCGAGCACGCGGATGACTCCACCACCATTGTCGTGCGACTCTTCCCTCCTGGCACCTCGCCTGTTGGCCTCATTAATTATGTTTTAGATAATGAGGATGAATTTAAAGGGCTCCGCAAAATCATCAACACCAGCGACGACTCCCCTTCGGTTACACTTATCCTCGCCAAAACTGCGGATTATCTCATGATCCGCCAACAGGTCCTCGCTGGGCATTGCGAGGTTTTCTTCAAATGCTCAAACAATGTCTTTACCGGAAAAGGCGTTAAAGAGGGCCTCACCGGGGCCGATCTTCTACGCAGACATCGGGATGCCCGAACCAAAGTCCTTGCGGAGCGCCATAAATGTTCCACTATTGAGGCGGAAACATATTTTCTGTCTGAGCTGAAGGAGATTTATTCCACTACTTCTCTCCCTCGTTCCTGCAACCCGGCCATGCTTTCCACTCTCCAGTCAGAGACTGCCGACCTTCCATGTCTCGCGCTTCTCACTACGCGCGGACTTATCCACAGGGAGAGCGCCGGCACATATAAACTCCAGAACAGGGGTGGGAAGGGGGTTGATTCCCTTCCTGACGGTGTTGGTGACCTTGCTGCCCCTTCACTTGATCGCATTATCTACGGCACCACACAGAAGAAGCTCGTGATGGCCACCACAACCGGCAGGCTCTATTTCCGAAAATTTGCAGATTTGTCCGAGGGGGACAAGGATACCCGGGGTGAACCTCTTGAGATTCTCTTTCAATCAGATCGGGGCGAAGGTGTTACTGCATGGATGACTATCGGCGAGTTCCCTCACACTCATCGTCTTTTGTTGGTAACCAGTCACGGCATGGTCAAGGCTCTTGATATGCAGAAATATGCCGGTGCCAAGAACGCAGGACGTGCTGCCATTTCGCTCCGAGATGCCGACAAGGTTGTTTCTATTCTTGATGTCCCACCAGACCGGGAGATTGCCCTACTAACAAATCACGGGAATGTTGCCCGTATTATGTCCACCGGTATTGCTACCAGCTTGCCCGCTACCAAAGGCATGAAAGCCCTCGACCTCGAATCTGATGAGATTGTCGTATCTGCCTGTGTTGTTGATCCAGACGGAATGATGCTGACAACATCCAGTAACGGGAATGCCAAGTTCACACGGTTTTCCGACATCAAAACCGTAGAACACAATTCTCCCCCTGTTTCCGTGATGAAGATTGCTTCGCAAGAATCCGCTACTGATTGCTTCTCGGCCGAACAGTGGCATGAGATTTACTCTGGAACCAAAAGCGGTAAAATTCTTCGATGCCTTGCTGATGCGATTCCTGTAACCGGACGATCGGGTATCGGTGTTCACCTTGCCGGCCTTATCCCCGGAGACAAGTTGGTCAGTGTTTCTGTTCATTATTCCGAAAAGCCAGAGGGCTTTCAGCAGTCTGAACCGGTTCCTGACGACATCAGTGCGGATGTCGCACCAGAAGGCAACGAAACATCTGATCAATCTGCTCCTTTCGTACCGCAAGTCGCAGTCGCTGCTCCTGTTGTCGAGGAAACACTCTCCGACATAGAGCCTAACCTAGCGGCAACTCCTCTTTCACCACCAGACAAATCGCCACCACCCAACGACGCGGTCCATCCAACCAACGAATCTGCTAAGCCTGTAACAACACCTATCGCACCTTCCCATGAGTAATCACGACGACAACCAAATCCCTCTTTTTGGGCACACAGACTCCGCTTATACCTCTGAGCAGCTTAGTCACCTTAAGGGTGTCGAGATGGCTCGTAAACGCCCGGAGTTTTTTGGCATTACCGATCGAGAACAACAAGGCCTGTTGAGTCTTATCAACGAGGTCCTTGATAACGGACTCGACGAAGTCTCGGCCGGACATGGAACCCTTATTACGGTGGAAATCGAAAATGATGGGACTGTTTGTATTCAGGATGATGGACGCGGTATTCCTATCGATATTTCGCAGGAGCATGGTGTTCCGGCTATCGAGATTCTTTTTACCGAACTATTCAGTGGCGGCAAGTTCGAGGAAGGGGCCTACCTTGCATCCGGAGGTTTGCACGGGCTTGGTCTCAAATGTGTTAATGCATTCAGCACTTGGCTCGAAGTTGATGTGTGGCGCGACGGTTACCACCACCGCATTACCTTCGAGAACGGCATCGTAAAATCACCCCTCGAACGACTTGAGCCATCCAGTATTACTGGAACCAGACTTCGGTTTAGACCCGATTATGAAAATTTCTTCCTTCCGGGCACTGTTGTTCCTGCAGAGGCTGTTACCCGACGCCTTCGTACTGCTGCCTACCTTAACCCAGGACTCACTACTTCCATCATATACCCCTCCTATGAAGAGACTTTCCATTATCCCGACGGCGTTTGTGGGTATATCGATGAGGTGTCGGTCCCACTTTCCCCTATCCATGAGGAGACCATCCGACTTACTGCCGCAACAGATGATTTCTCTGCCGAGGCCTATTTCCGATTCGTCAATGGTATTCCTACGGTTCCTGGTGGCTTCGTAAATAATATACACACGTTGCGAGGCGGTAGCCATGTTGATGCACTTATCTCTGGCGTCTTTGAGGCCATTAAGACCTATGGCTCCACGAAAAAGTTGAGCAAGAAAAAGGATCCCGATATCCTTCCTGCGGATGTCGCCAAGGGGCTTCTTTTCGTTGTAAGCCTTCGCACGAAAAATGTCAGTTTCTCATCTCAAGGCAAGGACTGTTTCCGTGACCCAGAGACAGGGCGATCTATGGCATCCCTTTTCTCTGAACACATGGCTCTCTTCCTTGCTGAACACCCCGCTCTTGCGACTGATATTTTCAATCACTGCCTCTCCCATGCCGAGCACAGGGAGAGGACCGCTCAGCAGAAGCGCCAGATCCGTAAATTGAAGTCTACGATGAGCGAGGGGATCCCTCCATCCCTCCATGCTTCAGAATCAACTGGTGAAAACTCACAGCTTTTTGTCCTCGTCGCAGCTTCCAGTAGTCACAAAATCTCGGCGGCGCGTGACCCTGATTTTCAGGCACTTATTCCCCTGAATCTCAAGCACTCGTTTCGTGGAGAAGATAATCTCGACGACCTCCTAAATAACAAGGACATCCTGTCACTTGTCGGCGCCATTGGTGCGGGAGTCGGTGTTCCAGATGAGCAACCGGAGGAAAGTGAACGCGCCCCCAGGGATGAAGATGGGAATTTCAACCTTTCTGAGCGGCGCTATGACACTGTTGTTATTGTTCCTGACGGAAACTCCGAGAGCCGTCTTGCCGCGTCACAGTTGGCCCGCTTTTTTCAGATGCAAATGCCAGCACTTGTCGAAACCGGCAAACTCTTCCTTTTTGATTCTTCGTCTCTCCTTACAACGACTGGTCATTCCCGTCTTTGGCAGGTCCCTAGAAGTACCCTTTCTGACTCCCTGTTCGCTACACCGAACCCACTTTGGCTTCCTGTTGTAGAGTTTGTCCCAACGGAGGCTGAGGAATTTGTACAGCCCGCAAATGATGTTCCCATGATTGAGGAGGTGCCCGAACCAGAATCAAATTGACTTCTGTCCATCCCCTGATATGCATTTTCTTACCCTTTCTCCCAAAATGCCCATACCATCCACTTCTGATTACGATAGCCTCGGCAGTTATCTTGAAGATATTGCCTCATTCCCACTTCTCTCCAAGGACGAGGAGACTTCTCTCTTTTTATCGCTTAAGACTGACCCGTCTTCCCGCACAAAGATTATTAATGCCAACTTGCGTTTGGTAGTCTGGTGCGCGCAGAAGTTTACCAACTCCGGTGTCTCCTTACAGGATCTTATTTCCGAAGGTAATATTGGACTCATGACAAGTATCGATAAGTACATGCCTGAGAGAGGGGCCTTTTCCACCCATGCCAATAACTGGATCAATCAGCGTATCCGTCGGTACATCTCTAATCATTCCCAAACCATACGCGAACCCGAATATGTATTCGTTGCCAGAAAGAGAATTAATTCTTTCATCTGGGATTTTATCGGAACTCATGCTCGTGAGCCTCTTCCGCATGAAATTGCAACGTCTCTGGGTATTTCTAAGAAACGCGTTGCCAATATTTTGAAAACTCAGGTTACTACCGTCAGTATCCACTCCCTACAGCATGATTCATCCCCCATGGACGAGATTCAATTTTCCGACCCTATTACCGCCAGTCCTGACGTCGCCGTCGATCGCAAGGATTTGGCTCAGGCGATTAATGACCTTATCGATACCGTCCTTACCGCACGTGAGCAGCATGTGGTTCGTCAGAGGCATGAATTTCACGGAGAGGGCGCAAAGTCCTTTTCCGACATCGGTATTAATATCGGGCGCCTGACAAGCGAGGGCGCTCGACTTATTCAAGGTAGGGCGTTTGGCAAGCTTAGGAAGGCTCTTGTCAGGTCCTACCCAGATTATTGTGCTGCATACAATGGGTTATCGCAGAAAGCCACATAAGTCTTCAGCTTCACATGTTCCCTGCAGGGTTGATGTGGTAAATCGCTCGTCCTGTGTTGCAACCTGCCTGAAATGTGAAACACAATCACCTCCAGTCAGAGGAACGGAAGTTTCCAGTCGTATCCGCGCCGCCGCATCGCTTCGATCTGTCTGCCCGTCAAGGAGTACAAATTTTTACCAGGAAGTCTCGGCAACCGGAAAGCCCGTACCAAAAAGATACAAAATCCCCACGATAGTCTTCGTCCTTGCCGCACTTGCAATCATTGCCTTTAACTGGTCATTTGTTCTCGATACGCTCACTAGATTCCGTCCTTTCTTCGAGTTCCTCCATTCACTCAGTACTCACCTATTCACTTTATGATATCGAATGTAACCCCGGTTTTCTCCGCCTTACTCCGTATGGCCCACGATGATGTCACGGATGGGTTTTACTGGCCTCTTGAGTTTGGACCACCATCCGAACTACCTGGTACCTTTTCTATCTACTCAACACCGGGGGGGCGGTTGGTTCTCAATAAGGATTCTTATCGCCTCTATGGGTTTGAGTTCGAGGAGGATTTCTCTAGGGCGTGCAAAACATCCCTTTTGGAAGTAAAAACCCCAAGAGGCGCCATCACGCTTGGCCCCCTTCGTCAACCTCCTGCAGATTACCCCATGTGGTTGGATCTCTTCCCTCCTGGGTGCGGCTCCAGGCTTACTTTTATCGCCAGTGGTTTACATGAGGCTGATGCCATATCCACGATTCTTTGCAAGTACATGCCTGAAGCGAGGATTGTAAAGTCTACGTCCCGAACAGCCTCCCTCTTCTCCAGTATCCCTTCTGTCAAAAGAACATTTGCGGCATTCAAGAAGCTCTCTGCTAGTGAACGACTCCCTTACCTTTTCGACACGGCTCTCTTTCTACTGGCGACTTCCTTCGTGATTGCCGGATGGTTTGATAAACCACTTTCCAAACTCTGGTTTTTGTCCGCATGCATCATGGCTTTTACGCTCATCAACGTCTCATTTTTCAGAAAGCGAAGATAAGTGGTATCTTCTCTTATGCAGATTGTTTCTCAAGGTATCCTCTTCCGGTGGCTCATCCCTGAATCATCTCCTCCACAGACCTCTGAGGAGTTTCTTCAAAGACTCGCACCACCCGCCGCGCTCTCGAATCCTCGGGAGTTTTTTCATCCCAGTCTTCTGGATGACCCTGTTTGTGATCTCGCTAAGTGTGTCGGCAAGGAGCTCTTCTCCAAAACCCCCGGACGTGTACTCATTAGCGCCGATTACGATGTCGACGGTGCAACCTCTGCGGCCATCATGGGTAGAGCGCTTACATTGCTAGGGTGGCAGGTGCGCACGTTTATCCCGAGTCGCTTTGTTGATAACTACGGCATCAACTACAATCGTCTGACGGAGGCCTATGAACAAGAGCCCTATGAATATATTGTGGCCGTGGATTGCGGTGCTACGGAAATGCGCGGCCTCTCCGAATTCGCCAAATCAAAAGGGATCTCTGTTACTGTTATCGATCACCATAAACGGGGCCCTGAGGGGGAGGGTGTTCTTGAAGCCAATCCCCATCTTTGTCTTACCGATGGCGCTATGGAGGGCGGGTATTCTGCGGCCATCCTAGCCGCGTTAATGGTCTATTTTTGCCGTGAGTCCCACCCTGCGCTCTCTTCACTTGTTCTCCACAGTGAGGTCCTGGCTGGCCTCTCTGCCATTGCGGACAGTGCCTCCATGCTTTCGCCTGCCGCCAGGTACTATGCCAAGACACTACTCTCTCCTGATTCGCGCAAGCATTACGGCTCCGGGCTCCGGGCACTATTTGACTTCTCCCGTGTCAAGGATGGTGGTTCAACTTCCGACATTGCATTCAAGATCGTACCTGTACTTAACGCCGCCGGGCGTCTTCACTCCGCCGAAATTATCCTCGGCCTCCTGTTAGAGACCGATCCCTCACGTGCCGAAAGTGTGGTTCAGAAACTTGTTGTCTTAAACAAGAGGCGGCGCTCGATCCAGGAAGAGGTTCAACGTGAAGCCCTTTCTCACTATCGCAAAGGTGACCCTGTTCTCATTGCTACCCACAAGAAATGGCATGCCGGCGTCGTTGGTCCCGCCGCCGGACAGATCGCTGAACAGTTGGGCATCCCTGTTTTCCTTGGTGGCTTTCTACCACAAAGGGGTGTTTTCTCTTTTTCTGGCAGAACTGGAAATGATACTGATATTTATGATCTTATGGCTCGATCCGTGAATGATCTCCCTGCGTTCTTTGGAGGTCACAAGGTAGCCCTTGGCCTTAAAATCTCTGAAGGCGACATCGAATGCCTTCCTGCGCTTCGTACCAATCTCATAGCGAACGCCCCAGACCTACCTCCCCGGGTAACACCTGTTGCGTTGTGCATTACGCCCAAGGATGTTAACCCAGAGAACTTCGCTGCAATCTCACACTACGAACCTTTTGGCGTCGATAACCCCGCGCCATTATTCTGCCTTAAGGATGTATCGGTCCAATTTGATGTGATTCCTAATTTAGCTAATTCACTGAGCGGGACTGCCCGGGATTCCGACGGCAACGGCGTGACCGTATTCTCGTTCAGGAACGCAAGGTTTTTCCACATCAGAAAGTTCTCCGGCTCTATTGTCGGAGAGATGTCATTAATGAATGACGGTGACTCAAAAAAGAGTGTCTTTATTGCGCGCGATTTTATTCCTCGTTCGTCTCATTGACCGGCGGGGTGTTTCCGGCTAATTATCCAATATGAACATCTTACACCCAGCCGAACGAGGCATCCGCGCCGCCACAACGGAATCACTTAAACATGGCCCCTTTCAGCTTTCGCCAGAGGTTTTGAGAGATACGATGCTCCGGATGCAAAGCGACGGTAAGCTTGGCCCAGAATCACACTCCATTGTTAGTGCAATCGATCGCGTTGCCTTTGGCGACATCCCTAAACGCCAGGATGATTCCTTACCACAGCCCGCACTCAAACCGGATATTGCGCCAGATATTTCACGGGGAATCACAAAAGACTGATTCTGAATGGGCATCTTGCCCATTGCTTCACTCGCGTGTAGTCTTAGTACTATGCGGCTGCGCGATCTTGTAAGAATTGATACTTTACCCTCCCCTGATGCAATAGCGGCAGGAGATCGTTGGGTTTTCTTTATCGTGCCACTCGCAAAATGGCCACAACCATACCAGCAGAAGTGGTCTCGCATTTTAAAAATCCTTTATTCAAGATCGACTCGACCCACGACAAGACAGACTGGCGTCGTTGGGCTCGATCCTGTTACAGAACGCATTTGTCTCTGTTCTACAACAAAAGGGTGCTCCCTTAAACCTGAAGGTAGTCTGGAAAACTTTGATTGTTCACGTAATCTTCTTGGTATTTGCATTGAGGCAACCCTCCAGATGCCTGACAATCACCTACGCCTTGAAACAATGGGCGCCTTTCTTGGCGTAACGAAGCAACGTATCGATCAGATTTACCAGGAAACTGTTGAATCTCTTATCCGTCGCATTTATAATGATCCCATGCTGCGCGAATATTGCCAGACTCACGGTTTCGGCGTATGATTACAAACATGAAACCATCCGGCTCCCATAGACATTCCTCGGAAGTGCGTGTTGTTGTTCCCGAAGAAAAGTTATCCGCTTTTTCATGGACCGCAAGAATCCCACTCCCTACCACCAATAATGTCGGATATGCAGAGTTTTCTTTTCAGGATGAACGGGTGTTAAATCTTTTTGTCGTCGATCTCCCAAGGTCTCTTATTCAAGACATTCATCTCTTTCTCTCCTCATACCTCACCTATGGGCTTGTTTCCAACACGGAACCTTACCTTCAATCAGTCTCCGATACCTTAAAGGAGCACGAAATCGATGGTCCCGAAATACGTGTTTTTCTTGCGTGGACGCTTATTTATGCCGGTCTTTTTAGTTATTCTAACGCATTCTCCTCCTTTTTGAGAGATAATCCAGAAGCCGACGTCTATGCGCTTCCTATCTCCCCGCTTCATCTTTGGTGTATTTCTGAGGCTATAAGGGCCTATTTAGCTGATGTTGATCCCGATAAGGTATTCCCTGAAATTCACGCGGCGTGCATTCGCTTGTTAGCCGCCGGTGAGGATGAAACCAATCTCATTTCACGTATAGCGCTCCCCTATCTCAATGTCGTAACTTTCGAGTAGTCATGCCTCCATCACAGCTTCTTCGCGATGGACAAACTGCCATTGCTGACATTCGCGGGTGTGTCAACTCTCCCGCCAACTCTGTAGCCGCCGCTAACTACGCGGTGCTGCTCGGGTATGATTCCATTTATCTTAGTGCCCTCTACCATGATATCGGTGAAGAAGAGCCTACTATTTTTCTTATTTCTCCGTTTTTCCCAGAGTACACCTGCCTTCAGGATATGACTTACGAGGATTGGTTTATGAACCCACGGCGCGATCATCACCTCTTCCCTCCGGACCGATTGTCTGATCTTTCCATGATACCCGGGATTCGCTCTGTCTGGCTTGAGTTCCTTAACCCTCCAGAAGCTTTTCCAACTGCATGTTCCGTCGCTCTTCAACTCATTCCTGCAAACATCAGTCTACTTTTTTCAACAAATCATCGACTTGCCTCCGTTCCAGATGGCGTCTCCGGTGTTGATCCTGAAGGAAAGCTTGGGTTCAAGCCCCTGGATCGGCCAAATAATATTCTCGATGACTTTTCTTTAAGCCGTAAACCAGGCAGTATTCGACCCAAAACTGTCTCCTTTGACGGACATCCATCGGCTCAATATATTGTCGTCCCAATTCCATGAGCTTTAACGATACCTTTCTTGAACATGCCATTGTTCCGTGGCGCGATGCATCGCCCGAGTTTCCTTGGTTGGCAACGCCTGAGCTTCGCTCCAAGTGGCTTGATTTAATTTCGTCCAACGACGAGACTTTATCCCTTACCGGTGCGCTTGCCCTTAGTCGATGTCTTCATTTGACCGAAGTTGAGCGTCTTGCTATTGAGACTTTCTTTTCTTCCTACGATGGCACCCCACTTGATCACAATCAAACTTTAGCCATACTCCTATCAGGGGCGACTCTGCCTCATTTTTATACATCCCGGTCAATAACAGCCCGGTTCACACCAGAGGGCTCCTCTCAAAAAGATGTCCTTTTTCTCTTTTGTGACTACTTGCGCCACCCTGACACCGTCCGTTTATCAGCACTTGGCCACGTACCCACCCACCCCGCAATCGATTTTGCTGTTTTGGCCAACCCCTTGAATTTATCGATACCGGATACCGGTTTTTTTGAGAAAGGCCTCCTTTATTTCAAAGGCGTTCTCCCCTGGAGTCACGGTCTGACTGATTTCTATCGGTTTGCCTCCATTGTTGGTGTCTCACCATCAAGAGATGCCATCCAAAGAGAGCTCCATCTACGCACACTTCCGTCACCTTTTCTCGATTGTCTTGAGAATCACCCCGCACTCAATAATAAATTCCCCTCTCTTTCACGGATCCAAAACCCTTCCTTCTCTGATATCGATTCCCTTTCTGGCTCCTCTCCCGCCGCTGAGATACTTCACGCATTTCACCCGCTCTTCCGCTTCCCCTGGGACCCGCCTATCCGCGAGTTTTCACCCGTCACACTCCCAGGCCGTGCGATCTTCGGCCAGATTTCCACGTCCTCCAGCCAAATATCCACTGAGGTATATACCCTTTTGCAATCCCACCCATTCTCGCTCGATTAGCTGGTTTTGTGCGCAGATTGATTTTCCTGTTTGACTATCCCTATATATTGTGTATGTTGCTGCATGACCCAACAACATAGGGACACAATCTGGAACGGTTTGATTTCTTCCGGTGAATGCTTTTTGCTTTCACCGAATGAGATCGACCATGTCTTGTCTGGTCGTGTGTTGCTTGCCGATATTCCTACCAGGGATCCGGATGCGGTTTCCACCTTCGCCAAACACGTCGCCTATACCCTAAGGGGCAGGTTGCAATTCCCCATCTCCCAGGATCTCTTCGATGAGCTTTTTTCACTCATCCGTCTCAGGATTCTTGAATCTATTCCAAAATATCGTCCTGGTCGCGCGTCCGACGCTGGCTATATCTCATGGGGGTTTAAAGCATACCTGTATAATTTTGCCATTAAAACGGCCTATCAGGACTTTCGCAAAGAGTATCATGAGGCCCGCCGCGTTCCAGAAGATGAGGATACCTTCCTATCCGATACGTTGAGCTATACGCCTGAGGAGCCCGAGGACGGCCTTTTATCAAAGGCCCTTGACTCTGCTGTTGCTTCTGTCCTTGATGACTCTCCCGGCTCTGCTGCCTATTGCCTTTACAATGTTGCAGGCCTCAGTATTCCAGAAATCTCTTCGATTCTTGGTATTACCCAGAAATCCTGTTATAAATTTCTCGAAAAAATCTCCCTGAAGATTACCAAAAAGGTCAGGGAGAGCATTCTTGTCTCCAATTGTTACAATACTGCAGCCTGATTCCTTGACGGAGGACTCCTTTCGGATTAATCCTTCATCATGAACACGCTGCGCCCCGCTACCACTTACTCCACACCTGATTGGAGTGGTTTCGATTCCAACATTGTTAACGGGCGCCACATCCCACAACCCTCACCATCTCCAAGAGCTACACATGGAATGGAGCAGGCATCCCCAAATACCAAGTTTAAACCTGATGCCTTTTCCGGTTTCAAGGGTTCTGTCAGGAAAGGTTTCTCCGCCATAGGAGGTCTTTTGTCTGCTGATCTCGCAGCAGCCGGTGGTATCATTTCTGAAATCAGCGGTTTTCTTTCTGGAATGGTGAAGGGTAATGTTTTCGCTGAAAACATCTTTCAGTTGTACAGCAATATGGTCGGGAAGGTTAACGACTATTTTAGAGCTGCCCTAGATGGCGGCAAGCCCAAGGGCCAGACGTTTGCCCAGGGTGTTGTTATTAACGAGGTTCTTACTGGTCACTCGCACGCGGAAGCCCTGCATTTGTAATAGGTTGCTTCGGGCAGTTCGATGTCTGTTTTCTATTTTGTCATCTACCCCGATATCGCCCTATTTCTTGATGTGCGTTGGCCTATTCTTCCGGCCTCCATCTTTCGTTTCCGCCATCAATTTGAAGCAATTTACTGCCTGGTGTTATCTGATTGAATCAGATGCTAGGTGACTCATCCATCGAGATGGAACATCGAGGAGGCGTGTCGGCTTGCAGTGGAATCCGGAGTTTTCCCTGCACTGAAAAACGGAGTCTCTCTGTAGGGTTTTCGAACTCCAGAGTCACTGCAACCAAAACTCCGCCTTTCAGCGCCAAATGCTCACCAAAAAAGTCACTTTCCGGCTTCCTTCGGCGATTTCCTGCACTGATCTCCGGAGCAAAATCCACCCTGCTTTCGCTATTCTTCTTTGTAACTCCGCTTTTCAATACCAAAAACTCCGACTCCAAATGCATGAGCCTGTCCGGAATTCACTGCATGCCGACAGAGGCGACTATCTCTGGAACCCTATCTACCTCTGTCCGGATGGTATGCCTTCCTGTCTGATATCCTCTTGACTACGTTTGCGTAGCTTTTCGAAAGAGGCTCTCTTACATCCATCGAGAGTTCCATTCCCACGGCCAGGAATTTCTCCTTATCCTTGCTCACTTTGTAAAAGTCATTGATATCCTTGGATTCCTTCGCTTCTTTGCCTGGTAGGATTGGGCACATCCAAACCTTGATGCTTTTTGGCTTCTCTCTCCTGATGGCCTCCAGTATCTCAATATGTTCCTTCATTTGATCCCCTAACGCCAAAAGATTCCCAGCCTTATCAAAGTCGCGATCGATTGCGTAGATGATTTCTTTTCCGGCGATCCTGAGTCTTGGAAGCAGAGTAGGGATTGCGCGGTACTGGTTTTTATTCCCAAGGCACACAATTCCATGATCGCTAAACATGTGGCGCCAGGTGCATGCATCTGGTTCACCCTCCTCAAAGAGGATTGTTTTTGCCTCCTGCAGCGATGTGTGCGGGGCGGTATAATCTCCGATCACCGGGGTTTCAGTCCCTGTGTACTTAAACCCGAACCCTCCCTTCTTATCCTTATTGGCAAGGTGCTTGTATTTTATCACCCGTGCCGGAAGAGAGTTATCGTTCATGTATAGGCCCCTATAGGCAAAAGACATTTCCACATCGTCTTTGTAAACGGTGGACCATCTGACACCCAGAAGCCCTTCATCCATTAGCTCCTCGACTGTTGACGGGTTCCATCCGCGAGCGTGACATAGTTTTTCTACCGCTGATGGCGATGTGTGGTCCGCCCTGGCGTCCTCGCGAGATTCCACAAATCTCTCAATGTAACTGAGGCGCCCCGGGGCATACCCGTGATCCCCTGTCAACCTACCTGCCTCCTTGTGCAAAACTTGATCTGCAGTTACCCCCTCAACTTGAAATCCCCGTGCCTTTTTCCAGTCGATCCATCCCAGAGAAAACGGCTCTTTTGATTTCAGTCCCGTAATAACGGACTGGATTTTTGCGTCTGTCCAAAAGTCGGTTTGTGCTGATGGGGGACCAACCCTCGCTATATAGGAGCTAAAGGGTTCTGTTTTCCCGCAATGGGAATGGCACCGGCAGGCACCGACGCATGTGTCACTTCTTCCGTTTTTCTCCTTTGCGTAGATCGACATGCTGGGGGTGTTGTCTTGCTTTTTGTGGGGGTGCCCCCTCCCAACACAGTGTATGTTTCCGTTTCCTTCTGACGATAGTGAAGCCTCTTCGAGTGCCAACATCTCTGCCAGGCGGCGTGCCTCGTCCACTGTAATGGTATCAAGCCTCATCAGGCCCTTCGGTTGTCTCGCCTGCATTGGGTTCATATTTAATCAATAGGGTTCCTACCACCCCCTGTCAAGGTACCATGCTTCCGTTAGATGCGATGACTCTATTTTTTACCATTTCCCACGATTCACTGTATGTTTCATTGTGAAGCTTACGACAATTCCACTCACCCTGTCCGACCTTGCCGTCGGGTTGCAGGAGACTGTCCTTGTCATTCGACATGGCCGAGAGGATGAAACTTCCGGCGTCCATGGGGAGATCAGACGGTCACTTTACCGCAAGGCCAACGCGCAACTTTCGAGTAGGGAGCTCGACTTTTCTGTAAAGATAAGAAAGGGTTCCTACCTCTTTGATATTCACCTTCAGCGGTTTTATCATCACGCCGGCAGCATTGGTCGAATCTGCTATATCCAAGGAAAGCAGGACGACGTCTTCAAACGAAGGATGGTTAAGGCTATCGACTTCCAGTTGCTCCAGCTCGCATTCTGGGCTGCTTCCATTCATTTCGAAACTCCTCCCATAGGGTGCTTTGCTACCTATGCTCACTTGTCGGAAAATCCTAACTCCGAGAATCCTATTGAGAATATGGTTCGCCTTCCAGTAGAAGTGCTGCCTTCCGATCAGATTGACCGCATGGTAAATATCAGGCTTGAGGAGATCATTCAAACCCTGGACACTCCTGATTCTTCTCTTCCTGAATGTTCTCCGACTGACAGGTTTGCCGTTAAGCAGGACTCCTATTGCAAGTGCAGATCCTCTTGCCGAGCCAGAAATGTTTGCCAACAGTATGCCGATATCCGCGCATCCGCTTCCTCCGATTATCAGGCGGCCAAGGTATTCCTATCGTCCCTTCCGTAATTTGGGACCTCTTCTCTTTCAGTCTTATCCATGTTTCGATGGTGCAGCGTTCCATATTGGCATGCTGGTTTTTGATCATCCCCTGTTGCCATAAATTTTCTTCGGATGTATGCTTCCCCTATGAAACCACTTACTTTTTTTGTCCGCCCCGATGCCATTCTTCCACAGACATCCTCATACGTCGACTCTCTCTCGATTGCCAAATGCCTTGCTACCCGAACGCTCCTGACGAGCCCTTCGGCCAAGAATCAGTCTATTTCCATACCCGCCACCTTGAAGCCAATCCGGTCCGTATCCCCGCTTCCGGATCATGGTGGGCTCGTCTTTTCTGTTGCTGTCGGTGAAATTACAAGTCGTCTTCCAGTGGACAAGCTCATTCTCGGCATTGCCTCGGATGATTATCTTACCGCTCTCGATGTCCTTCTTTTTAAGAAGATTCATGCGTTCAACCGGAGCGGGGCGAGCGAGGATACTGGCGATTTGTCTTCTACTGCCGCTTCTGATAGCACGATAAACCCTCCTTCTACCCCAACCAAGACTTCCAAAAAATCTGCCGCTGCCGCTGCCGAGGAGGTCGCTGTTGCACCCCACGAGCCTGTCGATATCACCGTTACTCCTGCTGCGCTACGGGATATCTTCCTGGATCTCATGAAGGATGAGAGTTTTAAGGACAAGGATATCTGTCTTGCCCTTGCGTCCAGTTTATTTGGAAAGGGTGATGATGTTCCTGTCTTCCGTCCTCCTTTTGCAAGGCTTGTTACTGTCATGGTTTCACAGGAAGGCCTCGGTATTTCAATCGACCTGGAGTATTTCTTCAATGAGCGCGACGCCCTTGCGGCTGCTCTTCCCATCAAACTTTCGAAGAAACTTCTTTCTGACTTTACTGGTGGCATTGCGTGATGAGTGAAGTTTCTCTTTCGCAGAAGAGCATCGACGTACTCTTTGTCATCAATGATTTAGGCTTTGCAAACGCTACCCAGATCCAAGACATACTGGCCTTTTCCGAAAAGACTGTCCGTGTCTGCATTCAAAATCTTTTGGTCGCTAAGGCAATTGTCAAGGTTGGCTACCCATCTGTTCCGCAGTTTCATCCACTGCGCGGCCTGTACTATGCATGCACCAGCTACTCAATTTGCAAGTCTGTCCTCGGCGAGGCCTTCTCTCTGAAGAAGACTTATTCCTCTATCTTTGCACACACCTTTTCCGGGACAAGCACCCCTGGTATCATTTTTTCTAAAGCATCTTCTGGAAAGGGGAAGGTCACCGAACGGAAGCTTTCGCTCCACTCAGGGCTTGTTAATTATTGTTCTGCCTGGGTTATCAAGACCGCCCGCGAGCGTATCGGTTGGAACTTTTCGTTCGAGGGCGAGCGCATTATCCGCAATGTCCGCAAGTGGCACTATGGCAGAATTTCTTCCTTGGCCGATAAATCCAAAGGTTCAGCGATACCCGTACCGGATTTTCTTTTACTCAAGGATTCCAGAATTCTTTGCTGTGAGGTTGAGCTTTTTCCAAAGTCTCAGGAGCGCTACCAGGAATATTACGACCACATTGACCCAAACTTTTCCATCCTCTATCTCGTTCCTCACCCAGATGTTGCCACTACTATACTATCTAAAATACCATCCGGGTTCCGCGTTGGGTATTGCGTAATCTCAGATTCTGACACCCTCTGTGAGGAGTTGATTGATCTTTTGCCGTACTAGGATTCTTCTTTCAGTGCCTTTTCCAGCTTCTCCCCCGCTGATTTTTTTAACGCCTCTATCGCCTCTTCAGCCGTTACTGGGCTCGTTTCTGTGAATTCATACCCGAGAGGAGGCAATCTGAAAATGGCTACTTCCCTTTTATTATCCGGAAGTTCGTTTAGGAGATTTGCTATTTTTTCCTTAATGACTACCTCGTCGAGTTCGTCTGGGTCTGCTTCCTTTGACGGCATTAGGTCGTGATTTTCTCCATCGCTACCCGGGTCGTATCGCTTCTCATCCAGGCGCAGTTCCTTAATATACATCCCACGGTAGTCGGCTGTGCTGATCTCGACCGCGTCACAAATTTCTTCTTCTTCCGGGAAGCGACCGTGTTTCTCCAGGAAATCTGTGCGGAATTTTTTTATCTTACCCCTCATGGCGACGGCCGTGCTACCCATTTTTACTACCGTCAGTTTTTCAAATGACTCAAGAATTCTTGCTCGCGCCCAAAGGTTGGCGTACTCCGAGAATCCTTTACCTTTCCAGTCTTTGTACTTTTCAATAGCCCGCGCCACCCCGATCATCCCATCATTCACCATGTCTTCCTGTTCGACTGTTTTAATGTGCTTGAACTTATTATAGACCATCCCCCTGATTACTGGGTGCATTATTGTCATGATCTCCATACGCAGTGAGACGACCTTTTCCGCATTAATTCTCCATGCTATAGCCGCTGGATCATTTTCTTTCGCAGCAAACTCCCTAAGTGCGTTCCACCTTTCCACCCCCATCTGATCAATCAATTCATTCGATGATATGTCTTTGGCAGTTGTTTTTGGAGAGGTTAACTTCTCCATCTCTCGTATAAGTTTTGATGCTTCGAGCTTCTTATTTGTTCCACCGCTCTGCCAGTCCAGAAAATGTTTTGCGAGTTCGATCCTCACTGGCATCATCTCGAACAGTGATTCTTTTTCAATCTCGATAAGCTTTTGGGCCTCGAACACAAGCGCCTTTAAGTTGTTCCGACGGTCTTGTTTTTCTGTGTCTGTCGCCATTTGTTTTCAAAGATACACTGGCTTGTGCCATATTGCAACATCCCAGTAACCACTATCTTCTCACCATATCTTTTCATTCTCACCATCGATTTCGATAATCTTTGCTCGTGTCTTTTTGGATTTGCACCTCCCTATTTTCCACCGACACTCAGTTCTCTACACTTCCACGTGAGCATTTCTAGCGTATCGGACAGTTTGCGCTATTTGTTCCACACGCCACATTTCAGATAATAATCATTCGTCAAACTTTACACGATACTGTCTTGTTGGAGCAGAATTGTTCTCATTGCATTTCTAATATTCCGTGCAATTCTTTACCCTATTGGCTACTGCAATAATTTTTGCAGTCGTTATTTACACAATCTGAAGACTCTTTTGACTACACAACCGCCACCATTTGTTTCAAACGTAAATCGTTCCTATTTTCCTTATTTCTTAAGTATGCCCCGTTTGTGTCAGTGTAAGTCGTTGGTAATCAACAAAGCTCACTTCTTTTTTGTCACTGCAATAATTTTTGCGCTCACTGCAATAATTTTTGCAGTGATTTGGATACCAGTGCAATAATTTTTGCAGTGATGTCTTGCCAATAATGACTAAAGTGTTGCATGTTAAGACTTTAACGTATGTGCAATAATTTTTGCAGTGATTTTAACCTCGAAAAAAGAGGGCCATCTAAGGATGACCTTAACCGCCCCTGCCTTTCTTGCTGTTTGTCAGTGTAAACCGGTCATCTTGAACAATTGCTTTTCTTTCTAACCATACAAGGTCTATTTACTGTATCTTTTTTGTATGTTTTTCTTCAATAATCCTAACCTGGCAGTTGATCGCTTCCTTTCGAGTGACTTCGCTTCCTGTGAGGAGTTCCTGTATTTTGAAAAGCTAAAAGCTATTAAGGCGCATCCTCTCTCGGTTCATCTTTTATCTCATCAAGTTAAGAGTGTAGCTTTTCTTTCCTCCCGCAATGGTGCTATTCTCGCTGATGAAATGGGTCTTGGCAAAACGAGATCTTCTATACTATCGGCATTGATTTTTTCTAACGAGAGGATCCCGGCTCTTATTGTCTGTCCGACTTCTATCCGTTTTGACTGGCGTGATGAAATCTTAAATGTCTCCCCTACTTCCACACATTCCCTCCCTGATTCTCCTAAGGACTGGCGGCCTGCTGATTTTACAATTCTCTCGCTTAGCCGATTGAAATCCTTTTATGGATGGGGAGAGGCCCATACCTTTAAGTCCCTTTTCCTAGATGAGTCACAGGTATTCAAGAATTCCGCCGAGCTTACTGCGGCCAAACGAAATACTCCTGTTCAAGCAAATCTCGATGGGACTATGCCTGGCCTCCACCGCACTCAGCTCGTATTTACATTGGCCAAGAAAATCCCCAATGTCTTTTGCCTGACTGGTACTCCCATTCTTGGAAAGACCCGCGAGCTTTTCAATCTCCTGCGCCTCATCCGTCACCCTCTTGGTAAAAACTTCCTCAAGTTCAGTGAACGATATTGCGGCGGACATGAGACCCCCTTTGGATGGAAGGCTGATGGTTCTACGAACATTTTCGAGCTTCGTGAATTGCTCCGTGGTGCCATCTTCCGCCAACTCAAGAGACATGTTCTCTCCCTCCCTTCTAAGACTACCGTAGTTACGCCTGTGCCCTTATCCGGTTCTTTCTATGACGACTATCAAAATGCTTGGACGCGCTACCTTTCGAAACTGTCCGGTGTTTCGTCTGCTCGCGTGTTCCAGCGCATCAAGGTCAGGCATCTTGTTGAGATTAACCTGTTGCGCCAAATTACCAGCCTCTCAAAGGTTCCTTACCTTGGTGCTCGTATCGCCTCATCTCCGACCAAGAAGTTCCTAGTCTTCAGTCTTTTTACCGAGACGCTCAATGAGGTATCCAAGGACCTCACTCTGCGCGGGATTCCATTTGTGAGGTATGATGGCTCCCTTTCCGAGAACCAACGCTATGAGGCGATACAGAGATTCAAGAAAGATCCCAGGTGTCACTTTGTTGCCAATATGGATGCCGCCAAGGCCGGGCTCACTCTTGTTGAAAGCGACCATGCTATTTTCCTCGATCAATCTTGGACTCCCGCCGATCACTGGCAGGCCGAGGATCGTGTTCATCGTATCGGGCAAGATCGTCCTGTTGTTTCAGAGTACCTCTATGCACCTAAAACTGTTGAGGAGCGGTTGGTCGATGTCTTGATTCAGAAACAGGCTATCATTGATCATATCTTCGGCGATAGTTACTCTCCGGTTGGTGACGATGATATCAACATCCAAAATCACTTTCTTAAAATCCTTGCTAAAGATCCACGTGCTCTCCCTTCCCCTGATGATATGCCATCCCTATTCTGATTTCATGAAATCCCTTCTTTCTCGTAAACTTTTCCCCGTGGCTGCTGTTCTTCTTATAACCGCTGTTTTCTTTTTTCTTATGCAGCGTGACCGCTTTCCCAACTCCTTGCCTCCCTCGCAGCCTTCAACATCCGACTTTCTCATTCATCTATCTGGCTCCGATGTTTTTTTCTCCCCGTCCCTTAGGCGACCTCTTGCCGTTCATTATATCATCAGGCGCCTTCAATATCCTATTGACTCACCCCCTCCCTTTTTTTCTCTGGACCCACGAGTTTCTCTCCCGGTTGATCTTAAATCCCAAAAGGTAGCTTGGCTTCCATTGGTATCACCTTCTCTCCAACCGTTTCTTTACCCTGCCGGGTCCCCTTATGTTCATTCCGTCTCTGGATGCGTCCCCGTATCATTCCCGACTACACCTCGTCTCTGGCGTACCCTTGCTGATTACGAGGCGTTCTCAACCAAGGATTCTTCTCTTTCTGTTTATTGCGGCGGTTTGTATAGGAATTCTCCACCTCTCACCGCTTCTGGTGTCCCTATCCCCTATGCCCTCTTTGCCATCCTCTTTCGTGATGATGGTCGTTATCTAGCCTTTATGATTCCCCAGGACCCACCCTCCGGTGATCTTGCTTCCTATCTCGTATCCTTATCTGATATTGACAAGCGAACTGGTTTCCTTTTCCTTCCATCCGTTCATAACCGCAACTCAATACCCAACCTCTGGTAACCTTCCATGTCTTCAGAAAGAACATCGCTATCCCTTCAGTCTCTTGTTGACGGTTTCCTTCGTGTTCCAGAAGAGCAACGGAAAAACTGTCGTGTTTACGTTCGCTCTAGCACCGGGAAGGCAAATATGCCCATCAGTACAGTAGCCCTTAATGCAGACCGCACTGAGGTAGTTATCAAATTTCTACCACCCAATTGTAATGGGCGAATGGCGGACGTTGATTGGTCGCAAACCAATGTTGCCATAGCGGAAACCCTTGGTATTTCAAGAACCTCTGTTGCGAGGATACGCCCACCGGATAAGCCGAGCGATCGCCAGAAGCAACGGGATGATAAGAAAGCCAAGTCAGGCAAGACTTCTTAGCGCGGTCCCCTCGTCGTCGTTTTTGACTCCAGATTGCTACCGTTCGCTGTATCCTTTTACCATGATCAAGTTTCTCCTCGACCCAAAGTTCTTCAATTACCTCATCATGTCACTCTACTTGATGAACGCCCTCCGCTGGCTTTTTGAGGGTAAGCCTGCCGATACCTGTTACTGGCTATCTGCATTGGCCATTACCGCGACGGTTACCTGGGGCTATCATTAATCTTCCTGCTTTTCGTTCCTTCCAACCTTAAGCGGCTACCTTCATCTATGGTTGCCCCTTATGTCGTTTTCTCCTGTTGGAGTAACTTGGTGCATGAAGAACTCCAAAGCCCCACAAGTGCCAAGCATTCGCCCTCTGCAAAAACGAGGCAACCACCTCGGTCCCCCACCCTGTCCTAAAGAGCTTCCCCTGCTGTGAGCGTTGTTCCGGTAAGTAGGTTCCGCTTCCAGTCCGTTTGGGATAATAAGAGCGTCGGTGTTCCTTAATCGGAATAGCATTGCAACCCTTGCTCTCATATATCCTGTTCTTGTGATTCTTCCCTCCTGTGTTCGGTGCTTCAATCAACTCGCCCTCTGACGCATGGATCCCTCACGTGGTAGGTGTGCATCCTTTCGGTATCTTTCACAATGAGCGAACCTGTCACACCCTCCCCTAAACCTGTCTGGTGCCTGACCTTAAGTTCTTCACCATGTCTGTATTTTAATTCATGAAACCTGCCACTCTCCTCGGTCACGTTGCCCTTTACTCGGTGCTCCGTCGCTATCGCCTTCTTCGTGATGTTCCCTCTCACGAGTCGCAGTTTCCCCCTCTCTTGTTGAGTTTTGGGATTCTTGGGAATTGGTATGTTCCGGTTGGCACCAGTGGACTGCTTACCCAAGACGGCCAGTCTCTCCCCTTCCACACGGTTTACCCTTTGACCGGTGGAGTTGTTGTCGGCTTCCGTGATATCACTGCTGCCGATGGTACCCCTCACCAGGATGCCTGGCGCGAGTCCCTTCATGAGCGTATCATGGCTGAAAGCGGACTCTCTGCTGTGCTCCCCGCCCGCGAGTCTCTTCTTGCTGGTTAGTCGTCACCCTTGCTGTATCTTTCTAGGTTATGAGATTCACCGCCCAGTCCACTGCTGTCTATTCGACATGGTTCCATGCCGAAACTGACCTTTTCCTCATCGACGCCGGTGAGGGCGTGGCTTCTTCTCTTGGTATCGGCAAGATATCTGCACTGAAGTCTATCTTCCTGACTCACGATCACTGGGATCATATTGCCGGACTGGTTCAACTTCTGAACCTCCGTGCCCGTATGGCTACTGCCAACGCGCTTACGATTTACTACCCCGTAAGCTCCCACAAGTTGGATGCCATCCGGTCGCTTTTCCCCGATCGGGCCACTTGGACGCCTTTAGTCGAAGGCCACTCTATTCCTGTCACCCAGAAGAGGTTTGTTACCTTCTTCCCTGTTCGCCATGCCCGCGGTGCCGCCGTGGGTTACAAACTCTGGGAGAAGCGTGCCCGCAAGAAGCCTGAGTTTGACGGGTGTTCACGTGAAGAGCTTACCTCCATGGCTATCAAGATTTCCGCGGAAGGTGGCACTCCTGAGTTCAGTGAGCCTTTTGATCACCATATCATTACCTATACAGGTGACACTATGCCCCTGAGCGATGAGGAAATTGGCCGACCTGAGCTTCTGGTTCACGAAGCCTCGTTTGCCACTGACGTGATGCGTGCAGGGGCGGATCACTCGATTCTCCCCGAGGCTTTAGAAGCAGCAGAGCGTTCCGGCGCCAAAATGGTCGTTCTGAATCATCTTTCCACCAGATACAGAGAAGTTCCGCGCCTCGACCTTCCGTCCCATATTTACCCACTTATCCCGAAATCCAAACCTTTCACCTTTGATCTCTCTTAGGTATCTTTTACATCATGGCTGCCACTTATCTCCAACTTCTCAAAGCTCTCGCTGCTATGCCGGAACATCTTTTGGATCGTGAGGTTGTCTTTCGTGATCTCTCACCCGGCGAGCGTACCTATGTCTTTAGTCATATCCTTACGCCGATGAATGACTCTCAGGTTGCTATGCTTTCTTTTGTGATCAAGCGTCAGGTTGTCCAGAGTACGATTCTTCACCCAAGTGTTGTTGCTCACAATGTTCGATCTCTCACGAAATCGACTGATGACTCGGTTGTCCTTTCTTATCTTCGTGAACAGATATCTTCTGTCGCTCTGTGGCTTCGCCCCAACTTCGCCCTCAATGTCATGAATCGTGTTGCGGGCACCAACTCTTTGACTGTTGAGGAGTTCTTTGCTGAAGGAGCCCCCGGGTGTGGCAGTTCTCCCTCCGAAGAGGTAACTCTTTTAACGCGTGTTTACTCGGAACTACACGAAACTCTTCCTCCTGAACTTATAGCTTCTCCAGAAGCCTAGTCTTTCTCGCCCGCAACGCACTTATTCCCATGACTCCATTTCAACTTCTTCAGCTCTGCGCAAACATCCCAGAAGATTTGCTCCATAAAGAGTTCGTCGTTCGTGACCTTTCTCCCGGTGAGCGTACCTTCAATGTAGAGGAATTTCTCAAACCTGATCCCGCATGCTCTCGTGCCCTTACTCTTTTTGTCGAAGAGGTGACTTGCGATGATACCATCCTTACTCCCGCAGCCATTTCCAGTCGGGTGACCTCCATGGGGGTATCCGACGTTGGTCACAAAAATGTGCGGCATTTTCTACGCGACCAGATCGACAAGGTTGTCTCGTGGGTTCGCCCCGATTTTGCGATCGTTATCATGAACCGGGTTGCCGGCACAACGAGCCCTGATGTCGATGCGTTCTTGGCGGATGGTGTTGCCAACGTCACTTCTAACTATGAGGATGAGAATCTCCTTCTAATGAAGGTTTACACCGAGTTGCATGCCTCGCTCGCTCCCTACCTTCGCTAAAGGTATCTTCACCTATGTCAAACACTCCCGCTCCATGGTCTTCCGCAAAGCCCACCACCACCGGTGCATGGGAGGTTCGGTGTGCCGAAACCGGTAAAACTGTTTCTCTGGTTGAGATTCTGATGGAAGGTGGCGTGTTGCGGGTTCATGATCGAGATGTCGGGTTTTATCCTTTGGACATGTACCACGCCAATCTTTGCAGGATCGAGTGGAGGCCTGCCCGGGTGTTACTCCCCCGGTAACCTTACCGTCGTATCTTTTTGTTATGACTAGCCAGCCCACAACCAAGAACGTCCACATTTCTTCCATCAGGCAAGGCGATACCGTTATGCGTAACGGTGAGATGAAAACCGTTTCTGGTACTGACCTTCGTAGCTGTTCTTTTATGGGAAAGTCTTTGTTTGGCGACAGCTACATGCACGGAAGCCAACCAGTCGTAAGAGTTGTCAGGCTGGGCTGTATGCCAGTTTAACGTCCGGTCATTTACTGTAATTCTATTGCCTCGGGACTGTTGATCTCGATGATGTCCCCTAGGTAGTTCAAGGTGAAGTTTGCCCCAAAATAATCCCCGCTTTTTAGGTGTTTTTGCAGCGACGGGGGGATTTTATGAGTTCTGCCCGAGCTCGATAGCAGGTAATGATTCGCTCCTTCCCTTACCGGCCTCCCCTCCATGTATCGCACTGGGTCGAGTTCAGCGGTGAATCGCCTGTAGTCAACCAGTTTGCACATTTCAGCAAATTCTACCTGTTCCTCATCTGACAACTCGCCCGCCTGTGCCCGGCGATAGTATTGAAGAAAACGGCTTCCTAACTGACCGGGAATAGCTTCCCACTCCCCCGCGGTCACCTTCAGGTTCCAGTTCTTTACCTCAATCTCTCCCTCTGTGTTGGATGCGCTGTAGTTGATCACCGGGGCCTCATAAGCGTGCAGTTGTATTTTATCGAGTCCAACACTGATCGCTCTCACTCCCATCTCCACCTCGATTTCTTCGCACTCATACGACCCTATCTTGGCGCTAGCGATTTTTACCGGACGCTGAAGGCTGATCGTTCTTGTGCTATTTAAGGTGTTTTCCATCCGTCTTATTGGATTTGGTAGCTCTCGCGGGTTACTCACTCACCGGGAAACAGGTATGCCTTAGGAGATTGAGCGCCAATATCACAAAGCATATTCCAACTACAACGGATATTTCAAACGTGTGCGCATTCAGAAATGTCAAAAATCCAAAATAGAATGACTCCTCCATCTTGCCTTGTTTAAAGAGCGCCAGAAATGCAGGGATTTCTTTGTAGAGCACCAACTCGACCGCCACCAATACCATTGTCAATGTTGCCAACGGATAGAGTAAGAGTTTGTGCATGATTTAGTGTATAGTAGGTTCATTCAAATGGCAACCTCGTCACAATCCAAACTCCCTAATCCAGATGTTGCCACGATTTCCCACCTTAAGCGGCGCCTTGCTGTTCACCGCCGGCGGCTGCGCTATTGGTCGGGTGTCCCCTCACTTTCGGGATATGGCCCTACAGGCGCCAATCTTTCCAGCGGTTACATGAGCGAGCAATACGAAATCGCGGCCTCTGATGCCACCTCTATCGCAGCAGAACTGGATGCTCTTGGCGTGAAGGTGCAGGTTGTTGATATCGCCGCGACGTTCCGGGACCGATGGGATAATCCCAATGCACCCGAGCGTCTGATGTGGCCCGCTTGATTTTGGTGATACCCCTTCTATGCAGGGATGTCGCTTTTTGTGTGGTATCATGGAATTATGACTGCGGCCTCTGAAGTTCTTCCACCTTTAATCGATCATTCTGGCCTCACTCGCATTTACGCCAAGGTCAAACAGACCGATGCCATTCGCTCTGGAGAGAACGCTCCTCCCGATGTGACCATCTTTCTTGATGTCACCAAGCTTACCGAAGAGCAACGTGCCGTTTTAGCTGACAACATCTCCGATGGATGGCTCACTCATGGCAATGCAGGTCATAATGCCTTTCGAGCTATCTACCCCGCTAACGAGGTTGGTGTCATTAACTTCATTGATGCTGAGATCGCGCGACACGCTCAAAATCGTTTGGATGAGGAACAACTCACTGCCGCCCGAAAAGGCATCCTGTAATTAATATACGGTTTTCATCACTGTCACTTTGAATTATGACCAGACCAATCCACCTCGATCTCCCCATTCCTCCAAAGGATATAGATAACCCCAATGCCACGCGCATCTATACCCTGATTGATCAGGATACTGCTATCGCCCGCGGCAAGAATTCCGTTCATTCCATTACGCTCTTTGTGGATGTTTCGGAGCTTTCCCAGGAGCGACGGGATGTTTTGAGGTCTCATCTTATGGACGAGTGGCTTACCTATGACGCCGTTACCGATGGCAGTACCTCACGCACAGGACCCGTTAAAATCTTCCCTGCCAGTTTCGAAGGTCTTGTTGCCTGGATTGATGGCGTCCTCGCTGACCGCGCGCTCGCAAAGATGCGACTCCATGAGGCGGAGGTGGCTCTCAAGAAGGCAGTAGATGAGCTTTGTGCGAAATACGCTCCAGTACTTAAGCAGTTCAAGGAGAATAATGACGCTTTCTTTACCGTCACCGAGTCACCCGCCCATCCGGATGGTTTCTCTATTACTCCTCTGTTTGATATTCCAGTTACTGTTTTGCGTGATTCTGGCATTCTAGATCGCTACAATCGCACCCTTGAGGATATTTCAGCGAGGACTTCTAGGGAGTTGGCCAAGAAGATGGCTGCTGATATCGTCAAAGAAGCGCAGCGGAAGAGTACTCTCGCCAAGGAAGTCAAGTTACAGCGTGATGCCTATATCGCCACATTTGCTGCTCCTGTCTATATCGATATGCACAAAGCCGGGATGCTTTCCGATGCAGAGATCGACCATAGTCTCTTTTGCTCTGAACTCCAAAAATACCCTGCACCTCTTCGCCTCGTGGATCCGGACCGCATCGAATTCCCTTACGCCGGCCCTATCACCGGCGATGAGTTCCTTCGTGCTGCGACTATCTGTGAGAAGCTTCCCAAAGATATCGAATCTTCTCTTGTGCGTGTTCTTCGCTGGCGGGCCGGTGAGCGGGATGACATTATTCTTCTGAAGGTTTCCTGGCCTGTTGGCGCCCTTGTCGTCACCGCCTACGCGGATATTCGCAATAATCGAGACTGATTACTTTCCGCTTCGATGTTGTTTGTGGTATAATATTGTTATGACCATTCAATCCGGACTGCTTCCTACCAACCACGAGAACCCCACACCCGAATACATCAGCCTTCGCGCCAAGGTTGATCAGCGTCGGGGAATCCTTGAAGGCAAGGGGTATCCTTGCGAGACCGGTATGCAGTTGGATATCAATAAGCTTTCCGTAGAGCAGCGCAAGGTTCTCGCGAATTGCCTTCTTGATGGGTGGCTGGTTTATGGCCCGGAGTGTGCCCGTCTTCTTGGTAACCGAAACGGGTCTCCCGATGAGCGTGTACTGATTTACCCACCCAATGAAGAAGGCCTCCTTATTTGGATCAACAATATGATCGAACTTCGCGACCTTAAGGGTGTGGTTCTACCAGAACTCGTTGACGAGAATGAAGAGCCTTCTGAAGCTAACAAAGCCCTTGCCGATCAGCGTGCTGCCTATGTGGCCCAGAAGGGTGGTGTTTTCGCAGAGAAGGTTGCTGCCGGCTTTTCTTCCGACGAGGAGATCGATAGTCGTATTGTTGAGGATGAGTTGAAACGCCTCGACCTTCTCAATATTCCGCGGCTTAACACGAACTACCGCCTTTTCCACTACTCGGGATCTATTTCTGATACTTCTTATCAACAGATCGTTAAAGCTCGCGCCAAACTTCCCGAAGATCATGAGCTTGAGTTGGTTCGCGACATCGAGGCTGGCACCATCTATGCCAAAGCCACCTGGCTAGTTGGTCATGTCCGAGCAACTGCCTATATCAGCGTCTCTGCGGCTTAAGGCTGCACTAGCAGTCACTACCCGCGGTTTCTTCGTTGTTGGCGAACTGGTTGCGGTTGCACTCTGATGCGGGTTGGGGGCTGTATCTTATTCCATGAGCCTCTTCCTTGTTTCTGTAGATCCTTCTGCCCGCCGCCTCGATGAGTTGGATGAGATCCTCGTAACCGCCGAGGATCAGAAGGCAGCTCTCGCCCTCGGTAATCAGGAGTGAAGGGGTGTCGCTATGGGTTCGCGAGATTGCTGTCTCCGGGGAGGCCAAGGTTGTCATGAGGAATTTTTACCAGCTCTAAAAGGGGGTGTCGGTGTTCTCTTCGGATGAAGAAACTTTTGCCACTTCCCGCCGAACGCGGTATATTTTAGTTCTATGACAAAAGCTCTTTTCCTGCCGCCACCTCGTGATTGCCTTTCATACAATAACCACACTCGCATTTTTTGCAAGGTGGACCAGGCCGCCGCTATTGCCAAAGGAGTCAACGCGCCAGCCTACGTCACCATCTTTGTTGATGTCGCCAAACTCTCAGATGAAGGCCGCCAGGTCCTTATCGAGAATCTCACGGATGAATGGCTGGCCTCTTATAACAGTCTGGGAGAACTTGTTTTTCATCCAATCTACCCTGCCAAGGAATCCGGTTTCCACGTTTGGCTTGGTCGTGCCTTTTCTGCCCGTGAAGAGCTTCGACGCCAAAAGGCGGCAGAGGCCAAGGCGGAAGAAAACCGCCTAAAGGAGCTCATCAAGAAGTACGCTTCTGCTTTACGTCAGTACGGGAGGAACCCGGAGGCGTTTTTCACGGTGCAGCACAATGAGCCACCTTTCGGCTTCACCGTTGTCCCGAACACTGAAATTCCTACAGAGGTTCTTCATGCTGCCGGCGTCTTTCATTCGTTCAACACGATGCTTTTTGATATTCATAACAGAGTCGCCAAGGATGCTTCCGATCGCGCCCTTGCAGGCAAGAAGGCCGCTGCGGCAAAGGCAAAGGCTCTTGATGCTCAACGGGCCGAGTTTGTGAAGAAGAAGGGTGGTGTTTTTGCAGAGCGCGTCGCGGCCGGGTTTGCCACCAATGCTGAAATCGATGATCTTATTGTCATTGATGCTTTGCGGGCCCTTAATCTTGCCAGTGTGGCACTTGATCATTCCGGGAGTGATTGCGTTCCCGTTCCCTACACTGGTCGCATTAGTGATCATGCCTATCTGAAAATTATGACGATTGCCACAAAACTCCCCAAGCAACACACTCTTTCACTGGTTACCTTCCGCGGCAACCCACTTAAGGTTTATGCACTGGCTTCCTTTGACATCGGTGCTCTCCGAGCTTCAACCTCTTTTGACACTGGTTATTTTGTCGAGTGATTGCCAGTATCTTTAACCATGCGTTACAAATCTATCGTAGTTCGCGCCGGTCACGGAACCCCTGATGATCTCCTGGAGAATGGGTGGAGTATCGTTGATACGGACGTTGAGACCGTCAATGGTGCCAAGGCCTCCGCCAAGCGCTACCTGACTCGTGAGTATGCTCGCCTCGCTGAGATGAGCGACCCGTTCGACTACGCCCAGGTTCTCGGTGATGGGGAAGTTATCTACGACTACTTCCGGACGCCAGATGCCGAGGATAAACGCCCCGCCTAGAAGGCGTCCACCTACTATCCCCTGTGTCCACCACCATCAAAACACCGCTAGATTCTCCTGCTCTGAAGGATCAGTCAGAGATTTATCCTCCGAATTTTCGCGGGCGTGTTCCCTTGAAGGTCAAGATGGCGTGCAATGTTCGCGGCAATTTACACTTTTGCCCGCCAGGCACGATCGCCAGAGTCGAGGAAACTTATGAGGTTTGGGTCAATCGCAACGGCGCCGTCGCTGCCATTCTCCCAAACGGTCTTCAACTCGGCCTTAAACCTGCGGAGTTCGATGTTGTCGAGTGGCACCCTCAAGATGGAGTATCTTTGTCGTAATATTATGACCTTTCTACAAAAACTCATCATTGGTATCCGTTGGCAGTTGCGCTGGGTTGCCTTCCGTAATCAGGTGATCACTCAGGGCGTGGATAGTGTTCGTACGCTGTGGGGTATTGCTGTCGATGGTTTCTCTGCAGCCGCACAGGGACTGCTCGCGCTTGTTTTGCTGCCTGTTGTATTCCCCTTCAAGTTGCTCCTTTGGCTCGTTCAGCCTATCAGTAACTTCTTTCAACTCGATGATGAGCGGTTTCTCTTTGCCAAGGATCACCTGTCGGGGCATGGCTCATGTAAGGCCGATTTCGAGGCCTTTTTGGAGGCGCTGGAACGTGATGGCGATGAACTCTATAAGACACTTACGTTTTCAGATTTCCGGCTCATTACTGTCGAATGGGATCAGGCAGATAATCGGCGGTGCGTTCTTGTTGAGAAGCGCCTCGCTGTCGGTTCTCGCACTCCGGATGAAGAAATGGAATTCCAGAATTTGCAGCGGCTCTTTGACCTTCATCGCACTTATTTTCTATGGCTGCGCACTGGAAGTTTCAATCTTATTGATGATGCTACGCTTCGAAGGCTTAAAGAAGAGGATGAGTTAGGTTCATGAGGCGTATTTGCTGACGTATCTTGCTCTATGCCTACTTCCACCGCCAAGGTTAGTTTTCTTGACTCTCTGGACAACACTTTTTCCGCCATCCATGCGGCCCAGAAGGCCATCGATAGTTTTGAATCCCTTTGCCGTGCTGACGAGCGCGTCCGCAACAACCCGCTTCTTGTCGTCAAGCTCGACGAACTGAAAGCCTTGGTCTGCGACGGGCGCAGTTTTGCTCTCGCCCAGTCGTCTTGGGATAAGTTTATCAAGGAGAACGGCGTCTTGCCCCCTTCACGCCCTCCTTGCAATGTGTGCGGCCAGCAGGTTCTTTCTGTCAAAAACCACCCCTGCTCTAACGCGTAATCTGTTGCTTTTCTGTCCCCTTAACTGGGTTTCTGTTGCAGTAGTCACCTATAATGACCCCCTTAACGTGAAAACCTTGCTTCTTCTAGCGTGACGACTTCTCCCTTTAAAATTAAATCCGGGTGGTTTGCTCATCTGGCTTCTATTAAGCCTCCCCTTCATCCCGGTCCCATCGGACATGATCACGTTCCTGTCTCTGTCGCTGCCCGTGACTATGGTATTAGTCCTTCCACCATCTATTCCTATATCGATCGCGGGTTTATTAACGGCTACAAGGATGGTAATGGTGGCGGGATGGTTCTTCGTGGCGAAATCAGTACCCTCTTGGATCGTGTCTCCAGGATGGCTCTTGATGAGCGCAATCGCCGCCGCCGATAACTCTATGAGTCTTTATCCAGCGGGTTTATCTGGGGATGGAGCGGTAGATTATGTGAATCTGCTCCATTTTGAAGGGTGGGAGAAGAGTGAGTTTCTTGATCCAGAAAGGATCCTCGACTCCGCTCCCTATGTCAAAATACGCATCGCTATACCCGACGACTACACCGCCCAACATCCTCCTGTAGTAACAGATTACCGCGCGCTTGAGTCTGAGTTCCCTCCTCCTATTTTTGACAAAATGGGCTATGTCATTGATGGCATGCATCGTCTCGCTGCGAATGCCGGGAAATCGATTGATGTCTACGTTTCCTCGAAGATGCCCTCAGACTGCGCGGTTTTTAGTCGTCGGTTTACCCATGCGCCGCGTGCTCGTGTCATTTCGAAGAATATTCCTTCTCCTTAGGGCGTTCAATACCTGCTTTCATTCGTGGCGTATCTTAGAACATGGACGATCAGGCAAAACACATCAGAGCCTTCCCTACCGAGAACCTTAAACTCGTCTCGTTTGCCTGTGTCGTCGAGGAGGAAGGTGTCATTAGCGGACATGTCGAGCGCCGTCAGGAGGATGATATTTACGACGAAGAGGCTTATGGACGCTTTCTCGCCTGCGGTGTCGATACCACGGTTTGTGCTGTCTGCGGGCACTCCCTTCTGTATTTCTGCATTGTTGAACACGTCCCCACCGGTGTCTTTTACTCTGTTGGTCGTGATTGTTTTGCCAACATCGAGTGCCTCCAGAAGTACAATGCGAAGATTTCTCTCGCTTACTCCAACCCTTCTAAACAGATCGCTGCAGGCAAGAAGGCCGCTAAGGAGAAGAAGGCCGGCGATGTTCGCGAAGAGGCGTTTTTCACTCTTCATCCGGAGTTTGCTTCCGCTTACGAGTGGGCAGCCGGTCTTGATTTAACACAATTTACCGGCTCCCTCTCTCATCGCCTTGCTTGGCCTGTCGCCACCATCAAAGAGATGCGCTCAAAGGTTCGCCAATATGGCTCTCTCAGTGAGCTTCAGATCGCCTTGGCTGTCAGGGTTCATTCAGAGTCTCTCGCCAATATCGAGTCCTCCCTTGAGTCCGAGGCAAATACCAAAGCAGCCATCGCGAGCGGACTGCGCGGCCCCGAGGGCAAACAGACTGTTTCCGGGAAGGTTCTCTCCACCAAGCAGGTCGAAAGTGATTTCGGGGTTTCCACCAAGGTTCTTGTCGAGCTTGCCAATGGCACCAAGGTTTATGGAACTCTCCCTTCCGCCGCCTCCGGGAATAAGGGGATTCCTGTTCGGTTCACCGCCACCTTTGAGGTTTCAACCAAAGATCCTCTTTTTTCATTCTTTAAGCGTCCCTCTCAATGGGTTGAGTCTCCAGTGGGTGAACAGTTGGATCTTGTCCCTTAGCTACTCTGCAGGGCGAACGCCTATAATTTACTTGCACGAGTTTTATTCGTGCTCCAATGTTGCGCATGAAGTTTTCACGCACCCTCCTCTGCGTCCTATTTGCCACCTGTACGCCTTCGATTGTTGCCGCTGCAGGCATGGACACCAACTCCATCAAAAAGAATGTCATTCTCCAAAACGGCGTCTTTTACCCCGGGTACTTTACCAATTCCATGTCCTTTATCAGTGGCCAATGGCTTCCTGTTACCACGAACTCCGCCGGGAGACACCTTCTATAACGGTATTGCTGTCCTCGGGCCGGACTCAGTTTGGGGACCAACAAAGTCCTCCACGAACTCCATTCTCAGTGCCATGGGTGTTCCTGATATGGCAAATGCAGCCTCTCTCATGGGGTTTTCTGATGTCAATGGGAATTGGGGCGACTCTTATTCTCAGTATGGTCTAACGGCAGACCAGATGGCCCAGGACTGGTATGGGTATCCTTCTGTTTCTGATATGGCTGATTCTTGGTTTGGTGATGGTTCATCCAATGGTGTTCAAAATTTATTAAATTCTGAATTCTCATGGATGGGTTTCTACCCGCCAGGGGATACCAATGCCCTGTCCGCAGCAGATGGTGGTGATTTTGTTTCTTATGCTTTGGATAATGGATTTGCGCCGTATATCGCCTCCGCACCACCCTCTACCGATGAACAGAAGGCTGCTATTGAGGCCGCCACCTCGTACGGCATACTTTCCTCTTCCGATCTCTCAAACCTGGTACAGTCTGGTATCATTCAAACCGGTGATCCCTACTTCGTTAACAGCATGCTCACCGCTATGCAACAAAGCGGTAATTCCGGAGAGGCCAATACGCTCTATGCTGACGTCATTTTAGATCGCTATAACAATAATACCCTCCAAGATTATTCTCCTATTGATTTCAGTAATTTTTCCGCGGCAGGGATGGATTTGTCTGATATGCCCCTTGATGGGCTTACCGGCCTTACTGGTTCCAATCTTAATGGTGCCTCCAATCTTGCTAATGCTTATCTCGCCGGCACTGATATGACTGGGTTTTCTGCCCAGGGTATTAATCTCGCCGGGGCGGATTTGTCTGATGTTCCGTGGGGTGGCTCTGTCGCCCCTAATCTAACCGTGTCTATGCTTAATGGTGCGACCAGCCTCGCTGGCGCCATGCTTACCGGGGTTAATATGACTGGGTTTTCTGCGAATGGGATGGATCTGACTGGTGCCGATCTTTCCGTCACTCTCAATCTTACTGGTGCTATGCTCACGGGCGCTACGTCTCTTTATGGCACCATTTTAACTGGCGTGAATATGGCTGGGTTTTCGGGAGCTGGAATGAATCTTGCTTCTGCTGATTTCTCTGGAACGAGTGGCCTTACAGGTACAATGCTCAATGGTGCTGCGAACCTTTCCGGCGCCAATCTCTCTGGCCTTAACTTGGCTGGGTTTACTGGATATGGGGTGAATCTTTATCGAGCCAATCACTCCAATACTACGGGACTTTCCGCCTCCGCCATCGTTTCTGGTGTCCACAATGGGCTAAACATTACTAGAGTCAACCTTCACGGTAGCGGCATTACTAAATCAGCACTTACCTCCGCTTTCATTGCCGCTGGTGACAGTTCAAACTTCTATACCGAGCTTCTAAACACCATCACTTACTAATCGATGGCCTTGCGCGGTATCTTCTCTTCATGGATATCTTTGTAGAGAAACATCCCGGCTTTTATAAGGCTCTATGCCCCAAGGAGCTTGTCCCCCAACCCGGCCTGAAGAAAATCGGTTGGAAATATGGGCTCAAGTTTACCGGTTTGAGCGGCAATCGCCGAATGAGTGACGGCTCACCCGTTGAGATGAGTTTCGCTGGTTATCCTTGGGTTGATGTTCTTCCTAAGGATCCCTCTCTTGATTTTTTCAGTGTTTCCCATCTTCCTGATGTTTACTTCAGGCGTCCCACTTCGCTGGTCTTTATTGGGACGTCCTTCTCCTCCGTATCACCTAATAGTGTCGCGGTACCTGTTGTCGATGTCTGGCCTGCGCCCGGAAACCCTCTCTATCTGGATAGCGAGAAAGAGGTCAATTATCTCATCGTCAACAACAAGGTGTCTGCTATTGACGGCCTTAATGTGTCCGTCCAGAACATGACTTCTGAGGACTATGAGGCTATTGGTTATCGTCATTTTCCATCCCTTGGCACCTTCATTGTCGAAGACCCTTTCGACGGGGCAAATACCTTTCCTTTTGATTATTCTCCAGAGGACTATCCGGGTTTTAAGATAGATGCACTCTGGCATGTTTACACCGATGGGTTTACCCCTAAAAGGTTCACCGTTACCGATCCGGCTCTTGCCTCTAAGGTTCATCCCCTCTTTGGGCGTTTCCCATCTGGAACTTCTTTCCATCGGGCTTTATCCCCATCCGATCGGAAACCTTACATTCCTACAAAATACCTCTCTGATGCTCTTCTCGCCCACGTCGCCTCGCTTGGGTCTGTTGAGTATGATCTTGGTGGTGATTCCTATATTGCCTTCGCTCCCGAAGATGTTCCTTCATCCATCACCACCAAGCCAGCACCGGCGAGGGGCGCACTTCTTTTAGTCGGTTCCAGCATTGAGGATGTTCTTCCTTACCGAGACGTTTCAAAGTTATATCCCGGTTGCCCAAAATGTCGCTTTCATGTGTTCGGTGAACCAAAGCATAGGGATGGTTACTTTTGCCGTCCTTGTGATATTGCCTGTGCCACTCCCCTTGATGTCGATCGCGCCAAGTTTCTCCAAAGTAAGTATTCATGGTTTCATCCCGGCAATCACCTGAAATACTCCGACGCCGAACTCGCTCAACATGATCTTTATACTATCAGAAACAATGACACCAAGGATCGCTGGTCTTCCCTTAATGCCGTTGACTCTAAAGATGACTTCGCACTGACGGTCAATGATATTCTGAAAAAGCACTTCAATGATGATACGCGCGTTATCTGCAGCAGTCCTTTCTCCAGTTCTTCTGTCATCTATAAATTCCCTTCACCGGAGATTCTCAACGAATGCCCTGATGCCAAGTATGAGATTCTCGCCGCACTCCGCACCCACCACCCAGATGTTTTCGGTGTCATCTCCAACATGGACATCAATGCAACTCTCATTGCCGGTGATCTTGCAGTCTAAGGCTACTCCTTTTTCTCCCTCGTATCTTTGAACATGTTCAACGCCCATCACAACTTCCTCAAGGTTGTCATGGGCGTTTCTTTGTTTGGAGTCTCTTTGGTGGTTTTCTCCACCAGTTCTGCTTCTCCTAGGGGTGAGCGGCCTTTCTCACAGGCTGTTGTTGGTTGCGGCGGGGGAACCACTCCTGAGTTCTCTTTTGCCCTCGCGCCAGAGACGCTCTTTTCTTTTATCACCCCTTGGGTTGATCTGGGTGACTTTGATTTGCCGGAACCCCAAGTGTGCCGACCCACTGCCGTCAATCCGGTGTCGCCAATACTTCCGGAATTGGCTGTTGTCGGCTTTACTTGACGACCATGCTCACCAAAAAGTTCACGTTTTCATAATTTTAGCTCACTGAACGATGGCGATCAGTGGGCTAAAGGTGTTTCTTTTATTTACCGTCGGGCGCTTTCTTTTTGGCACCCCGAAGGTCACTCACTGGCAGGCACTTCACTCTCTCCTTGGGGCCGTTTTCCACGCTCTTTGTCCCCCTGGTGTATTCGTAGTGTACTTCCCAGTCCCCGAACCGAAATGTAACCTCTTTTGGGATGGATGGCGCTCTGTCAAAAGCTTCGATCCCTGTTGACTTCGGCATCGGGTATTTCACCCCAATGATTGCATCCTCACTTATTGGAATGTGAAGTGCTTCGCATGCCAAGGCTTTCTTGGGTGTAGGATAGGCTGCCTCACACTTTTCGCACAGGTATACTCGTTTCATAGACCCACAATTCTATCATTTTTCAACCGGGGCGCAATAGGCCCTCTTCTAATTCGTCGTTTCTGTCTTCGTCTTGTATCTTCTAGCCCTATGAAAGAACTCGTCTCAAAAACAACCGTCTCTTATCGTTGGTGGAGAGATGGCGGTAAAAACATCCTCCCTTCCCATGTCGAGGAATTGAAGGAAAACGCCGAAGGACGTATCGCCGACATGCGCGAGGAGGACTATAGCTCCGGTGAGCTTTGTGCGGAAATCGAATATCGCGGTAAGACCGTCGAGTATTCTGGATGGTGGGAGGTTTCGTCGGAGTAATCCATTCCCCTTCAAGAGTCCCTTAACCCGCATCTACACTTATGATTCGCCTTACTTATAATGCTGTTTCTGAATACGAGCGAGCCGCCACGCTCTGCCGCCGTCACACTTTGACCCTTGTCGCCTCCATGTTCGGCATTCTTCTTGCCGCCCTTGCTGCCTTTGGTTTCATTGCCGCCGTGATGGTTTCACTTGTCGCCCTTCACGCCCTTCCTCGCCTGCTCCTGCAGACAGGATGCGCGGTTGCTTTTCTTGTGGCCATTGCCGGCTTCTTTTTTGCCATCCGTGCCCTTATTGCCATCGAGTGCCGAGCCTCGCATGATGCTGCCCTCGCGCGGGAGCGTTATGAGAGAATTGCCCGATCTGTCGGCAATTACTAGCCCCTTTCGCGGTTTCTGTTACCCATGGGCTCTTAACCATCCCGGCAATTGTTGGAGTTCGTCGATAACCCTGTATCTTACCCCTATGCCTACCCTTAATAAACCCAAGAAAGCTCGCCTTCGCATTTATGAC
>Ga0302192_10000141_pt1 | contig 47435 bp, 30 predicted proteins | sample II_Bog_E3_2_FD_200230 | JGI IMG/M metagenome (GOLD analysis project Ga0302192, IMG submission 200230) | Peat permafrost microbial communities from Stordalen Mire near Abisko, Sweden - II_Bog_E3_2 | ecosystem: Environmental > Terrestrial > Soil > Wetlands > Peat | place: Sweden: Abisko...
TGCATAGTTTGGTCAGGTGCGACATGATGGCGCCGCCCATCATGCCCAGCGCCAGCAACGCGCCGAGCCAGCAGTGACATGACGACAATAGCAGAAGCGCAGCAATCAATTCCACGACGCCCGAGCCATAGCGCCCCCACGGCTCAAGGCCAACTTTGGTGAAAATATAAACCGACTCCGGCGCGCCGGTGAATTTGAAGAACAGCGTTTGCAACAAGATCACGGCCGCCGCAAGCCGGACAATCCAACTGGCAATCTTCTGCGTTGTGGTGAGCGAGTTCATAAATGTTAAACGTTGGTCGTGACGGCGGGTGCGGCCTTACAAATTATTTACCCTTTTTGGCAACAAGTCCGATCCAGTTGGTGTTTGCCTTGGCGAGATTGCCTTTCGTGTCTTGGTTGAAATCATCGCGAACACCCTTGCTGTATTGCAGAAGAAGTTTGCCGTCCACGATTTGAAACGCGTCCACATCAATCTCCACCAATTTGTTGCGCGAAACGCCATAGGCGCAGTAACCGCCAAATTCGGGCGTGTATTTCGCCGGGTCGGCCCTGAACAAATCCTTGTGTTCCTTCGACGCAAAAAAATAAATCGCGCCGGCGTGTTTGGCCGGAAATTTTTTGTCGCCCTTCACGGGTTTGCCATCGGTAAAAAAAGCGACCGGATCGTAGCCCTGGATGGCCACGTCAGATTCATCGACATTGACAAGGGTTTTGGTTGCGGTCTGAGCGAATAGCGGCATGACCAGTGTTGCGACGACGAGGGAGAGAATTAATTTCTTCATGGAAGTTCGTCGCCGTCGCCAGTAAATCCTTACAGTCAATTTTGGCCGGGCGCCAGCAACCAGCCGCCCGTGGCCTGTATGGGCTGAATGGCATCCACCAGCGTGACCCACGCGACCAGCGCGCGAGTTTTTCCCGCAGGGGATTTTGGCGCGTTAATCACAAACCGGCCGTGGGCCACGCCATTGCCGCTGGTCATGCCAATCTGCAACAGATCCACGACGACAAAATCGTGTTGCAATTTGCGTCCGTTGTTTTCTCCCGCCTTGACGTCGGACACAATTCCGCCCGCGAGCAACGCCGCATGGATTTCGTAGCGCGCGCCGGAATCTTTGGCCGGATTGAAATTCACCCGCCAGAGCTTCGTGTCGCCCGACGCAACCGTAAGCACGCCGACGTTTTCGCCGTCGGATTTCGGCCCGTTTTTGCCAGTGAACCAGTTGTGCCATTCCTGACCGTTCAAAACAAATTCCGGCGTGTAAATATTTTCCGCTCGCCAAAGCTGCGCGTAACTGCGCTGGCGTTCGGAAAATTCCGCGTCCGACCACGCATCTTTCCAGCCGAGATCATTCCAATAATCCACATGGAACGCGACCGGCGCAAAATCCTTCCACAAGCGCGGCGAATCTGTCAGACCCGACAGCCAAGTTTCGGCGGGCGGACAACTGCTGCAACCTTCCGAAGTGTAAAGTTCCAGCAGCGCCGTGCGCTCGGGCGCGCTTTGGAATTGGATGACGTTGGTTTGGGCGCTTGCGGGAATTGCGACTAGCAATGACGCGGCAAAAATGCTTGCGAAAAGATTGTTGTGCATAAATCGTTTTGAAGTTGGTGGCGGCCTGAATTTTTCCGAACAGATTTTTTGATCTTCGCAATAGTGATCGCCAAGGTTTGTCGGTAAGGCAGACCAGTCCTTACAAAAATAGCTCCGCACCGCCAAACCAGCGGGTCGGGGAATTCGTCAGTGACGGGGGCTGGTCATTTGATCCAGTTGGCGCAAGGCGCGCTCGACTTCGGCGGGATGCTCCCACGGAATAAAATGATTCACGCCGGGCAGAATGATTTTCGCAAACAAATTGGTTTTCCCCAGCGCGCCCAGTTGCTGCTCCAGCCACGCGACGTTTTCCACCGGCACGAGCGGATCGTGGTCGCCATGTAACATCACCACGGGCACGGCAAGCTGCGGCAATTGCTTTTGCATGGCGGCGAGGTCGGCGCGCACCGTAAGCATCTCGCGGTTGCACTGGCGCAACGCGCGCGGCAGCAGCCATGATGTGCCGCGCCAGCCGAAAAAATATTGCACCCAAAATGGTTTTTCCTGCGCCGGGTCCACATCGCCACCGATCAGCAACGCGCCGCGAATTTTTTCAGGGTGTTCCAGCGTCGCCAACAACGCGATGGGCGAACCGTAGCTGTGTCCGACGAGCAAAACTTTATTTGTCGTGGCGCCCGCCAGCAAGGCCATCAGCGCGTCCACTTGCATCTGCAAATGCGGTTGCGTCAACACCGGCTTGGATTTTCCGAATCCGGGACGGTCGTAAGCGAATAAATCAGCATTCGTGGCCAACGTCTGAAACTGCGTCGCCCAGACACCCGCGCCGCCGGGCGAGCCATGAACAAAAACCAAGTCAAAACCAGCTTGGTTCGACGCCGCGATTTTCTCCGCCCAGCGCAGCGTAAAACCGTTCGTCGTCAGGATTTGAACCGTGACTCCGAGCCGCGCGGGATCGTCAAATTTGGCGAACAATCCGGGAAACGCGTGCAACGCCGTGACCGCGAACAAAAATAATATGCCGCCGACGCCAAGGAAAATTTTCAAACCACGCCGGCGAATCAAGGGCTGCGCGTGAACTGGATTCATGCAAGGGATTTTATTCCAAGCGGCGGTAGGTTGCCGGATCGGCGCGCAAAACCAGAAGTTCACCTTGCCGCTCAACTTCGCCAGTGATCTGCACCGGTTCCGCGACCAAATCGAGCACCTGTTGGTTGACCGGTTTGCCATCGGCCGAAACGAGCAGCAAATAAATTGCCGCGCCGTTCGTCGGGCGCACGAGCAGCATGGGCGGAATGCCGCCGCTGATGCAGCGAATGGCGCACGCGCGATGCGGCAGCAGTTGGCCGGGATTCATCACGCCGAGAAAACATTTGCTGTCCACGATTTCGCCCCTGAGCGTCTGGCGGCCGAGCGGAATTGTTTCCGTGCCCGTCAATATTGGCGATTTCGCATCCACGGTTTTAATGGAATCCGGCAGCGCTTCCACCATCGTCTGGTCGCCGCGATAAATCAGCGTGCCGCGCAGCGAAACGGATTTACCTTCAAGCGCGGAAAGTTTTTCACGGTCCAGGCCGAACTTGAACGGCGCGACGAGATAATAGGTTGAAAAATTATTTTCTGTGCCGGTCGCAGCGGGTCGCGGCACCCGCAGATGGGGATAAGGCTCCAGTTGCAAAATGCCGGCAAAGTTTTTTACCGTGCCCCATTCAAAAACACTCACGCCAATGGAGTGCTGCACGGCCGCGAATGCCCACGCGAGGCCAATCGCGACAACGAAAAGCAGCACGACAATCGCCCGCATGAATTTGCCAATGCGCGGGGCGGCGTTCGCTTCCCAGCCGATGTAAAAGTCATCGTTCATGTTTCAATCAGGGCCGGTTCCGCGCGGGATCCGGCGGGATTCGGATTTGGATCAATCCACACGCGGCCGTTTTTCACACGGACATTAAACGTCGGCACTTGCTCCCTGAAAGGCGGCGGCGAGGCGCCGGTTGCCGGCACATATTGGTAGCCGTGCCACGGACAGGTGATGCAGCCAAAAATAATTTTTCCCTCGCCGAGCGGCCCGTTTTGGTGCTGGCAAACATTGGAGACGGCGGAAATTTTTCCATCATATTTGAAAATCGCCACGCGCTCGCCGGAAACACACACGATACGCGCCCGGTTTTCAGGAATGTCCGCCACAGCGCCGGCGTCCACAAAACCGTCGCCGGCATTCCGTTTTAATTCGCGATCCACGGGAATTTCTTTTCGTGCCGCCATCAGGTGCAAACCAAAAACCGTCACGAAACCTATCGCCGTGGCGGTGGCATAAACCGGACTGGCCTCGGCTTGCAGCGCGCCAAAGGTGACGTGCAAAACCAGCAGCGCGTAGGCGAAGTAAACCGCCATGTGCAGCCTTTTCCAAATCGGCGCGCTCAAGTTGGCCAGCCAAAAATCGTGGCTGGTCGCCGCCAGCAAAAATAAAATCACCAGCGCAAAAAACCCGAACGGCTGGAACGGCACTCCGGCCACGGAGCGCGTGAGCGGACTGGAAATGAAGATGCTCAGAATCGGATTGGTGTCGCCGCCCGCATGATAAGTCGCCACCACCAGCACGGCGTGGAGCAACGCGAGCAGAAAACAGGTCACGCCCGCGTGTCGCCGGTTGTAGAGCAGCGGCAGGAATTTTGGATGCAGGCGGCAAAGCGGGCCGATGCACAAAATGAGGTGCAACAGCAGAAACGCCGCCGTGCCAAACGCGCGCATCAGCAGAATTTCTTCGGTGACGAGCGGGAATAAAATTTCCGTGACCGCGCCGAACGCGAGCAGATACAACGCCACGCCGCCGACCAGGACGAAACCGTAAATTCGTTTCTGGCGGTTCCACTGAACGGCTTGGTATTTGACACTCATGCGTTCATCAGATTTTCACCGGTCCAATCCATCAAGGTGAATTGGTTTTGACACGTCCACAATTTCGTGGTCGGCCAGACTGTAGAGCACCAGCCGGCCGGCGGTTTTTTTGCCGGCGGCCGCCAGCGGCAGTTGCGGCGCGTTGAATGCGCCCAGCAAAATCGCGTTGTCCGGCAAGGTGTTTGGGTTGCTTGAATTTCCGTCCGACCAATAAACCAGCAAGTCCGGTTTCACAAAATCTTTGGCGGCGGAAAATGCCACGGCATATTTTCCCGCTCCGATTTGTTCACGCAGCAACCGGATTCGCACGAGCGATTTGGGAAACATATCTGACCGGCTCCAAACTTCGGAGCCGCATGGAGCAGTGGCGGGCGCGATTTCTTTTGGCAACGAATTGATTTCCGGCAGCGGTTTGCGCGCGGCGAGACCCACGGCAAAAGCCACCGGCAAAAGAATTCCCAGCGCGAGAAAGATGCGGCGATGGCGTTGGCGCAGTTGGAAGATCATGGGGCGAGTTTTTTGGCCGCCGCGCGGTGCGCGTTGCACTCTTCGGGCGGCGATTCGATTCCTTTTTTCCACCGACGCAGCAGCAGGGGCCAGAGGGCCATCGTGCCCGGAAAAATCAGAATGCGAAATCCCCATGAGCCATGCATCGCATGCGGATCGATTTTTCTGACGCCGATGAAAACGAACGACAGGGCGAAGAGAAATCCGCAGGCCAAATAAATGGCCAGCAAAATTAACAAGGCGGCCGCGATCATGGGCGAATTTTTTTGCCGCGCAGGCTTTCCACGAAAACGACGAAACCTTCCGCCTGTTTGTGCAGGCGCTTTTCCATATCGGGACTTGTGAATTGGCCAGACTCATTCAAAAGTTTGTTGATGCCGGGCATGAAGACGCGTTCGGGATAAATGTAGGCATTGCGGTAGCCGAAGATGGCCTGCAACTGTTCGACCGGCCGCAGTGCGCCCCAAATGCCCGCGGCCAATCCGACGAAACAAACCGGCCTCTGCTCGAAACTTTCCGGGAACGGCAGCATGTCGATGAAATATTTCAGAATGCCGGGCACGCTGCCGTTGTATTCGGGCGTGACAATGGCTAACCCGTCCGAGGCCAGAATGGCGTCGGTGAATTTTTTCAGGCCGGCCGGCTTGTCCGCGTAGGAAGTCGGCGCAAACATTTCCGGCGGCAGTTCCGCCAGATCCAGCAGGCGGGTTTGCACGCCGAGCGATTGGTAATTGGCCTCGACGTGCGCGGCGACTTTGCGCGTATTGCTGCCGGGCCGATTCGTTCCGCTGAGGATCGTGATCATTCGGGAGTTTAGTCGCAGCGGCCAAAAAATCCTTACAAAAAAACTCGCCGGGCCAATTGAACGCCGCCGAGGTTTGCTTTTTTCCGGCAAAGCGTCAGTATTTTCCGATGGATCAGGACTCGAGTTACGCCCGGCCGGCCGATAGCACACCAGCCTCACCTGGACTTTCCGACCCGGAACACTGGGTGGAATTGCATGGCGATTATCTTTTCAGATATGCGCTCATCCGTCTCCGCGATCCGGCCAAGGCGGAAGATGCGGTGCAGGAAACGTTTCTGGCCGCGCTCAAAGTCGGGAAATCATTCCAGGGAAAATCGGCGGAAAAAAGCTGGCTCGTGGGCGTCCTCAAAAACAAGATTTATGACCATTACCGCAAGTCCAGCCGGGAAACCTCGTTCACCGACCTGGAATTTTATGCTGACGAAGAAAGCGACCGTTTCGTCCCTGACGGCCTGTTCCAAGACGGCTGGATCCACGAGCTCGGCCCGCTGGAATGGTCGAGCCCCGGGGCCAGCCTGGATAGCGCGGTGTTTTGGAAAACCTTTCATGAATGCTCGAACAAGCTTCCGAAAAATGTCGCCGCCGTTTTTAATCTGCGCGAAGTGGACGGCGTGGAGAGCAAGGAGATTTGCAGCTTGCTGAACATCTCAGAGAGCAATCTCTGGGTGATGCTGCATCGTGCGCGCATGGCGTTGCGGCGCTGCCTGGAGACCAACTGGTTCGGCAAAGACAAGGAGGCGCAATGAAAATCCTTGCCCGCATCAGAGAATCTCTGGCCGTTGGGATTTGGCAACACACGCCTCATTGCACGGAAATCCTGCGACTGGCATCGCGTTCACTGGAACAACCTTTGTCATTCCGCACGCGTTTGAAAATGCGGTTGCATTTTCTAATCTGCGTCTGGTGCAAACGTTATGACAAACAATTAAAATTTCTTCACCGTGCCGGCTCTCATGCCGACCACCAAGCTGAAACGTTGTCCGGTCGCGGGTTGTCGGCCGCCGCCCGGCAGCGTTTGGTCCACAACTTAAAAACGGTCGATATGAAAAAACTGTAAGGATTTTTCTTTTCCCCCGACGAACAGGTGTCGCGAATTGCAAATGAGTCAGGATGCGATCGCAGAATTCCGATTAAGTCATAGATTGCAAGGTGAACATCAATGAATTGGCTTGCTAGCATACCGCGAAGGCTGGTCAGCGGCCTGGCGGAACTATCGCCAAGTTGCAAGACGGCGGCGCGCCTCCAGTCCGAGGCGCTTGACCACAAGCTGACATTCCGGCAGCGATGGGGTCTGCGGATCCATCTCTTTCTTTGCAAATGGTGCAGCCGTTATGGCAAACAGATCGCTTTTATTCACCATACCGCCCAGTTGCGGCCTGATGAAATGGCGGAATCCAATCCACCGAAACTTTCAGCCGAAGCGCGTGAGCGAATCAGAAAACAACTCCGCGCGAATACAAAATGAGTTGGTTGCAAGGTTTATTTTCCCGCGGCGACCAATGTGTCGGGCAAAATTAACCCAACCGTCATGATTCCGACATCTGGGCTTGAAACTATGAACGCCGTGAAAACCACCGTTGAGACCATCCGTTTGCTGATTAGTTCGCCGGAAAATTATGTCGCGCGGATTGCGCGAAATGCCGCCGACGTTCGCGGCGCCCAAGCCCTGCGTTTCCAAGTTTTTAATCTCGAACTCCACGAGGGGCTTGAACAATCCTACGCGACAGGCCGCGATGAAGATCCCTTCGACGCCGTTTGCGAGCACCTGATCGTGGAGCATCGGCCATCGGCCAACATCGTCGGCACCTACCGGCTGCAAACCGGAAACCATGCGGCGCAAAATTTGGGATATTACTGCGCGCTGGAATTTAATTTTGAAACCTTCAAGCCGTTCCGCGCCACGATGATTGAATTGGGACGCGCCTGTGTCCATCCCCAGCACCGGAACCTGGTCGTGCTGGGCATGCTTTGGAAAGGCATTGCGGATTACGCTCGCCAACACAACGCTCGGTATCTTTTCGGGTGCAGTTCACTCACGTCACAAGACCCCGCCGTGGGCGCGTCGGCTTATGACGAGCTCTGCCGCAAACATCTGGCACCTCCGGAGTGGCGCACCCAACCGATGCCAATTTATGAATGTCCGATGTTCCCACTCGCGGCTGAGCCGGTGAAAATCCCAAAATTGCTGCGCGCCTACCTGACGTTGGGGGCAAAAATTTGCGGCCCCCCGGCGCTGGACCGAAATTTTAAGACCATTGATTTTCTAACCCTGCTCGATCTTGAAACCCTGTCTGAACTAAATTGGCGTCGATTTTTTGGGTGACGTTTTTATTATCCCAATCAGAGCCCCCCGCCTTTTGTTCAAACAGTTTTTATTTTTTGCTCAGCAACTAAGCCCGAAAAATTCTTAGGCGAAATCAGTTTGAGCAACTCATTTGCGGCCCGGCTCGGTGTGCGTTGGTTCGGCCAAACAGCGACGATTTTGCGCTCCGGCCGGGGTGTTTTTAGCGCGCGATACTCCAGCGTGTTGCTGACGTTCCTCTGGACTGCCATGAAGGGAATCAGTGAAATCCCCAGGCCCGCGCGCACCAATGCTTGAATGGTTTCCAGTTGGGCGCTGCGAAAGCTGATTTGCGGACGCCCATCGCGCCGTTCACAAAAACGCAACACTTGATCGCCCAGGCAATGTCCTTCCTTCATGACAATCAACCGCTCACCAGCAAGGTTCACCACGTTGATGTTGCGTTTCCGGGCGAGCCGATGCCCCGGTGGCAGCGCCAACAATAATTCTTCTGCCAGCAGATGTTTAACTACCAACCGCTCATTATTTATCGGCTGGCTGACCAGGGCAAAATCAATTTCATATGCCAGCGCGTGTTTGATCAATCGGGCCGTGGTGTCTTCCTCCACAATGATTTCCACGCCAGGGTATTTCTCCGTGAACTTCGCCATGGCATCCGGCAGCAGGTAGGGCGCGATGGTTGGCAATACGCCAATGGTGATGGTGCCGCGCAACAAATCTTTCGTTTCACCCGCCTCGCGTTTCGCGGCATCCGCTTCATGGAGAATCTGCACTGCGCGCCGCAGAAACACTTCGCCGTGCGGTGTCAGCTTCGCGACGCGCTTCATGCGGTCGAAGAGCCGTTCGCCGAGTTCATCCTCCAGTTTCAAGATTTGCTGGCTAAGCGATGGCTGGGAAACGTGGCATTGCTCGGCGGCGCGGGAGAAGTTTCCCGTCCGTGCCACCGCCACGACATAACGCAGCTGTTGAAATTCCATAGTCAATGCCTATGGTAGCCAGTGTAAGAAAGTATTTCAACAATAGTTCAATAACTGGTTTAATGGTTCCACAAGATTAAACAATTTATGTCAACCGAGACCAAATGCCCTTTCAATCACGGCGCTGGAACCAGCCAGCCAAACCCCGCGCCCAGCCACGGCACTAAGAACCAGGATTGGTGGCCGAACCGGTTGCCGGTCGAACTGCTGAATCAGCCTTCCGCCAAGTCCGATCCGCTGGACGCGGATTTTAATTACGCCAAAGAATTTCAAAGCCTCGACTACGCGGCCTTGAAAAAAGATTTGGCGAAGTTGATGACCGATTCGCAGGAATGGTGGCCGGCGGATTTTGGCCACTACGGCGGTTTGTTCATTCGCATGGCGTGGCACAGCGCGGGCACCTATCGCACCGGCGACGGTCGCGGCGGCGCGGGTCGCGGCCAGCAACGTTTTTCGCCGCTCAACAGTTGGCCGGACAACGGCAACCTGGACAAGGCGCGTCGCCTGCTCTGGCCGATCAAACAAAAATATGGCCGGAAAATTTCCTGGGCCGACCTGCTGATTCTCGCCGGCAACGTCGCGCTGGAAACGATGGGCTTTAAGACTTTCGGTTTTGCCGGCGGCCGCGCGGATGTTTGGGAGCCGGACCAGGATGTTTATTGGGGCGCGGAAAAAACCTGGCTCGCCACCAGCGACAAGCCGAACAGTCGTTATTCCGGCGACCGCAATCTCGAAACGCCGCTCGCCGCCGTGCAGATGGGTTTGATTTACGTCAATCCCGAAGGCCCGGATGGCAATCCCGATCCGATTGCCGCCGCGCGCGACATCCGCGAAACCTTCGCCCGCATGGCGATGAATGATGAAGAAACTATTGCGCTCATCGCGGGTGGCCACACGTTCGGCAAGACGCACGGTGCCGGACCCGCGTCGCACGTCGGGGTTGAACCGGAAGCGACCAGCCTCGAAGCGCAGGGTCTCGGCTGGAAAAATTCTTTTGGCACCGGCAAAGGCGGCGACGCCATCACCAGCGGCTTGGAAGTTACGTGGACGCGGACGCCGACCCAATGGAGCCACGATTATTTTGAAAATCTTTTCAAATTTGAGTGGGAGTTGACCAAGAGTCCCGCTGGTGCGCATCAGTGGGTGGCGAAGGGCGCGGACGCGACGATTCCCGACGCGCATGATCCGGCGAAAAAACATTTGCCGACCATGCTCACGACCGATTTGTCGCTGCGCTTTGATCCGGCTTACGAAAAAATTTCGCGGCGTTTTTTGGCGCATCCCGACCAGTTCGCCGATGCCTTCGCCCGCGCTTGGTTCAAACTCACGCATCGCGACATGGGGCCGCGTGCACGCTATCTCGGCACGGAAGTGCCCGCCGAGGAACTCATCTGGCAAGACCCGCTGCCGCCGGTGAATCACAAATTGATCGAAGATGCCGAGATCGCGACGCTGAAAAATAAAATCCGCGCGTCCGGTTTGTCCGTTTCCGAACTGGTTTCAACCGCGTGGGCATCGGCGTCCACTTTTCGCGGCTCCGACAAACGCGGCGGCGCGAATGGTGCCCGCATTCGGCTGGCCCCGCAGAAATTTTGGGAAGTCAATCGCCCGCAGCAACTCGCCAAGGTGCTGAAGGTTTTGGAGGGCATCCAAAATGAATTCAACCAATCCGCGTCCGGCGGCAAAAAAGTTTCGCTCGCGGATTTGATTGTTCTGGCCGGCGGCGTCGGCGTGGAAGCGGCCGCGAAAAATGCCGGCGTCACCGTGAACGTTCCGTTCACGCCGGGCCGCACCGATGCCTCGCAAGAGCAGACGGATGTTGATTCCTTCCGCGTGCTCGAACCGATCGCGGACGGATTCCGCAATTATCTCAAGGGCAAATTCACGCTGCCGGCCGAGGCGCTGTTGATTGACCGCGCGCAGTTGCTCACGCTCACCGCGCCCGAATTGACCGTGCTCGTCGGCGGCCTGCGCGTGTTGCAGACGAACGCAGACGGCTCGGCGCACGGCGTCCTGACGCAACGGCCAGGCGCCTTGACCAACGACTTCTTCGTGAACCTGCTCGACATGGGCACGGAATGGAAAACCGCCTCGCCTTGCGGTAATGCGTTTGCGGGCACTGACCGCCAGACCGGCGCTGTCAAATGGACCGGCACGCGGGCCGATCTCGTGTTCGGTTCCAACTCGATTCTCCGCGCCGTGGCGGAAGTTTACGCGAGCGCGGATGCCGGGGAAAAGTTCGTTCGCGACTTTGTCGCGGCGTGGACCAAGGTGATGAACCTTGACCGCTTCGACCTTGCATGATGGCCGTTCTCACTAAAAAAATGTCGTTCGCTTAAACCCTGCGTCAGCAATTTTAAACATACCGGAGGTCGGTGCCAGTTCCTCTGCATTCGGTGATGTTTTTCCAAAAGGTTATTCGGAACCGAGGTGTTGATAAAATTGAGAAAGTTGGTGGACGAGTCAAAATTGAGTCGATTATCACGAAGCATGAAGCAAGCAATCCCCGATCTTACTCGCGCCACCGAACACGGTGACCAGCGTTCGCTTACTAATCGCAAGCGGCCGGACCCCATCCAATAAATTTTGATCTACATTTTCCAATTCAGCCAAATAACTCGCGCAACATCCGCGCCAATACATTGGTCTGATAAGTCTTTGGTAAAAAGCGCATGTGGGATCGGCGTGGCCCTTGGAATTAATAAGATTGCAACTATATCTGCTGGAGATGATCACTTTGAGCTTGGGTTTTAGCTGTCGCAAACACTCGGTCAATTCTTGACCGGTCATGCCACAGGTCGCCCAACTATAGTCCAAAAATCCCTTGAGCAGGTTGCCAAAGTAGATTGGCAAGTTGCCGCTAGTGGTAGTCATAGTGATTGGCCCGCGGGTAACTTGCGGGCATAAAAAGTGGCGAACACCGAAGTTCGGTGCAAAATATCGTGGTTCTGAAAACCAGACTCGCGGAGTAATTGCATTTGAAATTTCAACGACCTAGGTGAGTCCTCCTGCTTGATGTAATCAAAGACTTTTTGGCGGTATTCCGCGCCGCCGAGTGATTGTAGGTAATCGCCGTATCGCTGCCACATCAGCGCATGAACCGCCGGGTCGTCAAATACCACCAGATCGGCCACAAAAAGCAATCCGCCCGGGCGCAGCCATTGGTATAGGCGTTGAAACATTTCGCGCCAGTCGCGATCATGGCGCAGATGGTGTAAAACGGCCCCGGCCAGAATCGTGTCAAAACTGTTGTGACCGAAAGCCAAATCCCGCATATCCGCCTGAACGGTTTCAATTTTTCCAGAGTTTGCTGCCCCGACTCGCGCGTGTGCCCGTTCGAGCATGGGACGGCTCAAATCCACCAAGGTGCAATCCAGCGGCGTGACCCGGCTCAAAACGCTCAAGGTAAAATTGCCGGCTCCGCAGCCGAGATCAAGCAGCCGGCCCTGCGGCTGAAGATGGGTGGCGGCAGTTTGCGCGACGATTTCCAAAACCAGCGGGGCATCAATGGTTGCCTGTTGCCCGGTCTCCAGTTTGGAAAATCGCTCTACATCGTTGTCAAAGCGTTCACGGATTTGGCCAATGGTTGATTTTTGGTCGAGCTCGCGGTTCATAAGTTCAGCAAGAATTTTATTTTTGGTGATGTGGTTCGATGTCAGGCAGCAAAACCGTCAGCAAACCGATCAAGGGCAAAAACGCACAGAGGCCGAAGACGAATTCAATGCTGGTTCGATCCGCCAAATGCCCGAGAGCCGCCGAGCCGATGCCGGCAATGCCGAAGGCAAATCCAAAAAATAGCCCGGCAATCATGCCGACTTTTCCCGGCACCAGTTCCTGCGCATAAACCAAGATGGCCGAAAACGCCGACGCCAAAATGATGCCGATGAAAACCGTGAGGATTACCGTTCCCACCAAGCCGACGTGCGGCAACAATAATGAAAACGGCGCGACGCCCAAAATGGACGCCCAAATCACCCGCTTGCGTCCGATGCGGTCGCCAACCGGTCCGCCGATGATGGTGCCCAATGCCACTGCGAACAGGAAAACGAAGAGCAGCAACTGCGACGTTTTCACCGACACCTTAAAGTGATGGATCAAATAAAATGTGTAATACGTCGTCATGCTGGTGAGATAAACGTATTTGGAAAAAATCAGCGCGATCAAAACCACGAGCGCGCCGATGACTTTTTGGCGCGGCAGTGTAGCGGCCTTGGCAGTCGCCAGATTTTTTTTCGGGCTGATGCGGTGGAAATTATTTTTCTGCCAGGTGCCGATCTTCCAGAGCACAACGACGCCGATCAGCGCGAGCAGCGAAAAACACGCGACATATTTTTGACCGCGCGACACGACAATCAAGGCAGCCAGCAACGGCCCCAAGGCGCTGCCAAAGTTGCCGCCGAGCTGAAAGAAGGATTGCGCAAAGCCGCGCCGCGTTCCTGCCGCCATGTGCGCCACGCGTGAGGCTTCGGGATGAAAAATCGCCGAGCCCAATCCGACAGTTGCCGCCGCAACCAAGACGAGCGCATAGGTGTTTGCAAACGCGAGCGCGAGCAGTCCCGCCATCGTCAAGCCCATCCCGGCCGCAAGCGAATGCGGCATTGGTTTCTTGTCCGTCACAAAACCGACGAGCGGTTGGAACAGCGACGCCGTGCATTGAAACGTGAAGGTGATCCACCCAAGCTGCGCGTAGTTCAAATGGAATGAATTGCTGAGCATGGGATAGATGGAAGGCAGCAATGCCTGGATGGTGTCGTTCAGGCAATGGGAGAAGCTGATGGCAAACAGCACCGCCATGACGGTTGTGTGCGTCAACGGCGCGTTGCGAACGGGCATCTCTTGGGTCTGGATTTGTGTCATAGAATTTGGGCAATAAAAAAACCCTGAATTATCAGGGTTTGGAAATCAGCGAGGTTGTTGTCAAACGCGTCTCATCCCAAACCCGGATGCAGCCATACAATGGCCATCAGGTTCATGTGGATTGATACGATTTTAATCACGGCTTAACTGAATAAACCAAGTGTTTAACGGTGTCAAGTCAAGTAGCTCCTTGAGCAGGCAAAATAATGTCGCTCCCGACAAATGGCCTTCGTTGCGAAGATTCCACCCAATCAACTCAGTCATTTTGCCGCCCAGGAAAGTTTCCAATAGTTGATTTGATCCACCGACGATTCCGGTTTTCCACCTTCAACACCGCGAGGTTTAAACGATCCTCCACGAGAAAATGCGCGCGGTTGCCGGCGGTCAACGACGATGGATCAATAAGGTTGTCTGTCTCCGGCGAACGAAGCCGGTCGGGTCAAAAAAATCCGTGCCGAACACGGCTACGGCTTAACCCCGGTTTGAACTTTGAAAAATGGCTTGAATCACCCAAAATTCGGAAAACGACCGGAAAAGTGATTGTAACCCTGAACACACTAAGGGGAAACCCTTAATAAAACCGACAATTATGCCAGAACTTTCGGAACCAGGCACTGTGGCCTGCAATCCCAAATCGCCGCTGCCATCAGTGCGCGTTCCGGAATTATGGCCCAGCTTGCTGCTCGCCTTTGCATCTTATAGTGAGATCGATTGCAGTTACCGAAGAAGCATGCAGTTATTATGAGAAAATATATTAAATCCCGGGCCCTGTGGATGGCAGCGGCAATCGTTGTGGGTTCTATTGCTGGTTGTGCCAGTGACCAAAACACTTCGAACGCTAATCAGTCTGCTTCCGGTTTCCAATCTGGGTGGAGAGGCGACAATCATACCACACCAGTATATACATCACCGTCCACCAGTCAGACAAAGCCTACTTTGCCAGACGAGTATCAGCTTCATGACTAACAGAGTAATCATTGCATCTATGAATTAACCTTAACCATGGCTTACAGTTTTTTTCCGTCATTTTCCATACATTATCTATCCGTCCAACAGCCATTCAGGCCGCCGATATCAAAGAGCGGATTGAAGCTTTGGAGCAACAGTTATCCCAGTTTATTCACCCGACGAACCAATTCATTACCGCTCCCGTGACCGCCAAGATGCCGAAGAACAAATATGGCTTTAGCGCTGCTGGCCGCACCTGGTTCTTGGCCTTCCATAAAGCCCGCTGGGCAAAGATCAAAGCCACGAGGCTGTGGCGTTTGTCAGCGGATGTGGGGTGAGTTGCCGCCGGCCAAGGATCAAGCCGGCACCGATAAAGACTCGGGCTTTATCACAGACTTGTAACACGGAATGAAGGCGGATGCAGTGAGCGAGATTACCAAGGCGTCGATCATGTAATTCTGGCATGTAAAGTCTGCAACCATGCTACTTCCTCAGCGGTGCCCAACAGCGCAATATTTTACTGGAGCGAATTCCAAGTCGGTGGAAATTTTCCGGGCGTCACCAGTTCGCTCGTCGCATGGACTTTGACGGGGGTTAGCGGATTCACAAAGCGAATCCGTAAAAATTTGCAACCGTCCACGAGCTGCAACAGCGGCCGCCCGGAGGTGCGTTTAAAATCGTTTCTCCAAATTGAAAATATGTTGTTCAATAAAATTGTCGGCCCGCAGCGAACCCATACGCTGCGGGCCGAACTTCCTCAAGCCACCGCTTGACTTCCCGCCAGACCCATGACTGGCGAAAAGGTTACTCCGGACAAACGGCTTATGGCTTGCGAAGGCGATAAAACACATTTCTCTGAGCGGGATTGATTGGGATACTATAGTTTGTTCCCGCCGCCGTATTGGAGATATCATACCAATCGGCCGGCACCGCCAGATTCACGGCATTAGACTGGACCAGCCAGCCCAAATGATCCGCCGGCCATGAGAGGTTGAGCGTGTTACCGCCGGTGATGTTAAACGTGATGTTGGTCGGATTGGTTGCAACGGTAACCGGCACCACGACCTGTAAACTGCCGACGCCGGTAATGAAAGGAGAACCGGTGGTGCTATTGTAGATCCCGGGGGCCTGGCTCACCCCATTTAGCACCAGATTGGTTATAGCGTTCGTGACCGTGAAGTCCAATTGCAACACGGCTCCACTGGTCACCGCAACCGTCGAATATGTCGCAATCGTGGGCTGGACCAATTCCAGAGTGCCGCCGTTGACAGTTGTGTTACCCGTATAGGTATTCGCTCCTGAAAGAGTGAGCGTGCCCGTGTTTTGTTTAGTCAGGCCACCACTCACGTTCGCAGCTATTGTTGCGGTGCCAAGCGTGGCCGCACCCGTATAACCACCGCCGAAGAGCGTCACAGTCGGAGCCGCAGTATAGCCTGTGCCCGGACTGGTTATCGTGATATTAGTGACTGCGCCACTGGACGAGATATTTGCTACCGCCGTGGCTCCCACGCCTCCGCCGCCGGTTATGGTGACGATGGGTGTATCCAAGTAACCCACACCGCCGGAAATGACCGGGACGCTGCTCACACCATTCCCTGCGGGCGCAAGCAAAGGCTGGGCTACTGTGATGGCGTTGCCGCCGTCATCAATCAGCGCGCCGCCGCTGTAGATTGTCGCTGCCGTCAAGCCTTGCATGAAGGTCGTGCTCGCCGCGCCAGCTTGCAGGGTGCCACCATTAAAATTCAATCGGGAGGTGCTGGTGCCAGCTATCCCAACATAGTTTGCGGTAAGCGCGCCGCCCAACAGGTTGACCGTGCCAACCGTAGTGTTGCCACTAAGTCCAAATTGAAGCGGTCCGCCGGTCAAATTGACCGTTGCCGAACCGGACACATTCAAGATGGCTGTGCCCCGGTCGCCCACATGGATACCTTGGTTGTCGCTTAACGTCCCGCCGCTTATATTCGCCACCCCGATGGCGCCAGCAATATTGGCGATCGAAAACTCTTGAGCAGAGTCGTTGAACGTGCCGCCGCTCATGTTGAAAACACCTGCGGAAGCGCTGTTGCCATAGGCACCACCTACGACAAAATAAGCATCACCCGCATTTACATCTCCAATCGTGACCGTGCCGCCGCTCAAGTCGAAGGCACCGTAGGCACCCGCCGCCTGGCCGATATGAAATTCGCCAGCACCGCATTCAAGATAGCCATTATTCATGAATAAAAATCCACTGGCGTTCGTCACGTTGCCGATGGCGAAGGCGGGATTACTGGCCAGATTTGCATTCACGGTCCCGCCGGCAATGTTCATGATTGAGTTGCCCGCAGCGTTGCCAACGATCACCTTGCCCGTGGTGGTGCTGATTCCACCAGAAGAGTTAACGGTCAACGTGCCACCGTTGATGGTCGTGTTGCCGTTGTAAGTGTCGGCACCGCCCAGCGTCAAGATACCGCTGCCAGCCTTGGTCAAGCCGCCGTTGTCAGAAACCACCCCGTTAAGCGTGGTGTTATGTCCGCCATCGGTGACCGTCAATAAGTTGCCGCCATTATCCAGATTTTGTCCTAGGATCAGATCGCCCGCAGCCGCATTGAGAGTTTGCGCCACCGTCGTCAGATTGACCGGCACGTTCAAGGTTTGAACGTTCGCGGAATTGTTGGTCACCCCGCCGGCGGTGATGGTCAAGTTGTAGCCGGGCGTGCCGAGGTTGAAACTTCCCGCCCCATTGGTGAATGTCACGCTCGTAACGCTGTAATTGTTGTCCATGTTGGGTGCCAGCGAGGTGTTGCCGGCAAAAACCAGGGTGTCTCCGACCAACCCCGGAGCAAACGTGCTCACCCAATCGGAGTTGTCGCTCCAATTGCCGCCGCCCAGACCATTCCAAACTTCAGTGGTCGCATTCACTGTCAAGGTGCTAATACCTGATCCCGTTAGCGGAGTGCTGTCGGTGACGGCAACTGTCAGCGTTTGACTGCCGGGAGCTGTGCTGGCTGGAACCGTAAACGTGTTGGTATAAACATTGGCATTCGACAGAATCAAACTCGAAGTCGGCGATCCGCCGAACGCAGTTAAATTGACTGTAACACCGGCGCTGGGATCAATCGTTCCACTGCCTGGAGTCACAATCGCAGTGATTTTTACATTTTGCCCGCGAACCGCACTGGACGGATTTAGGGTAACGCTTGTGACCACCGGAGCCAGCGAGGGACTGAAATGCAGGACCAGGTTGTTGCCAATCTGCTGAAGCGTGTAGTTGCCATAATTAGACGGCTTGATGCCGTCCCAAACCAACGCCGGCAAGCTCGCGATATTCGGGCCGTTGCTATCTACGACCAACACATAGTCAGCGGTCGTGTCCAACGGGCTGGCACCACTTAATGCATGAACGTGGACGACCCCGCCGTTAATTGTCAAAGTGCCGCCCACGGTGACTTGGTCGTCGCCGGTGCTGGCACTGTTAGTGATGTCAAAATAGCAGATGCCACCGCCACTCAAATCAAGATTGTTGTTGAAGGTAAGCGTGCCGACAGTGCCGATTGCCGGAGACAACGTTCCCGGATAAATATTCACCCCGGTCGAGGTGGCGATGGAACCGTTGATCGTGCCACCACCGGACAACGACTGGTTCGCAGAGAGAGTGAACGGGCTAAAGGCGGAAACATCCAGCGTGGCACCGTTGGTCACCTCATAACCGGCCGTGGCCGAGGTGTATCCCGATCCCAGTGCCAGCGTGCCGGCGTTCACCGTGGTCAGATTTGTGTAAGTATTCGCCCCAGTTAATGTCAGCGTGCCCGTATCTAGCTTGGTCAGGCCGCCACTTACATTCGGCGTAATTGTCGCCGCGCCGAGTGTGGCCGCAGCGCTATAACCACCCCCGAAGATCGTCACGGTTGGAGCCGAGGTGTAACCCGTGCCCGGACTTGTGATCGTGATGCCGGTGACGGAACCACCGGAAACAGTAGCCACCGCCGTGGCACCTACGCCGCCGCCGCCAGTGATGGTGACAACGGGAGTGTCGAGATAACCCGTGCCACCAGTCGCCACTGGAATCGTGCTCACACCATTGCCTGTGGGCGCGAGCAAGGGCTGCGCAACGGTAATGGCATTGCCGCCATCATCAATCAAAGCGCCGCCGCCGTAAATGGTCGCCGAAGTCAATATGGCGGGAATAAAAGTGCCGCCGGCAGCGGCCATCAGCGTGCCGCCGTTAAAATTCAGGCGCGAGGTGGGAGCGGAATTACCGATGGCAATGGAATTCGCGGTCACCGTGCCGCCCAGCAGGTTGGCCGTGCCCACAACTCCGGGACTGCTATTAAGACCAAATTGCAACGTGGAACCGGTCAAGTTGAGAACCGCAGAACCAGACACGTTCAATATGCCCGTGCCGCGCTCGCCCACGTGGACGCCCTTGGAGCCGTTTAATGTGCCGCCGCTAATATTCAACACCCCAATCGAGCTGGCAATGCCGCCGAGTCCTACCTCTTGAGCATTGTCGTTGAACGTCCCGCCGCTCATGTTAAATACACCTTGGGAGGCACTGGCGCCGTAAGCACCACCAACGACAAAAAAAGCATCTCCTGTATTTATATCGCCGATCGTGACGGTGCCGCCGCTCAAGTCAAACGCACCGTAGGCGTTCGTGACCTGGCCGATGTGAAATTCTCCCGCGCCGCATTCGAGGCTGCCGGAACTCATGAACAGGAAGCCACTGGCGTTCGTCGCGTTGCCGATAGCAACGGCCGGATTGACAGCATCATTGGCGCTCACCGAGCCACCGGCGATGTTCAGAATTGCGTTGCCAGCGGCGGCACCAATGATCAACGGGCTGGTGGTGGTAGCGATCGAGCCGGAGCCGTTCACCGTCACCGCGCCACCACTGATTGTCGTGCTGCCAGGATAAGTGTTCACGCCGCCCAACACCAACGTGCCGCTGCCGGTTTTGGTCAAACCGCCAGCGCCGGTGATCGGCCCGCTGATGGTGGTGTTGAATCCGCCATCGGCGACCGTCAGCAGATTGCCGCCGTTGTCAACGCTCTGGCCCAAAGTCAAGTTGCCAGCCGCCGCGCTCAAGGTCTGCGCCGCATTGGTCAGGAGCACCGGCACGTTCAAGGTTTCAACATTGGCGGAATTGTTCGTCACTCCGTTGGCCGTGATGGTCAAGGTGCTGCTCGAAGTCCCGATGTTGAAGCTACCCGCGCCGTTGGTGAAGGTTAGTCCGGTGATGCTGTAACTATTGTTCATTGTGGAAGTCAGACCGGTTGAGCCGGCAAAAATCACGGTGTCTCCCGACAAAGCCGGCGCAAAGTTGCCGGCGAAGTTCACCCAGTCTGCATTGTCGCTCCAGTTGCCTCCGCCCGAACCAACCCAGGTATCCGTGGCCGCATTGACGGTCAGGGAAATAGTGGCCGCCGCCGTATTGCCATTGTTATCCGTGGCCGTCGCCGGCAAGGTGAACGTGCCCAAGCCGCTGGAGGCCGGAACCACAATGTTACCCGTCCAAGTGCCGTTGGCGGACGTGCCGCTGGTCAGCGACAAGCTTTGGGTTGTTCCATTGATGGCCGCCAGATTCACCGAAACACCGGTGATGGTCGAGGCACCGGCTGCGGCCACCGTCACACTGATGGTTACATTGTTCTGATTGCGAACCGCCGTTGACGGCGTGGCGCTGCTGGCGGAAATGTTTGGCGGTGTGCTGCCCGAATAATGCAGCACCACGTTATTGCCGCTCTTGATCACCTGATAGTTGCCGGCACCGCTCGGCGGAGTGGCCAACCAGACCGGCGTGATATTGAAGTTGCCGCTGATGGTGGGCGAGCTGCCGGTCAGACTGAAAAGGACATAATCATGGGTCAAATCCAAATTGGCACCGCATTTGATGCCAACGATGGCGCTGCCGCAGGTCAGCGTTTGGCTGTTGCCGCTCAAAACGATCTGGTCATTGGGGCCGCCGTTGGCGCTGCTGCTCAAATTAAAATTGGCGCTGTTGGTGGGACTACCCGAAATGTAAGTGAGACTACCGGTAATCGTGTTGGTCGCGCCCGCGCCACTGCTGGGCTGCGTCATGCCACCGCTGTTCACCGTCACATTTCCAATGATGGTTCCGTTGCCGCCGAATATGCCGTTGGCGGCCACGACTGTTCCGCCGGTATGCGTGCTGCCACCGTTCAAAAATAAGCCGCCACCCGAAGCGGAATTTGTCACCGCCAACTGGCCGCTTCCGCCATTGCCGAAGCTGCCGGCATAGTTGACCGTCTGGCCGTCAATATCAATGGTTGCATTCCCAACCAGACTCACTGTCTGGGGCACTAAGCCGCCAGTTCCGCCAAAGGTGATGTCAGCGCCGCCCAGCAAGGTGCCGGTGGCATATTGCAAAGTGCCGTTATTAAAGGCAACGCCGCCAAGATAGTTTCCACCGCCGAGCGCATAGATGCCATTGATGTTCAAGGTGGCTCCGCCGACGATATTCACACCGCCATAATAAAAATTACCGCTCGTGTTGTTCAATTTCACCGTGCCGGTGGCCAGCACCTGCGCATTGGCCGTGCCGGTGCCGGTGCCGGGAAGTTGACCCGCCACACTGCCATTGGCACTGGAAGCCGGAATGCCGATGGTCAGCGAACCCGCATTCGCCCCGCTGCCAATCTGACCGTCCACCGTCAAGGTCGTGCCACCATAAGCCGCCAATCCGCCGCCGTTGCCTAGTAATGTAACGGGACGCAAGTTCGAACCGGAATTGTCGAGGGTTGTATTACCGCTGGCGACCAGCGTGCCGCCGTTCAGGTAAAGCGGCGCCGCCGTCGCTGACCGGCCGATTTGAGTGTTGTTATTGATCACCGTGCAACCACCATTGAGATAAGGTGACCCGTAATTTGCGCTGCTGGTTCCCGACCCGGTAAGATCCACCGTCCCTGCGCCGCCTTTGACATAACACGTGGCCCGCGCAGTTGAACTGTAATAATAGAACGGGGTATTCATGAATAGTTCGCCCGCGGTGTTGTTCTGATAGACATCAATGGGACAGTTGCCGGCTGTGGTGTCGGCACTGGCAATCCATTCACCCCCGTTGGCAAAGGTGGTGTTGTTGGGCCCGACGTTTGGCGTCACGAGAATGCCACCGACCAGAAACACATATCCGCTTCCTCCCACACCGGTGGTCGCGGTGAACGCGCCGGGAACATTGAAGCGAAGCGTGTCAACATAGGCTGGCTTCGAATTGTTAAAAGTTGCGTTGCCAAGCAAATCGTAATTGAGATCAGCATTGGCCGCCGTTCCACCGGCTGCCACTTGGGTATAAAAAGTGCCCGTCTGTTGGCTGCCCGCCAGAATAGTGTGGGTTCCTGCCGGCGTCGTGATCACGGACGCCCATTCATAAAGACCAACTGTGGCAACCCCCAGTCGGGTGGTCGGCCAGAGCAGGTTGTTTTGGTTGCCCAGCGTCGTGGTCGTAATGGTTCCCGTGGCCGGCACCAGACTCGCCGTCGCGCCAGAGGCATTATTGTCATAGGCCGGCCCGACAAACATCGTCTGCGAACCCACCGTTTGCGTAAAAGCTCCCAGATTCAGGGTCGGCAGAGGATCCAACATGTTGCCTGCATTCGGCTCAACGCTGATGACGTTGAAGCCCGGATTTACTGTCAAGCCCGACCCATTGTTGAAGTTCTGCGTGCTCGCGTTCGCGGCATTGCCATTAATCTGGAGCGTGCCGCCGCCCAGCGAAACCGGCGAGTAAGAGTTGAGCAAATCCGACGTGGCACCGGCATTGGAAAAATCTATCTCGAGCGTGCCGCTGTTTACCGTGACGGTGCCGAAGGCACCACCCGTAGGACCGCTGCCAAGGGTGGAGGCATCTACCATTCCATTGAAGGTTAGATTGCCCGCGCCCACCTTGGTCAAGGAAACGCTGGTTGCCGCGCCATTGAGCAGACTGCCGCTGATCACCGTGTTGCCCAATCCGCCCACCACCAGCGTCTTGTAACCGGCCGTCCCGCCCGACACACCGCCCGAAATGTTGCCGGCAAACGTCAGTGTCAGGGGGCTGTTGTTGATATTGGTGTAGTTTTGCGCGGTCGAATCGGTGCCCAGGACAATCGCCGCGTTGAACAATTGGTTGTTGGCCACAGTGGCATTCACGGTGATGCCGCCGGAATTGTTCAGCGTAAGCGTCTGGCTGCCCACGGCGCCGTTGCCAATGGTGTAGGCAGCAGCATTGCCGGCATTGAAAAGGATGTTAAAAATCGTGATGCCCGAACCCAAATCAATGGAGGTATGGCCGCCGCCGGCACCGCTGAAGGTGGCGGTGTCGCCTGTGCCTGGGACCGGCGAGGCAGTCCAATTGGCACCGGCCCAAGTGTTATCAACGGCACCCGTCCAAGTGCCGCTGGCGGCTTTCAGATTTAATCCACCCGCCAGTAAAAGCAGGCCGGTGATTTGAATTAATGCGTTTTTTTTCATGGGGCTTGTGGTTGTTCTTTGTGGGTTGTAACGATTCAATTCCGCGTCCAAAGTTGCAGCGAAATGCAGAAATATGCCGAAGAATGGGCATTCACAGAATTTGCCCCAGTCGGCACGAGATGATGGCATTGGCTAAACATTGTTTGGGTTCTAAAGACACACGCGGGAACGGCTGATGAAAAGGTTCAAAAAAAATGAAAAATATTTTCAGCGCGCTGAAGGTGGATGGAGGATTGCCCCAGACCATTTTCCCTTAAACCTTAAAAGATACCGCTAAAAAAATGTTTTTTTTATTTTTTGAGCCTTTTTAGCAGCTATTCCCGCGTGTGTAGTTAGAATCCAAACAATTTCTTGCCGATGCCATAATGCCATGCATTGTCGTGGTCAAACATTGAAAATTGCATTCATCGGCAAAATTCTCGGCAAATGCCGCGTTATGCGAGGGCTTTGGACTTGGTTTTGCATCATTAAAAAATCCGAAACACAAACCGTAAGAACACATGAAAATAAACCCATTAACTCCAATCACCGGTTTGCTTTTACTGGCGGGCGCGTTGGAGTTGCAGGCCGCCAGCGGTTCTTGGACCGGGGCGACGGATGCAAATTGGTCGGACGCCAATTGGAGCGCCACGCCAGTTCCTGGCACCGGGAATACGGCCATATTCGGTGGCGCGGGCAATGGCAACACCACTATCAATTTGGGGTCAGGCATTACGATACTGGATCTAATGTTTAATAGCGGCAGCGCGGCGGCTTACACCATCGGCGCTGGCGCGGCGGGTAGTCAAACCCTTTCACTCAACAATTCTGGCGCGATCACCATGAATTCCTCGGTGGTCAACAACGAACTGTTCAATTCGGCAATTGTGCTCGGCACGGATGCGACCGCACAAACCTATACTTTTGCCAACAACAGCGCCAATACGCTGATATTTGCCGGCAATATTTACGGAGGGCCGGCGGGGGGCACCGCGGGCACCAAGACGTTGGCGATCAACGGATCGGGCAACACGGTAATCAGCGGCAACCTGACCAATGGTGCGGCGATCACGATTGCCCTGACCAAAACCGGCACGGGCACGCTCACCATTGATGGATCACTGGACGCCACCACGGGTCTTAATGCCCAGGGTGCCTATGGCATGGTCACCGTCAACGGGGGCGTTCTGGCCTTGAACTTTGCCAATTTCAGCGCTTCCGGAAATGCGGATATGCTCGACAGTTACACCCCGGTTTCCTTGGGCGGCGGCACCCTACAGATCATTGGCAACGCCACTTATGCCAGCACGCAGAACTTCTTCAACGGCTCAGGATTGACGGTCAATCCGGGATTCAACGTGGTATCCGTCGGACCAAATGGCGGAAATCTGGCTAATCCGCTGCCGACTTTGAATCTCGGTGCGTTTACCCAAACACTGGGCGCGCAGACGGAATTTATCGGGCCGGCCTATGATTCCAATCCGACCGGCGGAACGGCCACGCTAGTGCCGGCCACGGGATCCATCCAAACCACGACCTTGGGTCTGCAGACCAAACTGCTTTGGCCGGCGGCTCGCTCGGCAATCGCGACGGTGGGGTTGTATAATTGGGCCTCGGCACCAACGTCGGGATCGGGTGAGCAAGGCATTCTATCCGGCGATCAGGTCAGTGGATTTTACACACCCATCGCTACGGGCACCACGGTGAACGCAGACAACAATCTGGACGTTACCGGCAACATTTCCCTCAATGGCGGCGGTTATAATGACACAATGCGATTCAACACCGCCGCGTCGATCACCTGCACGGTGGCTGGCACCACCTTTTACACGGATGGCGGAATCTTGGTGACACCGAACGTTGCAGCTCATAACATCATTTTCAATCTCAATACTCATTCGTTAAAAGGCAACAATGTAAGCAGCGGATCCGGGCCGGACGCCTTTGAGATCTATCAAAACAACCCGGGCGGCGAGTTGATCTTTACCAACGGTTCGATTCTCAATTACAACACCATCCTGACCGCCTACGTCCAGGGCGGCCCGGGCACGGTAGTGCTGGCCGTCAACAGTGGCGCGGCGGGAAGCTCGGCTTATTCGGCGGGGAATTATCTCAACGGCGGGGTGACGGAAATCACTTCCGATGGCAGCTTGGGCAATTTGACCACGGGGACCACGGTCTACTTGAATGGCGGCACGCTCTTGGGCGGGGCCACCTTCACCTTGGATAATTCTGGGGCCAACGCCCGGCCGATCACGCTTCTGGGAAATGGTGGCGGTCTCGCCGCGACGGCGGGCAACACCCTGACCATTGACGGCCAGATCGGCAGCGGTGCCACTGCCGGGCCTCTGGTCATCGGCATTCCGGCCACGTCGGCAAATGGATTTGTTGCGGGTTTGGTGCCGGGCACGGGCGCCGCCTCGCCGAATCCGGCGTTGTATGCCACGGGCACGGTCAAATTGAATTACGCCACCGGCAATTATTACTATGGCGGAGTCACCATTCTTGGCGGGGCTACTTTGAACATTAACAGCCAATGGCAGTTAGGCGGGGCCAACCAAGGGCCGGTGACCTTTAACAACGGCACGCTGCAATACTCCAACACTTTGTATAACGCAGCGGTGGATATTTCGGGGCAACCGGTCACGCTGGCTGGCAACGCCATCATTGACGTCAATGGCAATGCGATTACATATACGAACTCGATTGGCAATGGCGGCAGTGGCGCGTTAACGGTGGCGAGCACCATCGCTGCGGGCGCTTTTACTTTGCTGGGGGCCAATACCTATGCTGGCGGCACGACCATTAACGGCGGCGCGGCTTTGATCGTGGATAACACCACTGGCAGCGGCACTGGTTCCGGCAACGTCACGGTGAGCAGCGGCGGCACGTTGGGAGGCACGGGCACTATTGCCGGCAATGTCAATTGGCAGTCTGGCGCGCAAGGTTCGTTCACTGAAGGTTCGCCCCTCGCAGTCGCCGGATCGGTCACTTTAAACGGCAATACCTTGACGGTTAATGTTCCCAATGGCCTGCCGCTGGGAGCTGGCAGTTATCCGCTGCTGACCGCCGCCGGTGGCATCACTGGTTCGTTCGCCACCAACACGCCCATGATTACGGGTGCCGGTTTGGTGAGCGGTGCCGGCTCAACCATTTCAACGACTGGCACCGAAGTGCTGCTGGTGATTACAGCAGCTGGCGTGCAGGCAGTATGGACCAATAATGTCGATGGCAACTGGTCGGGTGGCACGAACTGGAGCAGCAACCCGAACGTGCCGCATTCTGCGGGCGATACCGCCACGTTGGGCGGCAGTTCCGCATTGCGAACCGTCACTTTGGATGCGAATGAGACGGTGGGCGCCTTGGCAATGACCAACGCCAACTCTTTTGTGATCGCCAATGTCGGCCATGCATTGACATTAAATAACAATGGGCTGGGGGCTCTACTCGTGGTCAGTGCCGGCACGACCAACTCAATTCAAACGGCGCTTGCCCTAAATGACAATTCACAGATCACCGTGGACGGCGGCGATTTTCTGGCCATCTCGGGAACTATTTCCAATAGTGCTGGTCAGGTCAGGACTTTGACCGTCAATGGCGCGGGCACCACGATCCTTTCGGGGGCGAATAGTTACGGGCCAGCCGCCGGCAATCCGGGCACCAGCTTGACCGGTGGTGGGATTTTACAGATTGGCAATGCCGGGGCGTTGGGCGCGGGCGATGTGAATGTCACGGGCGCAAGCACCTTGCAGGCGGGCGCGCCGGGACTCATGTTGAGTAATAATTTGATCCTTGGTCCGAGCGTTACCGCGGCAATTGACAATAATGGTCAAAATCTCACGTGGAGCGGCACCATCAGTGGGGGCGGTGCTTTGACCAAGATTGGCAACGGCGTATTGGCGCTCAATGGCAATAACAGTTACTCCGGCAATACCACGATCAACGCCGGCGCGTTGAGCATTTTCTCGAACGCCAATATTATTTCCCCGGACATCATTCTTAATGGGGGCGATTTGCTGGGCAGTGGCACTTTTGCCATCACCAATGCCGTTGGCATTGGGCCGGCATCGGGCGGCACATCCGGCACCGCGCTCATTGATGCGGCCAGCGGTCAGACTTTCGAACTGGACGGCGTGATCGCCTCAGCCGGCAACACCGGGGCAAATAATCTTACGATTGACAGTCAGGTCACCAACCCCGGCACTGTGGTGTTGGGCGGCGCGAATACCTTTAATGGCACCGCTAGCATCGCCACCAATGGCACGTTGATATTAGACAACCCATCGGCGTTATCGGGCGCCACTTTGAATTATAGCAGCGGCACGCTGACTTTCAGCAACATCACGGCAGCCACATTGGCCGCCTTAACCGGCACCAATAATAATCTTCTGTTGGCGAATGCGGCGGGCGCGCCGGTGATGTTGACGTTGGGCAACAATGGTAGCGCCATTTACGCGGGCAGTGTGTCCGGCAGCGGTTCGCTGATTAAAACGGGAACTGGAACGCAGACAATCGGCTCCGCCACTGGTGGTGGGGCGGGTTACACGGGGCAGACTTTCATCTATAACGGCACGTTGGTGCTGGATGGCAATGGCAGCGTGAGCATGAATGCTGGAGCCAACAACTTCTGGCTTGACGCCTCCCTGGGGGCCAGCGCCCTAAACTTGGTGGATTCAGCCGCCGTTACCACCAGCGGCGGGGTATATCTCGCTTCCGAGCCGCTGGGGGGTAGCGACGGAGGCAACGGCTACCCGAATGTCACCACGCTGACCGTGCAAAATAGTGCAGTCTTAAATACAGCATCGTTTAGTATCGGCAATGGCACCCGTGTGCCAACGGGCTGCTCGGTTACGGTGACGAATAACGGAATGCTCAATGTTTCCGGGACTTTTGATATTATGAACACCGCCGGCAGCACTTCGGCCAACGTGTCTGTCAACTTGAATGGCGGAACCTTTGCCGTGGGTAACTTCATGGTCGGCAACCTCGGCTCCGGAGCACATGCCAATAGCATCAATTTCAACGGCGGTGTGTTGACCGCCAACGCCAATGACCCCGGCGGCTCATACTTCCTGCCCGCCTTGGCGGGATTGACAGCGGCGGTTGATTTGGGTGGTGCGGTGGTCAATCCCAATGGTTATGCCATTACCTTTGCCGCCCCGCTCATTCATGGCGGCGGTGCGGTGGATGGTGGTTTGACGGTCAACGGCTCCGGCACGTTGAAGTTGAACGGCGTGAACACCTATAATGGCAACACCATAGTTACAAACGGCACGCTGGCATTAGGCAGTTCCGGTTCGATTGCAGCGAGCCAGCACATTATCGTGGGCAATGGGGGAACATTTGATGTCACCGCCCTCGGCGGGTTTTCGCTCGTGGCCAACCAATCGCTGGGCAACAGCACGTCGCCCGGCTTGATCAACGGCAGTGTCAGCAGCGGGCCGGGCACGATGTCCCTGGTTTACTCCAACGGCAGCCCGGCGTTGTCGATTGACAATGGCACGCTGACCCTGGCTTCCACCAGTTCCTTCCAAATCACCAATGCTGGTCCGGCCCTCACCTTGGGAACTTATAAGCTCATCGCGACCAACTCCGATGGCACGGGATTCATTGGCGGAACGGTGCCGACAGCGATTACCATCGCTGCCAATGCGCTGGTCACCAATACCGCGCCCTCGTTGCTCATCACCAATGGCGAGCTTTATCTGGTGGTGACCACGGGAAGTTATACCAACCCGGTGGTTTACGGGCCGGTGATGGCCTTTCCGGGCGCGCTGGGCTTTGGCGCCAATGCCACCGGTGGCCGCGGAGGCACAGTGTATCATGTGACCTCCTTGGCCGATGATGGTAGTCCTGGCACTTTCCGTGCGGCCGTCAGCCAGGGCAACCGCATCATCGTTTTCGATGTAGGTGGCTATATCAACTTGGGCTCGGCCGTGTCGGCGGCCAGCAATCTAACCATCGCCGGCCAGACAGCCCCCGGCGGCGGCATCGGTTTAATGGGCAACGAATTGTCCTTCTATAACCAAAACAATATCATCTGCCGCGGTCTTCGCGTTCGCCAGGGTGGCAGCAGCACCGGTTCCAGTGGCATCAATATTGGATCCAACGGTGGCCAGGCCAACAACATGATTTTTGATCATACCTCGGTCGAGTTCGGCCAGTGGGACAGCATTGATGCCGTAGGAACCGGCAATTTTACGGTGCAAAACTGTATCATCGCTGATCCTATCAACCAGCAATTTGGCGCGCATGTCCAGGGAGCCAATGCGTCTTATGTGGGCAATCTCTGGGTCAATGCCCATAATCGCCAACCCTTGGCCAAGGCCAGCACCGTCTATGTCAATAACGTGGTCTATGATTACCAGGCCGGGTATACCACCGCCGATACCGCCGGGGATTTCACCCACGACATCGTCAATAATTACTTCATCACCGGACCTTCCAGCAGCGCTCCGCAGGATGATTTCTTCCAGTTCGACGGCGGCCAGACGGTGTATGCCGTGGGCAATTTGCTGGACAGCAGTCGCAACGGCACGTTGAACGGTGTCCCCACCGCGCCCGGCGGCGACACGGTTTCGTCGACGCCGTGGTCCACAGTCACCGCCACCATTCCAACGGTTTCGGCTCCGACGGCCTATCGCAGCGATGTTTCCAACGCCGGCGCTTTTCCGTCGGATCAACTGGATGCGCTCGTCATCAGCCAAGTGATGTCTCTCGGCACCGCCGGCAATTTAATCACCAGCCCGGGCAACACCGGATTGGCCAACGGTGGATTTGGCACGATTGAAGGTGGCACGCCTCTCACCGAAACCGATGGTGATGGCATTCCGGACATCTGGAAGAACGCCGTGGGTCTCAATCTCTACACGAACCAGGCCATGGCAACCGCGCCCGATGGTTATACCTACATTGAAGATTACATCAACTGGCTGGCCGCACCGCATGCCTTTGTGCAGACGAATGCCACGGTGATTGACCTATGGCAATATACCCTTGGCTTCACTAACGGCGGGATCTACACCGTATCCGGCGCGAACAACGGTTCGGTGACGGTCATCAATAGCCACTACGCCTCGTTCAAACCCAATCCGGGTTTCACTGGCCTGACGAGTTTTAACTTCAGTGTAGCGGACCCGGATGGCACCGCCATGACCAACACGATGGGACTGCTGGTGTCCATCACCTACATCCCCAAAAACCTGGTTTGGCGCGGTGACGGCGCAAACAACTTCTGGGACACGACCAACACCGCTGACTGGTTTAACGGCAACAATCTGATCACGTTTAATTCCGGCGACAGTGTGACTTTCGACGATACCGGCTCCGCCAGTCCAGCCATTAACATCAACGGTCTCGTCGCGCCCGGCAGTGTGACGGTCAACGCCGCTCAAAATTATACCATTGGTGGCAGTGGCTCGATGAGTGGCGCGGGCACGCTGACCAAATCCGGCGCGGGCACTTTGACCGTGAACAATGTAAACAATTTGAGCGGGGCGGAAACTTTGAACGGCGGGACAATCCAGTTCAATGACGGCAGTTCAATCGGCTCCGGTGCGCTCGCCATCCAGAATGCCACCGTAGTTAACAACTATGTGGCCGGCGATTACCTGAATCTCGCCAATGCGCTGGTGCTGCCCGTTGGGGCCACGGCCACGATTGATCTGGGCAATGCCATCGACCTGACGGGCAGCCTCACCGGTGCCGGCACGCTCAACCTCAATGTGCAGAGCGCCGGGACCACCGACGAAATCAAGGGAAATTATACCGCGTTCGCTGGCACGGTGAACCTGCTCGGCAGCGGTGGGTTGCTCTTCGTCGCCAATGGCGGCGCTTTTTCCGGACTAGCGGAGGCTTTGACCACCATTAACGCGCCGATCACCCTTGGTTTCCACGACAACTCCGGTGGCAATACCTTCTACTTCGGCGCGTTGTCCGGCAATAATCCCAACGCATCGTTCTATGATCAATATGCCGGCGCCCCCACCGTCAGTATTGGGGCGCTCAACCAAAGCACCACCTTTGCGGGCCAGTTCCAGAGTTCCATAAATGTGACCAAGACCGGCACCGGGACACTGACCCTGAGCGGCAACAGCACGCACACCGGCAACACGACGGTAAGCAGCGGCATCCTGGCGGTGACCGGCAGTTTCAGCAGCAGCCCGGTGACCGTCGATAGCGCGGCGATTCTGCAAGGCACCGGCATTCTGGGCGGTGGCGTGACCATCCAGAGCGGCGGTATTCTGGAGCCCGATCTGGGTGGCAGCAGCTTCGGCACGCTCACGGTGAGTAACAGCCTGAATCTAAATACGTCGGCGCTGGATTTCAATCTGTCCAGCTCCGCCGCCGGTTCCAACGACGAGGTATTTTTGCCTGGCGGCACGCTCAATGAGAGCGGCGTGCAGACTTACAATCTGAACCTCGTCAACAACGCTCTCGGCGCGGGGACTTACACCTTGATCGGCGGCGCGGCGGCCAACAACTATGGCGGGAGTCTGGTCACCGACCTGCCCACTAATACCCGGCAGGGCTTCAGCCTACAAAACATCTCGACCGGGGTTCAACTGGTGGTAACCGGCAGCGCCAGTTCCTTGGTTTGGCAGGGCACCAATGGTGCCAATTGGGACTTGGCCACCACCACCAACTGGTTGAACGGCACCACGGCTGACGAATTTTATAATCTGGATATGGTGCGTTTCGACGACACTTCCACCAACGGCAATGTCAATATTAACGGCGTGGTGCAGCCGGCGGAAGTGCTGGTTTCCAATACCGCGACGGCTTACACCATTGGCGGCGGCGTGCTGGGAGGCATCGCCAGCCTAGTCAAGACTGGTCCTGGCTCGCTGACCTTAAATTCCAGCAACAGCTACACCGGCGGCACATATGTTAATGGCGGCACGTTGCAACTGATCACGAATCTATTCGCCGGAGGTTTTGGTCCAATTAACCTCGCCGGCGGCACTCTCATCCTCAATGGAGTGGGGACTGGCGCGACCATCACCTCTACCGGCACCAGCTCCCTGATCACTTACGGTCAGCCCTACGCCACCTTTAATTTGCAGGGTTCAGGCCAACTCACGGTAACTCTGGGCGGCGGCGGCACTTTCTCGCCCAGTGGAGACTGGAGTGGCTTTAGCGGAACGATCAATTTCACCACCGGCAACTGGCTGCGCGAATTGAACACCACCGCCTTTGGCAGCGCAGCCGCCGTCTGGAATTTCGGCGTCGATGGCGGGATCAATAACAAATACGGCGGCGCGACCGTCTCCTTTGGCGCGCTGTTTGGCGGTCCCGCCACCGCTCTGGCGGGGTCGTCCACCGCGCCAGCCAATCCGACCATCTACATGGTTGGTGGTGTCAATACCAACAGCGTTTTCAATGGCACGATTTCGGATGGGGCATCTCCCACCTCTCTAGTTTTCAACGGTCCGGGTTCCCTGACACTGACCGGTAACAACACATTCTCCGGCAATACTACGGTGAATGATGGCGCACTGATTATCAATAGCCCCATCGGCAGCGGCACCGGATCTGGCTCCGTTACCATTAACAGCGGGGCTACCCTTGGGGGTAATGGCACCATCGGCGGTCAGGTGAGCATGGCAGCCGGCGCGACGCTGGTCCCGGGCAGCAACGGTTCCGGCATTCTGACCATCACCAATGACTTGGGCCTGAATAACGGCAGCATCCTTCAGTTTCAACTCGGCGCGACCAGTAGCCAGGCTTTTGTTACCGGCGACTTGACCCTCGGCGGCACTCTCAACTTCAGCGCGGCGGCCGGCTTCGGCCCAGGCACCTATACGCTGTTTAATTATGGCGGCTCCTTGAGTGTTGGCACTTTGAGCCTCGGCACCAAGCCTGCTGGTTATAACTACACGATTGACACCTCGGTTCTGGGACAGGTCAATCTGGTCGTTTCCGGGCCGCAATTCGGGAAAATTCTGACCACCGCGAACGGTTTGGTGCTATCCGGTTCCGGCGGCCCAACGAATGGCACTTATTATTTGCTGTCATCCACCAACCTCACGTCGCCACTAACCGGTTGGACCCGCCTGTCGACCAACCAATTTGATGCCAATGGAAATTTTAACATAACGAATTCTTTAAACAAAAACTTTCGCCAAGACTTTTTCCGGCTCCAAATCCAATAATCATATGGCAATCTCGTATGACACCGTGGTAAGTCTGGCGATTTGAAAGTGAACATCCTAACGACCAGTTCAGGAGACAGACATAGTCCTTAAAGCGGTTGACACTTGAATAATAGATTGAGTGTTAAGCTGAATTATTCCACGGCGCGTGCCGACAATTCAGCAAACAACTTTGATCGTCCGCAGAGAAGGCACAATCAATTGCCGGATAAAATTATTCTTCCAATTTCTTCGGCGCGGGCACGTCAATGCCGAGAGCGTCGCACAGGTCTATTTCATGGTCCTGTTCTTGCACGATGATCCCCCGCAAAATTTCACTTAAGGCAAACTCGCCCATCGCTTCGGCTTGGCGAATGCGCTGACGATATTGTGCAATCGTGTTGCGTTCATTCTCCAAATCCGCTTCCAACATGATCTTGGGGTCGGTTGAGGTTTTAACCGGTTTCGGCGTCACCGTCGGCATGCCGCCCAAATAGTCCACCTGCTTGGCGATTTTGATGGCATGTTCCAATTCTTCCGCCGCGTGCTTTTCCAATTCATGGGCAATATTTGTATAAGCCGCGCCTTTTATGACCTGACTATAGACGGTGTAAGCGATGACCGCTTGGTATTCCCGCGCCAGATCATCGTTCAAGAGTTCCACCATTTGTTCGCGGCTGATGCCGAGGTTTTGCGCACTATTGTTTTCTTTCATAATTCCAATTTAGTTTTTTACTGATTTTACCTGGGATTTTTTCTGGACGGTTTTCGGTGAATTTTTTTGAATGAACTGATCTGGCCAGAAGCAGGGTTGTCGGAAGCCAGCGCCTCGCGGTTTTTTTCCGTGGCCAATTCTTTTAAAGTATCGTCGCAGGTTTTTTCTTGCGTAAGAATTTCCTCAAGCAACCGCACCGCATCTTCGTTGTCCAACAGTTTCGCCCATTCATGCAGGCAGCCATAGGCGGCGATTTCGTAATGCTCAACTTTTTTTCCGACTGAAATCAGCGCCGCGTTCAGCGTCGGCTCGCCACGATTGGCGGCAATGGTTTTCTCGCCTTCCTTGATGAGCCGGATGGTGGCGTCACATTTTTTGCCCTTGGGCTCTTCCCCAAATTTTTCAAAGACCTGCCGGATTTTCACTTCGTGCGCCTTGGTCTCCTCCAAATGATCCAAAAAAGCCGCCTTCAAATGTTCACACGTCGCGGCCTCCGCCAATTGGGGAAGCGCCTTAATGATCCGCTTTTCCGCGTCATACATGTCGGCCAACTCATTAAGGAATAAAATCTTTAATTTCGACTTGCGGGGGTTTTGCGGTGTTCTATTCATGACCGAATGGATTTTCTGAATAGCGTGAAACATGCCAGTGTTTTTCAACGGCTTCACGGACGTGTCATTGCCATTTGCACATTTTGAATCCATCCCAATACGATTTGCCATGCATCTCGCACGATATTAAACCATCTCGCATGAAAAAATCGCGACTGCCGGTTGAAAGAAAAAATCGCGGCGTCAATAACTTGGTCGGCCCAAAATTTCGTCGCGAATTATCTCGGCGGCAATCACACTGTAGGTAATTCCATTGCCACCATATCCCACAACAACCGTCTACACACCAGCCTCCGCCAAGTGATAGCCGGCCAATGCGCCCGTGATGCCGGCACCGATCACGGCAACTTCGCAATTCACATCGCCGGTGAGCACGGATAAGTGGCAATCAATCCATCGCGCACGCTCCAAAAAGAATAGCCGGAAGACAGGTTCATTTTAATTGCAAAACGCCGGAGCAAATTTGCGCCAAGCCGCAACTTGCATCAATTGGGCAGTTCGACATTTATAATTTTCTTCCATGATTCAGTGGCCCGGCCACTGCTAAACTAAATTTACGATGCCAATGGCAAATCAACGCTTAGGAACTTAATCTTGGCAATCCCTGCATGCTGATTGACAGCTTGCAATGCCGATATGGCAAACTGCCAAGAGGAGCAGGTTGAAAAGTTAATATTCAGCCCATTTTTCGATGGCATCTTTCCAGCTTGGAAAATGATCAATCAAAATAAAGTTATGCCACAGGGAGACAAATCCAGTTACACCGACAAACAAAAACGGCAGGCCGAACATATCGAAAAAGGATATGAAGATCGCGGCACCGGTGTCGGCGAAGCCAAACGCCGCGCTTGGGCCACGGTAAATAAAATGACCGGCGGCGGCCAAAAAAGCGGTTCCGGCGTCGGTAAAAAAGCTCACAAAGCACCGGCTCGCAAGGGCGGGAAAATGGGCGGTCGCTCGGCTAAGAAGCGCAGTAAATAACTTAGCCCGAGAAAAATGGCTGCACGGTTTCGATCAAAGCATTCCTATCACCATAATCAAAAAATAAATGAAATATGAAAACACAAACAACGCAAAATTTGACTGGAAAAAAAGTTGCCATTCTTGCCACGGATGGCTTTGAACAGGACGAATTACTTTCGCCATTGGAGGCCCTGAAGGATGCCGGCGCCGAGACGCAGGTGGTGTCGCCGACGGAAGGCAAAATCAAAGGCTGGAAGCATACGGACTGGGGCAAAAAAGTTAAGGTGGACGTGACCTTGGCCGAAGCGAATGCCGAGGCTTACGACGCGCTGGTGTTGCCCGGCGGCGTGATGAATCCGGACCATCTCCGGCGCGATCCGGCGGCGTTGGAATTCGTCAAATCGTTTTTCCGCGCGGGCAAGCCGGTCGGTGCCATTTGTCACGGACCGTGGACGTTGATTGACGCCGGCGTGGTGCGCGGCCGCAAAATGACTTCGTATGAGACGATCCAGACAGATTTGAAAAATGCCGGCGCGGAATGGGTGGATCAGGAAGTCGTTGTGGACAATGGCTTGGTCACGAGCCGCAAGCCTGATGATCTGCCCGCCTTCAATGCCAAATTGATTGAAGAAATTGCCGAGGGCGTTCACCCGAGGAACGCAGCGATTGCGGGCAGCTAATTTAAATTCACAGCGCGGACACAACGCGTTTGCGTCAAGCCTTCAGCCGTCGGATTTTCTGAGCACTGGATGAGAGAGCCGTCGTCACAAAGTGGGCGACGGCTTTTTCGTCGGAAAAATTCATTGCTGACACACTAAATTGCATTCGGAGGTCGCGATCAATTTAATTTAGCGATTGGTCACAAAGTTTCCTCCGCGATGCCCGCATGGCTCGCGCCCGGAAATTCTTCGTTTGGACAGACACCGGCCGGTTGGTTTAACATCCAGCCGACGAGACATGAGCGAAGACAATCCATTTATTAAAAAAAACGGCACGGTCCGCAGCGATGCCGCCAAAACCAAGACCGCGTGGTGGGTCGCCGGGATTCTCGGAGTTTTGTTGGTGCTGGCCTTGTTGCTTTGGGCGGCAGCGTTGGGAAAATTGCGCGGACTGGAATCGCGCCAGTCCAAATTGGAAAACGACAACGCCAGCCTTGCGAGCGTCCTCGATGAAAATCAAAAGGATCGGGACCAGATCACCGACCTGCAAAACCAGGTGGCGAATTTGCAAAAGGAAAAAGATGTGGCCGCGCAGATGGCCAAGGGACTCGAAGATGAGATGCGTTCGGACCTCGAATCCAAGGACGTAACCATTTCCAAACTGCAAGGCAAGCTCACGGTGACGATTCTTGATCGCGTCATGTTCGATTCCGGCGAGGCGATTTTGAAACCGGAAGGCGAAGCGGTGATGAGAAAAATCGCGGCAATTTTGGCGGAACATCCCACGCTGAAAATCCACGTGATCGGCCACACGGACAATGTGCCGATCCGCAGCCGGTTCGCGAGCAACTGGGAATTGTCCACCGCGCGGGCATTGGCCGCCGTCCATTTTCTCACGGAAAAAGCGGGCGTGGATCCGCGTCGCGTTGGCGCGGTGGGCTACGGTGAATTCCGCCCGATCGCCGACAATGCGACCGCCGAGGGACGGGCGCGCAACCGACGCATTGCGGTGACGATTTTGCCGGATGAACTGGCCGGAGCGGACACGGCGCCAACGGCCGTGGCCGCTCCGGCAGCGCCGCCCGCCGCTCTGCCGATGACGGACACAACGGATAAATAATTCCCTTCGTCCAATTGCGCCGCACTCTTTAGGAGCGCATTTGTCTTCACAATTTTTTCGTGTTATCAGCGTCAATGTCCCGTTGCGCGTCGCGCAACGCGGCCAGCATTTCGTTCGCATTGGCATACCGCCGGCTGATCACTGGCTGACAGGCTTGGCAGATGATTTTGTTCAGCCGCATGAATTCAGGGATTTCCACGAGCGTGGTCGAAAGTTCGGCAAACACTTTGGGATGGTTTCCCGTGCTGATGACATACAAGACCATGCCCATGGCATAAATGTCGGCCGCGATGGTGCCGGTCGATTCCGGCGGCGGCGGCATGTAACCCGGCGTGCCCATTTGCGTGCAATCCTGACTGGGTTCGCGCACCAGTCCCACATCTGCGAGTTTGGGCCGGCCATTCACAAAAATGATGTTCGACGGCTTGATGTCGCAATGCACAAGTCCGCGGCGATGAAGAAAATTTAAGGCTTCCAGCAACACGATGCCGAGGCGGATGCACTCGCGCACGGGCAATCGGCCGGCCGGTTCCAAGTTGCAAACGCGGGTCAGATCGCGCGGCTGATAGCCCTCACCTTTCGCCAGCCATTCCGGATCAAGCGCTTCACCCAACTCCATCACGTAATAAAAATAGCCGGCCGTGTCGTTGGAATTGACATGCCCGATATGCAGCAAACCGGGATGCTCGCTGGAAACCGGCATGTAACTCTTGATGCCGTTGAATTCGCGTTCGTAAAAATGTTCGTTGTCAGCTTCCGCCCGGACGATTTCCTTGAGCGCCTGCAATTGGCCGATGCGATTGCGCACGACCCAGACTTTGCCGCTCGCGCCGGCACCGAAATGCTTTTCGTCCACCAAAACATAGCCGGGATGCCGCTCCAGATAAAATGCGACCGAGCGCGTGCGCGCCGCCCACGACCACGCCAGCGCACAGGGAACCTGTCCACCGGCGATTGCCAGCCAGGGAAACCAATAGTTGGTATAGTAACTCCACGAAACAAAAGTCAGGGTGATGGCGAGCGCGATTCCTATGGCGATCAGCAGCGAGGTCAACGGCTCCAACAGGCATAGTCCGCCGCCGAGTAAAATTCCAGTGATTAATATGAATATTACCTCAACCCATCCTGGTAATCGCCGCAGCCAGTCACCATTGATCAGATTCAAAAACGTCGTGGCATGGATTTCCACGCCGCCGATGGCTTTGCCGGTCCAGTGCGTATAAGGGGTGCAGAATTTGTCATTGCTGGTTTCCACGGCACCCGGGTCACTGGGCTTCTCCGGCCAGTTGCCGACAAAGACAATTTTGTCATGAAAAAAATCTGCCGGTTCCCCCAGCGCCAAATAATAGGCCACGCGCGAACCCGGACCGTTTTTCCCATAATAACGCAGCCATTGGTTGCCATCGGCAGCATTTAAATTGGTGCCGTAAATTTTTGCCGCACGCCACGCAAGACTTTGAAAGTCGCCTTCGCCGGGCGAAAAAAATGGCCAGTGTTGGCGGGCAATGCCGCCCGTGACCGTTGCGACATAAGCCACCCCGTAGCCGGCGGCCGCGGTCATAAAAATTTCCAGGGGCGGCTTCATGCTCGCACTGTCGAGCCGATTCAAAGTGCTATCGGAATCGTCCGAGAGACTCGCCGCCAACACCACCCGGCTATTGGCCTGCATCGCCGCCGCCAGCCGCGCGTCCACGTCAGGATTTGTGGCGGCCTGGAACAATACATCAAACACCACCAAGCGGGCACCATCGCCGGTCAGTTTGTTTAACAATTGTGTCTGGACCGCACGATCCCAAGGCCCCCTTCGCGTTTGTCCGAGGATTTTATTTGAATCATTGTCCATCAACACTTCAACGAGGTCTGGGCAGGCCGCATGGGTGCCAAAGCGGAAAAGATAATCGTAGCTGGCATTTTCCCAGGCACTACCGAACCGTGTCCCCCACAACCACAGGCCGCACAAGGCTGTCAGCGCCGCGCCGACCAGCACAGGCTTGATCAAAATTTTTTTGATGAAAAGCGCGACCTTCACGGCGTGCCGGCCAACGCAAAACCGGGGCGAACGAGGCCTGCCCCATGCGTCCAGCCAAAAGTTTCTTGGAAAATTGAACCCATCCGCCAACGAGTTTAGCGCAGCGCTTGTCCGGCGAAAGGAATTTTTAGCTTCACTTTTTCTCTTTACAAGCCGGCCTTCTGGTGAGACAAAAGAAGTTGAAGCGCTGGGGCCACTTTGCCACCGCTAATACAGCTGGTCGGGAGGCTGTCAAAGCGTGACATAACCATCAATCAGGAGACGATATGGATAAAACTAACCGAAGGATTGTAATAGCCGTTGTTTTGACAATTATAGTTTTAATAATGGTGGGGATTGGCGACAAGATATTGCCATATATTTTTATTGCCCATCCCAGCAGCGGCATGCTGACTGGACCGATATCCGAATCAATTAACAATGCGAACATCAAATCCTGTTTCCCGCCGACGGCCGGCTGGGATCATTATTATACTTTTACAAATTTTTTTTGCGGGCCGAATGCAGCTACGCCTGGAACAACGTTTATACCAAATGATCACCATCTTCCGGTTTTATCGGTGAGCACTTGTAACACAAGTAACGGCACTTCCCTAGTCACCGGAATTCAAATCAAGGAAGCTTGTTTAGTCAATGACAGCAACATCGTTTGTGTGGCAACGAATTGCGGCATAAATTTGGCTACTGCCACAAGACTAATGAACACAAGCAGTGGATCTCCGCAAGACCTAACCCCCTACTATCAGGTCGTTGTATTTTTCAAAAAAGCGAGCGCTGGCAACCTTACAACTATTTACTTAAATTGGATGTATACCAACAACTAATATTTTAAGGCCTCGTCGAGATGGTTTTCGGACACCTGAAAACCAATGCGGCTTTCGCAGGAGGAATGTTCCGGCAAGACCAGTAAACTTAAAAATTGATTTGAAAACGAGCGGTGAATGTCAAACCGTGTGGTAGTTCGTTATAGAGCGTCAAAGGATTAAGCTGGTAATTTTCGTCCGTCAAGTTCAGCAATCCCAATTTTAATTCGGCACGGCGGTGACAAAAACGATAACCGACAAATGTGTTTAATTGCCAAAAGCTGGCATCGGGTGGCGTTGATGAGTAATTTTGATAGCCTTGGCTGGACTGGCCGTTCCACAAAGCTTGACCTTGGACGAAAAAGCCTGCCGGATTGTTATAAATCGCATTCAGACTAATTTGTTGCAAAACAGACTTGAAATTATCGGTGGAACTAAAGCCAATTATCTGGCCGCCCGAAACCGCGCTGGCGCCGATATCGCTAAAATTTTGATTCAATTTCGCTTCGGAAAGTCGGTAGCTTGTCCCGATTGACCAGCACTCACCCACCAATTGATTGATGTTGATCAAAATGGATCTTTCCGTGTAATCCAAGGGGTCTGGCGTAGTGGCCGGCTGGGCAAAAATTGAATTAAAGCGAGGAATATTAAACTCAAAGTCTCCAAGCGATCGGGCGACGTGGGAATTCAAAATCTGCCCGGTCAGCGTAACATAGGTTTGCGATGCAAATCTTTGTTCCAAACCCAGGCCGATGATTTCAAACTTCGCTCCGGCTTCGGCGCCGCCGACCGATTCCGGAATTATGCTCCGAAAAGATTGATTAAATCCGCCGACTTGGGATGGCTCAATCAAAAATGATTGGTCTATGCTCGCCCCCGATAGGGCGCGCATGTAACCGAAATGGATGCTGGTCTGTGGAGTTGGCGTCCAAATAAAACCGGCTTTGGGCGACCATTGCTCAATTGAAGTTTCCAGACTGCTCACCGGGGCGGCGCGAAAATTCTCTGGAAATCTGATGCTGTCATAGCTGAAGCCACCGCTGATTTGTATCGTCGGGGTCAGTTGCCAATAATGATAGCCGTAAAAACTGATTCTTTGAAAATCTGAATCAATGGTTTGAGCCGCCAGATAAGGTGAACCAGGGTCAATGTAACCAACGTTAACCCCTAAGTTAGCCGGGTCAGCCTGAAGATTGTTAATCTTGAAATCTCCAAACTGATAACGAGCACCCATTATTGTAGTGCTTCCCGGCTTTTCCCAAACCTGCTGCAACTCGGTGGAATAAATATTTAGCAGGCTTTGATAATCTTGGTTTGCCGAAAATGACTGCGCACCGGAAACTCCCACTCCAAACGGATCGAGCACCAGATAGTTTTGTTGCGCGGGGTTGTAAACCTCATATCGATCATTTAACCGACTGGCCAGAAAAAGCGTGTGATCACCCGGTGACCATTCATGATTCAGGCCAGCCACCAAAATCGGTTCCTGCTTCTCATGCGTTCGCAGTCCAAAGTTTGCGTTGGTTTGGTTGTAATACTCGGCCAGGTCCCCACCGTCGCTGTTGTCTATTAAAGCGGAGAAATAAAAGGTGTCTTTCGACGCCAGCTGTTGTTTGAACTGAAAGAACAATTCTTTTTGTTCCAAATCGCCATTTTCCCGCTGGCCGGGATCGGAATGGTAGGCGGATTCAAACGAATAGCTGCTGCTGCCAAACGTTCCAAACAGGGTGCCCGACTGGTTGAAAGCCCCGCGGCTCAAATATTCGGTATCGGAAGATCCACCAAAGCGGTCACGCTCAAACAATTTGGAATACTCTTGCTGTGAGATGCTTTGTGACAAGGTGCCGGCTCCTACCGGCGCGAGCAGGTTAGCGATCAAATATTCGCTCTCCGCCGGTGTTTCGTAGCGCAGGTTGATTCCGTTCGGGTCACGCATTGCATCGTAACTGTTTGCCAGGAACAAGTGTGCCGAATAGTTTGCGTAATCGTCATTCACCGCTCGGCTTGCTTCACGCACGCTGAATTCATCCATCCCCGCCTCCTGATATATCCTCGCCAGATTCGCGCTGCGCACGGCGCGGTCTTGGTCCAGCAGCAGGCCGGAACGATACACGCTGCGATTATCATTCAATGCCTGGGATTTTTCCAGGTCGCGGATGGCGTCGTTGATCTGGTTGTTTTGTTCGTCCATCAAGGCGGAATAAAGCCACGCGGTCGGGTCGTTGGGATCGAGTTGTTTCGCGAGCTGCAGTTCGTGCGTAGCGTGCGGCGTATCGCCCGCATCGCCAAAGGCTTTGCCGAGATAGCTGCGCAGCGTGGCGCGTTGCGGTTCCATAGCGGCGGCAATCAGCAGATCTTCCCGGCCGGCTTTGGCTTTGCCAAGCCGGATGCGGCATAGGCCACGACCGAGCCAAGCATTGCCGAGGGCGGAATCCACTGCCAGCGCACGATTAAATTGTTCAATGGCGGCACGCGGCTGATTTTGTGCGGCGAGCAGAAAACCGCTTAATGCCAAGGCCTGCGCGTTACGCGGCGAAATTATCAGAGCTTTGTTCAAGGCGGCGAGCGCGCGCTCGGTGCGGCCAAAACTAAATTCCAATTCCGCCACGCGTTCCCAACCGAAGCCGAAATTAGGTGAATTGGTGACGGCGCGCTGCGCGAGTTGCAAAGCGCGCGCGAGCGAGTCTGGTCCAGCGACAGACTGTTCATAGTAGGAACCGGCGAGCAGCTCGGTCGGTAATTTATAGTTATCAATAGTCGGTCGCGGTTCGTGTTTCACGGCGGCGATGAGCGTGCGCAGCGCATTGGCAAGACGTTGATTTGTTTCGGATGACTGAGTCGAAACAATGGTGGCAAGCATGGTTTCTGTTTCCGGAATCTTGCCGGCGCTCAACAACAGTGCTGCGTGATAGAGTCGTTCGGCTTCAGAACTATCCTGCCGGGCGATTGGATATTTTTCGAGAGCCGCGGACAAGTCGCCCTCTCGATAGGCACTCAGGGATTCGGCGAGTGAACTGTTCGCGCGCAATGCCGGTGGCAGATCGTTTAAATCCAGAACGCCGGGATAGTAGAAGCACCATTGCAAAAGGTTGTTCGCGATGAAGCCGGCCGTGCGCCGAGGGGCCTGGCCGGGTTCGGCCACCGCTTGATCGCCATTGGTGAGCAACAAGGTGCCGGCGTTGTTGCTGAAACGAACCTTGCCATCGATCACGGATAGGGTCGTTTGCTCGACACCATTGGTCTGGCCAACCTGCATGGTAAATTCAGTGCCTTCGACACCGGCGAAGGCACCGCTCGTGATGATGCGGATGCGGCCCGGTTTATCGCGATGGAAAAAATAGAGCAGTCCCTGGATAAGTCGCAAGCTGTGGTCATCGTCCGCTTTTTCCGGCGGCAGAATTTCCATCTCAGTCAGCTCGGAAAAGCGCAGCGGCGTTTGGCCCGACCAGATCAGGCTGACGGAACTATTCGTGCCGGTGCGGACGCGGTCGTGCGGATGCAGCGCATCGGCCAGATTTAAATGCAGCCAGTTGACCGCGCCTTGCGGCAGGATTTCGACCGTGCCACGCAGTTCGATGATGCGGATGTCATCGTTCGTTTGCGCGTGAGCAAAGCCAACCGATGACGCGATCCATCCCCAGCTTGCGATCAGCAAAATCCGGCTTGCTATTGTGACCAATGGTTTCATATGCCACCTCGTTCCCAACCTTTCCGATTACGCATTTTTTAAATCACCGGCGGCGGTAAAGCAAGCAATCCATTTTGCCCGCTTTTGCGCGGCTTCCCATATTAGATACGCCGCCGCCCGCTGTTTCTTTCAGCCGTCGCTCCAGAATCCCATCCAAATAGTTTGAAAGATTTTGCTGAATCCTCCGTAACGCATCCATGGAACCGAAATCGGACTTTGAAAGGATGCTTATGAATACGATGACCATCATGGAATCTGAAACCCGTTTTCAGCCGGTCGGGGCGGCGACCCCGGCCGCCGCCGACAAAGCAGCCCGGCTCGCGCAGGCCATTCAGGCGGCCACCGAAACGATTGCGGACGGCATGCTCAAGCCTTTGTCGCTGGCTGCGATCAGCCCGTTCGCCCAAGCCCGCGCCCTGCTGGCGTTGCTGGCCGATTGTTACGCGCAGCAGATTTACAGTTCGGAAACCGCCGCCGCGCTGGCCTCGCGTGACGCGGATTTTCCGTGGCCGTGGTGCGAGACGTTGCCGGATGCGGACGCGTTGCGCCGTTTTCGGATTGAAAACCGGGGCGCGCTGCACTGCTGCCTGATGGCGGCGCTGCGATTTTTAATGGAAGAAAAAATCTCTGCGGGCACGTTGACCCGTATCAACCGCCTGCAGCTAGCCGAGGAGGCGAGCCGGCGGATCGTCATGGCTGCGTTTGTGGACAGCATGGAACTCGATGGGGAATGAGCAGACGATTCGCCGGCATGATTTTTTGTTTGCCAAGCGCCGAGCGCCAGCGCATTAGTCATTCGTGGCAAGAACCGATGACGATCCGCTCCGCACGCGCGCCACGCTGCTGGAGAAAATGAAGAATCCGGGCGACGACACCAGTTGGCAGGAATTCTTCGATATTTATTGGCAGCTCCTTTACGGCTTCGCCCGCAAAGCCGGCTTAAGCGATGCCGAGGCGCAAGACGTGGTGCAGGAAACCCTCGTCGTCGTCGCCAAACAAATGCCCACCTTCAAATACGATCCCGCCATCGGCACTTTCAAGGCGTGGTTGCTCACGCAAACCCGCTGGCGCATCGTGGACCAGCTGCGCAAACGCGGACCGATCATCGCCCATCAGGCCAGCGCCGAGGACACGGCGCGCACCGCGACCATCGAAAAAATCGCCGATGAAAACAGCCCGGACCTCAACGCAGTTTGGGAAGCGGATTGGGGGCACACCCTGCTCGCCGCGGCCATGACCCGCGTGAAACACCGCCTCGATCCGCAGAAATTTCAAATCTTCGACTGCTACGTGAACCGCGAATGGCCGCCGGAAAAAGTCGCCCAGACCTTCAGCGTCAAAGTGGATCAGGTCTATCTCATAAAAAACCGCGTCACCGAAATGCTGCGCGAAGAATTCCAGCGGCTGGAACGGCAGGGCACTTGATGCTTCCGAAATTTTCCGCCGGCTGGCTTGTGGGTGACAAAATGAGATTCTGCAGTTTACCAACTATCCAAGGTAGGGACAGCGCGGCGCGACGTTAAAAGTCCAGTTTGGTTTCAAAAACCAAAAAGCAAAAATGCCTGTAAAATCAAGGATAATTTACTTTAAACCGCGCCAGCCGCGCGATTTTGTAGTTCAATCTTCTTCATGGCAACATGACGGTGATGACGGGCTGCGGGTCGTGCATATCCAACGGTCACAAGAGGCAATCAACGTCACCAGATTGGCCTGGAGATTGTCGTTGCGGACATTGAGCGCGACCGGCAAACGGTCAACGCCGGGGCGACTGCGCAGAACGGCCAAGCGCAACATCCAGACGACATCCCAAAGCCTCCCGGCCGCGGCGTGGCCGGTAACATCAGTCGGACAGTGACCTAAGCTTCGAACACGGCGCGAGTCAGGAAAACCGGAAATTTGATTCCGGCTTGCTGCGCGGTCTTGGTGACATCACCTTGGACACCATCGGCGACGGCTTGTGCCCGCGTTTAAGCGAAAATGATTTCAGTGTCCATGGCTTCAAGCGGTTTGAACATTGGCGGGACAGTGGCAGCAATATTTGTTGCGCGGTTCGTTGGCATGAGCGCCAAGCGGGTCAAACCTTACCGTAATCTCCGCCAAATTTGAGGGCATAAATCGTGATGCGAATATTGAATTCAACCATCGCCTGATCGCGTGGCAAATATTTCGAACTTGAAAAAGCTATATTTGCGATTTTACCGAGCATGGCGACGACGCCCGAGTTGAGCGCCGTCGCGGTTATAGCGGGGTTGATTCAGGTTACTTTAATCTTACGATATAGAATCTATTGGTATGAATGGCTGCGTCCGTATCCGTGAACGCCTGAATTCCACCGCTGAAGTTTCCACCGCCGATCGTCCGCCACTGAGACAATGGTAAGTTGATGGCGTCGCTGGCTAGAACCGAATAGGCCTCGCCCGCAGAACCGGAAAAGGTCATATGACACCCGCCCGAGCCAAGTGAAGTTTTGCCCGTGATGGCGACCCCTTTGAACAAGTCGCTGAGGTCATTGACTGCGGCGGTGTAGTTGAAGCCGCCGCTGTAGTTGGTGTGGTTGGCGGGGATGGAGTTGCTGACGTAGCTCAGGCCGAAGATTTCCTCCATGGTCTTGAGGTCGGAGCTGTGGTTGTATTCGATGCTGCTGGCATAGGCGTTGCCCTTGGCGAGCGGAGAGATGATGATTTCCGGGAGCGTGTAGTTGGTGCTGTCGCCGCCTTCGGTTTCATCGAACCAGATCACGATCACGCCGTTGCTCCGGTAGGCGGCGGAGGCCATGATCTGCGGGATGACGGTGGCCAGAAAGTTGTCGCCCTGCGCCACGGCCGCTTGGTCGCCGGTGTAGAGGGTGCTTTGGTAGGTGAAGCCGCCGGTCAGGGCGCTGTGGGCGTCGTTGTATTGATTGGGCGTGATCCAGTTGTAACGGCCGACGGTGCCGGCGGTGAGGTCGGTGAAGAGCTGGCTCAACTCATAGACATTCTGGTTGTAAGTGTCGGTGAAGAACGCCATGGGATTGTGCTTGGGCGCGTAGTTGTATTGGCCGGTGCCGTAGTAGGGATTGATGACCGTGGTGCTGGTGCCGGAAGCGCTGTGCTGGGGGCCGGTGGTGAGCTGGAGGTTTTCCTGGTAGTTTTTCCACGGGATGCCGGCCGTGTTGAGCTGGGCGGTGAAATGCGGGGCGGTGTAGAAGTTGCCGGTGCCGGCGCTGGGATCGGTGTCGGCATCAAAACCGAAATCGGTGGCGGCCTCCTGCCAGACATAGTTCGGTTCGGAGGGATGAACGCCGATGCCGGAATTGAAGTAGCGCGTGGCATAGGCGACCTGCGCGGCGTTGGGGTTGCCGGGCGTGATCAGACTGTTGAGATACGGCGCGGCCGGATTGGTGAAAATCTGCTCCGGACTCGACAGCGGATTCGGCTGCACAAAATTATGGTTCTCCATCGC
>Ga0302192_10000145_pt1 | contig 47072 bp, 61 predicted proteins | sample II_Bog_E3_2_FD_200230 | JGI IMG/M metagenome (GOLD analysis project Ga0302192, IMG submission 200230) | Peat permafrost microbial communities from Stordalen Mire near Abisko, Sweden - II_Bog_E3_2 | ecosystem: Environmental > Terrestrial > Soil > Wetlands > Peat | place: Sweden: Abisko...
CGTGTTGGTCGCTGCTGATTGAGAGCCCGTGTTGGTCGCTGCTGAGTAATCGCCCGTGTTGGTCGCTGCTGAGTAATCGCCCGTGTTGGTCGCTGCTGATTTATAGCCCGTGTTGGTCGCTGCTGATTGAGAGCCCGTGTTGGTCGCTGCTGATTGAGAGCCCGTGTTGGTCGCTGCTGAGTAATCGCCCGTGTTGGTCGCTGCTGAGTAATCGCCCGTGTTGGTCGCTGCTGATTTATAGCCCGTGTTGGTCGCTGCTGAGTAATCGCCCGTGTTGGTCGCTGGCGCATCCTTGAAATTCACCTTACTCAATATAAACTTTGCGGCAGCGCCGCAAAGTGCAGAAAGGCTTATTTCCGCATGAATGAATAATTTGGAAACGGCAACCTTACTATCCCCACCCTTATTTTTTAACGCCTCGCCACGACCCTGAACAGTAGCATATTTCGACATACCCTTTTCAGTGCTTGGAGGATAATATTCAAATACATCAAGTGGATGCTCACAAAAATGCAAGCCGCCTTCTGTTTGTGGATTGTCAGGGCATACCTTAAGCTTCTTGCCAGCTTCCATTTCATGCAATTCCCCGATTGCATATTGCATATCGCGGCACTTAAAGCCAGGTAAGAAACCTTTGTACCCCTCAATGATCAGTGATTCGTTGATAATGGACCAAAACCTTTCGGGAAGATGTACATTTTCAGATTCCACCGCGCTCATGAAAAGCGGTGCAATATCTTTCGGATCATAACCAGCAATACCGCAACCTATTTCAGTTACCAGGAACTGGTACTGAGGGAAATCGTTAGCAAACGAAATGAACTGTTCAACATGCAGCTTGATCTCATCAAGTGTTAATGTACGTTCAGCATGTTCGCTTTTTGTGGGTATTGCATAGGAATTACCATGTATGCCAATCCCCTGGCCTTCAATTGCTCCGAATTTTTCAGCTGCGAGTAAAGCTGCTCCCCCTGCATGCGTCCCGGAGAGATTTGAACCGAATACGAAAATTTCGTTCGGCTTTAATGACTTGATGTTGTTTGAAGTTGTCCTCATAAAATAATTTGAATGTTGAGCGATTAAAAAATATTTACTTGATAATTCCTTTTTCCTTTAAGGCAAAGAAGCAACGGGCGCAAGCTTTCACGTCCGCAAGGGCATCATGCGCATTTTCAAAGTCTTCATTGAAAAGCTTCATGTGTAGCTCGCTAAGCTTTGGCCATTTGAATTTGTTGAAATTGCCGGGTAGCTGGCAGAAATCGGTACTGGCGTCTTTAGTGCAGAGCATCTTTGGTTTACTCCCCCAATTGACGCCTGCACGGATCATTTCAGCGCCAATGACATTGTAGTCATAGCTCATATTGTGTGATACAAGCGTATGGCATGTATTACAGGCTGAAAGAAACAATTCTAATGATGTCAGGATTGGACGCCCTTCCTTTTCGTTCTTTTCGGTATTGTAACCGTTGTCGATCCAAAACTTTTCTACCGGTATGGTCCAGCCATCAGGCTTAATCAAATCACAAATAGAAAATTTAAAATTTCCAGCATCGTCATATACTGCAAAGGCAAGCTGAATAATCCGCGGCCAGTTGCTCAGGTCAGACATAGGTGCTCTCCAGTTCTTAGGGAGGCCGGTTGTTTCCGTGTCAAAAAATAAGATATCCATAATTAAGCGTTTACGGGTTTAAGAATAGATACCAGTTTTTCAGCGTTAGCATTGATGGCCAGAGCAGCTACCAAAGGATTTTCGGGATTGATAATATGGATGGCATTCCATAAAGCCGGTAGTGCTTTATGCTGTAATGCCAATTGTGCATAAAGCAATTGTTGAGTCAGTAAAGCTTGCTCAACTGCTTCGTGGCGGCCGTTGTCTTCATCGGATATATGAGATATTTTATCCCACATCTCCGTTACTTGACGGTCAACATTGGTTTTATTTAAAAGTTTGTGCATCAGTCGTTAGTTTTTGATTGTGAACTATTTTGTTTTTAAGTTCTTTCAGATTTTTAAGTGACATTGGACCATTAGGGAATAACTGTTTTCTTTCTTCATCAGACAGCGGCTTCAAATTGTCATTACCAACCCGCTTGGTCTGTTTAGGCTTTGACACTTTCATTTTCAGCCAATTTGAGTAAATGAAACAGGTTCCGGAACTCGATATAGATCATGAATTGCTCTACCAGATAATGCAGGTATTCATTCATGGTCAGGTATGCAAGGCAGGTAATCGGATCATGGTAAACGATATCGATCCCCTCCAGATAGCAAATGCCATCTTCTGCAGCCTTGAGTTCTTTAAAGCGTTTCACCTCGAAAATGTCAAAATGAAAAACCTTTAAGCCAATAATATCGAGGTAGAACATCCACTGGCAACTGTCGGTATAGTCCGTAAGATCACTCGGGGCGCGGTACTTTGTTTTTGCATCCCGGATGTGCTTGCCTTCAATGCTATCGATGCGGCCGGTTACCTTCACCTCATATTTTTTAGTACGATAGATCTTGCCTACGGGTATTTCATATACCAACAGTGGGTGTTGATTGCGGAATGACAGTGCTTTTTCGGCACAGGCAGAGGGAAAGGCTATATTTTCACTCACCAACCACAATTTGTTATCCTTCTTAACCGGTGTTGCACTGGAAGGATCTTCTATGATTTTATGGAAGGCGCTCCCAGTCTTGGTTTTATCGTTACCCTCAAAGGTTCCTGAGAGGGTTTCGATCAGTGCCGCTTCGGTATCGTATGAAGAAGTATCCGCCATATAGCGGCGGAACTTCTCCAACGTTGTTACAGATATCCTATACATGAGCTGATTCCTCTTTTACTTTTGATTTAGAATCTTTTTTCTCGTCTTTTTTCGCATTCTTATTATCGGCAGGCTCCGCAGGGGCTTCAAATTGCTTGGTGCTTTCGTTCGGTGTCCACTTGTTTGCCTTTGCTGTTTCAGAGACAAGCTTGCGAAGAGGAGTTTTGAGGTAATCAGGCAGTTCATTCACCTCGCCAAATACGGTATTAAATACGGCCACCTCTTTACACTCTTTTATTTCATTGGTAAAGCGATCACCAAGCAATTGAACCAAAGGCAGGCGTAAGTAATCCGGAAGTTCATTAATAACAGTAAGCAGATCGTTTAACTCTACAGTCGGGCATTCAGCTATTTGATGCTGGTACTGTTCTGATTTTTCCAGGGCTTCCCGCTGCTCTTCGCTCATGGCTGCAATTGCTTCCCGCACATCGTTCACAAGCTTTGCTCCGAACGTCCTGAATTCTGCAGAAGCTTTGTCAGGAATGGTTATTTCAGAAAGGCAGGCAACGTTTTTACCAACTGTTGTATCGGAAGGCTCAAAGGATATAACCCTTTTGCCGCCCTTTATAGAAACATATCCCACCTGGTCAGCGATACGGAGCAGGAGTTGGTAGCTCTGGCCGGTAACATCGGGGATATTCTTTTTAGTGTCTTCGTCTTTTTTCGCGTGTGCAATGATTACGATCGCAGCATTTTCACTACGGCGGTTATTGATGAACATTTTGAAATTGTCACCGATGGCGCCGTACATGCCCAACTTATTTGTCTTGAGCTTGTAATCTTGCTGCACCACCCAGGACATCAGGTAATCATCGAGCGCGGCCTTGGCGGTATCAATACCGATCGTTGCGTAATTTCTGAACGTGCCGGCGGCTTCTTCGGCAAGCACTTCATCCCAATTGTTGATTGGCAATGTGTCCTTTCTCAAGATGGAACGATCCACGCCGCGATCGAAATCCATAAGCAATGGATTTTCGCAAGTGTTGAATAATGACGTTTTACAAACGCCTGGTTCGCCGTAAATAACTATTACTGGCTGTCTTTTTGGTAGCGGCTCATGCGCTTTGATAACTGGCATAAAATTTAATTTTTACTGGTTAAGAGATTTGATTTATTTTTTGTTTTTGAAAACGGTTTTGATTCCTGGTGCTTTCACAAGGCGAAGAGTTAAGCGATAGACCTTATGCTTACTTACAACTTCATCATAGTTCTCTAAGGCCCTTTCCAGTTCGCATTTTGTGTCCCATACACCAGCTGCTTGGGAGTTGTATGCAAGTTTCAGGTCCGGGTCTTTCATTTGACACTCTGATAGCTGCAGGCGTGCGTGGGCATGTTTGAGATCCTTTATTCTCGATAAGAGATATTCCTTGTGCGGATCCTGTTTTTTTTGTTGTGCCATTTTGCAGGTTGTTTAGATTTATTAAAAATTTGAAAAACTCTTTTTGTTTGGTCTGTCGCTTATTCATATCTGCTCTCTTTTATTACCCCGATGAATATGGTTAGTAAAAGCACAGCCAATAAGATGTAACCCATCGGCTGGTGATGATATAGCCAACTCATAAGTAAGCGGCTTCTGTTTGGTGATTAAAAGGGTGAGAGCGGTTCTCACGCTTGTTGATGATCTGCGTGAGATACCTTTCGATATGGCTGCTACTGAGACCGGCGAGATAGACTTCAAATGTTATTTCGGCAGATTCATCCAGGCTCAGACAAATTGTTACATTGCCATTACTGTCGGAAAGTTGTTCTTTGAGTTCAGAATAACTAACTGTTTTGATGAGGTATTCCGATTCTATATCGGTGGGAGCGCCCGGGGTGTAACATGAACAAACGAATTCGCTGTTCTTTTTCTCGTGATAGAAATCTACTATCACTTTTGAAGTTTCGTAATTGTTGACTAAATTTGCCATCGGTTTCAGTATTTATACTGGTTAAGAAAATCAGCCCTCACGCCAGCGGGGGCTTTTTTATTTTTTATTCTTTTTTATAATTGTGCTCAACCGCTTTGTATGAAGGTTGGCCCGCTGCTCAGGAGAAAGCCCCCGACGGGGAGGAACTGGAGTGGTTAAGTTCTCCAGTTCCTTTCTCAAACCTGTAGCACGTTGAAGCCCGGCTTTGAAATAAGCCTCCAGGCTAATGACCTCATTTAATATCTTGCTCTGATGTTGCATTTGTTAAAATGTCCGCATTGTTGATATAGCAAAGAAGGGTACCGCATAAGCGCCCGCAAAACCTATCACGAGTACTATTTCGATTATTAATTTGCAAGTCCGACTTCTGTTAAAATTGTTTTTCATGACTATGTGTTTTGGTGATTTGGCACGATTGATGGTTTAGGCAACAGGAATGTTTAATAACTCCTTCATATCGTTTAAAAGCCTTTCTGCGACAATGGTCATTTTTGCCTGTCCGTTGAGATATCTGTCGACTGTAGCGAGAGACGTGTTGTTATCAACAGCCCACTGCATGCGCATAGCTTTTGTGATTTGCGGAGCTAATTCCCTCAGATCCTTATTTAGCTTGGTAAGCTTTTCTGCTATTGTTTCCATTTTAAAAATGTTTTATCTTCGTTTGTATTACTTAGTGTTTTACAAATTGCAGTACAAATATTTGGAGAATTCTACAATTCTCCAAATAAAAATGTATTTTTTTACAAAATTATTATTTAATAACGCGTAAATGTCTAAAAAAGATTACACTGGAGACGGTCTTGTTTTTTATGAACTTGTAAAAAAGAGCCGTAAAACTATTGGTCAGGTGCAGAAAGAGTTGGAGATTTCCAACGGCACTTTATACAATTATTACGAATCGGAGGTGCTTTCTGAGGATATTAAAAAGCAAATTAGAGCCTGGGCAATAGAAAATATTGAATCTTCGATTGGAGAAATATTTTTGCCGAATGGAGAAAAATCCAAATTAAAAAGGAAAGTACCGGTGATCGGCGAAGGTGCTGCGGGCGATATGCAGATTTATACCAACGAGAATCAGGACCTCGAATACATTGATGTAGGTGATCTATTACGTGACTCTGAGGCGGCATTTACCGTATACGGCAATTCAATGACACCCAACTACCCCAGCGGATGCATACTAGGTATAAAGCGCAACTATGATGGTTTTATACAGCCAGGCGAAACGTATTTGCTTGTAACAAAAAGTAGTAGACTTTTTAAAAGATTATACTACCTAGACGATAAAACGGGCTACGAATGTGTTTCCGATAACATGATGATCTACGAATCCGGGCAAAAGAAGGGACAATACATTTATCCTATTTTCCCTGTGAAGTTTGAAGATGTGATCAGTATATATGATGTTACTGGCATGATTAGGCGAAATAGAAACAGCGATATTATACAAAGACAGAAATAAGCTTAAACTGCGTCAAAATTGAAAATTTTGACAAAGAGACTTGTTTACTCTCTTATACTCTCTTTTATATCTATTATGCGGATTGTTCCGCGGAAATTAATGATTTATACACGGAAAAATTCTCGCGATGGAAAAAAAAGAACATACCGAAGATGTCAGAAAAAGGTTTGTAAAAGCCCTTAAAAAGCTAAATGTCGACATAGATGATTCAACATTTGCGAAGCGAGTGGGTATCTACCAACAAAATGTTTCTAAAATAAAAAATGGCCAGCGCTATCCTACAGTAGAAACCTTAGTGAATTTGTGTGTGGAGTTCGGGGTGAATCCGGCGTGGATACTGCTAGGGCGTGGAGATATGTTTGTAAAAGACAGTTCTTTAGAGAAAAGCGCCTTAGACCGATTGAACCGTTTGGAAAAAACTGTAAAAGAGATGAACGCCGGAAAGCTTAAAAAGAGCGCTTAGACAGCTTTTTTGAATCGTTAACAGAAAAGCTAACATTTTTATCTTTCTGAAGGCCAATACCAAATAATTAAAATCATTATAACTGCTACAGAATTGAGATCCGGAATTTGCGATCGATGCTGCCAACGATTGTGGTTCTGAGGGTCGCGGGTTCGACCCCCGTCATCCTCCCTACACCGGAAAGCATTGTAGCAAAGGCTTTCCGGTGTTTTTTAAAATTCTCAAACCTGTAGCGATTAGTTAAAACACTAACAAAATCGCTAACAGATGAAGATCAGGTTATTAAACGGCTGCAGTTGCAGCGAACCCGGGGTATATCCTAAAACCTGGGAAAGAAGTAATGCGTCCATTAAAAAAAACTGGTATATCCATTACCGGTTTTATGATCCGCTCTTTGCCGAAAGCTATCCAAATGGCTACCAGGTACAGGTAAAGGGCATGAATATTTATAAATCTTTAGCCGAACGGCAGGATGCCACAAAGGAATTATTGGCCGGTGAACTCAAACTGCTGAAAGAACAGGCTTATAATCCAATTCCTGGCCAAGCTTCCGAACACTCCGATATAGAAGAGCTTTCGGGCGATTACCCCATTCCTCCTGACACGGGATTGACAAAAGCACTTGAAAGAGGACTGGAACGCCTTGATATAGTAAAATCCTTTAAGGATGATTTGCTATCTAACCTGAAGTTTATAAAACCTGCCATTGAGCAACTCCGGATGCAGGATCTACCTGTAAAAGATGTACGGCGCCGGCATATAGTCATGATTCTGGACCGGTGCGGTAAAAACAAAGATATTTGGACAGCAGCCACTTATAACCGGTATCGTAGGAATTTAAGTTGCATATTCCGGGAACTTGTCAAAATTGAAGCAATTGAGCACAATCCGATAGATGAATACCTCGAGCAGAAAAAACGAACAGAAACCATAAAGGAAATCCTTACAGCCGATGAAATTGAGTTAATTAACACAAAGCTCCGGGAACTGAACTTTCCCTTTTGGCGGTTCATACATATTTTTTGCAATTCAGGCGCTAGGACTACCGAGATCATGAAGGTAAAATTGTCTGAGATAGATCTTAACCGGCAAATGGTACGGTACACTATCAAAAAAGGTAAAAAAATAAGAATCGTTGAGCGCCCGATAAAAGATGAGGTTTTTTACCTGTGGGAGCAGTTGGCAGTTGAAGCAAAGAAAATCGGAGACAACTGCTATCTTTTTTCTGAGGGATTACGCCCCGGAGAGAATCTTATCCGGACAGACCAGATCAAACGGCGCTGGCGTACATGGGTGCAACTTGGATTAAAAATAAAAAAGACCTGGTATTCCCTTAAACACCTCAACACTGATAAAATGGATGAGCTGTACGGTAATGATATTGCGGCTCATTTGAACCAGCATGATAAAAAAATGGTAGAAGATCACTATGCGGTAGGAAATAAAGCACGAAAGAACGAAGTACTTAAGCGGGCCCCGAATCCTCTGGACATTAAGAAAATAGAAAAGGATGCCATTGTCGGCATCCAGTAAGTTTCTTCTCCCACAATGTCAAAGAGCTTTCCCACCCCCCCACGGTTGGGAACAGAGGTTATATCATCAGTGAGACTTCTTAGGCACTGTCTTTTTCTTATGAACGAGCACGGGCCTATTTACCTTATTGACAGTATAAAAATGATTGAGATCATCCTGTATGCGGCTTAGCCAGCTTAAAGTGTAAACTGCATTCTTCGGCCGGCCTTGTATCTTATTCAAACAGTCTTGTATGTTGAATAGGGCTATTTTTGCCTGTATATAGCGAGTGGCCGCACTGTCGTACTTCGCTTTCCAGTAAGAGGTACTATCTTGGCCGCGGGCTGCAAATGATACCAGGATCAATGAAAGTAAAAATGATTTTCTCATATAGTTGGATTGTTTAAGGCCTCAATAGTTGCGTCGTCCATTACCCCCGTTTGAGGTACACCGGCGGCGGCTTGTGTTAGCTGTATTGCAGTGGGCACACCTTTTAATACTGCCATATCGAATGTTTCAGCTGCTTCGGTAACATCGTTAATTTCATCCCCACGAATAGGATTCCAAAAATCTGCCCGGTAGAAATCAATCATGTCCTGTGTTAGCTCAGGGAATATTTTACCATAAACATAGGTTTGTGTTGTCAGAAATGCCCAAATAGGTAGTTTAGGGAAATTCTTTTGAGTAGCGCCGCAATATGTCCCTAATGGAGCACCCTCATTACCGGCATCGTTTGGATCTTGTTGCCAGCCGCCCTCGTGTGTTTTTGTTAATGGGAATACGACTTGTAAATCGGCCATTGTAAAATTTTGAAATCTCACCGGCATTGCTACCGGTGAGATTGTGATTTAATTAACCCAAAGCGTTGGGTTATCATTATGCTGCATTCAGCCATTCTTTGATACCCAAATAGATTTGGTATTCAACAGCGGTGAGTTTGCTGTTGTTGAGATCTGAGAGCACCAGGAGACAGATGTCACGAACAATACCTTTATTCAGCCCGCTCTGGCTCTGAATATCGGTCGCCAACACCTCAAGTTTTCCTTGTAAAGTTGTCTGAGCATTCACATCGTTGAGGATCTTAGTCCCAACTAATGTATCGGCGATGGCCTTTGTCAGAAAATTTTCTATTTGAGGTATTTCTGAAATCACCTCTGCAGGTAGGATTGTCGACAATACCAAGGGCGTGCCTGGACTCTCCAGTACCTTTAAAAATCCCTGTTCGAAGGCGAGTATCGCCCCGGCGTGTGCATCAAGGTATAACATACCTGCACCTATTTTTATTTCAATTTTTCCGAGGACTGCGTTAACCTCGTTTTTGAACTTTGACATAATTTATGTTTTTGGTTAATGAATACTATTTGTTCCTTCTTTTGTGATCGAGGTAATGCAGATAGCAACAAAGGGCTACGGCTAATAAGATCACGGCTGTTACGATATATGGATTCATTATAAAACAGATTGAGCGATCGGCGCATGAGTGCCATTCTGTACCGCCTGGTTAAGGATAGCTGCCTTGACTTCATCCGGTACAAGGTTTGGATCCGTTGAAGGCAACTTTGCAACTATACCGCTGCCGGTAAGAAGTGCACTAATAGCTGTAGTAATCACTACAAACTTTGCATGTTGCGGAGCTGTCATAAATGAGAAAAACCCACTTTGGTCTAAAGCGATTGCAGTGGCCCATAAAGAAGCAGCAACACCTCCTATCCATTGTATTTTTATAGCCCATTTCGGCGATTTGCTCGTAAACCGCTTTAGCCAATATCTGATGCCGGTATAACAAATTTTTTGTTCGATCTGATTCATATTAAGCTGCTTTATTTAGTTTGTAAACTTTATCGTAAATGTCTTTTATCTGCTCGGAGTGTTGCTCGATCTGTATCTTGTGTTCCATGTTTAGGCCGTACATCTCTCTGAGGGTGTGGTTTAGGTTCTTAATGTAACCAATACCTACGCCAAGCAGTACGAGAAATATACCACCCATGAAAGTGAGAATGGATCCGACTATTATATTGAACATGGCTGTTTTCGTTTGGGTGATTACTGTTTGTTTAAAAGAAAGTAGTTGGCGCCATCATAAAAGATCGCGGCGCTCTTATATGGAGTGCCGGTAAAGTGGTAAACAGAAGCGCCGTTAATACTCCCTGCATCCGGAATGAAGTTTACAGTATCAGTTGTCGATGCATCCTGCGATGTAAACAACATGATCTGCCCAGCGCTATAATTCGCGTGGTGCAGTACTATAGTATCATGTGAGTCTGCTACCGTTAACACTCCCAGGTAATGGCCATTGAAAGTGTAATTTCTTGCGGAGACATGTTCAGTGTCTGCCAGGCGCGGTACAAACGTTGCATAAGCCGCATGTTGTGTTTCCAATGTGTGGATCGTATCAGTGCTGGTCTGCTGCCGGTGTAGTGATATAGGATCTGTCTGTGCGGATGCTGAGGCGGCAAACATCGTTGCGGCAATCAGTAAAAAGAGTAGTTTTTTCATTTTGCTTTTGTTGATTTTATGATTATTAAAAAGGTTACTGATTTGGTGAAAACGTTTGTTGTTAATTTAATTGAACTAAAAGTCCTGAATTATAAGTGACAGTACCCGTAATGGTATATGTGATTGTCATTAGCGTGGATGCTGGTATATACAAACTCATAGGCGCATATGGAACCGGTTTCTGTGCTGAAAAAGCCGCGGTCGTTTGCCCCTGAGGGTAAAACGTCAATGTTTGAGAATTAGATGTTTCATCTATGTAGGTAATAGTAACAGTTAAGGTGCCACCGGTGACAGCTGTTAGATTAGCAACCGGTGCTATTAAATATTCACCAGCGATTGTAGAGTTAATTGAATAGGTGGAATTTCCAGTGACTCCTGATTCCCTGCCGGAATAAATCGTCTGAGCACATTTATTTATTGCTGCCTTTAACGAATTTGCTGTGTCTATTACCTGAATACTATCAGCAAGAACACCACCTATAGAGGGGAATTTTGTTGTAGAGGTAATGCCATTCCCACCACTCCAGGTTACAGTATGATATGTTCCTCCGAACAGGACTTGAAAAAAGGGAGTGCGTTGATTGTAACATTGAAATACAAAACTTTGATTCCCGTATGGGTCTTGTATACCCATCAGAGTACCGGTATCGGCATTATTGTCTGCGAAGAAATCAGGCCATTGGGCAGACACTATATAAGGAATATCAGCCCGGATCGCTAAATCAGAATCAACCACGGCCAAACTATCTGCCAGTATGTAGGAATAAGCTTGTGGACGCCAATTATAATTACCCATTACATACGGAGGTAAAAACGAACACATATTATTTGACATGTCTTGGAAGAAAAACCCTTCACCTTTTGCGCCGATACCTATAATGTCACCGGTAGATGTATTTCTAAAAAAAATATTGTGGTCATCACCGTAAAGTGTGTTGCTGCCGTTGACAAAAAACAATCCGCCACCGTCACCCGATAGATTAGCCTGGTATGCGGTATTTCCTGAGCCTATTGACAAAATAATAGGCGTAGTCGAAGTGTTGCCATTGAAAAGTGTTTGGTCTAAAGTCTGAGAGCCGCCGCCTATATTAGGAGATATCCAGTGAGCACCATCATAGTAAAACAGATAGCCATCCTGAACTACGATCGTACCGGTGTCAAGTAACTCCGGGCTTGGAAACAGATTCCACAATGCTGCTGCACGGGTTGTGTCGGTACCTGTCTTAATTGAAATAACGGCCTGCACCATGCCGTTAAACTTATTGTTTGAACTTGCATTGCCTGCACCATTGGGAGGAAACGTCTGCTGTCCGTAAGCAATGAGCCCGGAGATTAGTAAAAGTGTTGTTAGTAGTGTTTTCATTATTTTAGTTGTTTGATATTAAAGTCAATCCCTTTGCATTTGCAACAAAAGTGTATGGATATTGTAAGCTTGGTAATAATGGTGTATAAGTGTCTCCGGCTTCCTGCTCAGTGCCAGAGTCCACCACGTGCCCGTCAGCTGTGAATAATACCCAGTTATAAGTTCTGGTAGTATTCCAGTCATCAAAAACACAGGTAACATTTAGCTGAGCTGCAATGAGTCCTGTATTCGTCCATGGTGTAGGTTGAATGCTTTTCATATTTTTCAGTTTAGTATTCTTCCAAATAAAATTTTATCAGACCTATAGCGATAGCACTGGCCACGCTACCGGTATTCACCCATAAGTATGGTTGCATTGCTGTTCCCGCCGCCGGTGCTTTTGCACTGTTGAAAGTTGTGTAACTGGTTATACTGGTTTTGGTGATCACCTCGAGGCATACATAAGTTGTAGTGGTATTCGGTGGTAAATAAGCCCCAACCCTATAAACATTATTAGCGTTTGGTTTTACACCTGTAAACACTTTTGTTGCAGTTCCTGATGAACCATTGAAGTAAATAGAAAGTGCCGTGTCTCCGGCATCCTTACCTACACCTACAGTATTTGTTAGTGCACTTGGATCGGCGCTTGCTGTAGGCACACCGCCGCTACCGGCCCAAAACCCAACAAAAACCCGCTGCGTGCTCAAGTAGGTGGGGAACCCGAAAGTAATTACCAGATCTCCACCGGCACAATAGGCGGCATTGCCGGTTAAAACACTTTCGGTAAAAGTATTTTCATACCAGGCTGCAGATATATTCGCTGTTGATGCGGTAGTTTGCTTCAGATAGTTGTAATTCGGTAACGCGTTTACAGCGTCATAGGCCTTTTGCACACTGGCAGTAGTAGTGATATTTGTAAAGTTGCTACTGAAAACACCATCTTCATAAAGGCCTGAGTGATACATTTCCACCCTACTAATTTGTTTTTCGGCAAATGACGGCTGCAAACGGTATTCATTGCCTACGCTTGGCACTATGTGAATTTCATCACGGCCGCCCATATTGTTTGCATACATCACTAAGTGGCCAGCGCTTGGCATACTTGGGCTCGTTGATGTGCTGATCATTAGGATGGAACTATCGGTAGGATTTCCGCTACCGGTAACTGTGTATATACCGGACACGCCATAAGACCATATATTGGTTCCGGCAACAATATTTGTTACAGCTGAGGTGATGTAGCCTTTATTATACATGAAAGACCGCGTCACGATATCGAAACCTGTATCAATAAATGGTATGAGCTTTGTAGTATCTGCAGTTACTGTTACTGTACTTGTGCCAGAAACGCTCATACCATATCCTGGCTTGACAGATACAACGGCAGCTATCAGGTAATTTTGTGCCAACATTCTACTCCATATAGCTGCTGCAGTGTCGGCGATATTCACGTTTAAATTGTACCTGGTAGCAGCTGCCGTATCACCGACAGCGTAACTAAATGCATAGTTGAGTAGCAACGTATTCACCCATCCCTGAAGCGTCACGGCGGTATCGTGCACAGCTACTGTAGTTGCGTAACCTTGGCTATTCAAGTAAGCATAAGTGACAAGGAAGGTAGATGTATCCCCGAATGTTAGAAACTTGAGTAAGCTCCAGTTTTTTATACTGTCTGCAGTATCTGCCAGTTGAGAAAGCGAAACATTATATTGAGCCAACGCAACCTGTTGCCACGCGGCACCATCATAATAAAAGAAATAACCGCCTTGAACTATCATTGTACCGGTATCAATAGGACTCTCCGTTGAATCAAGATAGTCAGGATATAAAAATAGGCTCCAAACTGTTTTCGCTGCTGTGGTATCGGTACCGGTCTTTATAGCAACACTAGCCTGCACCAATCCATTAAAAAGACTTCTTGAGGTAGCGGTGCCCTGTCCCAGCGTTGGAATTGTATTTTGCCCGAATGATACTGAGCATGTAAGGAATAACAATATCGTTAAAAAATACCTCATACTATTTCGTTATAGTTTATTACGACGGTGTTGCCATCTACGAAACCACCGCCAGCTGTATTGTCAAAAGTTCCGGCTGAGCTGTCGTAGGAGCAGATGAAAGGGTCGCTATTGTCAATTTGGATAGTTTGATTCACAATAAGGCCTATCAAGTGCGGAATTGTTAGCGTCATACCGGTTGGATACTGAAGCGGGATCTGCATGCCATTGCACATGGTATATTTCTGTGACGGATCAGGTGTTTCAACAATTTCCAGTATCAGCTGACAAACTGCAGTCTGTGGAGCTTGTGAAGCGTAGCCCGGACCATCACCGCAACATCCACGACGTTCATTGCCGTATCCATATCCCCGGCCGTCAAACTGCCAAAGGTTGGGCCCGTTGGGACTTCTATCATCGTATAATCCTAAAATGATACCGCCTTTGCCCTCTTTATTTATCCCATCGTTCTTTTCTCTCGAGGGAAACAAATTATAAGAGCCCTGTTCACCAATCCATTTCTTCATGCGGGCGATGAGCGGGTACAAACGTTGCTGGCACATTGTATCGATCTTGTATTCGATATCTTTACGGTCTGCAGTAGCGCTTCCCTGTCCATCACTGCTTAATGTCTTGGGATTATTCTGCATCTGGCCTTGCGCTGTTGAACGTGTCCAGGATGGAATGATCGCGCATATGTCTACTGCCTCAGCAATTATTTTCCACAAAAACCGGTTCCAAAGGTTCTGATAATTGCCAGGGCACATTTCAATGGCATTTACCATCATTCCTATTTGAAGATCTCCAGAGCCGATAGGGTTTTTCCCTGCGGCAGCTAAAGAAGTATTGATGCTTGCTAGAAGAGCTGTCTGGTTACCCGAGTTAACAACGACGTTCTTTTTATTGATGAAATCCTCATAAAAAGCATCACTGATTGCCGGCACGATGTAACGCTCTTCAGCTACTTCAATACTGTTCATCAGATATCTTATATCTGCGTTTTCATCTACTACTGCCTTTGCTAAAACCTCGTCGATGGTGATGAGTACCGGACGGGTCAACCTGTTAATCCTGTACATCGTCGTTTGATTTTGGCGTATTAGATGGCGCTGGCGCTCCGCCGGTGCCGATAAATGCACTTCCTTTTTCCCCGCCGATTGGCTTTTGATCGATGATCTCACGACCTTCGTCAACGGTAAGAATATTATTTACATTGATGTCCCCTAGGAACGACACCGGCTGTATAGCCTTAAGGCCTATTTCCATCCCGCTCCAGCTCGTACCCATCCACTCGTCACATATCATCATCAACTGTTTCAAAAACTTGTCAATCATTGATTGCTGCTCGGGCATTATCACAGTATTGTTTGCTATATCAAACACCGAACGAATGTATGCGCTGTTACCCTGGCCAAGGCTTTTCTGTTCACTACCACCTATCAGCAGTTTATTCCATTGATTGGACATGAAGATCTTCTCTGCGTTATGCTTATCTCCTTCTATGAAGCTGCTATCTTGCTGTTTTGTGAATTCCTTTACTTCCACGCCATCAGCGAGACCGCTTTCACTGGAGAGAATCACCCAGCGGCCACGCTTACCATCACCAGAGTGCTGGTAGATAATATCTCGGCCTACCTTCTGAGCCTCTTCAGGTGTCATGGCACCTTTTACAACAATCACCCCACCAATGACAAGATTGTTATCGAAGTTGTCAATGTTATAACGGGTGTTTTTATACTCCAGAACTTGCTGTGCCAGGCTACCGATATTGGATGGCATGCCGTAATATTCGTACCCGGGCATTTTGTTCTTTAAATGGAAAATGGTATGTTCATTGCCATTATCATCTATAGCCCAAGTATTATCAAGGGAATTGGGAGACCAAATAGGAATTTCTTCAGTTTTATTGAGATTCAAACCCCACATGCCCAGTTTACGGAAATATTTAGAGATATAAACTGTATTGCAGATATCGTCATCATCCGGACAGGATAATCGGCAGTCCATATAGTCACGTAAGTAAACCCGAACCGTCTTTTTACCGCCAACTTTCACCCGTACAACTTGTATATAACTATTGCCTGAGGTGAACTTGTGGCCGAAAGCGCCATGAATTATATCGTTGAGCGTATCCTGCTTCCTGTTGATGCATGCGGACCAGTCTGTAAACTGTTTATCTTCTTTATTATCCTTAAAGAAAACACCTTTACCCAGGCAATACCGGGCTTTACTTGATACACATGAATTGGTAGTAGGAGAAAGTAAGCTGGCTTCTGTGAGTAATTGGGAGAAATTGTCTGCAGGGTTTAAAAACGGAACGTAGCGCTTACCTTTTAAAGAAACAAAAATATTAGAGTTGAACTCGATGGGAATCGGGTTCTTTGGATCTAAGGTAATAGAATTGTTAATGGCTCCTGTGGTAGCCTTAGCTTTAGGTGCATCGCCTTCTTGAGGCTTTTTTTTGCTATTGGGTTGTGCCATTTCATTATTGCTCTTCTACGTTTTGATTAGTCTCTTCAGCCAATATCACAGGTTCAGATTTGCTTTCTACTTCAGACACAGGATGGTTTTGTAGAAACAATTCTTCCTTATAAGCCTTGATCTGGTCTGGAGTTGGAAGCTCTTCGAAAACTCGTGCAAGGTTCTTATCATACTGCGCCATTTCTGCAAGCAAATGAAGATCTTTCCTGTCCCCAAGGGGAAGTCCACTACCGTTAAAACCGACGATAGTGGACTTGAATTCTTCTTTTATATTAAGGTTTATCACCTCCATAATAGCTCATTAAACTGTTTCAACCAGTGCAAGTATCGCAGAGAGCCCACCGGTAAACTGGATAGCTTTACGATTGTAATCACCCTTTATTACAAGGTTCACGCCGTTCTCATCATCGAGGGCTTTGCCAGTTTCTTCTGACGAACCATCCATGAGCATTCTCCATACACCTGGTATCGGGTTAGCATTGATAACACCTTCTCCCACTATGGTAATAGTGCCGTTGAAATCTTCGATCACCAAACCAACAGAGGCGCATGTGCTCGTTGCTTGTATGTTGGCTATATACCCTGTAAGATCACTGCTTATCTGTGGTAGGAAACATGAAAACTCATGAGTCCATTTATTGGCCGAATTCTTCATTGAATGCGTAGCCTTATAGCTTGCCGACAGGTAATAAAAATTGATCGGATAAAAACCGGAGCCGCCGACCAACGTCGCACCGGTTGAAAGAGCCACAGCGGTATAAGGTGGCAACGGATCAGCAGCCGTAGCTGAAGCCTGTGTCCAGGTGAAATCCGCTGGATCGAATAACCACGCCCTGGAGACACCACCGGAATTGGCGTTACATGAGGCATTATGTTTGGCGAGTGTTATACTTAGCATAGTAGAAAGCTTTTATCTATTAAAAAATGGGTTATTCGCCGTAAGTAGGCAGGTTAGTCATACTTAATACCACGTGCTGAGGTGCGATGATCTCAGTACCTGCTACCAGGTCCATTCTTACTTTCCACTTGCGATCATAGTAGTCGTAGTAAACCTCAAATGCCTGATCCAACAGCGGACCACCGCCGTAGCTCTTATCTGTACCGAAACAGAAGTTCTTGCGGATTGTAAGCACACCTGCATGCGCTTCAGTTGGCGTACCGGAAATTTTATTCAGCTTACGCAGGATTGGGTTCCATGCGCGGTTAACGAATATTGGTATGCCTTCAAAACTTAACACAGGAACACCGTTCTGTATATAGTCTATGGCTTTTACTGTTTCAACACCAGCTGCTGTCAGGTAACGAGCATAGGCATGTGCCCATTTATAATCGATATAATATGCGAGGTCGAGATCTTCCATACCAAGCATTATATCGTTCTGAGCGTCAAACATCGCCTTCAGAGAATTGTAGGCCGTTGTAGGATCCATTTCACCTGATGGCAGAGCAGCCAGAGCTGTTGACTGTGTAGCCGGGATAGTGCCTAGGTTGATATAGTTCGCCATCTTTTTGAACACACCATCGTACTTATTCCAGCTCACAGGGCCTATGATAGGATCTGCGACATCATCATCCTGACGGTTAACATCACCGAAATAGGAGTTCGTCATGATATCTTTCCAGATGATCTTTTTGAACCTGTTTACGATGAATTCCAGGAACTCAGGCGCTGTGCTGCGGAAATCCCTGAAGTCACCGGCGTAGAATTCCTCAAAGCACTGAGAAGTAGCGCCGTACAGTTCTGCAACAGTCAAAAGACGGTTATCTGAGGTGCCTATCTGTGTCCAGTTTGTTTTACACGAGCGATCCTTACGCTGGAGGACAGAAGTATTGGTGAATACATCTATCATACGCTGACCGCGCGCGAGGCTGACCTCGGGGAATATTGTGAAGTCCTCAAACATGCCGGTGTATGCCCCGTTGTAGTCGGGTGTCAGATCGGCAAATGCCGGTTGCATAATGAGCTTGTAGAATGCGCCCGGGTTAAGTACTAAATTCTCCATTTTTACCATTGCTGTGTATTTAAAGAGTTGTAAATGATTTTTAGGTGATTATCCGTTTTGCTGGTTTACGTAATACAAATTGCCAGTGGCAGGCGATGTAGAGCCTACGCTGTAAGCGCTCAGGTCACCGAGTAAGCCGTTTGTTGATACGACCGTAGTAGTGATTGTATAACCTTCAATTGGATTCAGGCTTGATGTATCAAATGTGATAGCGCCGCCGGAGCCAGTAGTTGTAATAGCCTGGTAAAGCTGACCGCCTTGCGAGTCAGTAATATGCACATGCACCAAGCGCAAGCCATCCCCGCCAGGATATGTCGTATTGTCTGTTACGACAATCGTCTTAGCGGAAGGATTGTAAACATATCCTACTGATGGGGTGAAACCACTTGCTGATGTTATTGCGAAGAGGTTTAAAAAGCCCGTATTTTTTATCGCATTCATGATTTTGCGTTTTTATTTTGAGTAAAAAATATTAGTCTTGGTGAATGTTCCAGGTGATGCCTTCTGTGTCTGCGATGTCTTCCTTATCAGCTTCATTTTTACCGGCGCCGTTTTTAGTTTTGCGTATACTAGACGTACCAAGCTTGTCAGCAACATCGTTTTTCAACTTCTCCAGATCTGTTTTATTAACCAGATCCTTTGTCGAATTAGTAATAGCTTCTGTGATATTGGTGGGAACGGTCTTCATCGCTTCCTTAACCGCATTGTTTACTGCAGTTGTGAAAGCATCTCCTTTGAGGCCTTCTGCAATACCGTTGGTAATGCCCGTAGTGATCTCACTTTCCAATTCCTCAATCGAGGTATTGATGCCATTTGTGAGGGCGGTTTCAAAATCAGCAAGGTTTATGGTCCCTACTTTGTCGTCCTTTATAAGGCCTGCGTTCTTTAACGCTTCTTTTACGGAGTTGGCAACTGTTTCGCCAATTTTTTTCAGCTTCATATCTGATTTATTTTTAGGAGACTTGATTGAATTGTTGATTGTGTTGAGGATGGCTTTATTTTGAAAAAACCATTTATCGGCACGAATAGCATTCTTAATAGCGTTATCCGGCCCGCCGATACAGTCCTCGGGAATGATACCGAGCTTAGCCATATCGGAAGGCTGCCACCAAGTTTCGGCGTTCATCCATGTTGAAATTGTTTCCTTAGGCTTACTAAAACAGTTCGCGTATAGGTCACGTGCAGCATTATTGAACTTGCGAATAGAGTTGGCATAAGACTCAATCTCCTCAACTGATCCATAAACACCACCCGATGCATTATGGATCATTACAAAACAGTTTTCGCTGAGATGCATATTTTCCGGCTTGCCGGCACGCAAAGGAGAAATAAGCGGATAAGTAGCAGCACTGGCAACGATTCCCGTCCCGTATGTATGCCAGTTTTTACCATTGGATATTCCATCGGTAATGAAATCATGCATGGCAAACGCATCTGCCATCATACCACCGCCTGCGTTAATGTAAATGTTAATGCGTTTAGCATCGGTAGAATTCATTGACTCACGAAGCGACTTGAAAGAAACGCTGGTATCATCGCCGAACCAATCCCTGTAAATCTCCTGTGTTGCGGCATCTACAATATCACCCTCTATGAAAACATCGAGAACGTCATCATTGGACTGGTTCTTAATTGAGGAAATATTAAACACTGGCAGCTTCATGCACCAAATGTCTAATCATTTTGATTTATAACGAATCAATTTGATTTAAAGTGTTAGGGGGCTATTTAACACTTTCACATTCACACTTTTTTGCTCTGTCGAATACAGACTCACGTTTTATATCCAAAACAGTAGCTATTTGGGCATAGCTTTTGCCGTTGGCTCTTTCTATGCAAACGTAGGCCTGTACCTTATCCACGCGGGCTATTTTGCAGAATTTTTCGAAGTCCACAAGCGCGATGTCTATCAGCTTTTTATCCAGTTCCTTTAACTTGTCTTTAGATATTGCCATTAAAGTTTATTTATCTGTACTCGTTTTTTGTACGCGTCTTGGGCTTTCGATACTTCCCTGTGATCTAGCGAAACTTTCATTCTATCAATTCTATCATTCGTAGCCTGCACATGTTTCATAAGTACGTCATGATTTGCTGCCAGCCTTTCCAAAAGTGCCGTATTGTTACCGTTCGAGCTGGCCTGATGAGTGTAGTAATCAGAAACAAAAGACGGAGGAGTAATATTTCCTCCGAGAGATCCACCATATTCGAACTTGTACATTTTAGCACCTGGTGCGAAGTTGTAACCGCCGCCATGAGCATTAACAGCCGATGCAATTTGCTTGGGCGTACCGGTAACGGTCATATTGGTATTACTGCCGGCAGATTTTTTATTGATAATAGCAAGTTCACCGGCTTCTGCTTCAAACCTGCCCCCGGAGAAAAGAAACGGAGTTCCACCACGGCTGTGCGACTTGCCTCCGAATACACCACCATTTGATGGTACATCACCGCCCTGCCCATACTGTACCGACTGCATCATGGCTAACTTTGCAGCATATACCGCACTGATCCCCGCAATCTCTATAGCACCCGCAATTTCGAAGTCGTCAGCATTTGCAGCAACTATTTTCATAACAGCCGTAGCATAATCAATAGCCATTTGAGCCTCAGCCAACCGGCGCTGCTCCATCATCTTTTGACGATCCAAAGCCTGTTCCTGGATATACGCCTCCTTTTCTTCCGTCTGCATTTGCTGATTGCTCTGGACTTGCGAATCCATTAATTTTTTCGTCCACTCCAGCTGTGTCTGCGCATGCTTTTCATTTATAGCATCCTGTTGGGCAAGCATCTGAACATAAGCGGTGCCGATTTCATTGAAGGCTGTAATAGACTCATCCTTCATTGTATTGAGGAATATTTTATTATCAGCCTCATTATCCTGCGATTGCTTGTGTGCGTCAGTCTGCAACTGTGTTTGAAGTTCGGTTGCTCGTTTCCGTAACTCCTGAAGTTTTTCAATGTGTTGATTCTCCAGCTGCTCCATGGCCGAGTTATGCTTGGCCTGCGCTGACTCTTCTTTAATCATTAACTCAAGTGCCGCCTGCTGCTTCTGATTTTCGTCTATATTGGCCCTGTCCTTAGAAACACTTTCCTGGTCACCTATTTTCAGTACGTGCTTATCCTTAAGTTTGTCGCTCTCTTTACTTCCATATATTCTACCCCGGGCCGCATTCGCTTTTGCTTCAATCTCATTTATCACCCGAGAAGCATCGTTACTTATTTCCTGTAACATCTTATTGACACCGGAACTTGTAATGCTTGCAATATCCCTATTGATTGTTGTGTTAGCCTGCTGCATCTTTAGACCCAGTGAAGACAAAACAACATCCAACTGCTTCGTCAGTGCATCTTTATTTAGCAGTAGATTGTTTTCTTCCGATCGTAAATTGCCGCCTTTATCAAAAAATGAGTGATCGTAGTTTCCGCCAGCCTTTTTGTTACTTACTGCTGTTTCAATCTCACTTATTTTGTTGAGCTTGCTTTGAACATCATTTATTTCCGCCTGAGACTGAAGCTGTATTAAATGCTTCATATCCTGGGCATAGATAGAGTATGCGGATAAACGCTGCTGCAGAGTCCGGGAACTGTTTTCAAATACTTCCCTTTGCTCATTCATTTCATAGGTGAGGCGGTTCTCAAGCAGTTTGAATATTTCATCGTTCAGCTTTTTCTCTGCATCTAGTTCAGCTTTTGTATAGTCGTGCTCTTTAGATCCTGGCTTCTTTCCCGGAGCAACTACCAACCCCGCTGCTTTGGATGCGAAGTCTTTAGCCATGTTCAGATAGTTATTCATCTGCTGCTTAACGGCTTCCATCTGTTCTTTGATCTTGGCAATATGCTCATCACCCTGCCTGATCATTTGCATTGATGCCGGTGTAGCTGGTGATAATGGATCGCCAGCAAGTGCAGTACGCCTGCTTTCAACAGAAAGAAGATCTTCCTGCATTTTCAGATATTGCTTGGCGTATTCCTGTATTTTTTGCTCTGCAGCTTCCATCAATGCTTTATTCATAAGCGCCTGGTTCAGTCGCTCCATTTCTGTGGCCACGTTACCGGTAAGTAATGCCTCCTGTGAAAGGTTACCCAAATAATCAGGATAAGTTTGCTGTAGTTCATTAACCGCACGGATCCTAATGTTCATTGCTTCTTTTGAATCCTGAGCAATTGATAATAAAACTTGCGCATGTGCATTTTCCTTCACTGCAGATGAACCCATTTCAACATCAAGTTCCCTGATCTTGTTTGCCAGCTCTTCAGCTGCTTTTGCATCTTTGGTCCATGCCTCCCATATTTTCTGACCGACCTCTATTGCTGCCTGGAATATTATCAGGTTAGCGATCATCCTTAACCCCATACGCTCCACTATGGAACTAAACTTATCTCCTACGGTTGTAGCACCCTTAATAGCAATATTGGTTTCCTGGAGTACTGCTGTCAATCTTTGTGCTTCAAGCTGCATCTCCCTGAATTCGGCGCTATCTTGTTTACCGGCCTCAACCAATCCCTGCATATTAACTTTGAGCTGGGAAAGCTGTGATGACGTTGTAGTTGTGTTAACGAAAGATGATCCGCCACCTGTACTGCTCGCCGCTTTTATTGCTTCCGCAAGCCTCAGCGCTTCAGCTTCCATCGCTTTAAACTCTTCAGTTTGAGCGCCACCTGCAGCTGTGACCTCCTCCATTTTGACTTTCAACTTATCATATTCCTCAGACAGTTTCGGATAATTACCGATATTCAATACACGGGCAAGATTGGAATCGGCATTTTCTAAAACGAATGCATGTAGCGCGTCCTTTTCAGCTATGATGGCATCCCGGCGCCTTATGTTTGCTGCAATTTCTTCATCGCTGATAGTTACGCCTTCCTTTCTAACTACGACCAGATCTTCCTGCTCACGATTCAGCAAAGCAATTTCAGCACGTGCACCGCGAACACTACCAGCCATTGCATCATTGGCCACCGCTTCAGCCTTTAGCATTTGTGTGCGTCTCTGGAGCTGAGCCCGGTTCATTGCTAATTCCGCGTTTTCCTCTTCCAACAATCCGGGATTATAAACTTTGTTCAAAGCTGTCATTGCAGCCGATACTTCCGTGATCTGTGTTTTTGTTTGTTGAAGCTCTGTAGTTAACCTGGCACTCTCTGCCGTGTATGTCTGTTCACTGATGGCGTTTTCCCGGTATTCATCCCCAAGTATTTTCAATGATTGGCTCGTAGCAGTAGATAACTGTTTCAACGCAGATAAACGTTCACCCAACTGTGCAAGTGAGCGATTATAGTCTATAATGGTTCTGCCATTTACATCGATAGCTGCTGTAAGCTTTGAAAATCCAACGATATTATCCATGGCAGCCATATTGGTTTTTCCCATAGCTGCCGTGAGTGCCGTTGTCATTTGTTGGCCAACCTGCCCCAGCTTACCCATTTCACCGGTGAGCGTTTTCATTCCGACGATCAACTCCTTATTGCTGGCAATCAATTTATCAAAAGCCGAGCTGTCGATATTGTTGGTAATATTGATAGTTCCGAGTGAGGCTTTGTTCTTAGCCATTTCCTTGAACATCGCATTTATGCGATCCAGTTGGTTATAAGTTTCCTGTCCACCAACGGTTTTAAGTTCATATATCTTGGTAATCTGATTGTCTGGCATAAAATAATTTTTAGATTTCCGGCATGTCGGTCATGAATAATAGTAACTGTGCATACTTCAAATCGTACTGCGCCAATATCGTTGGTGAAGTAAGTATACTGCTCGATGATGGGAAGCTGTTATCAACATCGGCTTGCGTCGGGTTGGTCACCTTCCAGAAAGTACACTCACAACTGTCATCAGTTAACGGTTTGTAATTGTCAATGTTGATTAGGTTGTAAACGTCTCCGTTGATGATAATGGCGTTCCTGTGTTCCCAGTTTATGACATCCCCGAGTTGCAGGCGCATCCATGGTTTATACATCTTACCGTTTCTCATCGTGGCGAGACGTTTCAAAAAGAATGATTTCATAAGGCCTGCCTGCACTGACCCTTGTATGTTTTGATCACAGTAGCTCAGCACTGGTGCCAGCTGCCCTGGAACGGTGTTCACCCATCCGGTGTAGTCCACTGCAAACATATATGGCAACTGAAACGATAGTGAACTTATACTGCTCAAAGGTTGGGTGCCTGCAGCATCTGTAATCACGTCCCATGGATCATTGTAAGTAGGAATGCCTACTCCCGCGGCATCCAATCCCCTGCCCGCTGGATCGCCCTGCCAGTCCCAACCACCTACGGCCATCTGGTTTTGCTGCCCTGAATAGAAGGCGAGCTTAGGTGTGAAAGTCTGTGTTATGGAATTCGCTGATGTATCGCTGACGTTTTCCGGTATAATGCATATCAGTTGAGGAGCCGGATAACCCAGTCCTCCAATATTGAGCCATTTTGTATGGTTATAATGCATCGTAGCAGAAAAGAAACGATTCATCATTGACCGCGCTCCTTTTTGGAACCTTTGCGGGAAAATATATCTACTCGCACCAGGTACAGCAGCAATAATACCGTTATCATTGTTGATATTGTTTAGGTTATTGGATGGCGTAGCCCATTTGTTATTCAGATAAACACTTTTGTATCGAGCGGAAAAAATATTCTGTCCTCCATCTGCGCTATCGGTCTGAAAGCTGAAATCAAACTGCATTTCCACACCCGCGAAAAGTTGCATAATATTCTCCTTAGAGATATCCTGTTTTGAAGACCAATCCAATCTCTGAGGCACAAAATACCCCGGCATCTGAGTGCCGTCAGGTAATACATAGTCATGAGTGGGCTCAATTGTAACTACCTGGCTGATGGGGTCCGTCTGTATTGACAGATTGAATGTATCTATCAGGCCGCGTAAGAAGTCAAGGAAATTGTAAGAACGAAATTTATCGTAAAACTGAAAATTCACATTGCCTCCAATCTCCACCTGCAGGCCAGTAAGCTGCAAAAAAGAATATGCCGGCTGCCAGATATTATCTGCAATGTTGGCGTCAATGTTACCCCACTGCTGAGTAACAGGATTATATTGCCATGTGCTGGCGGAAGTAGCGGACGGATTAACATTGTAATATCCGGACTGGAATACCAGGAAATTAGGATAAGATACCACAGAGCCGCTATTTGCCGCAAGGCAACGTAAACGGAATTTCAACGTGTCACCTTTACTAATATTCGATACGTAGAAATTATAAACAGTAGGTGTAGTAGGATAACCTGTCGAATCAGGATAGCGAACAGCGCCGACTAGGTTGCCACCGGTGGGCATGATGGAATTGTTTGTAACAACGGTAGGTGATCCATCAGCGAATATGTGCGTGACCTCAATGGCCATACAACAATTGTTATTAACGAAACTCTGTATAACTAATAAAAGCTGCAATTGAAATGCAGCTGTTATATTGTTACCGAAGAATGCCGCAATCTCTGCTGGCGGGTTATACACCCACTGCATTGTGCCAGTACTGTCATCAAAAGAATATAGTCCATAAGTATCAAAACCATTTGGTGGCTGTGTATTATTCATCCTAAAATGGTTATTTACTACCAGGTTCCCAGTATAAACATACTTGCCGCCGGTGGTTGCGGGCGTATGCAGTGAGCCCGTAAGCCCGTCGGTAGCCAATCCCTTGCATATCCATGAGCTGCCGTGTGCTGATGGCGTCAGTGAACCCGAGCCAGATCCGGAATAGAAAAGAACACCTCCCCATCCTGTAAGCCCGGGAGGTTCGTTTTGAGTCATGTCTTGGATGTCGCCGCAGGCCTTAAAATTGATGCCGTTAGTGATTTCGGAGTTGATGTCATAGAAATCCCCAAACGTCCACGGCATCACCAAGCGCCGGAAGTAATTCGCTGTATTTAGAAACTGGCTATTGATCGTATACCCGAACTTCCTGAATGCACGAATCAATATCCAGTATACGGAAATTGAAGGACGCAACGCATAGATGTTAACGGTTGTATCATCCGTGCCGAACGGTTGCCGGTAACGCACAGGAGCATATACGAAGTCGTGAGCCTCATTGGAATCAAACCCGCCCGTTTCGTCTGCTGGCTTCCAACTATTTTGAACTGTAGTAACATCGAAAGTATGCGGCGTAGTGCTCAGGCAATCCCATAAAGTCAAGTTTTGCATATCAATGAGCCACATTCCGGTATTGCCAAAACAACTGAAAGTATATTTTTCGGGTAACCTGGTATGTGAAGCGCTTTCTAAGATGCAGGAACCAGACATGATCACTATACCACCGACGCATATTTCACAAGGCCTGTAATTCTTATAATACTCCCCTGTGGTCATGTCCTCAATATTCGGCTGCTCGAAAGCATTGAATATTTTGGAATTGGCAGGCGTGGCTGGTACGTCTATATTTTCAGCCATAGATCCCTGCTTCTGCTCAAAGTTCTCTCCATCTTCCAAAGTGTAAGAGATCTGTAATGCAAGATCGTCTCTGCTTGATATTTCAAGTTGCTGGCCATCGACTGTTATTTGTAAGTAAGGTGTATTCATGACTATTGGCGGACTATGATATTTTCATTAGACATTATGTATTTAGCCGTGATCCGGTATTCGTAACTATTTAACCAGGTCAACGTAGGAATTTCAGTATCAACTAGTTTTATCGGGCTAAGCACTGCGCTAGCTGTGTCTGTTGGGTTATTGCTTGGAACTTCTATAAACGTCTGTGAAGAATCGAATAGTTGTTTCAATAGGTACATATCGCTTTGCAGGAACTGCCCAGTTGCAGTGTAATTGTTATTGCTCCGGACATTGTTCCTTGTCATTCCGGCCACTGTTTGGTTTAAATCAATCGGAGGCACAATCAACGGAGTTTCAGTATTTGATGACGTTACCTTTAGCGATGATTCTGTTTCGGCAAAATTAATGGCTTCCAATTGCCCCAAATAGTTCTTAAACCATATCCGTGTACGTGGTTGAGCGGGTGAGGTGAGCTGTACATAAAAACGTGGGGTAATGAACAGTGGCAAATCTACTGTCGTATCATATATCCCGATTTGATACCAATACGCATTAGCCAACAGGGTTTCAAAACTGCTATCCAGGATAAGCAGGTTTTGCACTCCGGATGGTATCAAGTAAATACTGGCATCAAATAACGTTTCTGAAGGAATTACATCTACAACATACATGCCTCCGGAATGGGAAATAAATACAGTCACTTTAGCACTGTGCGATGATGAGCCAAATAAACCTGACTTAGCAATGATAATCGGGAACTGTCCCCAGTCTTCAGCAAATACTTTGCATGCATTAGGATGCGGTACATTTTGCCCCGTTGGAACGTCATTGCCTCCGTTCTGATACGAAAGCGGAAATACCCAGGCTGTGCCTTCAATTGGAGGTGTAAGGGTCGGGTATGTCAACAATTTATGTGCAGCAAGTTGAGTTTGAAGATCCTGAATGTCTGCTTGCTGCAGAGATGCATTCACAACATAAAATGTAATTGACTGATATCCACTACCCGGTACTGGGGCCGAATCAACTGTGCCTTGAATTGGTATGGTAGCCTGTGGTGTTATGATGCCATAACTGTCAACCGTTGAATTTCTGAACTTACAATAGCATGAAGCAATTGCAGATGTTATACCGGTAACATAAAAGCTTGTGATATCCGGAATGGTTGTTGACAGATATTCTTGGCAGACAGCTTGAATATCAAAAGTCCAGACGGTTTCAATACCTACAGTCTCATAAGGTGATGATGAGCTCAGCGTCTTGTAATAAACGCCGTTGAAGTATACGTCGCAATAAACGACCGGACACGTTCCTCCTGTGCCGTCATCCACCGGCGCAAAAGCCACTGGCCGGTAAGCTGCCATGAGTTGATTAGCTGCGATGTCTGTAAAATCTCCAATGATTGCCATAGCTAAATAGTTTCTGATTTCGTTTCGTTAAATTTTTCATCAAAAATGGCATCTATGCCATTCAGTATTGCCTCATCAACCTTTGGGCCCGATTCTTTCTCTGCAGCAGCTATGAACTGAGTACGTTGACCGCTTTCGCTGTATTGATAACTGCCGGCTGTTGGCATGCCCTCTTTCTTTTGCTTCTTAGCTGTAGCGAATGCGGCGCTAATTGCTGCCTTATCACTCAAGCCCCGAAGCTTCCAGAAACTTATAAGGCCTTGTATGTATTTTGAGGTTGTAGCTCCCGTTTTCGGTCCTCCGTAAGGAATACGGTCAGCGCCTACGCCGGCATTGACAAACACCCCGTAGTAATTCATTGTGCCGGTGATGGTAGTATCGCGTCCAGTGGCTATTATGGAATATTTCAAAGAATTTTCCCATCCACCAGTGAGATGGTGGCCTTGCTTGGTCCAAACATTGACAGCTTCATCTGCAAGTATCTGTGCACCCTGCAGCATTACATTCATTTCCGCCTGTTTGGTGTCAATACTCATTTTATTGACTTTAAAAGGTTACTCATTTTCTCCAGCTGCACCAGATGTGGTTTCATTTCCTTGAAACAGTTAAGTATTCGTGACAGGCATTTCCAGCATGTGATATCTTCGTCCTTATGTGGAAAAAGGAATTCCGTATAAATAGCAAAAAGCAGCTGCATGTGTAAGTTCGTGCTAACTGCTTGTGCGTTCTCTATCGGGTCCGGCTCAACCATGAGCCGTTCGCTTCGCACCTTGTCCGGAATCTTTTTTGCCAGTTCTTTATACATTATCGTCCACAGGTAGGAGGTAAAGCAATACGTGATTTGACTCCGTTTCGTTGTGCACTGCAAGCTGGGCAATACGGTAAACGATCCCTGCCGTTCCCATCTATCTTTGAAAGCAGATCTTCCTTTGTTTGCTTTGTAAGGTCGGGCCGTGGCCTTGCGTTGGCAACGTGCCCGACCGGAATAATGTTTTTGTTCATAGCTGCTATACGTTTATCAGCGTTTCCAATGTGTTGTAATCGGTAGTCTGGTTATTCCGTGCTGGAGTTGTGCCGTTAATGTCATTGAGCTCCGAAATAGGAATTACTATTTGCTGGTCCATGCGGGCTGCATCGAATATGAAGCGGTAATCCTCGTTAGTGGTTACAACTTCCATTTTGATTGCACATGCATTTGCTGGAAATGTGTAGATATGCCCGAAGGTGTTATCTATGATCTTGATTCTACGCACAGAGGTAGCAGTTGGGCTACCTGGTGCGATCGTTTTTATTGAATATTGGAGCGCGGACATAATTATTGCTTGTTTAAAGTATTGGGTGAAAAATTAGTGACGTTGACAGTTAATGTATCGGGATAATCGGTGATGGTATTGCAGTTATCACCTTCCCATATAGACACTTCGACAGCGACGTGGCAGCCGTTTAGCTTATCCGATCCCAAGCCGGTCACGTAGTGATACTGTCGTGTGTCTTTTTCCTCATGAATTGAGCCTAAAAGATTGCCGGCCTGCAGGTACTGATATAGCGCCATAAAGAATTGATTTGCGACAATGTCTGTATCGTTCCAGTCATCCATGTATGTTTGCATGGAAAGATTGGTCTGTGTGTCCACATTCTTTATGTCATCATTGGTGTTGCGTCTGTCTAATACCAGGAAGTAGATCTGCAACTTGTATTTTGCCCATCCGCGTTGATCCGCCTTCTTCAATTTGAAAGGAGGCATCATTAATGCACAAGGGTATTTCTGGCCTTCTACGATACCGGTTAACGCATCCTGCATCAGCGTACCAAAGTTGGTAGTGTTGATGTCTGAAGATGACTTCAAACAGAAAAATCTTCCGCCTATCAATTGAGATTGGCTGAAGATATCCTTTACAATGGCGAGAAGGCCGTTTAGGTTTACCTGAGGCATGTTAAGGCATTATAATTGGTTTGTTATTCCGTACTTGATCTGTCAGGATCTTGTAGCGCTTTTTTATCGGATCGTTTAACTCAGCAGCTATCTTTGTCCATTCCCTTGCCAGATCTTGTATTGTATCCTGGATGATCACATACTCCTCATTGCTAACACCTAATTGAACCGGAGTTTTATCTTCTATGCTATTACATGCATGTCCGAAGTGCTGTAGCGGATAATCGGTAGAGTTTTCAAGCGAGTTGGTATGAAGCAACCTCAATACCTTCCAATCACATTGAGCAGTACTTTGTTTCTCGTGTGCTAAAGCTTTAAGCAGCCATTCATTAAATGTGTCCGGAATAGAATCAGAGGGAAATTTATTTTGCTCGAGAGCGAGTTTCATTTCAACCTGTTCCTTGTGATTAAGCTCGACTATTTGTGCCTGCTGACGCTGTGATAACATTTTTTGTTGCATATCTATTTTTGGTTTGATTCATAATAGGAACTGACTATATCGTTGAGCTCCTTTTTTTGTGACGCGAATATTAAAACATCGTAAAGCTTTTCTTCTTTCACATTCTCAACGGCGCTCTTTCCGTTATGCCGTACAAACTGTGGCTGTTCGGCAATGAATGAGAGGAACGTTATCCATCCCCATCGGTCGAAGTGCTTTGCTGTGTTGATTCCCTTAACAGTAGATCTATGGAAGACTGAAAATTGATCATATAAGTATTCAGAATGCCGGTCAAAAAAAAACCTACCGCAATGGCGATGTCCATGGGTAGTTTCAGCATTAGTTTTATTCGATCGCTATTGTCTGCAACAAGATACTCAGTGAATGGTTCTCCAGGCTTACGTAAGTAGATAGCACAGAGATAAGGCAACGAATCCCATTTACCTTTACCGACCTGGTTCATCTGCCTTACAATCTCCTTTGAATGAAGGAACTCATTGAAAGTGATCTTGCTTGATGCTATCAGCTCCGGAGAACTTAACACCCATGTTTCACCTTCGAATTCATATTCATTCTTCAAAACAACTTCCTGCTCCTGTTTAAGTAACGGCTGGATATGGTCGTTGTAAATGGTAAGTAGAGATGGAATATCAACATATCGGCGAATTTCCTTTTCATCAATCTCCGTAAAAAAAGAAAAAGACCTGATAGCCATATCAAGATGCCAGATATTGGATTCTGCTTCACGATCGAAGGCATTATCTATCTTGGATATCTTCCCGGCCAGCTCGTCAAGTTTCCTACCATGCTGCTCATAAAACTCTATGCGCTTGGCAAGTGTGATCTCTAACAAGCTGCCCGGGAAAGAATATTCAGTGTCTTGATATTTGAAAATCATTACTTTTTGGTTTTGTTGTCTGCCGTTGCTGGTTTCTTGGTGATCGCCTGACCATCATCGACATTTTCCTTTTTGTCGGCATCTTTTTCCTCATCTGTGGTCGGCTTGGCATCAGCGACTACCTCTGGAGCCTTTTCACCTTCAGGGTTGTCAGCCTTTGGCGCCATCTTGATAATAGTTTCCTTCATATTTTCGACGAAAGCAACATCAATGATCGCCGGCTCAGTTGCAGTAACGTTCAAACCAACCTTCTTAGCCAGGGCACGAAGTACTAATTCGTTATAGCTGTCCATCAGCTCTTCAGGCTCCAGTACTTTGAAATCGTCCATTGCTAACTCAAGGAAGCCCTCCAGTTCCTTTTCCTCATCTGTGGTCGGCTTGGCATCAGCGACTTTCTTCACTTCCTTCCGTGTTATAGGAACACCGGCAATATGTGTTAGGAATTGTGGCGTTTTAACTTCACCACTACCGGAAGTGGCATCAAACTGCATCTGTATGCCAGCAGAGTGAGCAAAACCATTTGCAAGGCGCTGTAAAGTATTGATCGCCCTTATTTGCAGTTCCGGCGTATCGGCAAATATTTCTTTTATTTCATTCTTTGCCGAAGTAATTACTTCAATCGCACGTAGCGATCTTTCCTTATGAGTTTCTTTGGACATATACAAATTTTTGGTAAAAATAAATCAAATTGATTTACAAAAGAATCAAAATGATTTATATTTTTGCATTGCGAGGTAGAGCAGCGGTAGCTCGGCGGGCTCATAACTCGAAGGTCACCGGTTCGATCCCGGTCCTCGCGACGATTTGTTTAACCCCAAATTCACAGTAAAAGTGTGGCAGCAGAAAGCACCTTAACCTGTGCTTTTGTTTTTTAATATTCAGACCTGTATCGATCATCCCGCTCCCGTTCAGCTTCATTGCCTGAAGTACTGTTGATGGTTCCTTTCCTGCTCAAGCGCTGTAAGGCCTGAGCCAACACGTCTGCCAGATCCGCGAAGTCACCATTAGGAAAGAACAAGATACCCTGTTTACTGTCATTGTAGATCATATCGGCCATAGATGCCCGGATATAAACCATTCCAGATTCGGCAATCGGTGTGGCCATGTTTGCCCTGGCTATCTTGTCACCACCACGAACAGGTATTTCAATTGCAGGGATGCCTGCTTCCACCAATGTCTGTTTTGCTGACTTGCCGGAAGCCTTTGCCTCAATATAGTGCGGAGCGTCTTTCGTTTTCATCCATGGTATAAGCTTCGGAAACTCTAACCACCTCCAGCCGATATCATCAATATAGATCTTGTTATTGATTTTACCTGCCGCAATGTACGCACTGGCCGAATTGGTTTCTTCCTTCGTATATGCAAGATCCCAGTCAGTGCCGTATTGTGTCATAAACTTTTTGGACGGGAATTTCTCATCAGGCACCTCGATAAACCATTTCTGCCATATCAAACCACCGGCAGGCACCGGGCGCTGATCTATCTGACCTGCATATCCAGCGGAACCAAGTTGTATTTTGAGCTCATCGAGTACTGTTTGACCTAACCTGCGTTCATCCAGATAACCGTTTTTATATTTATCCTTCAGTTCTATGGGTGAGATATTATCTCCGACCGTGCCAGGCAGGCATATGTGACGCACTTTCAACCCCTTCTTTCGCTTCTCCAGCATGTGGCCGGTAGGATCATTGGTTAACAGTCGCTGCATTATCAGGATGGTAGGTGTCACCAACTTATCAACCTTACGTGTGGAAAGGGTATTGTCAAACCACTTGTTTGCTGTTTCCACTTCCTGTTTAGATGCCATCTGTTTTGTATTCAATGGATCATCTATCGTGATAATGTGTGCGTGTATACCTGTAACACCTGCTCCAACGGAAGTAGACAGGCGCTGACCGTTGCATGTGGTTTTGTAATCAGTCTTTCCATTCTCGTCACGCTTGATGATGACTTCAGGAAAATAGGCCCTGTATTTTGAACTCAGAATGATATCCCGTGACTTGGTTGAGTTGGCTACAGCAAGATCACCACCGTAAGAGCCGGTAATATGCCTGAGCGATGCATCACGTGTCCACGACCAGGCAGGAGCCATTACAGAGACAATTGTTGTTTTACTTGTACCTGGAGGGATATTGATAACGAGATCGTGCAGTTTTGGTAATCGGCCGGTACGTTTTCCCTGTGCATCAAAGTGCATGAAGACACGCTCATATATTTCCTGCACTTCATCACAAAGGACCTCCATGTGAAAGTTCCATTCCAATTCCTCAGCGATTGTAACGTCCCAGAACTCTCTCACGAAATAGGACAACTTGCGGCGGCACATCGTGGCGGCTGCTTTGTGTGGGTTGATTCGTGGGAGCTGATCAATCATTTATTTTACGGGCGGCAGCGATAGCCATTAAAACATCATCGGAAAGTTTTTCATAATCAACATCATCTTTATCATTGCTGACGATCACTGCAGGCGGGAGATAATCTTCATCAGCAGGAAGGTAAGGTTTAGGCATGACCACATAATGACCTTTGAGCCTGCTTATTTCTTTTTCGTATTGTAAGATGGTATTGAGGCCTTTAGGTGTTTTCTTTTCCTGGGCGTTCATTCCGTTGATGCGGCCCATTAAACGCCTGATCTGGATTTTCTTTTCATCGTCAATACTCATTTCTTCCTCTTTCAACCATAACAGACGGGCTGACTTTATCATCCTAAAGGCATGCCGTTCTGATTCACACCAACCTTGAGCAATAACCTGTTGTTTTATCACGGTTGTAGAATGGCCGTCAATAATCCACTGCTGAATTACTAAAAGCCTTCTTGACATTTCCAGATCATCAGCCCGTGATTTCTTTGCCATATCAATTACCGGTAGGAATCATTCGATTGATAACAGCTATGTAGCTGGCGAGCTGGTGGATGCGATCACGCAGCTTAATGGCTTCCATTTCACGCATCTTTCTGATTTCCGTGTCCTGTTCCTGAATAGGATTGCTATTGTCATACGCCTTTAAAGCATCACTGTTGATTTTTAATTCATCGTTTAGATAGTCGATGATGTTTTGCTTAATTTCAGCCATAAGTGCTATTTTTTCTTTTGATTCCATCTACAGACCATTTTTAGGGCTGTAAATGTAAATAATTTGAGCGGCAAGGTCGATTCGAACGCCATCTCTAGCCCGGAAGGCTAGCACTCTACCAATTGAGCTATTGCCGCTTGTTGTTTTGGGTATTGCTGAGCCAATGACTTACAAATTGTTTTAATTTCTACTGATAAGGGGTATAGATACTTACGCTTTCCTTTGGTGTATACCAGTTCGGCATTAGGATCTTTATACAAACGGATCCATTCAATGTTTTGCTTCCAGCCGCGCTTCGCAATTGTGCGGCCGTGGGTTACCTTTCCATGAATACGGAACTTTGGCGTACCGCCGTTTTGCTCCATCAGTCCTTCATAAATCCAGTTGGTGGCTTGGTATATTGTGCCTATATGCTCCTGATCACAGTCAGCGTAGGAAACAATAAGCCTGAGCAATGGATTGTGCTTTTTCAGCAGTTTAATTGACAATGCCAGCGCTTTTGATGTGCTTTCCTGTTTGCCATTGAGGGCCATCCGGACCAGTTCGCACACCTGGCCCTGTTTTAAACCGAACTTCTTTCCCTGATTCTGGTTAGCACCTGGAGAGTAAACGATACACCCACACCATTCGCCGGCAGCATTGTAAACGTTAAACGAACACAGCGCCATAGGAATAGCCTTTGCATAATGAAAATGCAGACAGGAGTATTTTACCGCTTCGTATGACGCTAACGTTAATTTCATATCTCACCAAATGATACTGAAGAAAAAGCCCCGGGGAACTTTGTTTTTAAAATGTCGTCTATAAGTGGCATTGCCGCTTCCAAATCCTGATAACTACCAAAAGTGATCTTCATCGTGGCCGGCTTCGCTTTTGGTTCACCGTCCAAATCGGGAGGTATAGGCATAAGAGCCTCAAAGTTTATGGCAGGAATAGAAATCTGTTCCAATATCTCAGCGACAGACAATTCATTCAAAGCAATGAAATTCTCCATTCCGAGCGGGGTGATCTGGGCGTATGACGAACTGAAGATAAGGACCAGCTTTGCAGCTTCCTTTTTGTCCTTACAGTTGATGAAGTTGGCAGGCAGCATATCAGGAACCTTTATTCCGTCTGCAATCAATTCCTCCAGTATCAGGGTTCGGTGTTTCCCATCCAGGCAATAGACAACCCCGTCCGTATCTTGCCATACCTTAAACGGGTCCGCAAACTCGTTTCCGAGCAATGAATTCTTAAGTTTCTGACGTTCAGGCTTCGGTAATTCCTTAAAGTCATCCTGCTGAATGAATTTAAGTTCACGCCATGCAATTTCTTTACAATATAAGAGGCGAGAAGATATTTGCGTTGTTCCAGGTTGCTCGTGTTCCATGACTACTGACATAAAATGACACACAAAACTAACAAATCATTTTGATTTACGTTGAAGGAGCTAACACAGTAAATTTATTTTAACGTAACGAAGCGGGACGCACAAAGTTTTGGGGTGTATTCAGGCACGATTATTTCCCCTTTTGTTATCGGTTTCCAGTGTTTTGAACAGAAATAGTAGTGAGTTGTACTATCTATCCAACCTCCGCGATAACCTTCATTTGTGTATCTGATTTTGACTGGCCAGTAGTAATATGGGGTAATTCCGTAATCGCGAACTGTAACGCAACCTTTGCACCCAGGAACTATACAATGCCATTTTACAGACTTATGCGGTAGTAAAGGTAAATCCGTTTCCCTGACATCCATGTCACGTATGATCTGAGCGCATTGTTTACACATAATCTGATGGGGGGCTCTGTTTGTGTGGTGTAGCCGTCCACTCCGTTCCCGCTTAACCCGCTTCGCTATCAAGGAGTCTACGACGATTATGTCTGCCCTTCCGTAGGTTTCCCATAATTGGGATGGGTGAGAAAACGGCACGTTGGACTCCGTTCTATCTCTCTGGTATCGAGAGCAAATGTATAAATCATTTTGATTTAAACAAAAATCCCGGTACATGAGCACCGGGATTTTTAATCACACACAAAGAGGATTGTACTTACTAAGCTGTCGCAGGAACCGGCTCATATTCCGCAGTGAAGCTGGCCGCATCCGTCACAACAAAAACTTTATTTATGGCATCCCAAACGATATAAGCATCGTTTTGTTTCACATTCGTAACTGTACCGGTGCCATCGGCATTTAAACTAATATTTGCGGTATCATCCTCCCCTGACCATTGCAATTGCGGGGCATTAGGTAGGCCGCTCACTTCTTTCATCCATCCCTCCAGCACGTCTTCATCACCGGTATTCAGCATCGCACTCACTTTGTCAGGCGGGTTTTTCAACTGGAATAAAGTTGCAGCGCCCAGGAGGACACTCCCCATCAGCAAGCTCTTAGGAACTTTGACGGGATCGCTTTTCTCTACAGCCTGGAGATACGCGATCTCTGCATTTACCGAAACTAGCGCCACCGTTGCGGTAGTTGCTGGCTCAGCTTTAACAACGTGTTTTGTGGTTGTCGATGGGTAATCGTGTGCTGTTCCCGCACAGAAACCAACGCTACTGCATGCCAGAAGTGCACCGGCGAGTAGGAGGACAATTTTTTGTTTCATTTGACTGAAATTTTTGGTTAAAAATGAATGAATACAAATGTAAATCAATTTGATTGCAAAACAAATCAAAATGATTTCACGTGGAACATTCTTTTTAACTAGCTGTCACCGTTACAGGCTTTGTAACACTTTTTCCGCTGAAGGTGTATAAAATATTGACCGTACCGGCAGCTACGCCAGTAACAATACCATTGGAGTTGACAGTTGCGGTCGCGGTGTTGGCACTGCTCCATGTTCCGCCTGGGTAGCTGTTCGACAATGCTAAAGTCTTTCCGACAATCACGGAATTGTTTCCCGCTATTGGAGGAAAGATGACAGATTTTAAAGGGTTGTCAGGGTCGGCAACAAAGGGATCTACTGTCTTTAAGTATCCGCTACACACTGGGCAAATGGTTTGAATGTTCTTTGCCGGGCCCACCATGATCCAGCCGGTAGCATTCCCTGCGTTATCCGCACACCGGAGACAATTGTTAGTTACGCCGGCATCTGATTGCATGGCTGCTATTGCTGCCGAGATGCTGAGATTGGTGTATTTGCTTTGAACTTCCAGAAGATCAACTGGCCGTATGCGGGTAATGTTTGGCATGGCAAATCATTTTGATTGCAAATGTATCAAAACATTTTCATTTGAGGGGCGCCATTCCTTTGAATTATTATTTCGTCTGTCACTTCCTGAATGACATTTATAGATGACTGCCAGAATTCATTGCTATAGATCAGTTTTTTATAATTAGAGTTGTCTGGCACAAGGCTTTCAATATAGTTGCAGAGATCCCGCTCACTTACTTCAGATATGGATTGGTCAGCATTGACCAACCTTTTAAGCGCAAAATACAGCTCCGCTTTATACAGATGTCGTGATTCGATAACATCACGATCTTCTTTATCTGACAACTCATCGTATATCTTGCTATATTTTTTTGCTACCTGCTCGATGGGCGTTACCGGCGTGAGCTGCTGAAGCTTAAATACTTCAATTGCTTTTGAAACGTTGCTTACCTGGTCCTTAACTGTTTCCTCGAATCCATCATCACCACACCTGATGGTATAGTTGATATCTTCCACCAGTGCTTTGACTTGATCCAAGAACTCAATTACAGTTTGCGCTTGTACCTTCATTTTTCTCTTTTTCACATCCATTACCAATATGCAGTAGTATTGAATGAGGATTCATCAATAATTTATTACAATTTTTACATTTAGCCGCAGCATAGGGGATATCTTCGTATTGGCCTAAAGCCCAAACAAATTTTTGCATTATCCAAAAGCGTTTACTATTCCACTTCGGGCGGCTCTTAGGAACGATAACTGTTCCCACTTTCGGATGATTTATGAATAATCTCACCATTTAGAACCTTAGTAGTTTAAATGTCATTTTATTTGAATAATGGTTATAGTTTTCAATCAAGTCGTTTGTTACCTCATTAAATAGATCCTGATTCAGGTAATTTTCGCCTAGGTCGATGGACTGCATTAATATTAGCGGCTTGCCTTCAACAAGTGCTATTTTAGCATTGTTATACATTTCTTCTAAATGCTTTAATGCTTCTATTGTCTTGGGATCATTTACTGATTTCTCTTCCGTGTTCATAACTGTTATTGTTGGTTAATAATTGCTTTTAAGTCACTTTCAAAATCTTTATAGTTTTTAGCCGTGTACCGGTATACCTTCCAACCTTTGGCAGCAGCCAAGTTATATTTTGTTACATCCCGGGTATAGCCCGTAACTGATGTGTGCCGGCTCTTCCCTGCGAATATTCCCTCATACTCAAACGCTGTCTTCAACGGCACCAGGGCAATATCAAACCGGAACATCCGAGGCTTTGCGAAATAGTGCTCGGTAGTGTAAGGCATATTGCTTTCGGCGAGCTTTTGTTTAATGAACTTCAGGCCTGTAGCATCTTTCTTCGGCATCTTTACTAACTTTTTACCAACGGCCAACCCGTTACCGTGAACTTTCACCTTTCCTGACGCTATCAGAATATCTAATTGCTGCCGGCTCATGCGGATTGCTGCCATTAGTACCTATACTTTAAATATTGTGCATTGAATATTTCCTCTGCTTTCTTAGGCATCCAAGTATAGTTGGCCGGAGTGGTCTGCTTCCAAAACTTTACCCAATTGGCGCTATTACCCTTTTGCAAGTAATCATGCTCCATATCAAGCGCTATCTTATCAAAAAGCTTGATGGAAGCTAACTTATCAGGGCACAGCTTATATTTTTTACTGATCACGGCCATGTATCGGCTTTCAATATCAGTGTAAGAAGATCCCAGCATAACCTTTAAAGGTTTAATGACATCGCCTAGGTAAGCTTCAGCCGCATCATGCATGAGCGCCTCAAATTTCAGATCATCAGGCGCTAACATGCATACCAAGACGCTATGTTGAGCAACACTGTAAAAATCTTTAATCTGCCCACCGAACCGACATACCTTACTTAAACCGCATGCGATATCTCCGATGGTGATTGTCTCAAGTAATGGCTCTATAAGGCTTATTGTGCCTCCGGATGCAGTATTAAAAAGGCCATCATATACTGCATGTACATTGTGATGTGTTTGTTTCATTTTTAAAATTTAGAAGGTTATCTCATTAATCATTTTTTCCGCTTCAGATTTAAAATCAGGAAGAAGCAATATTTCCTTTTCCGGTATTTCCAACCTGTCGGCAAGCTTCTGTATTGAAATGCTGCTCAACATTTTCAATCTGTTAAGCAGGTATTCATTATCCGATATGGGGTTAAAATGGCAGATCATCTTTAGAGTCAGAAGGAACATTTACATTAAATGAAATAGTCGGGGCTTGGTAGTTCTGAACAGGTTTTTTAGGTTTCTGGTTAGGGAACGGGTCGTAATTGGCCCAGGTCTGCGTGCTCATATCGATCGAGTATATAATCTTCCCCTTTTTACCACCCCTATGCTTCACAATGTCGAGTTTGCCGATGCCCTTAAGATCTGGCTGCTTCTTTATTTCATCTTCAGTGGGGCGCCAAAGGAAGCCGACAATATCTGCATCCTGTTCTATCGCTCCACTTTCACGTAGATCTGACAACCGGAATTCATTGTTTGTACGTTTTTCAATATCTCTATTCAACTGGCATAATGCAATAACAGCGATTTTCAAGGACTTGGCCAACGCCTTTAGCTCGCGGCTGATCTTTGCAATTTCCGCCTCACGGTTCCTGCTGTCTCCGCTATCCCCTTGCATTAGCTGGAGATAATCGACAATGATCATCCCGATATTGTGCTTGGACTTCATCCTCCGGGCCTTGGCTCTTAATTCACCAGTGGTTAAAGCGGGTGTATCGTCGAAGAATAAAGGGATTGGTGCAAGGCGCTGGTAACTCTTATCAATCATTATTTGCTCTTCCCCGGTTCTGGTCTTGGGATAATCCACTAAATAAGTGTCGAGCTTCGTATCAATGGAAATAAGGCGGCGAAGCAGTTCATCATTTTCCATCTCGAGAGAGAAAAACCCGACCGGCTTCTTATTATTCAATGCAGCATTGTAAGCGATATTCAATGCATGCGCTGTTTTACCTACCGATGGGCGGGCAGCAATGATAATTAACTTGCCAGGCTTGAAACCTCCGGTTAAGGAATCGAGATCACCATTACCGGTAGGAATGCCAACAAGGCCTTCAGGCATTAGTAACATTTCCTGGTCCTGCTCCATTACCTTGTGCACGACCTTATTGATCGGTGAAAAGTCCTTTTTTACGTTTCGGAGTGAAACCTGATAGAGTTCGCTTTCCGCCTTATCGAGCAACTCAAAAACATCTGTAGTATCTTCATAAGCATCCCCGATAACCTGTCCACTTACACGAATGAGTTCCCGCTGGATGAACTTTTCCATTATTATTCTAGCATGAGCTTCTACGTGGGCGCCAGTTAGTACAGCCGAACTCAAGTTAGTGAGATAGTGAGCGCCACCGATGAGCTCAAGCTCGTTTGATTTCCTTAATTCCTCAGTTAGTGTGAGTAGATCTATCGGCATCCCTTTCGTGGAAAGCCTGCCCAATGCTGCATATATTTTTTGATGGGCATCGACATAAAAGCAGCTTTCAGAAGGTATGATCTCGGTTACCTGTAGAAAGGTATCTCTTTCAATCATGCATGCCGCCAGTACTGCTTCCTCCATATCCGGAGCTTGCGGAGGCACTTTACCAAAAACAAGTGTAGTAAGATCTGGTTTACGGTTTCGGGTTGAACCCTGTTCCTTTTTTATGTTTACAGCCATTATTTATTTTTTTGCTTCTTTGAGCTTAAGTAGTTCCTCTGCTTGTTTGTTGACGTGTTCCGGCACTTCTGGTGCCGGTTCATTGTCGTAGTTTCCTTCCATCAGCTTGATATAGTTGTCTTTATTCTTAATGATGAAGTCAAAACAGAACCATTTTTTCATCAGGCAGACGTTTGATTTGGTAGCCTTGGCTAGGATATCTAAAAAGTTGAATTCCTTTTCTCTTATCCTGGCATTGAAGTGAGTGCGGCGCTTTTCCGTCATTACCTCAATTTTTTGTTTACCATATTCCCCGGCCCATATATTCCACATATCGGCGTATGGGTCATGGAACTGTGGCCGGTTATTATTTATAAAATGGTAGATAGAAGCCTTGTCTTTTTTCAGATCATGGTAGGCCTTCTTTAGCTGTGCAAGCTTATTCTCTTCCTCAGTCGGTGCTATCGTGTTGTTATTATTGTTCCGCGGAACAACTGGAATACTCTCCGGAACAATCGAATTATTATAAGGAACTATTGTTAAATTCCGGGTATCTACCGAGATATTGATAAGGAGAAATTCTTTTATCATTTCAATCTGCGTTCCCTTGCGCCTGCGCTCCGATGTAGCATATAAGTATGTTTCCTGCATGTGGTCACTGGAGAGGATTTTGTATTGATCTGCAAGTGCATCATCGAATAAGCCGCGCTTAATGGCCGCTTCAATCACATCAGTAACAAGTTTTACATCTTTTTTACAATAGTCAGTTGCAAATAGTAGAAGCTCGTCAGAATCTTTTAAGTCGAAGTAGTACCCTTTCGTACTGTAGGAATAAGCCAATATGCATTGCCATATCCAATAGCCGTCCGAGTCATAGTCATTAAATAAAAGCTTTACCTTTTTATTGCCAATGTGTGCACAGTTCATCTGATAGTATAAAATCCCAGGTTCGGCTTTACGTCCCATATATGATTAAAGTATTGTAGCGTTTATGTAAATAATTGAGCCTGTAAGGCGATTTTGGCCGGTGTTCTACCAGCAAGTAGCTCATCCAGCTCCGATTCCATCGCCTTGCATTTACGTAGCACCAGTTGATCTTGGTGTTTAAAATATTCGACCTGTGCTTCCCTGAGCTTCTTTGTCTTATCTATAATATCCCGGGCATTGCGCATCCACTCGTATACAGGTTCATCGACCTGGTATTGAACATCTGCAATAGTTAAACTGACCATAACAAAGGTTTAATGCTTGAACTTTTCAGCCATTTTCATGGCATCCATTTGAAGTTTACTTAAATTGATAATTGAATTAACATTGTTGTTAATGGCTGTCGCTTGCGGGATATATTCCTTATCGGCTTTTACCAATTCTATATTCTCAAGCAAAACACTCCGGAGGTTTTCCACGATATTGCTGGTGTTGCTTACGGCTATGTCAATTTGTGTATCCTTAACTGATGCACCATCACCAGGTACGAACTCTTTTAAAAGAGCGCTTACTGAGTCCAATGGCCTTTCCCAATGGTTGTCTTTCTCATTACTGTGGATATAAGCTTTGTTTTTCTCTTCATCAATATTATAGCCGGTGATAGTGACTATCTTCATGCCATACTTAAATGGCTTATTGAGCATGCTCAGGAGCTTTTTTTCTATTTGCTGCTTCATTGATAACTGATGTTAATTTGTTAGATAATATTTTTAATTCCCTCAACTCTTTAGGCATTCTGTTTTTGCTATTCCTGGCAGCGTGCTCAGCGCGGGTGATGAGATCAAGGTTTCCCGGCTTCACGTTTAATGGATTGTCATCTTTGGTCCGCACAACAAAGCCTTCAGGAACTGGTCCGTAGATCTGCTCATATAGCCATGGCGCATAATGAACGAAACCGGTTTTTAACTTGATTACCACAAACTGGCGCCCGTCCTGACCATTCCATATTTTCCGATTGCCTATAGGTGTCGCTCCCGTGGTTTCCCATCTATGGACAGGACAGAGAGCCCAGCGGCCCATTTTTTTGTTGCGTTCATATATTGTGAACTTTTCTTTTGCTGTTCTCTTAAAATCCAGGTATCGACGTTTCTTTTCAATGTGTTTTTTAGACCAACCTTTATCTTTATGCCATTTCACATCATAGATTTCAGCAAGTTCGCTATCACCGTAATCCTTATAGTTATCACGTAAAAACAATATTTGCTCATCAGTCCAATATTCCATTTCCATACGCTTCAACCCCATATCATAACACTTGGTCCTTACTAATGTTTTTCTGTGACCAAGCATAAAAGAAAGTTTCTCATTGGTGAGCTTCATATAATTGGCACGCATAAACAATAGCTCAAATTGAGTCCATTGGTATTTATGCGATCCGTTGAGTGTTCTTACTTTCATATTTTGGAAAATAGCTGGCCGCTCCAGTATTAAGTAGAGCGGCCAGGTAATGGTTATTTTTTTGCAGCTTTCTTGGGAGCGGCTTTTGCTGGTGCCTTTGGTTTTGGAGCTGGCTTAGGCTTCAACTCTTTCTTTTGTTCCTGAAGCTCTGCTATACGTTTGTCGACGTTCCTTTGTCGCTTTTCGGCCCTAACCTTTTGGTCCGCTTCATAATCTGTTATAGGCACAGTGCCAATCAGTTCAGCAAGCTTGCGGACCATATAACCTCCATTACCGGTTGGTAAGTTGCCATTGTACTTTTGGAATATGATAGTGCGGATCACGAATGCCAATTGCTCATCTGTAAGCCCTTCAAGTTGCTTATAGTACTTTTCTCCTCTTTCATTTCCCCAATTGCTGCTAATATTGAACCCGATTACCTTTTTAACTATATCGCGGCAACCAAAATTGGAATCTACATACTCAGCAATCAAAAAGCACATAAATACTCGGTCAACCGGCGTAAATGCTGCAGGGAGGGCTTTCAATAGCTTATCTTGCTTCATTGCTTCAACGATAAGCTTTTGAACCTTTTCCCCATCCAGTTCCTTTGAACGTTTTTCGCGCTCACGGATCTTGCCAATTTCGGAATCGATATCTGCGGCGGTTGGTTTGCTATCAGAATTGACGTTTTTGGAAGCGCCTTTGGAATGAACCTTACGCAGCTGGATATAGGTATATTTACCTTTCTCCTTGCCGTCTACGAAAAACGCTTTGATGCATTTGCCAGTAGATATCATTTTTTCAATTTCAGCCTGTTCCTTTTTATAGTCTTCAACATCTTTGTCAAAGGCCTTTCGCATATCCTGCTCACTATCGAACTCATCTTCGCGATCTTCCTTGAATTCCTCCCAATCTGGCTCGTCATAATCCGGTTTCATTTCCTCATATTGCTGAGACGTCAATACATCTGTTCCACCTTTTTTATACTTAAGCAGAAATGACCTATCAATTGAATAATTACCGCTGATAAAAGTGATGGTAGGATCTTCGATCGCCTTTTTGCATTCAATATCAAAATTGACATCACATTTACGAGTGAAGCAAGTGAGATTATTGCACAGTGGGTTTTCGGTAGCTTCAGGGAACAAATTTGCAAAAGCTGAATTGAAAGTACATAGAGTGCAAGCGCCAGCCTTTTTGTCTATGGTTGTGCTAGCAGTATCAAATGGAGCGTCTTTAAGCTTACCTATTGACCTCCTAAACTGATAGTCATTTATTGTAATCGGCCTGTTATAGTGATCTATATTTGTTTTATCAATATCCTCATCATCCAGAATTGCTTTTTGCGACGGTATTGGAAGCATCGATATCTTTAAAGCATCGCTAATAGATATCAGATTCTTATAAAACAGCTTTTGCCACTCCGGAGTAAGATCGTTTAATTTCATGCGCTGACGTATGAAATAATCCTTTTTGCCGACTTTAGCTGCTACCTCTTCAAGTTTGTATTTTTCAAGAAGCTGCTTAAAGGCGTATGCCTCATCCATTGGGTGAACATCTTTTCTCTGCAGATTCTCAGTGATTTGCGCCTCGAGAGCTTCATCATCGGTTAATGTCCGGACGTATGCGGGAATTTCCGTAAGGCCTGCGATCATGCTTGCACGATACCGGCGCTCACCGCATACCAGCTCCAGACTGTCGCCAACTGGCCGGAGTAGAATTGGCTGAATAACGCCCTTCTGTTTAATCGATTGTGCCAGTTCATTTATGGCATCTTCATCAAATACTTTACGGGGATTTGTTTTCCCGATAATGATGGCAGATAATAGCACCATCGGCATTGTTGTGTTTTGTTTCATTGCTAATTTATGTTTGGTTAAGAAATCACTTTTTGTTATTGTTTTTCTCCGCATTGCGGCGCTGCATTTCTTCCTGGGCAGCAGGTGTGCCCAGCTTCTTAAGCGCCTTATCACTCATGTGGCTAACGTGCGTAGGATATTCTTCATCCATTTTTCTCTGTTCGGATTTATATAAATGGGTTACATCAACTTCTTTCCCGTCAAAAGCCTCCTCAGTAAGCTCGGTGCCCGTTTTACTTTTCAGGATAACGTTTTCGGGTTTTACAAACGCCAGTTTACCTTGTATTTCTTCCTGAGACTTATTATTGTCCATGAATACGCCGATCTCGTCACGGCATTTTTCAAGGCATTGGATGAGATGCGCATGCTTATGGTAGCTATCATCTTCCTCTGTGCTAAGAGATGGACTTTTAGGAATGGTTAGCGTTCTGCCATTTGACAGCATCCGAAGGCCGGTAAGACTGAAGCTTTCCTTTTCACCATCACCTTTAAAAGAATATCCTCGGCAAACGACGTTATCATAGTCGAGCCGGCCTGTCTTATCAAATTGCTCTGTGAGCTCACAAAGCGGATGATTGAGCGCTTGGAAAGCTTTTAGAAGCTTGGGAGGCGCTTCTGTGTTCGGGTAGCTCTTATTTACATCGGCGTTCCCGTCATGGAATGATACCTCCAGATAGGTACCTTTTACTAATTTGGCTTTTGTTATTTTCATCTGTTTTTGTTTTAAAATGTGTAGCGCGGAGCGGATTTGAACCGCCGTTCTCCTGGTGCATGAATCAGGTGAGTTACCACTTCTCCACCGCGCCGCAGGCTCCCTAAGTTTGCTTTTATATAAGGAAAGGCCTGTGTGATGTCCTTACTATTCAACCTCAGTTATTTCCCCGTTTCTTATTGAATAAAAAACGTCTTCTTTTACTTTTTCACCGTCGACCAGCACTGATATTACATTCGTACGATGCCAGTAGTATTGTTCATCCTCTTTCCAATCAGCCAGGACAATGAAGCAACCAATTTTCGCTTTGGCCTTTCCTTCAATCCCTATACTGATAGCCACACTTTCTTTTCCTTCCACGGTCGCTGCTGATTGAGAGCCCGTGTTGGTCGCTGCTGAGTAATCGCCCGTGTTGGTCGCTGCTGATTGAGAGCCCGTGTTGGTCGCTGCTGATTGAGAGCCCGTGTTGGTCGCTGCTGAGTAATCGCCCGTGTTGGTCGCTGCTGAGTAATCGCCCGTGTTGGTCGCTGCTGATTGAGAGCCCGTGTTGGTCGCTGCTGATTGAGAGCCCGTGTTGGTCGCTGCTGAGTAATCGCCCGTGTTGGTCGCTGCT
>Ga0302192_10000148_pt1 | contig 46690 bp, 42 predicted proteins | sample II_Bog_E3_2_FD_200230 | JGI IMG/M metagenome (GOLD analysis project Ga0302192, IMG submission 200230) | Peat permafrost microbial communities from Stordalen Mire near Abisko, Sweden - II_Bog_E3_2 | ecosystem: Environmental > Terrestrial > Soil > Wetlands > Peat | place: Sweden: Abisko...
ACTGTCCACCTGTCTCAGAATTCGGATTTTATCCTCTGTTGTGTATCTCTTATTCTTCATCGTCTTTGGGGTTGGTTTTCCCCGAAGACTAACACACCATCTGGCTCAAATCAGCCGAGTCACGTCAGCGGCCATCTCTGTAGGAAGCTTTTCCACAAATTTTACTAATTTTAGCGGTAGCATCAGTGAACCGTTGAACCTCTCCGGCAACGGATACAGCACTGCAATCACAACAGGGACGGGAGGGCTGTTTTGTACCTCGGGGCATCTCTTTAATAACACTGGCACCAATCTCATTTTCTCATTCACGCTTGGAGAGGATGTGACGGCTGTCGGTGGTAACTTCTTTGATAGTGATGGTGGAGATAATAATTTCACCGTAACACTCAATGACGGAACCCTTGATGTCGTCTCATCCGGTACTGGCTTTGTCGGATTCACTTCACTCAACCCCATCACCTCGCTGACGATCACAGCGTCCATCCCCGGAGCAAATGACATCACAATCGGCGCGGTTCCTGAGCCTGCAAGTTATGTGCTCCTAGCTCTTGGCACCCTGATTGTGATCGTTACGTATCGTCACAAACGCAAAGAGTCTTCAGCGCTTCCCTAGCCAAGTAACAATTTAGCCGTAATCAGATAACAACTTACGGTAAAGAGATCAGCGGCAGCCAGGGTAATGGGACCAGCTGCAATCTTGGGATCCCAATGCACCACGCGCAAAAGAGTTGGGACAAGCACCCCTATCAGGGAAGCCATCAAGATGGAGATCACCACACTCCCTCCGATGACGATTGCGGAACGAAGATCATGCCAGAAGAACTCAACCATCAAGGCCACAGCGGATCCTGCGAGTACCCCGAGTAGAATGGAGGTCAATGCTTCGCATTGCAGCTTAACCCGCAGCCATTTCCCACGGATTCGGGACTGAGGAAGTGACTGAACGGTCAACGCCAGCGACTGTGCCGCCACCGCTTCCCCCAAACCAAGAACGAGTGCCATAAATACCGCCAGCACCACACGCTGCTGAAGCGTTGTCGCAAATGCACCGGCCATCATGGCGCAGAGGACTCCGCCAGAAACCGTTGCCGCCAGCCAAGGAAAACGAATACGGAAGGCTTTCCATGGAGAAGCGTGTAGGACCTCCTGAACATGAATACCGATGGATTGGAAAAGCTGGTCCGTGGAATTTCCCTCTCCTAGTTCCATCACTTCATCAGTGAAAAGCCCCACATCGATGATCCCTTTCAACCGCTTTTCTGAATCGACAACAGGTATGGCAAGGAATTTGTGCAGGATGAAGCATTCGCACGCCTCCAGTAGTGTCGCCCCTTCGGGAAGAGACATCACCCTTTTTATCATCACCCCCCCAATCAACCGATCCAATGATTCCGTCAGGAGTTTGCGAGCGGGCACCACTCCAGAGAGTCGCCCGTCGGCATCGACCACATAAAAGTAAAAAATCCGTTCCTCAAGTCCTGTCGTACGGATCGCCTCCAGAGCTTCGGCGACAGTTTGATCCATCCTGAGGGGTGGAGGGCCTGGGCGTAGAAATTCCGCAATCGGTTTGTTCAGATGCTCTTTCGACGTGGCTGAACCAGACGATGACGGAAAGGACATACGCCCGGGGGAAAACGATTGGATGAAAGAAAACCCTTATTCCTTAGCGGCTTCTTCAAGCGCCTCGGTGGGAGGGGTTCCCGAAACGACTTTGAAGGAGAGCTTATCCCCGTCACGCGTCACGCCAACCTGATCCCCACTCTTAATCACGCCGCGCAGAATATCTTCGGCGATCGGATCCTCGAGATAGCGTTCCACGGCACGGCGCATCGGCCTTGCTCCGTAGGAGGGATCATACCCCTTCTCAATGAGCAACTCGTGGGCGGAAGCATCAAGAGTGACATGGATATCCTTGTCCTTGATACGGGCGGCAACCTTGGTCACCTCCAGATCAACAATGCGGGTGAGCATTTCTTTGGAGAGCGTGTGGAAGACGATGATGTCATCGAGACGGTTGAGAAACTCGGGTTTGAAGACCCGCTTGCTCTCCTCCAAAATCTTGTCACGCATCGTGTCATGGCTCCCGTCAAGTGTCGGAGCCCCGAAACCAAGCGTTGTCTGCTTCTTGATCAACTCGGCACCCACGTTGGAGGTGAGAATGATGATCGTGTTACGGAAATCAATCTTGCGGGAGAGACTGTCGGTCACTGTTCCCTCCTCCAGAATCTGAAGCAGAAGATGCATGACATCAGGATGCGCCTTTTCGATCTCGTCGAAAAGCACCACGGAATAGGGACGACGACGAACCGCCTCGGAAAGCTGTCCTCCCTCCTCGTAACCAACATAGCCCGGAGGTGAACCGATGAGACGGGAGGAGGTGAATTTCTCCATGTACTCCGACATGTCGATCTGGATGAGGGCATCGGGATCGCCGAACATGAACTCAGCCAGCGAGCGGGCCAGGAAAGTTTTTCCGACACCTGTGGGACCTAGGAAAACAAAGGAACCAATCGGACGGCGGGGATCCTTGAGATCAGCACGGGAACGGCGGAGCGCCTTGCTGATCGCAGTGACCGCCTCATCCTGACCAACCACTCTCTTCTTAAGTTCATCCTCCATGGCAAGGAGTTTGATGGTCTCCTTTTGCTCCATCCGCTGAAGCGGAACACCGGTCCACTTGGAAAGCACATGCATGATTGCCTCCTCGTCGACAACCACTTCGTGCTCATCGCGGTCTTTTCTCCAGTTGGCCAGAACAGTCTCAAGATCTTCCTTCGCCTTCTTTTCAGAATCGCGCAAAGCAGCGGCTTTTTCAAAATCCTGGGCCTTGATGGCGGCTTCCTTTTCCCCACGAATCCGGTCGATTTCGGCCTCTAGTTCCTTCGTGGCAATAGGCCGCGTCATGGCCCCAATCCTAGCCCGGGAACCCGCCTCATCCATGATATCGATGGCCTTGTCGGGCAGAAAACGCCCGGTGAGATAACGGTCTGAAAGTTTCGCGGCGGCCTCCAGCGCCGCATCGGTGATGACCGCCTTGTGATGCGCCTCATACTTGGGACGCAGTCCCTTGAGAATCAGGATGGTATCGGCCACGGAGGGAGCCTCCACCTTTACTGACTGGAAGCGGCGCTCCAGCGCGGAATCTTTTTCAATATACTTGCGGTATTCATTCAACGTCGTGGCACCGATGCACTGAAGCTCGCCGCGACTGAGAGCAGGTTTGATGATATTGGAGGCATCCATCGCTCCCTCGGCAGAACCGGCACCGACAATCGTGTGAAGTTCATCGATGAAGAGAATGATGTTCCTGTTCTTGCGGATTTCATCCATGACGGCCTTAATGCGCTCCTCAAACTGACCGCGGTATTTCGTGCCGGCCACCATGAGGGCCAGATCAAGAGTGATCACTTTCTTGTCCACAAGGAGTTCGGGAACATTTCCTGAAACGATCTCCTGGGCCAATCCTTCCGCGATGGCGGTCTTCCCCACACCGGCTTCACCAATGAGGACAGGGTTGTTTTTACTGCGGCGGCATAGGATTTGAATGACGCGTTCGATTTCCTCGGCGCGCCCAATGACGGGATCGAGTTCACCTTTCTCGGCAAGCTCCGTGAGATCGCGGCCAAAGGCCTTCAATGCCGGGGTCTTTGATTCCTTGCGTGCGGCTCCTCCGGAAGCGACTTCCTCGCTGTCGAGCACCTCCTCTTCACCCTCCTCGGGATTAAAGTTCGGATCGAGTTCCTTGAGGACTTCGTTGCGCGTGCGATCCAGATCAATCTCCAGCTTTTTGAGAACCTGTGCCGCAACTCCCTCACCTTCACGCAGCAACCCAAGTAGGATATGCTCGGTGCCGACATAGGAATGCTGCAGGGCCTTCGCCTCCTTGCCGGCAAGAGCAAGGACCTTTTTCACGCGGGGCGTGTAGGGAATGTTCCCCGACATCTTGTTCTCTGGACCGGATCCTACCAGTTTCTCAACTTCCTGACGCACGGTCTCCAGATCGAGACCCATTTTTTGCAGAACATTCACCGCCACCCCCTGACCAAGCTTGATCAAGCCCAGAAGCAGATGCTCCGTGCCGACATAGTTATGGTTGAACCGGTCGGCCTCCTTGCGGGCAAGAGCCAGAACCTGTTGTGCGCGTGGGGTGAAGTTATTCATCATGATTCCTCGCTTTTGAAGATTGAACCGAATTTATCGCATGAAAACCGTTGGTGCCATCGCTTTGAAAAATCAGCGAATGAACTTCAGCGGGCTTCATGAGATTTATTCAGTGCTTTCTTGAGTGGTGGTTGTCGGAGTCGTCGGGATTTTCCCGATTTCCGGTTCCGGCATCTGTTTTAACTTTGCTCGAATTAACGCCGCGCGCAAGGAGTCTCGTTCTTCCGCGCCAAGTTTTGTTGTTTGAAGTCCTTTTTGCAGGTGGGCGGGCTGGGTTTCGATGAAAAGCTCATCAACCTGGAGGCGATTTTTGGAGGGGAAAAGTCCGAGATCGATCCCCATCTTGATAAAGGAAAGCAGGTTTAGCGCCTCCTTCGAGGTGACAGAATGAGCATGGCAGAGAATTCCATAGGCCCTTCCGATCTGATCGAGCAGGGTCTCGGCACGTTGCTGGAGAAGGATCTGACGCGCATTCTGTTCATGCTCCAGAATCTGGTAGATGACTTTGTTCAGCCTTCCGATGATTTCCACTTCCGCTTCTCCAAGGGTCGTCTGATTGGAAACCTGAAAGAGATTTCCCATCGCCTCGGTACCCTCACCATGAAGCCCCCGAACGGCCAGACCGATTTTATTTACCGAGTTGATGATCTTGTTCACCTGTTCCGACATGACAAGCCCCGGGAGGTGAAGCATGGCACTGGCACGCATCCCGGTGCCCACATTGGTGGGACAGGCCGTCAAATAACCAAGATCGTTGTGAAAGGCAAAATCAAGCGATTCCTCCAGTTCACTATCCGCCTGGTTGATCATCGCAAAAACCTCGTCGAGTTGAAGGCCCGCCCTGATTGCCTGCATTCTCAAATGATCCTCTTCATTGATCATGAAACTGAGGGTCTGCGCAGTGTTCATCACGACGGCGCTACCCGCCCCCTTGGCGGCATGTTCGCGGCTGATCAAGTGACGTTCCACGAGCACCTGTCTTTCAAGCGGAGAAAGATCCTCCAGCTTCTCGGAAAAGGATTCCTGCATTTCAGGTAACTGCTCCACCGCTCCTCGAATCTCCTCAAGGATGGCCACCCGTTCAGCTTTCTTGGCCCATCCGGGGAACGGTTTTCCCTTCAGGTTGCGCGCAAGTCGAACACGGCTGCTGACAACGATCTGATCATGGGGGCCTGACCCGCTCAGCCACTCGCCGGTATTTGCAATGATCCGGGAAAGTTTCATGGCTTTTTCCGGGACTTCGGTGCCTGCTCCACGACCGAAGCCTCCGGTTCAGTAAGCGCTGCAATTCTGTTTACCGGTTCTGGCTCCTCCGACTGGGCAACGGATTCCGCTTCAAGCGTGCGAATTTTATCACGCAATGCCGCGGCTTCCTCGAAATGTTCAGCGGCGATAGCCTTGGCAAGTCCCTCTTCAAGCTTCGTCAACTCCTGGATCCGGCGGCGGGTGAGTGCCAAGCTGGCTGGCACCTTGCCAACATGAATAAGCCCCCGGTGCATGTTCTTGAGCATTCCGCTCAGGCCTTCGGCAAAGGCATCGTAGCAGGCACTACAGCCAAGACGGCCCGTCTTCTTAAAGTCAATCTGAGAAAATCCACAGACAGGACAACGAATCCCTGCGGGATTTTTTTCAATCTCCTGAGCAGCACCAAGTCCTAGCAGAAGATCAGCCAAGGCAAAGCCGGTGGGATCGTTCACCCCTTTCTCCTTGGAACAGCTTTCGCAGAGGTTCACCTTCTGCATCTTCCCCTCAACGATCTGAGTCAGAAAGACAGTGGCCTCTTTTGATTTGCAGACATCGCAGAACATCAGAACGGAGTTCCCTCCTTTTGGGTCAGTTCACGGAAACGCTCGATCAGGAGCCGGGTCACGGGACCCGGCTTTCCATTTCCGATCGGACGACTATCCAATTCCACGGCAGGGATGATCTCAGCGGCTGTGCCAGTCAGGAAACACTCGTCCGCCGTGTAAATGTCGTAACGGGTCGTCTGGGGTTCGGAAACCTCAATGCCGAGTTCGCCTGCCAACTTGATCGCCACAGCCCTAGTCACCCCGGCAAGCGCGCCGGACGAGATGGGAGGAGTCGTGATACGGCCCCCGCTTACCAGAAAGATATTATCCCCCGTGCACTCGGCCACCAACCCCTGCTCATTGAGCATCAGTCCCTCACCAGCACCGGCATGGGAGGCCTCGATCTTGGCCATGATATTGTTCAGGTAATTCAGTGATTTGACCATCGGACTCAGCGCGCCATGGGCGATACGGCGCGTTGCACAGGTCACCACCTTGAGTCCTTTTTCATAACTCTCCTCGGGATAGAGTGTGATTTTTGCGGCAACGATGATGATCGTTGGCTTGGGGCAATTCCAAGGGCTAAGCCCAAGATCGCCCTTACCACGGGTCACCACGAGCCGAATGTATCCATCAGTCAGTCCGTTGCGACGGATTGTCTCGAGAAGAGCCTCGGTGAGAGTAGGCGTATCCAGCGGAATCGTGAGACCAATGGCGGCAGCCGACTTATAAAGTCGCTCCATGTGCTCCTCCAAACGGAAGACCTTGCCGTTGTAAAATCGGATCCCTTCAAAAACTCCGTCCCCGTAAAGAAGACCATGGTCGAACACCGAGATTTTCGCCTCGGACTCGGGATAAAAACTGCCGTCGATATAAATCTGCATAACTCTATCTACTATGCTGCGGGAACCTTCCTCTGACAAGTGGCTACGCTGTAAACATTCGCTCAATAGATGAGGCGTATCGTTCCGCGATCACGTGACGCTTCAGCTTGAAGGTCATCGTCAGTTCCTCGCCTACCTCAAAGGGACGTTCCAAAATATCAAAGGAGGCAATTCTTTCGAACGGTTTGAATCCCGTTGGACCGCTCACCAATCTGATAATTTCACTCCTGAGCAAATCGTGGCACTGCGAATGATGTTTCAGAGCGGCAAGATCTGGAGCCTGAATTCCGACTCCTGCAAATCCACCCAGCGACGGCACGATCAGAAGTCCAAGGTGCTTCTTGTCCTGTCCGACCACCATGCACTGATCAATCAAAGGCGATTCCAACAAGCGGGATTCGATGGGGAGCGGCTCCACATTTTCCCCTCCCAGCAGGACGATTGTCTCCTTGCAGCGACCGACGATTTTCAGACAGTTATTGAAGGTCATGATGCCGAGGTCGCCGGTGGCGAGCCATCCGTCCTGCAATACCTTGTCCGTGCCCTCGGGATCCTTGTAATACCCCTTCATGATTTGCGGTCCCTTGGCATGAATCTCCCCCCTCAGGCCATGTCCCCGATCTGATCTGGAAGAGTCGGGATATAGAATCCTCCCCGTCCCGATTTCAACTATCCTTATTTCCGTTTCTGGAAAAACAGGCCCCACGGTGCCGATCACGAGACGATCCCAAGTGCGCACAGCCAGTACCGGACAGCTCTCAGTGAGTCCATACCCCTCCAACACGGGGATGCCGATGTCATTGAAGAAGTCGTCCACATGCGGAGGAAGGGCTCCACCACCGGAAATCGTCCCACGGAAACAGCCCCCCACGACGGCACGGAGTTTTTGCAACACCAGTTTGTCGAGTGCCAGGTGAGGAAGAATGAAACAAATCCAGGAAACAGCGTGCTGCATGGCAAGCCCTCCGAAAACGAACGGGTTGCGTCCACGCAGATCCAACTGCTGGCCTCTAAAAAATGCCTCGGCACGGCGCACGGCATGGGCGGATATCCTTGCCGCGACAAAGAGCTTCCGTGTCGAAGATGCCCCCGATTCCACACGGCCAAGAATCTTTTTATAAAGCCCCTCCCAGAGTCGAGGGGCGGAGATCATGATGGTGGGACGCACCACCTGTAGATCCTCTGCAAGATAACGGAGAGAAGTATAGTAGGTGCAGATGCCACAGGAGATGGAAATCACCTGAAAGACCCGCTCATAGCTGTGCCAGATCGGCAGAATGGAGAGTGCCCTGTCTGAGGGGGTAAGCTCAAATGGAAGATTGCGGATCTGCGAGGCAATGGCGGAATGAGTGAGTTGCACTCCCTTCGGAACTCCGGTTGTTCCTGAGGTGTAGATGATCGTGAAGAGATCCTCCGGACAGACGGATGCGATTCGTTTCTCGGCCTCGCGACTTCCCTTTTCCCTCAAGACCTCTCCCCTAATTTCCAAATCCCGCAAACGATGGTCTCCCTGTTGTAGCGATTCCTTGTTCTCCCCGCCTTCCATCAGGATCAGGAGACGAAGCTTCGGCAGTTGATCCCGCACTGCCCTGACCTTGGCCAGGACAGATTCATTCTCCACAAAGGCGACCTCAACGTCGGCGTGATCCAGAATGTAAGCGATCTCCTGCTCGGTAATGTCGGTTGCTCGAGGAACATCCGCCCCTCCTGAAAACAGAATCGCCGCATCTGCAAGGATCCACTCGAATCGGTTATTCGAGAGAATCGCCACATGTTCTCTCTGCTTCACTCCCAACTCGATCAAGGCCTCAGCGAGGACTAAGGAGCGGTCCCTCCATTGTGAGTAAGAAATGGAGCGGAAGGAGCCGTCGTGCCGACGGATGGCAAAGGCCGGGTGATCCCCCCAATCGACCCCAGCCTTGGCATAGAGTAAGGCAAGGGTCGGCGCTGAAATCCGACCAGTCATGAGGGAGGGGCAAAAAAATCCCGTGAAACCCTGCCTTCAAGCGGGGATATCACGGGAATGATTCTTAGTAGGAGTGCTGTTCCGGTGAAACAGGTGCCTCGGGCATTGGAGTGAATGACTCAAAGGTATTCACGGGGACAATGGGCTCGGGAGCAATGCCAACGGGAGCTGCTGTACCAGCCAGAAGTTCTGTGGCGATATAGAGTCCCTCATCCACCTTGCTCACGCCGGCCAACTTGCCAATGCGAACATAGAGGGTCTGACGGGGATTTTTAGCCGTCCAGATGTAGTTATCGTGTTCCAAACCGATGAGAATCTCGTTCACCTTCATGGCGCGACCGTAACGCTGAAGAACCTTCACAACAGCCGGCGCCAGCGGGCCGGAGGGAGAGGCAGGACGTGGACGACCGGCGAGTTTAGAAGGACCACGGGTGCCATCCTCAGCCAACTTGCGTCCTGAACCGGGAGGGCGACCGCGACGACGAGGAATCTTGGCTACTTCAAGCAACTGCGTGGTGATGGCCAGTGTGGCGGGAGGCAGTTCCAGGGTGTCGCCGAGCAGAGCATGAAGCTTTTCCTGCAGTCGCTCAATTTTGGTGGCAATTTTGGTGGCTTTGCGGAGGGTTAGGGAGTCAGGAATGGACATTTTCGTGGAGTAATAATTGGATTCTTCTTTCTGAGTTATGCTGTACGGAAGGTGATGCGAGCCTTGGTGAGGTCGTAAGGGGACATCTCCACCGTTACTTTGTCACCAGGGACAATTCGGATGAAATGCTTACGCATTTTCCCGGAAATATGGGCAAGCACCACATGGCCATTGCCGAGTTCAACCCGAAACATTGTACCGGGGAGAACCTCGACGACAACACCTTCTGTAGTAATTGCTTCTTCTTTAGCCATAAAGGTCAAGTTTAGTAAAGATATTTTCTGTATCTGCCAAGGAAAATCATCATTTTTAGCAACTATTGTTTTTTGAATCACTTATTTTTTCGCAAGAATGCTAAATTATCTGAAAAAGCCCCTGTTACTAATAACGATCATTTGCGTTTAGAACTAGGATCTTCACATTCTTTAAGATAGGCTGCCTCGACTCATGGCTAACGCGCAAAATATCGTTTATTTTGATTTAGAAACCCAACGCACAGCCAATGATGTTGGCGGATGGGATAAAAAGGGAGCGATGGGCATTTCCCTTGGAGTGACTTACAGCACAGCAAGTAACTGTTATGAAATTTTCTCTGAAAAACGGGTTCCTGAGCTAGTTGATCTGCTCATACGGGCCGATCTGGTCGTTGGCTATAACAACCGGCGGTTCGACTACGAGGTACTGATGGGTTACACGATCCTCGATCTGCCGCATCAGCTTCCAACTCTCGATCTGTTGGAGGTTGTGGAAAAGGCTGCCGGTCACCGCCTTTCTTTGGATACGGTGGCTCAGGCAACGCTCGGCATCGGCAAAACCGGCGATGGACTGGATGCCATTCGCTGGTGGCGCGAGGGTAAAATCATGGAGATTGCCGAATATTGCTGCTTTGATGTGAAAGTAACCAAGCTTGTCCATGAATACGCAATGGAGCATGGCGAACTTCACTACAGTGACCGTTTCGGAAGAAAACAGACTTTGAAAATTCAGCTATGATTCAGCCACTCGACACATCCCGCAACAGCTGGAGGCTCCTCTGGTTTGATCTTGATGAACCCGTGCCGAGGCCCTCGCTGGTGGAGGAAGCGCAGGGATTGACGGCCCCTGCCCTCACCATTTTTCCCTCGCTCAAGGGACTGGAATATTACCTTCCAACCTGCATGCTTGTGACCACGGCATCGGGAAAACCGCTCTCAGCACCGGAAATTCTGGAGGAACTTGATCAACCCCGTGCCGAACAGCTTCTTGGCAGACTTTTTGAAGAGCATGGCACCCCAGATCGACTGACGATTGCTGAAAGCGGCGACTGGGATACGGAAGCCTGGCGCAGTTTTGCGGTGGACTGCCGGCTTGAAATCTCGTTCAGCACCTTTCCCTCGGGAAAACCTGGTGAACTTCGTCAGGTGGCCCGTAAAATCGCCCAACGTCTGCAGGGTGATACTTTCCATGCCCCCTCCGCTGTCGCCCGCGGCCTCGTCGCCACGGCAAGCCGTCTGCGTTCGGTGGAGAAAAAGGCAGCCCACCTTCGCAAAGCTCTCGAACAGGATGAGGAATGTGCGCTGGCACGGATTGAACTCGCCGACACTGATTACCAATCAGGAAAATGGAATGAATGCCGTCGGGGCTACCAGGAGATTATCGATAGAGAACAACGCCGCTGGCACGGAGAACATCCCGAGTGGTGGAGCGATCTGGAAACCCGTCCCTACCTTCGCGCCCTCTATGGGCACGCTATGACGGAGTGGCAACAGGGTCGATTTTCACAAACAGCGGCGGATCTTCAGCGACTACTCACTCTCAATCCCTCCGACAATCAGGGAGTGCGCTTCCTCATCCCCCTTGTTCACCTACTTGAGGACAACGACGCCGAAGCACTCAGGAGTCTGGAACTCTATGAACTGAATTACCCTGACGACTATTGCGAACCGGCGCTCCTTTTCGGCAAAGGGCTCGTTCAGTGGCGTATCGGCAGTGAAGAAATGGCTCGTGAGGCTTACCGGATGGCGATGCTTAAAAATATCTATATCGCACCACTGCTTCTCGATCTCCCACTCCCTCCCGCCGATATCTGGCATCCCAATGACCGCTCGGAATTTGGCTACGCCCAGGATTTCATCCAATCTTACGCCACACTCTGGGACCGCGATCCGGGAGCCCTTCGTTTTTTACGGGAAATCCTCATGGAACTTACTTCCGTGATGGATCAGATCCTCTCCCACCGTCAACTGATGAACGAATGGCAGGATCAGCGCTACGACAAGGGATTTAAGGAACGATGGAAGAGATTGGTCGCTCTTGACGAATCACTCACCGGCGGTCCGGAACGCTGAAAAAATCAGTAACGGAATCCCGGTGGTGCCAGAGGCCCATTGGTATCGAAATCCGGTGTTTGGATGTCGGGCAGACTCTTCTCCTGCGGCCAGAGGCTGGGTGTTGACGAGTTCTGAGACGGCGTGGGTGATTGCTTCGGGAGAGGCGGTGCTGTTGCCAATTCCTCATTCGCCACAAATCCCTTCTGTCCAGTGCTTCGCTGGACAAAACTATATCCGAATTCCTTGCGCAACACTTGAACCTCATCGCCCTGGGCCAGTTTGCCATCATCACCGTTTCCCTGAGCCGGTCCGTGAAGGTAGAACGGCACGCCGTCATGAAGCACCACCATCCGGGGAGCCTTGTCCGGCGGGTATTCGATGGAGCTACAGGCCGTAAGAAGAAAGGCTGTAAAAATAATTAGGGGTAAGAAGTAACGGGATGTCATTTTAATTTCCTGTTTGAAGAGCAAATCAACTCAGCGCTCAAGAATTTCTTCATAAAGGCGTTCCACTTGCCTGACAAGACCACGAATATCATAGTGAGCAAGAATCGTCCGACGGGCATTCGCTCCCAACACTTCACGCAAGCCTGGTTCCTGAATCAATTGTTCCAAGGCTGTCGTGAAGGCTCTTGCATCTCCTGGCGGTATCAGCAACGCATCGACCCCGTTGGTGCAGACTTCAGCGATCCCATCAACTCCGGAGGCAACAACGGGCAAACTACTGGCCATCGCTTCCAGCAGAGTCATGGGTGTCCCTTCGAAATTCGATGGCATCAGGAGTGCATCCAGAGCGTGATAAAGAGTTACCCGATCCGAAATATGACCGAGAAAGCGAACTCTTTTTTCAACTCCCAGAGCAACGGTTTGAGCCCGCAACTCAGCTTCTTGCGGTCCGCTTCCCGCAATCACAAACACAAGCTTTCGATCCCCGGCCCTGATCTGTGCTGCGATCTCCAGAATGAGGCTAAAATTTTTCTGCGCCACGAGTCGCCCCACTCCACCGATCACAAATTCCCCATCGGGAATGCCAAGTTTGGCGCGCGCCAGCCGCTTTTGCTCCTCTGATACAGGTATAAATTCCCCTGCATCAATTCCGTTGGGAATCATCTCGATTTTCGCAGGCGGGATATCCTCATGCTCCACGAGATAGCGACGCACACTCTCGGAGACAGCAATGATGCGGGAAGCCCCCTTGTTGGCCAGCGCATCGGCGGCAAGAAGGAAAGAACTCTGATCACGTGAAGCATCATTGCACTGATCATGCACGACGATGGCACGGTGGCCGCACGCGATGGCCAGCGGCTTAGCGCAAAGATTGGCACCAAAGAGATGAAAATGCAGGATGTCAAATTTTCCCCGATGCATGAGAAGTGGAAAATTCAGCAGATAGAAGGGGGGCCATTTTCCTGGAGAGAGCGAATGAGTCTTGATCCCTGCCTTCTGAAATGAAGCTTCAAAAACACCGTGACCATGCATTGCCGCGACCTCGCCGACAAAGATCTTAGGATCGAGATGCTTCACCAGATCGAGAAGAAAAGTCTGTGCTCCACCTAGATCGAAACTGTCGATGACATGCAACACTCTCCTCGGAGGCTTCATGTCAACCCCTCCAGAAAGGCATCCGTGTTGCGTTGGTTATCAAACCACTCCTCGAGCATGCGCTCTGCTCCCGAACCCATTTGCTCTGAAAGAGAGGGGCTCGACAGGAGTTCAAGTGTTTTGTTCACAAGCAGCCAAAAATCACCCCCGGCGCAATATCCGGCTCCAAACGTGGCAATCAATCCATCAGGATCAAGATTGAATGAAAGGATGCCGGTCCTTCCCTGCGCCGCCTGGATCATCACATTAGGAAATCCCTCCGCTTCCGATGTGCTCACGAGAAAGCGCGTGCGATCATAATGCCTCTGAATTTCGTGATACGGTATCCGCTCATGAAAAATGAGATTTGGTAGTCTGGCGGCCCGAGCCTCCACAGCATGCCAAAGTTCCACATCTTCCTTGGGGCAAATCATCTCGCATCGCACCTCAGGCAGTCGCTCCACGAGATCGAGAAAAAGATGGGGGCGTTTGATTTTCTGACAACGCCCCACCCAGAGCAGATCAACAACTTTTGCACATGTAAGAGGTTCCTTTCGTGGAAGGATCAGATTGCGGTAAAAACCACAGCTCTGACCAGCGCGCCCAAAGAGCTGTCGTTGATACTCAGACATCGCAAAACGGTAGTCTGAAAGAGAAACTCCCTGTTCAAAGAGAGCTCCCCTCCACCCGTGGCGCTTGGCAAATGTTCCATCAATCTCCGTATCCAGACCACAGATAAAGATGAGCTTAAAACCCAGTATTGGGCGGATACAGGCCAGAATCATGAGCCAAGCAGTCCAACCGAGCACGACGACAAAATCCGGCCGTTGTTGAGCAAGCAGGGAAGTGATACGCGGCAGCGCGAAAAGCGTATCCAGTAATGCTCCCGTATGGAACTTTCCAGCTGTTCGGGTTTGCACCCCTTCTAGCTTCCGCTGATCCTTCTGCCCCGTGTCTCCCCCAGCGATGACAACTTCGTGTCCACGAAGGACGAGCTCCTTGGCGAGAAGTGCCACCTGCAATTCAGCTCCTCCCGAAACCCTGCTCGTTTCGGGATCGAGCGCATAATGAGCATGACTGGAAAGAAAGAAAAATTTCATCGCTGTCTAAGCTGTTTCCGGTTCCTCCTGGCAAGTATCTCCGGCAACAGGCTTGTTCCAAAAATACGGTCCAAAGCAGCAATGGGAAATGCAGCGAGCAGAGCTGGATTTCGGAAGGGGGCATGCCGCCAGGAATGCCCGAGCATGTACAATCCTTGCTTTGTGCGACCATGACGGATCAGGGAACGGGCCGTATTTTCCTCGTGCTGGGCGATCACCCTGTTGGCGTGAGCGGAGCCGTAGAAGAGAAATTCCCCACGATGTTTGTTGAGAAATCGTTCCATGGAGCGAAGCGTATAATCGGGATTGGAAGGATTATTCTCGTGAATCACGCTGAACATTTCTGGCAGCACATGGATGGGATGGTTTCTGGCGATGCGGAGCATCCAATCCCAGTCCTCCAACACTCGAAGTTCCTCATCTTGCAGCCCCACACTTTCTAGGATGGAGCGACGGACAAGCGGCGTGCTTGCTCCATGGAAACTCTGAGCACTATGCAATTCTTTCCGCCAGTCCGATGGGTTTACCCCAGGAAAGGCGACCCTCCCCCCCTCTTTAGTTTGGAGAAAGTACCCCGTAGCGCAGACTGCGCAGGACGGATTGACTCTCAAGTAATCGAGTTGAGATTCCAACTTCCCAGGCAGCCACTCATCGTCAGAATCTAGGAATGCCAGAAATTCTCCTCTGGCGATTCTCATCGCTGCATTACGTGCGGCGGCGGCTCCCTGATTCACATCCAATTTCACGATCCGAGCCTCAGGCATCCTCTCCTGAACGACCGCGATCGTCTCGTCCGTGGAGGCATCATCGCCGATGATCACCTCCAGATCGGTGACCCCCTGCATCCCCACACTCTTCAGCGCACGCCGGATGCAATGAGACCGATTGTAGGTGGGGATGATGACACTAAAAAGCATGGAGCAACAAGAGTGCTGGAAACGCCTGTTCAGATGCCATCCTTTTTATACTCTTACTTCCCATGATTGTATCCCGTCTCAACCCGATCGGCTTCTGGGTCAGAACACATCGCGCCCTCTCCGTTGCCCTCCTGCTGGCAATCAGCCTCTCCCTGATCGGTGCCAACTGGGGTCGTGTCGAGTGTTGGAATCTCGACAATATGGCCTTCCGGGGCGTAATGCCAAATTTTCTCCCATGCGGCGGCTACCTGAAGCCACCACTACACATCTACCTCAATCAGACGCTGGTGATGAAACCCGCCGAAGCTTTGCGGAGTGTTCTCGGTTTCGAACATAATTGGCAGTACCCCCTGCAACTCTGGGGCGCACGACTGGTCACACTTGCCCTTTTTTGCGGCACGCTCGTTTTGATCTATCGCGTGGCGAGGAGAAACTGTGGCCCCCGATCGGCCGGTGTACTCGCTCTGATCACGGCGACAAGCGCGGGACTCATCATGTTCAACCATTTCGCCACGGCGGACTCTCCTCTTCTTTTTTGGATGATGGCTTCCTTTGTGCTGGCAATGAGAGCCGCACGCACAACCAGGGTTCGCGATGCTGGCTATGCGGGACTTTTGGCCGGACTTGCCACCGCCGACAAGTACAACGGACTCGGGGTGGCCATCGCCATTCCGGCGGCTATCGTAACCCTGCAGGGATGGAAATTCCTCTTTGGCAAGCAATGTTGGGCCGGAGCCTTTGCCGTTCCACTCGGGTTCATCCTCGGTAATCCGGGTGCTGTCTTTGATTCAAAAAACTTCGCCGAGGATTTCCTCTACAATCTCTACACCACTCCAGTTTATGACGGGAAAACCGCCGGTGCAGGCTACTTCGATTTCCTGACACGAATCCCCGATCTGATCGGGTGGCCCGGAGTGGTCCTCATCAGCATCGGGATGATGATCTCCCTTTATTTGCTGGTCCGGGGCCGACTTTCCCGAAACGAACTCGCCCTTCTTGCAGCAGCAGGAGCGGTCTTTCTCTTCTATTATGTAACCATTGGTAGGTTCCCACGAATGGCTGATCGCTTCGTCCTGCCTGTCATACCGTTTCTCTTTCTCTTGGCAGCACCGGGATTCGAACGTCTTGGTTGGAAGCAGATCATCCCTGCAATAACTCTGGGCGTCATCCTGATCTACAATATTTTTTGCAGCGTGGAGGTAGGACAACGGTTTCTGTCCGATCCGCGCATGAACGCACAACTCTTTGCCTTGAAATACTTCTGGAAAGGCGCTGTCATTGAAAACTCAAACGCCCCAGACTGGGGCCGTCTACCCGGCTTGACCGTCAAGGCTCCTCATCTACCCTCAGCAGGTAGTCGCGCCTCCCGCTTTACCAGGCTCTTCGGTCAGAACTCCGTGATCCAGCAAGGAATTGAAAAATTTGAAACCTCTGATTATCCAGCGGATACCTTTACCCTGGAAGGACTCAAAAAGCGAAACCCCGATTTTGTGGCTTTCAGCAACCAAGCTTTTCAATTCACCGATGACGAGCAGGCATTAGGTTTTTACCACGCGCTCGATGACGGAAAAATGGGTTATGTGAAGGTATTTGACCAATCCTGGAAACCCCGGGCCCCCTGGTCATATCCGCATGACATCGATTTCCTTGCCGAACGAATGACTATTCTGAAGCGGGCTGGAAATTAAGCTTTTTTACACCCTGTCGTGCAGCACAAAATCATGGGGGAAAATCCGCTGCCCAGCGTGCTGGAGCATGCAAAGCGGAACCCGTCCCGAGTAGGATGCCCATGTTGAAAAGGTGCTCGGCGGTCCCATGATTGCATCACAGAGAGAGAGCGCATGCAGGTCTGAAGCCACGTTACCCGGACCATCGATGGTACGGAGTCCATGGAAATAACTCCGATCAATGGGATCGCTTGCGCAAAGCAGAAAGGTGATTTTCTTTCCGGGCAGGAGTGAAATTACTTCCCTCATCCAATGGGCGTATTGCTCCGTCTCGAAGTAATGCACACCATTTTTCCATCCCCGGTAATCCCCCTGACGGAGATGGACACCGATGATGTAATCTCCAGAATCACGAGCCTGTTGCAAAGCGATCTCGGCAGGACGACGGATTGAGGAAATGGGCCTAAAATACCGGCTGATCTCCGGATGGAAGCGCACCAGATTAGCGTCATCCCGGAATTTCCAACCTTTCACAATAAGAAGCCGGTTGGAGCGCAAAAGATGGTCGAAGGTTCCACTGCAGAGATCATAGATTTGATCTACGGAATCGTGGGATCCACGAATATCAAGCTGCTGCACTTCAGGGAGACCCAATGATGTTGTCACGATGCCTGCTCCCGAAGCAAAGCCGAGAAAAACATCGCGACACTGCGAGGCAAATTCTGGATTCGTTCCTTTCGTACCATCGGGAAAGCGGCTCAATGGATCCGAGGTGCTTCCCTCAAAGAGTGGGGCGTATTCACCAAACGCTGGATTCAGGAGTCTATACTCCTTGGCCAGCGCGTTGGCCATGAAGTAGGCGCTTAGAAAAAGTCTATTTCCCAGTCGTCCGGCCTTCGCCGCTATCACAACGTTCGCTAGTTTTGGGGACATTTTTTAGAAATTCTGCGGTTCCAAAGTACGCCAGTAAGAAAGGCACTCAACAACATTACTATCCACATCAGCACCTGCTTGAGCAGGGCATTTCGCAATGATCCTTCATCGGAAAAAAATGTCCACCAAGAGTAGAGAGCCACGCTGACGAACCAGGCCTTCGCTGCAATTGCCTCTGTCAAATACGACGAATGGATCAGATCCAATCCCGCCGGAACCATAAAAAGAAAAAAGATCCATTTGTAATCCATCTGCGGACCCAATACGAAGAGTCCAATCATCATCGGCGCCGTCAGAAAGAAAGCATGCCATGACCGCTCCAAAACTTTCGCATAGATGCGTGAGCGCGTCATAGAGCAACCTGCAAGAAAACACCCTCCCAACCCGATCGGTGCAGCAATTTTTAAAATAATATAAAAACGTTCTTTCCACGCTCCTGAGAGGATCCCGTTGTGAGCTAAGAGGTCTGCAATTGTCGTGCAGCCAAAGGCACTTTGGCACTGACCAGAAAGGCTACCCATGATCGCAGCTAAATGTGAATGCAGAGCTGCCAGGTAGATGATGAAGATCAAGGTTGCCGCCAGAGTTGCCGCACGACCGCCGTTTCTTTCTTCCTTCCACGGAGCACACAATGAGGCGATGGGGAAAAATTTAAGCGATGCGACCGCGAGAATCATCAGTGCTTCAACCCAAGGATGCTTCCGCAGAAGGAGAGCTCCAAGCAAAAGCGCAAAGAGCAGGAGATCAAGATTACCCCGCTCCACGACTAAAACAGAGGCAGGAGAGCAGATCAGCAGGGCCCACAGCATTGCTCGGGGAAAGGAGCATGATCCACAGAGTATCCAGAGAGACACGACATAGAGCACTGACAATCCAAGACCCCATGCGACGATAGTGCTCTCCGAGAATCCCAATTTTCCAAGCAGGAGAACCTGAGGCGAATAGTTCATCAGGAAGTTGGGGTGTGGATGCGACTCTCCGGGCAAGTGAATCCAAGTCGGCACCATGGTGGGATTCTTTCCTTCCTTTGCAGCATCACACCATACCGCGACACCCCTGAGATCCATCATTGGATAATCCAACGCAGCCACACCGAAACCCTGCAAGAGCTGCTTCTCTGAGGTTATTTTCAATACTGGGATGACGAACGCCAACGAGGCATAAAAAAATATGATAACCATCAGTAACCATCGCCAGTCCCGAGCAACAGATCTCTGAGAATTGTCGCTCATTTTGAAGCCATCTCATTCACTATCTGGCTTCGGGTCTTTCCCCCACGGGCAAGTAAACCTGGAAGCGAACGAAGAATTTCAATAATGAAAAAATAAGGCCAGAATGGATTGATAGCCATCCCCTCCCTCATGGCATCGAGCACTTCTTTCATGTTGAATGATTCCAATGCATTCATCGCCAGTTGGATGGCAAGTTGGCCGTGCCATTTTTTCAAAATCTGCCTACCGGATCCGGCTTGAACAGAGAGATGCTTTTTTGCGACGGCAAAATTTTCGGTAGAGAGCTTCTCCGTCAGCCTATTTCCCTCCGTCATCGTGCTCGATCCGGAGTGCCATCGGTAACGATACGTCAGCGCTGGAATCTCAACCTTTGTCCCGGGCGAACCAGCTACCCGAAGGAGAAAATCCCGATCCGAAGCGAGTGAGTACTCCAGCGAGAATCCCTCAATTTTGTGGAAGTAATCCCTTCTAATAAGCCGGGCATTGATCATCGGCTCTCTTAGAGCGATATTTTTAACGGTCATTTTTTTCTCTTCAAGCTCATTGACCGACCAGACAGGTATCCACTTTTCTCCGACGCATTTTACCGCCTCTGCTCCACCGGAAATCATCACAGCCTCAGGATGATTACTAATTGCCTCACGATACGCAGTCAGAGTACCACTAGGCAACCAGTCATCTGCCTGTAGAAAGAGAAGCCATTCCCCGGAAGCCAGATTCGCCCCTTTGTTCATTCCATCGTATATTCCACGATCATGCTCGGAGGTAATCTTAAGATGGGGGTAACGGGCCGCGACCTCCAATGTTCCATCCGTCGATCTGGCATCAATGAGCAGATGCTCAACTCCGGAATGATCCTGGTAAACGACACTCTCTAGGGTTTCGGCCAGAGTCCTTGCGGCATTGAGCACTGGAGTGATAATCGAAATATGAGGAGGTGAACCCGTCGCTGTCATGCGGAAAGAATCGGCGTTTCCCTATGGGGATACCAGCAGCTTCGATGTCAGTTCACAGGACTCCTCCTGAATCTGAATTGAATAGACTCCGGCAGTTGTCCCCAGTGTTCCGGAGCTTCCCAAAATAATCGGCTCCCGACGGATGAAATGAATCGCAGTCAGATTCCGCAGATCGTCATAAAAAACGGCTTCCAGAGTATTGCCCAGAGAATCGTGAACACGACGATAGGCATTCAAAAGATTATCCTGATAAAATCCGCGCCGCATCCGGTAGATTCGGGTGTCGACCCATCTGATCACTGGAGCGGCGATCATGCCCGCCGCCTGCCCACACCGCTTTCTAAAAAACGGAAAAAGGGCCAACGAAACTGTAACTGAAAGTCCCCACCACAGCATCCAGATCCCATTAATTTCCCTGAAAAAGTGACCACTCAGGGCATCTGGTAGTATCCCTAAAAAACGTGTTTTATAATAGATAAAACCATAATGTAAAACGAGTTCCAAAAATTGACGCGCATCAGATAGATAAAAGACCGCGTCTGTAAAATTATCGAGCACCACCTTTGGTATCTGAAACAAAAATCCCCCCGCAAGAGGCAGTAAAACTGCAAGCACACCCCGACACTTGGACATCATCAGGTTTTGCTCCAGATAAGGCAAACGCCACTCAAAATTCTGCATGAAAATGATATTTTCTGTAAGGTAAAAGCGCTCCCGGAGGAGCTTAAAAGCTAGATTCTGAAGCTGCGATCTGCGAGATTTTCTTTTCTTTAATGTGGTAAATGCCTTCTGTCTGCTTCCCATTAAAATTCCATTTTATCATGCTTCAGACTTCACGAAAGCTCTTCTGGGCCGGCCTGTTCATTACTCTTCTTCAGACAGCCCTTGTCCTCGGATGGTCTGCCCGACAGGGGCGTTTGGCCCTGCCTGTCTACTTTGACGATAACCACTCGATGGTTGATGGGGCTCGCCGCCTTGAAATTTGGTATCATCAGGGCCTGATGGCCGTTCTCCGCGACTATGTGGCTCACCCACCGCATGCACCGGGTCATGCGCTCCTAGCTGCGGCCTCTTTTGCTCTTTTCGGTTTCCAGGAATGGGCACCCTACCTGAGCAATGCACTCTTCTTTGGACTGATACTTTTTGCCCTGCATCTCGCTTTAATAGGAAGCAATAGTTGGATTGAAATCATCTGTATGCTGCTGCTGGCGGCCACGCCAATCGCAGGGCTTTCCATTCTGGAATTCCGTTCCGAGGTCAATGTCGCGGAACTAGGAACACTCGGCATGTTGCTTTTCCTGACTTGGAGCCGCAATGGCAATGACCGTTTCTTCCCGGTCGCTTCTTCTCTTTGTTTTGCAGCGTGCTTCTTCATCAAACCAGCGGTCTTTCCTTACACTCTAGGTCTCATGGCACTCTGTCTGCTCTACCATATCAGACTGTTTTTCCGACCTGGGGAATTGCGCCCACCTCAACTTGTTTCCATGGCGCTATTCATTCTTCTCGCGATCCTCCTTCCGCTTCCCCACTATCTGCTCGATTGGCATCACATCACTGGTTACATCGGTGCCATCGCTTTTTCCCATTCGTCGGTCTGGCTTCGTCACGATAGCTTTTTCACAGGGTTGCTCTTTAATCTCACCGGTTACCCGGGGATGATTATGCTGGGTGGATTTGTTAAACCATCACTGCTGCTGATTGGAGCCGCAGTCTTGTTGCGTTGCTTTCTTCCGAACAGATGGCCTGCTTGGCTTCCCCTACTACCCCTGGTGTTCTTCACAATGGGGGCTTATGCGGGTGTGACGGTAAACCCGATGAATCAGAACTATTTCGGCATGACCTTTCACTGGCTTCTGATAATTACTGCTCTTGTTTCGCTCTGTGGTCTTGCCGCACTCATCCCCTTGGCATACCGCTCTCCAGCTTTGCTTTTTCTTGGAGTGCTATCCGTGGTACTCTTTTTTGGAATCAAATTCCCTCTCTCGATCGATTTTTACCGCGAAAAGGCAGGGAATGACCCGGATATCTTCTCTTGGCTCCAGCGCAGCCCGGAACTCGTGATGACTCCAATTCGACATGAACACGAGCGCACCGGAGCAACAAAAGTCTGGATCACGGCCTACACGCTCATCAACGCGAGGACTCTGGAGTGGTATACCCTAGTCCACCGGGAGCCGTACCTCTATCGGGATTTTATCGAGAATGACTGGCGTGCCGTTCCCCGGAGTTTGGAATGGGCGGATGTGGTAGTGGTCCCCGAGCAGGGGACACCCAGCCTAGAAACGATCATCCCGAACGCGGCTATGGCAACTCAGATGGTAAAATTGCTTGACCACGATGCACGCTTTGAACTGGTCCAATGCATCCCCAGTCCCCATAACGGTCCCGGATTTCGTATTTATTCAAAAAAAATACCCAGCCATTTGGAATAGCCTTTCCCCACCCATACAAAATTCACCACCTTTTTGTTTCCTGTTAACCCAATGCGCTTTTCGATTGTCACCCCTTCCTATAACCAGAGTGGCTTCTTGCGTCGCACTCTTGAAAGCGTCCTCAGTCAACAAGTTGAAGTGGAGTACATCGTCATGGATGGAGGATCCACCGACGGCAGCAGGGAGATCATTGAATCCTACGCCCACCAGCTTGCCTACTGGTGCAGCGAGCCTGATGGAGGACAGTACGATGCGATAAACAAGGGGTTTTCACACTCAACCGGCGAGATCATGGGATGGCTGAATTCTTCGGACCTCTATCTTCCTTGGACTCTTGCAACCGTCGAACTCATTTTCCGATCTTTTCCAGAAATTCAGTGGATCACTTCTCAAATGAAAACCTGTATCACAGAGCAGGGAACTTATGAGGATCTCTGGATCACTCCGGGATTTTCCGCTAAGCGCTTTTACCTAGGCCTGAATGGAGGTCCCGGGAACAACGATTACCTCCAGCAAGAGAGCTGTTTTTGGAGACGCAGTCTCTGGGAACAAATTGGAGGTGCGATTGACCTTTCCTATCGTTCAGCAGGTGATTACTGGCTTTGGAGCCAGTTTTTCCGCCATGCCACCGTGGCCTCGGTCGAAGCTCCCCTGGCTGCCTTTCGTTTTCACGAGCAAGCCAAAAGCACCCACACTGTTTACGAGCAGGAGGTAGAAACAATCACACGAGGAATGCAGAATGAGCCTAAATGTTCCTATCCTGAAGGTTCTCTAAGCGTTATTCGCTGGAGTGATTATGACTCCGATGGTATTCGAAGCAGCCGGTGGAAGTTGGAGAAACGCGAGAACAATTCATTCCTGGATGCCCGTTTACAGGTTGAAAGTCTCCTCACAAAAGCCCGCTGGCCTCTCACCAAGTCGCTTCATGGAGTTTTAAGAGTACTGCGGCACCAATAGTGAAAGTGTCATTTTAATCACCGCGTGATGAGCCTCCCTCCAGTGCCGATGAATCTGGCAACATTTTCAGCCCTGGCGGGAGCATTTGGTCTCATGGGATACAGGTTTCGAAAATTTCAACACCTGGATTCCCGAAGATTTGTATTCGCCCTTTATTTTGCGTTGACGGCCGCCTTCTCTTCCATGGCAATCATCACAGCCATTGGTTATATTCCCGATGACTGGAGCGCCAACCGGTTAACATGGTCGGGAGGACTTTTTTATGGGTATCCACTGTATCCAGGTGAAAATGGACCCTCCAACGGCTTTTTTTATCCTCCTGCAGGGGCATGGTTTTATCTTCCCGCTTCAGGGTTGGGTATACTTTTCCGTTCTCCCGTAGCTGGTCTTGCCATGGGTTGGGGTATGAGTCTTGCCTGTCTTCTTACTCCAATAATACTGCTCTTGCATTTACTAAACCGGCATCACAAAAACCGCCATTCCGTGGGTTTATTGGCACTGGCTACGGCGATCTGCATCATTTTCTCATGCCCTCCATTACGCTATGTGGCCACCATGGTTCATGTCGATGCACCCGCACTGCTTTTTCTTGGAATATCGATGGTTCTGGTTCTTCCCGTATGTCCTAAAGGAGGGATGCGACGCTTTCAATTTGCCGGTGGCTGTTTGGTCCTGTCCGCATTTTCAAAACAATCAGTCTGGCCCCTATTGCCTCTGATCACTGCCGCCGTCATTATATTCCACGGACGTCCCGCTATTTTTCACCTCCTGATTTCTGCAACGATTTGTTTTCTTTTTCTTCTGGTGGTGACGCTCGTGTTTGAAAATGGATCGGAGGCTTTTAGGATGATTTGGAAACTCCCATTACATCAAATCACCATCACCTCGGCGTCTTTTGCCCTACGGCAATTTTTCATCTATAGCCTTCCTGTCTGTGGACTTATAGGCATCCTTCTTTTGACAAAATTCCTTTGTTCATACCGGACCGAAGATGAGATCAGGAAGTCCTCCCTTCTTTTCTTTATTTTGGCTCTCTGGATGATTCCATTTGCCATCGTCACTAGATTGAGAATCGGGGCTGATTCCAACCATCTGGCAATTCCATTCTATTTGGCGCTTCTAGGATGCATGACCATTCTTCCGTCGCTGTTGGCGGATCTACTTCAGGCACCCTCCTTAATTCCATCCTCATTATTCTCCTCCGGAATAGCCCTTCTTCTGGCAGCATCTCTCACACCTTACCTGTCTCAATGCTGCGGATGGTATCTCTGGTCACACAACCCTCATCAGGAGGCATTAACGTACGAGTTTCGTCAACTCAAGCGGACCTACTTTCCTTGGCAAATTTACTCCATGCTCATCGCTGAAGGAAAATTGTACCACCTGGACGACTGCCTCCGCTATGAAGCCGCTGCAGGATGGAAACGCTCCGAGGCTTCCCTTCAAAAATATTTTCCTCAGGAGCCGTTCCAGATCGCCATCCGTCCCTTTGGGGCTCCCAGCTATACCGTGAAAGAAGAGAACTATAAAAGAATGGCTTGCGATCCCTCTCTCAAGAATTGGGAAATTTACCGCAAGAGTCCGTAATTTTTCAAAATCATGAAATTTCCCATCTCAGCCGTTCTTCCGATTTACAATTGCAAGGCACCTCTCAAACGTCATCTGAAGAAAGTAGCTTCGTGGGCCACTTCAATGCAGGAAATCATCGTCGTGGATAGCGGTTCAAACGATGGCTCCCTGGAACTGGCCCAGGAGGAGCTCACCTCCTTTGGAGCCCGATTTATCCACAACCCTCCCGGCCTTTATCAGAGCTGGAATGCAGGGATCGCTGCGGCAACTTCGCCATGGTGCTACATTTCTACCGTGGAAGATCCAATCACCCTCGAGGGATTGGACCACCTTTTTGAAGTCATCACCCGCCATGATGCGGATATCGTCATTTCACCACCGGAAATGAGAAACCATGATGGAGGTGAAACCGTTGAGGAAAAAATGCCCTCCAATCGCCTCGCGGAATCGTTTCTCCACGCAGGACTCTCCGATCGCCTGCTCACTCGATCCGAAAGCATCTCCCTGCTTTGTGGATTCCTGCCCCACGGGCTACTCGGAAGCAGCGCGAGCAACCTCTACAGGACGTCGTTAATTCAGAAACAGCCCTTTCCCGAAGATTTCGGTCACTGCGGTGATACCGCCTGGGGGGTAATGGTTTCACCCGTGGCACGCATCGCATTCACTCCACGGCAGTGTGCCAGTTTTTTTTGTCAAACCTCCTTCCGTGCAGAAGATCCAAAAAAACAACTGACCCGTCATCGCCAACTTGCCGAACTCGCCCGGACTTCCCTCAGCGCCCGGGCATCTCAGGATCCCGAAGTTGCAGTGATGCTCGGATGGTTTGATTCACTCGATCATTCAACACGCGTCCTTTGGAACTGGCTGGCCGATCAACACGAATATCAAGAACACCTCCATGCCAAATACGAAGGGGGCATCGTGCAGTATCTGCGACGCGCTCTCCGCGATGAATGGAAGAAACAACTGCAAAAAAAGGCATGAGAGTGTTTTTTGGATTACTTCCTTTTCTAGCCGTCCTACTTTGGACTGTAGCGTTCTATTTCCGATCCCACCCAACCGTGCGAAGCTGGCGGTGGTCACTCTCCCTGGGATGTCTCGTCTTGGGGGCCTTCGCCCTGCTCGAAACTGAACTTCTTTCCCTGTTGCGCTGGCTTTCCTTCGGGCCGGTTCTAACAGTCTGGGTTTTATTTGTGGTAACCCCATTACCGTTGCTCTGCTCCACGTTTCACGCTTCCGACATCCTAGAAACGATACGCACCATCCGCACCACGCTCTGCAAGCCGCCCTTTTGGGCACTTCTGGTGCTGATGGGAACGCTTTTCCTCATTCTATTGATGGCCATTGCCACTCCACCGATGAACTTCGATGTGCAGATTTACCACCTGCCCAGGCAGGTTTATTGGATGATGCAGGGTGGTGTCTGGAACTTTGCGGCCTCCCACACCCATCAGATTTCGATGCCGGTACTATCAGAATTCCTCGGACTGAATCTCATGATTCTCTCGGGAGGAGACTCGTGGCACAACCTCTTGCAATTTTTGTTTCTGATTGGAGCGCTCGGATTGGTTACCTTGGCTGCTAAATCTCTTGGGAGTCCACCTAGGGGACAGATTCTTGCAGCACTCTTTGTTCTGCTTGTCCCGGTCGTCTTTTTCGAAGCATCCAACGCAAAGAATGATCTCATTCTCTCCCTGTATGTCCTGCTCCCACTGCTTATTGGTCTCTGGATTTGGAACCGGCAAAAAACGGTCACCATCCCCCTGCTGCTGCTTGCATCTTTGGGAGCGGGTCTGGCCCTTGCCACCAAGGGAACGGCTCTGCCTTATTTGCTACCATCAGCACTCCTGATCATCGTTGCCTGTGTTCGAAACCGGTCCCTCGCTGTTCTGCTGCGCGCCGCTCTCCCTGTTGTACTGCTTGCTGTTCTGCCTGCCTTACCTCAACTTGCTCGGAACTGGAAAACCTTCGGCTCGCTGGCTGGTCCAAACCTTCATCACTCCAATCTTCGCCATGACCCTGCCTCCATCGCAGGAGTGGCCATCCGCAATGTGGCGGGCCAGTTCACAGGGCCTTCGGAAAGCTGGAACCACTGGTTGGAGCAAACAACATGTCAGTTGTTGGAACACCTTGGAGTGAGTCCCAATGATCCAGAAACCACCTTTGAGGGGCAAAGTTTTCATCTCCCTTATTTCGCAGGTCTTGAAGATATCGTTCCGGCCCCTGTTCAGACGGCCCTACTCCTGCTACTGCCTCTCGGGTTTCTTCTTCCTGCATTCAGAAAAGCGCCGGGAGCTCCTGCTTTGGCGCTGACAGCCCTCGCCGCTCTTTTTCTATTCTGTCTGATCTTTCGCTGGCAACCATGGCAGGGACGACTACTCATTCCCGCCTACTTTATGGCCGCTCCACTGATCGGCATTGCAGGAGATTGGTGCCGACCTCGTTGGATCCCGCTTCTCGTAACCTTTCTGGCATTGTTGACACTTCAACCTCATCTCATGTTCGCAGGACAACGTCCGCTCCTCGGAGGAACCTCCATTTTTCGTATGTCCAAGACGGATCAGATGAGCAGGATGATGCCTGGACGTTCTACAGAAATCATTGCCCTTGCATCTGATTTGAAAAAAAAGGGCGCCAAGGTGATTCTGATCGATGGAGGTGCAACAGAGATTTACGGCCTACTGCGGGAGATTCACCAAAAACTCCCCTCGGCACTTCTTCTCAGTGGACGGGCTGAACAGCCCCCCAGCTCGGCGGACTTCGTGATTGCCACGACAACCCCTGATGCAGGAGTTCCTCCACCTCCGTTAGATCTGCATCCCATTGCTCCGATGGGCTTTCAACCCGCTTGGGTTGGATCCTATTACCGGGTATTTATGCGTTTGGGAGACCATTAAACGGCATCACTACTACACGGAGTCACCAAACCATTTTTCAGGAATCATTATCCGGAGCGTCGGCCGCCCTCTTAGATCAATAATTTCCTTCGTCCTGTAAAGAGTTTTGCTTGTACGCACCACCTGCTCCCAAACCTTCCATGCAGGCGATTCAGGCACTTCGGCAAAAACGGTCCTTCCCTCTCTAACCTCCTCCAATCCTCTCCACGCTGAATCCAGTCGGTATTCTGGAAAGAGTGGCTCACGGTAAGTCTCCCATTGCTTTGTATCCGAGCGGGAACTCAACAGATAGACGATCGGCCAGTAAACAAACCAATCTGAAGACACCAGAACAGGTCGAAAAGTACCGCCATTTTTACGAGCATTTCTCAATACTTCCGCAATCTGAACAGCAGCCGCTTCGTGACATTCCGGATAACCTACACGAAACCCCGATTCGGATTCGCCGCCCGTCTTGATCATGAATTCAAAATAGCTACACACCGTCATCAGCAGTAGCATCCCGCAAATCATCCCCCCAACCGTCTTCAGGAGAGCCTGATAATTGGTCTGCATTTCAAGCAAACGCGTCCATCCCGCGGAGAGGATCAAAATACCTCCTGATACAGCCCACAGCCCGTAACGTTCATTCCAAACAGCTATCTTTTCTGGCCCGCTGAAGAGATCAAATAGCAGGAAGGCAAAGAGAAAACTGCCGACCAGCACCAGTTCCCGTCGCACAAGGACGTCTTGCTTTCCACTAAATAAGCGCAACCAGGATCGGACGAGGATTATCCCTGCCATCAGAAAAATCAACAGGGTCGTAAGGTCGGGCCAAGTAACATTCATCATCCCTTTTTCTTGCAGATATTGACGCGTCTGAGGCCATGATCCCGAGACATATGATACGGCATTGATCCCGTTGAATATCCTCAGACATGTCAGTAAAAAAAATTCTCCGTCATGCAGCCATTCATAATTAGCTAAACGGATTACAATCTCGTCGTGCACACCCGGTGGAGCACCACAAAAAGCGGCGATTCCCATCACTGCAAAGCCGCAAAAAAGAAGCGTAGTGAAAGCGAACAGACGCTTGAGAGAAATCTCCGGTTTGACAAACCAGCTTATCAATCCGGCCAAAAGAAATCCTATTAGGTAAAAATTGGCGGGATGAACAAGCAAGGCCATTCCTTCCGCAACACACCCTCCCACAAAAAGGCCAATGGCCTTATCCCACCCCTGTGCACCGCAGATCGCAAAAGCAAGATAGAGGACAGGAAGTGAAAATAAGATCGACTGGGAAGGTTCCCAGCCAAAGCGACTGTAAACAATGCAAACTGGGAGTAGTGCCAGCAGCAGTGTCGAAGTGACGGCCGTAGGGTGGCCAAATATTTTTCTGCAGAAAAAATAGTTCAAAGGCAGGGCTATCAGTCCGCTGATCACTGCCACTGAACGGAGCAATATCACCGATGGGGTAAAAACATGGTGTAGGGCTATGAGAGGAAGGAGATAGAAGGGATCCGTTATATTTCCACTATTTGTTCTCCAGTCGAGTCCTCCTCCGTGGGCAACTTCAAAGGCCTTCCAGCCCAACCAAGCCTCGTCGCCATTGACTCCCGGAATATTTCCCAAGGCAACAAGTCGGCAGACAACCCCAGCGCTCAGGAACAGTAGCGCGATGATTTTCCAGAAGGAAATGGTTTTGTTTACACTCTTGCTTACCGACATTTCTAGAAATCCTTTACCGTCTCGGCGGCAATTCGATTTTCTCCAACGGATGAATCCCCAATATCAAAAAGTCGTCATTTTCCTTTAATGCAACGGCTCCCCCTTCCAAGAGCTTCCGTGACAGTGCCTCCCCTCGATCCTTATAGGCTTTACGATTAATGAGGATCGCAGAAAAGCCATATCGCTCTAAATCACCGATCATCTCTCGAGGCTCCTCAGAAGAGACTTTTTTTTGCCAATTATCATCTCCTCTTCCCTTGACCGCCCCATAACTAAAGCGCAAAGCGTCTGTGTGCAGCATGGGACGGAAGTGTTCGTAATCCCCCATGTCATTGACTGGTCCCATTTCTGGATAATCCTTCACAGGAAGTTCAAATACCATTGCACCAACTGGAAGCATCCTCTCTAAAGCAGGGAAAAAATCGCTATCAGACCGGAAGTCAATCCACGATCGCTGTCGAATGGCTTCTTCCCAGCTGGGATAACGGGGCAGCTGATCCCAAATACCAAACCCTACCAACATAACTACAATGAGGATATTCCAGAATTTTGAAAAGCGCTGCGGAAATTTCTCACACAGGTAATATAAGGCCATGCAGGAAATCAGGATCGAGGATCTATTGGTCGCGCGGAGCAACAGAAAGCCAAAGGAACCGAGAAGATAATTCACACCGCCAGCAAGTGAGAAGAAAATCAATCCCGAAGTTAGCCAGAAAAACGGCGAGATCTGATCGAATTTTTTGGCGCTGATCCTAGCGATCCCCATAGCAAACATAGCGGCCAAGGCTACAACGCTGATCATGCCAATATAGGCCGTCTGGCTCTCTCCCCAGAGCAGGGGTGGTACATGGGAATGGTAGAGAGACCAGGAGACGTTGCTGATGAGTTCATTCTGATGGGCTCGAGGGAAGATTAGGTCAGGAAGGTAAAGACCGAATTTGACCATCCACCAGAGATCGCGGCTGACGGCTTCGCTGTTCCGGCCATGTTGCAGCGCATACACAAGGGTATCGGCATTTTGAAGCAGAAACCCCAGAATCGCCGATCCGACAATCGCCGCGCCGGCAATGAGGCGCGACCAGTTCTTAGTGATGAGTACGCCCAGCGCCAGAAATGTCAGGAGAACGAGGAAAGGCCCCAGGTAGTAGGGATTGAGATTCCCTCCCATAAAGGCCGACAGGCACGAAAGGAGAAGCCCGTCCCGGGGAGAAAGACCCACGCGCTCCGGCCATCCGAACCAGAGAAGCGCGAGCACCAAGAGCGGCAGATGCCAGTAGGCTGTAAGCGTGAGATGCTGGAGATTCTGAAGAAAAGCATAGGGGGCCAGACCAAAAAGGATGGCCCCAGCCAACAAGGGAATATCCTTAAAACAGAGAATCCTCCCGATGCAATAAAAGCAAACTCCAGCCAAAACCTGCAGCAGCAGCACAGCCAGGGTAGTTCCCCCTGCGAGCCCAAAAAATCTGCAGCAAATACCCGCCCCCCAACTCACGATTTTTTCGAAAGGGTAGTCGCTCCAGGAAGCCGAAAACGGCGCATTTAACTGATGAAAAAATCTTAGGGTCAGGGGATTGTTCTCTCCCGTAACATTCCCTTTAACGCCTACAAGTACTTGAAAGGCATCCCCATCATAAGACAATGGCAAACCACTGTGGATGCAGTGCCAATAGAAAGTTAGAAACACTGCCGATATCACCACGGCAATAATCGTTAGGTCGCGCAGAATACTGAGGTCTCTTCTCGTTATCATGTCCCTCGATTTCCCTTCATCACTTCCTCCCAAAATGATCGGTCATACTTGGCCCAGGCATGACAGCCGAAGGGAAGTTTTCCACCATTTTTTCCAAAACACCAATCGGGAGCCATTTCAAAGGCGAAGGGGAGAGCCTCCTGCGCCGAGGCGATTTTAAACAAGGGGTCGAACTTGGGAGCTTCAAGAGACCAGAAGAGATCCTCGTTGCGAGGATATCTTCTGAGTTCCTCCTCAATCGTGGTCCAGACCGCAAAGGGATTTTTCCTGCGATACCAGGGAACTATTTTTTGGTAGAGACCCAATTCTTCGGAAGGCTCGGTTGGGAGCCAAGGCGAGCCCCCATGCTCTGGATAGATCGTTCCTTGAACGATGCGTTTCGCTAGCACCCTGAGGTGAGACTGAACATTCCGGAGTGAGAATCCGCCATTGCCGACTCTCCAGAGTCCGGCGTAAGGCTTGTTGACAAAGCGCCTAAACCACGGAGCGGCGATGTAGTCGTACCCTTTGCAGGACCATTCCTCCAGCTCATCTCGAAAGACGAGGCAGTCCAGCTGACAGATGAGGATGTAGGGCCAGGGGGTAAAGCGCTCATAAAACGCCGAGTTGGTCAGCAGTTGGTTGTAACCCTCAATTCCCTTGAAGAACTCATCCTCAAAGCATTCACTACTTTCTCCTGCGCGGAGAATCAAATCGAGAGGAAGGGAATGCGGAGCGACGAAGCAAAGCTTCTCCGCGGGAAAGTGGGTACGGATTGAGTCGAGTGACACAGCCTCATCGGCGGTCAGGGGCACCCGGTAAATGGGGATCAGCACTTTTGTTGCCATCGCCTTCAGGAGCCCCTCTGCCATCGGTTAAATTTCCATAGCCGATAGTACTCTGCGGGAGTTTTCCAGGGAACTTTTTGATTCATCACCGAATAGGAAAAATCAAACCTGTCTGCCTCCAGACAGACATCCATGGAAAAAGGAGAATCGAAGCGCAGCAGTTCGGAAGCCCGGATACTGCTGGCCACATCCCGCTTTTTCATGTGAGTAGCAGCCGCTCCGACACCGATATTTTCCACAAGATTTTTGTTAGGAATCAGCGAGATACCCTGGTGCTTCATAAGGGTATAGTGCCACTGAAAATCCCATGTATTGGTCAGCCCGGAACGCACATTGTCAAGGGCCATCCTCCACCAAGTGCTGACAGCCTCCGAGAGGTAACACTGCTTGGCGATCGATTCCCAGTCCTCAGGAAACCCCTCCATCGTAATGTCGTAGTGTTTCCATGCACGACGCCATGTTGCCCATCCCCAACTATGCGCGAAACGCGAGGCATAGTAGGCCCCATCACCCCGGATACGTCCATGCTGGTGATTATTTCCACTCAGATGCATGATCTCCGGATTGTTTCGATACCGCTTCAGGAGCGTCTCGATGTAGGGGAAAAAACTTGGGATCGGGCGGGTGTCATCCTCCAGAATGATTCCCTCTTCCACCTGGCTGAAGAACCAGTTGATAGCCGAGGAAACGGCCTCCTTACACCCCAGATTCTGATCGCTGTAGAGTCGCTGGACTTCACAGGGCCAGTCGATTTGTATCTCAATACCGCGCCTCGTTTTTTCACAGAGAGCCGCTTCGCCAGTTCGGTCGGATCTTGGACCGTCGGCGGAGATAAAAAGTTTCTTTGGCTGTGCCTGCCGAATGGCCGAGAAAGTTGCTTGGGCAGTATCTGGCCTATTGAAAATGATGAAGAGTACGGGGCTTTCCATCGGGCTAGTTTTTCTTTTCAGCACTCTTTTTCAATCGCTTGAACAGTCCGGCATAAGCCGCCGCCATTCCTGCAGGATCGCTGAGCTGCCGCGCCGTCTCGATGGCTCGAAGTGAGCCGCCGGAGTCATACCAATCGCACAGTTTTTTTGCTAGAGGCACATCTCCTTCCTTCCAGAAAACACCCACGCCTCTTTCATGAACAAGGTTTGCAATCCAGGAGGGACTATCAATCGTGACGACTGGACGCCCCAGTGCCATGGCGCGAATCCCCAGGCCAGAGGGGCATTTATAGCTTCTCGAATCAATGACAAAGGCATCCAGTTTTTTGAGACGATGATTTAGTTCCCGATCATCGGGAATAAATCCTTCCTCGCACACCAACCGCTCCCTGCCCTCAGTCAAATTCCTTGCTTCAGGGGAGTAGGAATCCGGCTTGAGAACACCCGAGACATATCCTTGCACCGCCGACTCCTGAGCCAGGATCTCCGCAAGCAGGTTAATTGAGCGATAGCCCCAGAGCTGACCGACCGACCCGATGGTGAGTGGTTCAGATTCTGGCATTCTCCAGCCTTCGTCACCTTCAATCGGTTCCACATCGGGAAGGTAAAGATACTTATCCCCCAGTTTACGAACCGCATAGTCATCCCAAAGCAGCACTCCCTCGCAGAGGAAATCGGTGCTCACCGCCTCATGAATCCGCTTCTCCATAAGAGGAATATCTTCTGTCCCATGGGCCACTGAAGACACGGAAGTCAGGGAAGCCCAAGGACTCTCAAAACGACTTTTACGCCTCCACGGAAGCCAACTGATCATGCCTGATAAGGGTGGAAAAATCAGATCCCTCTCCAGATACTGCTGAGCCCACATCAGAAAAATCGGTGACCGTTGCCCGCCACGGCTTGCCGCGTGATGATCGGCAAGGACGCCCAGAATATCACCGCAAAAAATTTTCTGACCATAGATCTCAGGGATTAAGGTAACCGTGAGATCACACGATCCCAACTCCCGGAGAATTTGATGATTTGGTTTGCTAAGCTCATCGGCCACATAAATGTGCAGGGAGTCGAAATGCTTGGAGGCATCCTGAATCGTCCGCTCCATCCAGATAGCAAAATGCCCACCCAGGGAGTGGGATTGGAGATCCGCGATGATGAGAGAGCTACTCACGCGGGAACAATCTTCCAAGCCAATACCTCACGCTGGTGTATTTGAAGAAGATATCCTTGGCCTTCACTCCCAAGGGCCTGGTGAGGAATTTCACGTAGTAGTCGTATTCATTAACAGCAGCCTGCAAACGCTTACACTCATCGGTGATATAGGCATTAACTGAATGAATAATCACATAATCGATATGAGGCAGAGGATATTCAAGTTCCAGCTTATCCGCCTCTTCAGAGAATTGCTGCATGAAGCTCCCATCCTTATCCCAAGTTCCATTGCGCACTCCATCCCAACAAAAGATGGCATATTCCTTTCTTGTGATACCTACCTTCAACTTGGGTAGATATTTCACCGCCCACAAAGAATCCCCCACAATACCAACACTCAATGGGAACGGGTGTTTTTTTATTACCTCCGAGCGATAGAGATTGGAGGCAGAACTTCCTAACAGCGTGGCCGGAAGAAAGAGCGGCACGAGCTTTGCAAGATCCTCTCCTGAATAAAGGGCCACATCATCGCTATAATTCAAATACCTTAAAATATAATGAATTGGCCATTTAATATTTGAAATAGCCTCGCCTTGATCGGAAACAATTTTGGGATTGGATATCACCACATCCAAATCATTTTTGATCATGATGTCGGTCATCTCTTGCAAGCCCGATTGCGTGATCACATCACAAATTGTCGAATAATAGAGGCATGGTTGGATGGCCAGTTGTGCAGCCTGATTCCAGCATTGATACAATCCCTTTTCCGCAGAGATAACCTGTGCCCCATAAGGCAATAAACGCTCTTGGAGTAGCTCAAAGGTCCCATCCGTTGACTGACTGTCGATCGCAATGATTTGTCCCACATGTGGCAGCCACTCTTCAATGGCATCAAGATGCCTGACGAGCTTCTCCCTACAGTTCAGCGTCGGAATAACAATGGCGATGGGCAGTTTCATGAGAGAGAAAAACTGGCTACTTTCTGGAAAAAATCCAAACCTTCTTGCCGCTCGAGAAAACATGCTCAGCAAGAATGTGATAGGTGGAATCGGCGCGTACGATTTCATCGAACTCACGGAGATGTTGCTCTGAGGGCATTGTAGAATAGGAACCTTCGAGACCCGGATCCTGCATCACTATCCAATCATTGAATTGGTACACTTTGGAAAACACTTTCTTGTCCTGTAAAAAACTTCCTTCGTACACGGGAGTCATCTTATTCCTAGCAACAAGCCACATTCCAATTCCCTCAGGAACTATGGGCCCCCCCTGTAGAAACAGGATACTTCCAGGTAAAGCGTCGAAATGTTGGTTCAAGGTCTTCTCCATGAACTCTTGCGCGGCACAACTGGCAACACGACTGACAGTATCCCCCAGTCCCTTGCTATATTGAGGCCATCGGTAAAACCCCATGGAGGCCAAGGCAAGCACAGCAAGTAGCGGGAGCTTCCAATGCCAGCGAGGTTTGCAGGGGAAGGTGAAATCAGGGAGTTGATAGACCTCCGAAAGCACATAGGCTGCAAAAAAAATCCAGACCCCGTAAATTCCCCCTCCAAGAAAAGGGGACTTCATCTCTGCAAAGGTGTTGACCGCCAAGGCCCCCAAGGTTGCTGCTGTAAGAACGATCAATTTCCATCGGAGTTCAGGCTTTTTGAGAAACAGATAAACCACAGAAGCCAAGACGATAAGCATCAACAGAGTTCCCGGAATTCCAATATTCGAAGCCCAGCCCTCTCCAGAAATGTAGAAAAACAGGGATTTCCATAGCCCACCCTGGAATACCCAAACCCCCTTATGCACTCCGAAGGAGTTCTCCATGAAATACTCGTACGCATCCCTTCCATAAAAGAACCAGTAAGGACCAGCCCCCAGGAGCACAGTTGCAGCAAAAGCCAGAATTCCCTTCCAGGAATCACAAATCACCTTCCCCGCCTGCCTGAGCGGAAACAAGGCGATCCCCCGCGAAACAAATGCCCCGGAATAGAGCAGGAGCGTCATCACAAAAGTCGAGGGCTTGGTCAGCAGAGAAAGTGCCAGAAACACTCCGGCCACCGCCGCATTTTTCGGGGAACGCAGGAGTCTTTCCGAAGTCACAATAAAAACGGTTCCAAATCCAGCAGCAATGGCCCATGCAATGTCGGGACGGAACTCCACCACCCCCATGGTAATGAAAGGTAGTGTAAGGAAAATGAGCAGGCTCAATAGCCACGCCACAAATGGAAGATTGCGCAAAAGCCAAGATAGGCAGGACAGAAACAGAACAACCACAAGAACATTGGCGTAATAAGGGGAAGCGTTTCCGAAGCCAAGTACTAGATATGATGCGCCCGCTAAAAAGATGGAATACGGACTGTGTAAATCTCGGTGTGCAAGAAATGACTTAATCCCATCGAGACCGCCTTTGTGCTCAATGAATCGAGCAAGAATCATCCCCTGATGACAATAGGTCACATCGTCATAGTTGGGGGGTAAGGCAAGCCTCCCAATTTTTCGAGATTCCTGCACGCAGCAAAGCGTAAAGAGGCCGGCCAGAAGAAGCACGCACACTCCGCGCACCAACCAACCATCCCAGCTCCTTCCAATCTCAAGTTTTCTCATCTCCGAAACCTCTCCTCCCCGGGCTTGCACAACCCGAACTTCCCCCCCAGTCGAACCCACTTGCTGTCAATGATGATGCCGTATGCCTGCTGTATCTCGCGCAGGAATGCAATTTCTTCCTCCAGCGCCTGGATTCTTGAACAGAGTGAGTCCACCGTGTTCAGGAGACGATCGTTTTCCCTGCGCTGGGAAATCACTACACAGGCATGTTCCAGAAAATCGTCGCCACCGTTGATGGGAGTGGCTGCCGCACAAGGCATCATGGGGGAGGCGAGCAGTTCCCTGTAGAGTGACCGGTAGCGCTCCGCTTGATGCTGGAGAGTATATCCAGAACGGATTTTCTCCGCGAGGGACTCACCATGTTCCCTGCGGCACTCGTCACCCCGCAGAAGCAAGGCAAGCAGCGAGGCCCCGTGTCCGGGTTCGCTAGGAGCAAAGAGGCGCTCCCCCCCCCTTTCTCCATCCAACAGATCCTTGGCACCTCCCACCGCATGCCCGACCACCGGCAATCCGCAGGCCATGGCCTCCAGGATCACATTGGGCAAATTGTCCTCCGTCGAGGTAAAAAGCATCAGCGTGGCCGCCTGATAAACGGAAGCCATTTCCTGTGGCGGCACATAGCCCGTGCGCTCAACATGCCATCCCTCGGGCAGGAATTCCTCCGCGGTCTTGCCGCAACAGAGCAGTCGAATCTGTCCGGCGGCAATTCGCTCTTTCGTGCTTGGATCGCTGCCAAAAATCTCGAGAATCCTGATCGCATATTCTGCCCCCTTCCGTTTTTCGAGCAGGCTGTGGCTTGCCAGCAGGATGTAGTCGACATCTCGCTCCAGGCCCAGTTTTTTGCGCGCCTCCGTTGAGGAAGCAGGCCTAAAGATTTCCGTATCCACCCCATAAGGAATGCAGGACGATGTTAGATTTCGTGACACACTACTTGTCAACGCATTCTGAATCATCCATCGGCTTGGTGCCACAAAATGAGGTTTAAGTAAGGCAAGAGCCTCGGCCATTGCCTGGATTGAACGCCTTGTGAAATTGAGGGAGTCAAACTGCACTTGGGGACACTCTCCGCATTCCTCTTGGAAGCGCAAGCAACCTGCCGAGAAATGACACCCTCCGGTCAGTGGGCGCATATCATGCAATGTCCAAACTACCGGTTTGCCAAGTCCGGCCAATGCCGCGCTGGAATTGCTATCCAGCAGGCCAGAGACCCAATGAAAATTCAGAATGTCGGCCTCTTGGAGCAATGGATGCTCAGCCAAATTTCCCCACGCGTAATCGAGGGAAAAATGGGAGTTGGATTTCTCGGTGCGCTGACTCCAAATTAGCTCCTGTGCCAGCTCTTTCTCCCTGTCGGCAGTTCCCCCCTCGACCGACACCAAAATGCAGTTCTTGACCTCGCCTTGGAGCTTGCCGGTGAGAATCCAACTCTCCACACCAAGGGAGAGTAAGCCCTCATGTAGATTCAGAGCGGAATTCGCTGCCCCACCGGGAACGACTTCCGTGCAGAGATGAACGACTTTCAACGGGTTCCCTCCATGAATAATGAATCGGGCTTGCGAACATTTCCCAACTCATCCGTATCCAACCGATAGGTGCTGAAATCGGGTATTCTGGAGTCATCGGCTCGACAGACGACCACATCTCGAAACCCGGCCGCTTGGAGGAGCGTTTTTAAGGAGACACGATCATACATCCAGCGATGGATTTCACCTTGATTTCTAAAAGCGACTTCTTCTTCCTGAGTGAGACTTGTCGCCTCAAAAACCTGCTCTGGTGTAAGAGGGGTAGCATCTTGAAGAAAATCTCCATCAAACTTCTCAATCCATTTTCCCGCTTCATTGCCAAGGCGCTCCTTGATCGTTTCGCGTGCTGGGAGCGGACGGCTATACCAGAGACGTCCCATAAAGCCTCCCGAAAAAGAACGAGTCATCTGATCCAACAATTCCATGCACATCCATTCATGTCTTGGAATGGCGGATTCATCTCCCGAGGAAGCCGCATCCAGTTCCAGCAGATAGCGTCGGACGATTCCTTCGAGATCGGGCACCACTACGCGCACCACTCCCCCAGGGCGGAGGATGCGAAACATCTCACCAAGAAACTGCGGTACATACGAACGGGGCATATGCTCCAGCACATGGGAGCTGTAGCAACCCTGATACGATGCATTCTGAAAGTGAAAGGGCTTGAGCAGATCTAAAGGACGAACCAATGCATCGGCTGGCACCAGGTCAAAGTTGTCCCAAGTGGGATGAAAAGTTTTGCCGCAGCCCAGATTGATGAGATTACTCTTTTGCATGGAAAGAAATTTTACGGCAGTTTGGCTACCCCTGCCAGACGCTCGATATCTTCCCTGATCCTGCCAAACCAAGACTTTGGTTTTATCGAAGGGGCGTTTTCTGGAGTTTCCTCAGGAGTTGCTTTCCCGTAGTGTTTCGAGAGCATGGTTTCGAACTGCTCTCCGGAACATCCCAGTTCCGTAAGGTGCCGCTTGAGCAGAGGCAGACAAGTTTCGCTACGTCCATCAAAAACCCACGAGGATCGGTTCAGGTACTCGTCGCAAAACACCTCCCACTCGGCCAATCCGAGCGCAGGCTGAATCATGGGCCTGCTGATCGGAACCTCTGCCTTTCCCTCCTGTTCCTTGTCGAGATGCACCGCATATCTGGCAAGGTGCATTGCCACGGCAGAGCGATGCAGGACGCCAAGTCGAGAGGGAAGCTCGCCCATCCCGGCGATGCACTCAAAGATAGCATAATGCATCTGGGACTGTGGCTTGTTGCTCCAAGAACCGGCCCCATGGAGCCGATACGCCCCCATGTTCCTATGAATCCAGAGAATAGGGCCTTTAAGCGAGTAGAAGATCCAGAGGGGAAGATCCCCCATTTTTAGCCCCTGAAAAAGTTCGGGATTCCGAGGAAAAGCCTCGCTTCTCAGAAATGCCGTGCAGGTCATGGCAGGATTCCCCTCCAGAAGGTCTTCGGTCAAAACCTCGTCGCGTGGCCATGTTGTATTGAACTCGGCCACCCACGCTTCGTTTTCCTGACGGATGGTGGTGGAGTCGTGAAAGCAGGCCGATACATTAGGATGCTCGCGAAGCAGATCCTGTTGCAATTGCAACTTTGTTTGATCAGTCCAAAAATCGTCTCCTTCGCATATCGCCACAAACTCACCACGGCATTCTGGGACAACAAGTGGCAGGATTCTGTGCCCCTGAGAATATTGGTTTACGCTTTGCCTAATCACCCTAATCAATCCCGGATACCTGATGCTGTATTCCTCAAGGATTGCAGGCGTCGAATCCGTCGAGGCATCATCATGAACAAGCACCTCCACAGGAAAATCTGTTTCCTGCATTAGAATCCCATCCAAACACTGCGCAATAAAATCCTCCTGATTATAGGTGATGCAGCAAACACTGACTCGGGGAGTTGACTCCGGCAACCAGTTCTGATCCCTGATTTTTAAATTTAGAGAACCCATACCATGAAATAAAATGTATTTTTTATTCTGCCTATGCGCAGTTTTTCCTAAACTGCATTATCTTATACCCAATCGGCACCACAACAATATCTATCTCTGCTAAGTTCAAACCAACGAACATAAGGTGGTTTTTAGTACCCATCAATTAAATTTTTCTTAATATAAATAAGGGTCGGTTAAGAAACTCTCCCAATTGATCATACCTTTCAATGTTTCCGTTATTCAGATCAGAATAAATAACATTTCCGCCTTCATCTTTTTTAGCAATTCCGATGAAATCTATGTTCCAGGTGTCTTTAACACCATTTTTTATAAATTCAATTAGCTCTATTTTAGTTCCATTTTCAAAAAGGCCATAGTTTCGATTTCCTCGCCAGTTAAATCCAAGTTGAAAAATGACATTATCGGCGATGTTCTTCATGCTATTAAGCTGATTGATAATTGATTCTCGAGCTTCATTAATAGTCAATGCCTGATCGCCATAATCATCACCCACATGGTGCAAAACATTCAATAAAATCGCGATGTCGTAATAAGCGTCAAGTTCATTGAAGTTGAAATATTGATTACGCACAGTCACCCTTGAATCTACCTCCATCAACATGGCTGCACGAGTAACAAATTCTGCATGACTTTTAACCCCCTCATAAGAGGTGACATGCCCAGCACCCAATTCCAAAGCACTTAACGTAAAGTATCCCATGTTACATCCTATGTCAATAACCCTCTTTCTCTCGAATGAGATCTTTGATGTTATATATTCCATCCGCTGTGGCTCAAATCTCGAACATGGACTATATGTAATATCACCCAACAAGGACTCTAAACGCTGTGGCAGCACCTGGTAATAGGCATGCTTGCCAGAATTAATTTCCTTCATCAAGGCTTCCTTTATCTTAGATGCCTCCAATTGAATCTTTTTCATTGTTTTTCAATAAATCGCTTTTTAAACCAATTTTTTATAGAATCATACAGTTCATAAAAAAATAATCCTATCGTGTCTTTCCTTAAATAAATATCACTGCACACAAAAAAAGGTAAGATTTTAAGAAGTGACAACTCTTTGTTTAAATAACGACGAGGCGTTCCGCCATCACACAATGTTGAACTATATCCCCCCAACCAAAGGTATTTGGTATTGCCGTTTATTGCTACACTTCCAAGCGATTTTGAGTTCAGTATGAATTCCGGCAGGAGTCCCGATTTTATGGCCAATTCAAAGGGTCCCCAGAGCCGTGGGTTTGCTTCAATTAAATAGGACTTATCTTCAACTTTCATCATCTCAATCATGATCAGCCCAAAAAATCCAATAAATCTCAAAGCATTTACAATTTTTTTTTCAAAGTCCTCATCGGGACAATCGCACCGTTCAGCCATAATGATGGATTTTCCATTCTCTTGTTGGAGCAAATTTTGCTGATATATAATAAATGGGGCATCATGCTCTGGAAAATGGAGTAAGTAATAGTAACTTTTACCATCTAAATATTTCTGATAAAAATAATCTTCTGCCGATTGCGATAATAGAAATGTGTCTAAATGCTGCTGCGTAAAAATCAGTTCTGGGTAGATTTTTTTTCCAGTCTTTAATGAAAATTCGGCGCGTGGTTTTGCTACAATAGGAAGGTTATTTGTTTGAATGTTTTCCAACAATGGAGGAACTAATATTGAAAATTGATCTGCAAGCTCAAGAAACTTTTCCTTGTCTGATACGGATTCATAAACATTTTTTGATACTAAGTAAATATTTAATCCCGCTGAATTAAAATCTTTTCTTTTATTAAGAATAATCCGGTTGATAGATTCTGATGTGGGTAGGAAAACTAACTTATCATGAGGATAGCGTGCAGCCAATTCTACAATCGAATCTAATAGATCGACTTCATCAAGCTGATTATTTTTGCGATAAACATCAATGAGCTTTCTGAAGCTAGTTAGATGTAGCTTATCGCCATGAGGTATTCCAACAATGGAAACTTTCCTCTTATTGAGTTGGAAGTGGCGACATACTGCAATGATTGCGCGTTCGTTTGCACCGGAAAAGATAACGAAGCGTATATTGTCTTCCAATTTAATATTTTCACCCAATTTCTGAAATAACTTAAAAATTTAAGAGCGCTACACTCTCCCCTGTTTCTCATTTACAATCAAAAGCACATCATTAGGACAGCTTATTGTTTCGACTTCATTTTCGCTAAACTTGAGATCCGTCGCTTCTTCAATATTCAAAAGCAGAGTCATTGTATCCAGCGAATCAATTCCGTTTTCTTGGAATGTTTTCTCCGGATTAATTTGCCCATCCTTGAGTTCAATTCCCGTAGCCGCAATAATTTCCTGAAGTCGTTCTAGCGTGATCATTGGCTTATTTTGATGGAGTACGAACACAAAGACAACTCGAATAGGAAAGTCCCACCCCAAAACCGCTCAGAAGCATTCTACACGATGTTTCCACGGCAAGCTCCTTCTCAAGCAAAAGCGGAATGGAGGAGGAAACGGTGTTGCCAATACCCTCAAGGCCCATACGCACGCGATCCAGCGGAATATTCAATCGCGAGGCTATGGTCTCCAGAATATACCGACTTCCCTGATGAAAAATAAAGGCATCCATGTCCTGAGTTTCCAGATCGCAGCGTTTCAGCAGCGCAGAAATGTCCAGCGGTATTCTGGTTGCAGCAAAGTTGAAGACCTCCCGCCCGTTCATGCTGAGCTTTCCATCCCTGCATTCAAGCGCATGATGCGATTTTCCAATAGTGCCAAAGCTGAACGGTCCAATCTGCAAAATCGGTTGAGGGCCAATCAGTGTTGCCGTGGCGGCGTCACCGAATAAAAGCGCCGTGTTTTTGTCTCCGGGATCCACGATCTTGCTGTAAGGATCAGCGGTAATTAGAACTCCCCTCCTCATGCCATTTGCTTGCAAAAAGGCGCTTAGAATCGAAAGCCCATAGACATATCCAGAGCACCCCAAGCTGACATCAAAGGCCGCGCATGTTTCCTGCAAGCCCATAGCGCCATGCACTATTGCGGAAACATGGGGGATGTTGGCGTCGGGATTTTGGGTGACGACCACAAGGGCTTCAATCTCCTCCAGAGAGATTCTGGATTTTTCAAGCAATGCGCCGAAGGCTTTGATCGCAAGCGTAGAGGTCTCCTCTGAGGAATCCTTGTAAGCCCGCTCTCGAACACCAATCTTTCCAAGGACAAATTTTTCGTCCGTTCCAAAGGCTTCAAATTTTTCAGGAGTGAGGTTGGAGCTCCGCCCCTGCGGGATATAGGAAGCAATTGTTTGAATCCCGAGTGTCATGTTTTCAGATCACAGAAAAGAAAATTTCTCCGACAGCCTTTTCATCGCCGTAAAGCTTTGTCCGGGTGAGCAAATTCTGAAAGTTTGAAATAATTTGCAGCCGACGTTTCCTGTAGTTCGTTTCTTGGAGATAAGCAGGAAAACGGGCTCGTACAAACAGCCATTTTCCCTTGACTTCCGAAAGCACTTGCTGGTGCAGAGCTTTTGTGAGAGCAACCCATATTTCAATGTCTGTAAATCTTGTATTTCCTTTTGGCGCGCCATAGAGACAGCCGCTCTTATCAGAGGGATCTATCAAGAAATCTTTGCAGATCAAATCTTCATCATAGGGATAACGGCCCAAAACAGCGTTACCCGTTTCATAAAGGTAAATGTGCTGTGGCTCTGTGCCAACGAGATAGGTGCATTCCGCCGCATACTCGCCACGATCTTCCTGTTTCTCATCGGAAAGATTTACGGTGCTTTTCACCATTTTGTGAAAAGAGAACTCAATTTTTGTTATTTTTTGAGGGGAATGATGCTGTGTCAGCCAGCTCATCGTTTCATTAAACATATCAGGGCCCTGCAAATAATCCCTGTTTCCTTTGAATCTCAGATTGAGTGGCGTATTCATGAATTTAATACAATATCTGTGAGAGATTATCTACTGGGGCCTGCCTTTATTGCCGTCACGGCTCTGGCTGGATTGCCAAAAACAGAAGCTCTGGCGTCAATTTTCCTAACTACGACGGACCCCATTCCAATTTGGGATTTTTCCCCAATCTTCAAGTTGTCGCGCACTGTGACCCCCATGCCAAGTGTTGCTCCGTCACCAATGCTCGTATGCCCTCCGATCAGACACCCCACGGACATCCAGCATTTTTCCCCAAGAACCACGCCGTGACCGATGTTGCACAGGTTGCCGATCGTACTCAAGGTCCCGATCTTGGTTGAGGTCAGAATGCCTCTCATCACCACGGCATTGGCCCCAATAAAGGCCCCTTCCCCAACCACCACACCGGCAGGGTGCGGAAAATCAAGCTGACGGCCATCCCTACTCACATAGGCGTTGATTCCAGGAGCACCGATAACTGCGCCATCCCCAATCTTCGCCCCTTTTTGGATCCATACTCCCCGATGGATGGTACAGTTGGTACCAAGAACTACATCATCATCGATCCTGGCTTCAGGATGGATATGGCTATGCACTCCAATCTTTGCTGTTGAGGCCACTCCAAAAGGCCTCTGAATCAAGCTCGAAACTTCCACATGTCCTGATTCCAAGAGATTTCTCAACAGATCAATATAGCTGGCGCGAGCATCCATCACCACAATCAGTCGGGAATGCGGGCATTTCCCCCTCAACTCGACCTCGAGTTCCACCGAGCAGAGAATGACTGACTCATCCTCCCTTCTCCAACAGGAAGGGCTGCGGTCGCAATAGCAAAGTTCCCTTGGTGCAGCGACTCCAAAACAGGCAATCCCTTGCACCTGCGCCAGCAGATCCGCATGGGCAAGCAACTCTCTAGGCAATATGTCCGCCGAAAGTGGAAGCCTCAGGATGAACTGTTCGCTTTCATCCATTACATTGGGAGCAGATAATATGACATACCAATTCCACCTGTGCCTTCTCCAAACCGACATAGAGAGGAAGGCTGAGCACTCGCATCGCAATGTTTTCGGAAACCGGACACGCTCTCTGTTGGTTGGGCTGTAGGAAGGGAAGTGTATTGAGCGATGGATAAAAATACCGTCTTGGGAAAATCCCTTGATTTTGCAAGGCGACGCGAACGCCCATCATCACCTCATGAGTCGAAAAAACCACCGGGTAATAAGAATAGTTGTATTCGAGCTCTGGAACCAGGTGGGGCCTCTCCACTGGGGTTTCCCCCAGGAACTCATCATACCAAAGAAAACATTTGCGGCGGGCTTCAATGATTTTCTCAAGCCGTGGCAGAACGGCTAAACCCATCGCCGCGTGGAATTCTGAAAGCTTGGCGTTGATTCCGATATCAAAATAGTGATCCTCACCGGCGTGCCCAAATCTACTCATCAGATAGAGACGCTTGGCCACATCAGGGTGAAACGAAATGACCGCCCCCCCCTCGCCGGTGTGAAACAGTTTGGTTGCGTGAAAACTCAGCGTGCTGCAGTCCCCGTAGGACAACAGTGAGCGTCCTCTTATTTTCACGCCGAAGGCATGGGCGGCGTCGTAAATCACCTTGAGTCCATGCTTGGCGGCAATCTCAGCGATCCTATCCACAGCGCAGGGATAGCCATAGACATGGGTAGCCAAGATAGCCGTAGTCTTGTCCGTAATTGCTTGCTCGATTAAAGAGGGATCCAAGCAAAATGTTCTGGGACAAATATCCACAAAAACAGGATCACAGCCTTCCCACAGAATGGCGTTTGTGGTGGCCACATAGCTATAAGGGGTCGTAATGATCTCCCCTGTGAGGTTCAGAGCTTTGATGGCGAGCTGCAAGGCTAGCGTTCCATTGCTGACAGGCAAGAGATGGGGAACTTCCAGGCGGGTTTTCAGCAGTTCCTCCAACTGCAGGCACAATGGGCCATTGTTGGTGACATGACCTGACTCCCAAATCGTTTCCAGTAAACTGGAATATTCTTCCAAAGGGGGGAGAAAGGTGCGCGTCACAAGAATTCCACTGGAAGAGGATACGTTATTCTTGGATAGCATTTTTAAGTCGTTTTCAAATTCACCATATTTTGCCTCGGACGTCGCCTCGTAAGTAGAGAGGGATTGAGATAAGTATGACTGCAACAGTTTTCTCGGAAAAGTATCACCCAACCGAATAACGCAGAATACACCAAATGGCTCTGACACCATCTTTCCAGTTGATCTTCTTTCCCTCTGCGTAGGTACGACCGTGGTAGGAAATGGCGACTTCGTAAATGCGTACTGATTTCTTGGCTAGTTTGGCGGTGATTTCCGGTTCGAATCCGAAGC
>Ga0302192_10000167_pt1 | contig 44206 bp, 40 predicted proteins | sample II_Bog_E3_2_FD_200230 | JGI IMG/M metagenome (GOLD analysis project Ga0302192, IMG submission 200230) | Peat permafrost microbial communities from Stordalen Mire near Abisko, Sweden - II_Bog_E3_2 | ecosystem: Environmental > Terrestrial > Soil > Wetlands > Peat | place: Sweden: Abisko...
AATATCGCAGGTTTGATCTTTAGGAGCCAGTTTCGTAACAGTGGCGCCAGCCATGTTTTACCACCCCTGAACCTTAACGGGGATCGTCTTGGTGCCTTCTGTGTCACTTAATGCAGCAGGTTCGGCATGTTGATGGATGGCATCAGCATACCAATGAGGATGAATCCTACAATGACTGCCACTACAGCCAACATCAACGGCTCCAATACAACCTTCAGATTTCCTACCATCTCCATCAACTCTGCGTCGAGCGTATCGGCCATCGGCTCCAGAATCTCGTCCATTTCTCCGGAGTTCTCAGCAAATGTCAACTGTGACACCAGTTGTTTGGAGAAGACATCCTCGTTTCCCTCAAATGCAGAGGCGACGCTCTTACCTTTCACCACGGCAACCATTGCCCTCGCTACGACCCCCTTATACACATAGTTTGTACTCACCATTCTGCAGTATCCGAGGGTAGCAACAAGTGGCGTCGTCTTCGATTTTACCATGTTGGATAGCGTTCGTGTAAAGGTAGCCTGCATCATCATTTTCAATACCGGTCCAACAACGATGATTTTCAATACCGCCTCATGGGTGGCAGGTATCGCCCTGTAGAGCGATGGCACTCTGCTGCAGGCAAAAAAGATGATTACGATTCCCACCATAATTTCTACCGGGTAATCAGTCGTCGCATTGGACATCGCCATGAGCATCTTTGTGATGTCAGGTAGGTCTGTCTTCATCTGGGCATAAAGTTTCACATATGTTGGCATTGCGTATTTCATCATCACGAAAACGCAGATTGTTGCGATGATGATTACAAGTCCCGGGTAAATCATTGCCCCTCTGATCTTGCCGATCACCAGGAGATCTCGCTCTATTAGAGCACGCACCTGGCCGAATGTCTCCTCCAGTGTACCCGATGCCTCTCCAGATCCAATCAGACCTATGACGAGTTCGTGAAATGCGCCGGTCTTCTTCATCGCCTCGGTCAGTTGCGTCCCCTCGGTTACCGATTCAATCAGACTCGTCACTACCTTCGCGCAGTGAGGACTGCGGGCTGTTTCGCGTGCAAGCTCCAACGCCCTCAAGAGCGGCATTTTCATACGATGTGTCATCTCCATCTGCTTGGCGAACTGGACCATGTCTTTCGGTGCGACCTTTTTGACATCCTTACCGGTCTTTTCCTTTCTCTTCATCACCAAGACGGGAACTCCTGTGTCCAGGAGCTTGTTCTCGGCCTCCTTCATCGATTCGGAAATGATAATTCCCTTCTTGTAAGGCCCGCCCCTGCGCATCTGTGTAACGTATTCAAATACCGCCATTTTTGTATTCTACCCCGCGTGAAGGTATGGCGCAAGGTGATCGCATGTGAATCACTGTTTTTTCTTGGGTTTGTAGTGATTCTTTATTAGGTATTGCGCATTTTTGTTATAGTCCGTATCATTGCTTCCATGAGGCGACACATTTCCCGATCCTTCCTGCCCGCTATTTTTGCACTAACAGTTGGTTTTCTTATCTGCATTATTCTACCCTCCAGGGCCCTTTTTGTAGAGCGCTGCTCTGGTGCGAGGCTCGCCCTTTTTCTCACATCGACTTTCTCTTCTTCACGTGCTCCCCACCTCACTCCTACCGGCAATGCTCAGGTGGACTTCTACCATTTGCTAAAGCTCCATTACCTTAATACGCCCACTGCATCCCTTCCTTGTGTTTACCGCGTAGCTTCGCAAATTGATTTTCACCCACCTCACGGCCCCTACATTTTTCATGCAAGACCATCGGGAATTGCCCGCCTAGTTTTTTTGATATTCCTGGTACCGCTCCCCTTTTGGCTTTTTCGAGCCAAGTTACCCTTCACCTTTGAGCCGTACCCTGATGGCTTTGTGGATGGATTGCACTTTAATCGAGTCATGGTGTGCCTCTCTGCTGGCGCCATTTCTTTCAGTTCCATTTATGCGGGTGTTCCCTTTGCCCCCATTCTGCCCGGAATTGTTGTTTTTCTGCCGTTTTCTGCAGCGCTCTATGCACTTACTGCCGAATGTCTTCATGCCTCATTCACCCGTAAATCCAGACTTCCATGAAACCAATATCTACCCCGCCATACCGTGACATTGCTGAGACTCTCGATGCCGGAGAGATACAAAAGGCGAGCAAGTCTATCCTTCTGGAGATGCAACGTTTGGAGACTTCTGGACACTCCGTTCCCGATGAGCTCAATGTGCTGGCTCTCCGGGTTCTGGCAAGTGATGCTTCCAAATTGCACTTCGTCTCGGAACAGGCTGCCGGTTGCTAATTAGTTCTTCGGTTCGGCACGATACCCCTTGACCGGTGAATTCATCCAACTTATTCATTCATCATGCCGACTTCAATTCAAGACTATCTCCGGGTCAGGGCGGATATCCCCGATGAGCAGGTAGTAGCATCTCGCCCCGTACTCCAGCGTCTATTCTCCTCCACCCTTCGTACGGGTGCCGTTGCAGTTGCCATGGGCAGCCTTTTTCTTTCCTCCCCCAAAGCCCATGCGGATATTTCCTCCAATGAGTTTGTTGCCTCAACGGCCCCCGTTGCCCCACGAGTCAATCAGGCTGCCCTTCTGAAATACGCTACCGATGAATGGACTCGGGCCATTGCTCCTCGCACCTCCACTTTTACAAATCCTGGTGACTTTATTTATGGCGATTCTTCCGGAGGAGCCAAACTGATGGAAACAGGAAAACTCAAGGATGGGAGATCCGCTGTCCATCTCCGCGTTTTCGGTGCCGGGGAAAATAACTACCGGGATATCTATGCCGCCAAGGGCGACAAGCTTGCCCTCCCATGCCAAGGAGGTGTCTCCCTGGTTAGTATTTCAGCAATCTCTGATGATGGTCTTTCTGCAACCAAGAGTGCAGTCGTGCCCTCAGATGCAACTATCGCTCAGGAGACAGGACTTCCTAAATCCCTTATTGAAAAAAGCCGGACCTCTTTTTGGAAGATTGCCAATAGTGGGACGATCACTGGTGAGTCTCGTGCCGTTTTGGACAATAACGGTTTTGCAGCAGTTGAATATGCCGGCACTAACGGTGAACGGATGGCGGCTGTCAATAAGAGTGGCCACGTTTTTTCTGTCGCTGTTGGCAACAGGACTCCATCTGATGTTTACCTCTCACTGAAGGATGGAGCTACCCAGGAACCCGTCCAAAGTGTTGCTGTTGCTTCTGCGCCTCAAAAGCATATCGTTCATTACTACACTCCTGGTACTACCCCTAGATCCTATTATCCATCATCGCAGGTTGGTTCTTCTACCGCGAGTGGTGTCACTCAGAATCTTGTTTCCTCTATCGTCAGCGCTGGCGTTGCTATGCTGCCGAGTGGTGGCAGCCTTCTCTCTGGCGTGGGTGGATTAAATACTACCGTCGGCCCAGCTCACGGGATCCCCGGTGCTTTTCAGGTTGGTCCTCGTTGATCGGTTCCATTAAGCTGGCATCAGAATTGGTATGTCCATAACCGGAACTGCTTCCGGTGAAGATACTGTTTCTGCTCTTCGCTCCCAGATTGAGTCCGACTCTTCTTGTGGCAATCCAAAAATCAGTGGCTCATTCATGGTGTGATCGATCCCTGCAGCTTCCATCAGCATGCATACCTCACCTAGACACCTTTCGCGAAAACCGCCTATAACTTCCACTTTCTCACCACGGATTGAATCCAGCCACTCTTTCACTCCTCCATCCCAAATCATTGGAAGTGCTACTTGGCCAGTTTCTATCTCTTTCAACGCCGCCTGGTGTGTCGCATAAAATTCCTCAAGTGGGATGTGCTCGGCGATCGCCAAGAGCCTGTCTGCCTCATTCATTGCTGAGCTTTCGGAAACTGTGGAATTGAGCATCCTTCTGAGAATGCCGACCCCAATACCCCGCAGGGATCCATCTCTCAACCAGTGAGATACCCATCCGAAATTCTTTTTCAACAACCTGGCGTCCGTTATGTTTATGTTGTTCTCCTCGGCCCACTTCAACACATCAACATGATCGTCTCCGAGCCTTGCGCCCATGATATCCCATGTGTCGTTGTATAAAAAATCGACCCTTTCCCTACGCCTCGCTGCTTGGCGCAATCGCTTGCGCAGCCCCTTCATTAACGAAGGGAATCCGTCTTGGTATGCAGGCTGGAAGTCGACGCAAATAAGCATTTATTTAAAGGGTGTAGGGTGATTTTCAAATTACCACATCTGCCCATCTTCTTGCATGATTTTCTTCAACAATTTTCAGTATTCTTGTATCTTTCACTACAATGAATCTTCTTCAACTCTCACTTGCCACTACGAGCACCAATGCTGAAATTCCTGTTCAGGTTTCTAAGGTAACCGTCAGGGAAGGAAAACGAGTTTTTATCAGCGCAACCATCACGGATGCCTCTCACACTTGTAATATGAATTTCTGGAGCGACTCCGGCGCCTTTGCGCAGCTTGAACTTAATCCTAATGGTGGATTCTTCTTTATGAGCGGCGTTTTTTCAAACGATCCTCAATATGGTCTCGGCTGTAATGCTCCCATCCTGCGTACAATGACTCCCCAGGAGAAGGATGTCTTCCTTGCCGGCGATGCAGAGTTGCTGGCTTTTCGTGATGCTGAGTGGCAGGAAATACTCGACACCGTTACGCATGATGTTGTTGTGGAGCCTATCCGCACTGTTCTCCTTGCGCTTCTAACTGCCCCTCAAATCCAACTTCTTTTTAGAAGGGCCTCTGCTGCGGTTAAAAACCACCATGCAAGGCGTGGTGGTCTAACCTCCCATACTCTTTCCATGCTCCGTTGTGGAAAGGCGCTGGCTCCCGTCTATACGGATATTTGCCCCTCCCTCCTCTATGCCGGTATTATTACGCATGATATTGGCAAGATTGGGGAGAATGACACCGGTGAGGGCTTTGCCGCCATCCCCTCCGTCCCTGGTGAGCTTTTGGGACACATCGCCTATGGTACCCTTTTGGTTCAAACTTATTGGCGGCGGTGCGGTACCGAGTCTCCTGAACTTTTCAAGGGGAAGGATTTTCTTCTTAATCACTGGCTGCACCTCATTCTTTCCCATCATGGAACAAAAGAGTTTGGCAGCCCTGTTACGCCTCGCAGCCCTGAAGCTTTCCTTCTTCATCATATTGATACAATGGATGCGCATATGGAAATGATCCGTGCCACCTACTCAACCGTTACGCCAAATCAACATGGCCTCGTCGATGCCCCATACCCTTTAAAAACCTCATTGGCGATTCCTGTCTCACGACTTCTCAAGAACGAAACCTCTGAGTGATTTAACGGTCTGTTTTATTCCCAAATCGCTAGACTTTACCGACTGTTCATCTTATTCATTCTGCATGAGCGATAAGGCAACTACTTACGAAAAGGTAACCGATCAGATTATTTCACAGCTCAAAGAAGGTGTTGTTCCCTGGAGGCGTCCTTGGAGCACTGCCGCGTTTCGCCCCAAGAATTGGGATGGGCGTCCCTATAGTGGCATCAACTGGTTGCTTCTGAGTATGCAACCTTATGAACAGAATACTTATCTCACTTACCGCAAGGCCGCAGAACTTGGTGGTCATGTCAAAGAGGGCGAGAAGGGGCACATGGTTTGTTTTTGGAAGTTTATGGACTCAAAGACTCCTGACCCAAAAACTGGCAAGAAGAAGATTATTCCCATGTTGAGACATTTCACTGTCTTTAATGTCTCTCAATGCGAGGGTCTTCCTGAGAGGCCCGAAGAGAGGCCGGGAATTGATTTTCAACCGATTGCCGAGTGCGAACGTGTTATAGCAAACATGCCGAACCCTCCTGAATGCTATCATGATGGTGCTGGCAGGTGTTACTACCGCAGTAGCGATGACACCATTCACATGACCATCAAGCAGGCATTTACATCTGAAGAAGAATATTATGCGACCCGCTTCCACGAAGAGGCTCATGGTACCGGCCATGATAGCCGACTTGGACGCAGAAATGAGGATGGCCCTCGCGTTTTTGGTGACCCTGTTTACTCCAGGGAAGAACTTGTGGCCGAACTAGCAAGTGCCTTCCTTTGTGCCGAGTGCGGGATTAATTCACCAAACCTCGCCAACACCGCATCCTATATCGAAAATTGGATGGAATTTATGAAAGATGACCCGCAGGCAATTGTTTATGCTTCCGGGAGGGCAGCCAAGGCAGCCGATTATATTCTTGGCAAGGTACCGCCAAGGGTGGAGGAACCCACCGCGGGTATCGCCAAGGCCATTGAAGAGGAACCTGCGCTCCCGAGCCCGACGGCTTTTCCTTCACCGTCCTCCAATCCTACAGTATCGCCGGCACTGAGATAATTTGCGTGGCTTTTCCTCCCATATCTGCGTATCTTTCTTAAAGACAACCAACACCCCCACTGCAATGTCACTTTCCAGGCAAGCCAGTAGCGCGATCAACGGCATCCTCGGCCATCTTTCTGGGTACGGGCATTCCCTCAAGCGCCATGGTGCTCTGAACATGATCAATGTCCGATTCCCTCAATTGATCAGTTTCCTTGATTTCCTTCCTGTCCCGCGTTATTGATTTTTCCATGGCAAAGAATAGCTCAGCTTGGCCACATCTGCAAGAGATAGGCCTATCTCCCTTGGTTTCTGATTTTCAGATGTACAAGTTATTGTCCTCTGAAGGGGTAGCCGAGGCGCTCCGGTACTTCCGTCAGCACCCCGTTGATACACCCCAGGTAGGCCACTATAGGATTGCTCACAAGCTTACCTTCGATCTCATTCACCCGAAATGGGCAGGCAACGTACGGAAGCCGGGTGAAGAGGTGAGTATTAATGGAATTGCCGGCACTCTTTCCGGGAGCCTTCCTTTCGACTCAGATGTTCATAACGCCCAATGCAAGGAGATACAGGCAACCTCAAAAAATCCTCTTTTTCTCGCTGCGTTTACACATGCAAGAGTGCTCGCCATGCATCCCTTTATTGATGGTAACGGACGTTCTTCCCGTATTGTTTGTGATTCCATGCTCCGTTCTATCGTGGGTAATAAGGAGCGCCTCTTTGCCTGGGATGACGATTATAAGTCCTCGCTACGCAAGACTCTTTCCACTAACGATCTTGCGCCGTTGATGAATAATCTCTCCGCGCGGGCTCAAGGCCTCTACCAATTTGCGCCGGATGGCCCCCAGTTTTCACCTTTTTCTCTGTCTGCGGGCTTTTACACCAAAAGGGATGTCATCAAGGGGGTATCTGTCGCCCTGGAATCTTCGCGATTTGATCCCGGCGAAAGTATGCCGCCGTCGCTATGTACAGAGGGCGTCTCCGGTACCACCCGAACACGATCCAAGGCAGCCTAGTAATCCCCCTCTTGCCATTTAGTTTTTTGTGACGTAGATTCTCCCCATGAGCGAAAAAGTCCTTGTTATTCCTAGATCGGTTTTTGAAAATGTCGGTGTTTTCCATGGGTTCTCACCAGATGCAGGTAGCTATTTGGAAGAATTCTTCGATCTCCCATTTGCCAAGTTTATCGATCGCGCCGAAGCAGAAGAGGATCCTTCCTTCAAGCAGATTATTCCTTACTGTGTCCTGGTTCATGACGGACGTATTTGCGTTTATGAGCGCGGTGTTACCGGTGGAGAGAAGCGGTTGGCCAAGAAGGCCTCTATCGGAATTGGAGGACACATTAACCCCGTTGATGTTACCTCAGAGGACGGATATTTTGACCGCGCTGCTTACGAGAATGCAGTGACGCGCGAACTCCGGGAGGAACTTCGCATTGGAAGCAATATCACGCTTCGCCGTGTAGCAGGTGTCATCAACGATGATTCCAATCCTGTTGGGTCTGTTCATCTTGGTATTGTCGAGATCTTCATGCTAGATGGGGAGGATGTTTCCTCCAATGAAGACGCTATCGAAAACTGCCGCTTCGTTGAGGTTGATGAACTCATTTCTTCTGATGAGATTAAGCTGGAACCTTGGTCCAGTATCGTGGTTGACCATCTGCCTGATATCTTCGATGATATTTTGGATATTATCCCGCCAGAAGACAAAGATTAGGTTTTAGGATACTCCCTCTGCGTTAAGCATTATGCGAGAGCGGTCAATTGTTAAATATCTTGATCGTCAATGTCGGGGCGTCAATACCCCGGAGCACTCTGCTTACGAAGACACTTCTTCGAGAGGTGGAGCCTCTCTTCGGTTCATGCCGTCATTGATCAACGATACGATTTCTGACTACATGCGGCGCGACGACGTCGTTCCCCTTGGACAGCCTGGCGAAAATATTTCTTTAGAGCTTGGAGCTTGGAGGCTTTCCTATCATCACAATACACAAACATGGCATTGCCGTGCTGGCAATGTGGATTTGGTAGCTACAACGGATGTCGACCGTGCCGATCTAACAATACTTCTTGAGGCCTTTGATCGTGTCGCTTCAAATACTTTAGCCATGCATCAACCCAGACGTATTGTCATGGAGGTTGGCTTTCCGTTGCCCCATGACACATGGGTATCTGCCGATAAAACATCCAGTTCAATACGGTGGGGCACCACTTACAATGGCATTGTTCCTGTAGTCGCTATTGATAATCCGAATCACATTTCCGATCTTGATCGCGTTATCTGTCATGAGATAACCCATCTAATGGAACCGGATCTTTCCGATCTTGTAGAACAACTTACCCAGTTGCTTCTGGCTGCCCGCTTTAATAGACAGGAATCAATAATGCCAGATATTTCTCTTACAGAAGACCATGCGGCGGCACTCGTGTCTATTAACCCTGAGTATTTTACTTTAAAGCTTAATGATTGGGGGCGTAGTATGAGTTGTTATGAATCTCGATACAGCGCGCATTTCTTTTCAAGCGATGAGTACCATGGCCGCACCTATAAAGAGAGTCAGGCACTCGCTACGGAAATCGTCTTTGAGAGTTCCATGTGGCGCTTTTTAGGGCGTGATCACATTCCCTCCATACGGCGACTTTGGCCAGAGCTCGATCGTATTATTTTTCTTCCCGCCATCTCGGAGTCTGGAACTTCTAACGCCCACGGGCATCCTCGTTTGAGTCGCTATGAACTTGAATCATTTGAATTGCCGCCTTGTTCGGCACGGTACCGCGCGGCCCCCTTCCCTGTTGGCTTCATTTCGGATTATCACTCCGAATTGAGGCGGCGGCGTGAACTTTGGAATCAGCGCCATATCGAACTCAGGGTATCCTAGGTCCTTCTATGGTCAATCATCCTGGCGTTAAATATCTTGATAGACAATGTCGTGGTGTCAGCACGCCGGCCTTAGCGTCTTATGAAGATACTTCATCGAGTGATGGGGCGACTCTTCGTTTTATGCCGGCATTAGTCTCCGATACGATCTCTGCATACAGGCGCCACGATGATGTTGTGCCATTAGGTCGTCCTGGCGAGCATGTCCCTTTAACGCTTGGTTCATGGAATCTTTTATATCGGCACGAAACTCAAACCTGGCATGGTAGTTCCGGTAATGTTGATCTGGTTGCTACGTACGATGTTGATCGTTCAGACTTGAACAAACTCCTAATCGCATTCGACCGTGTTTCCTCGAATACTTCAGCCATGTGTCAACCCAGGCGGATCGTTATGGAGGTTGGATTTCCGATGGATTCTACTGGATGGGCTGCAGCCACAGCAACCAGTAGCTCTGTTAGATGGGCCACGGCGTATGATGGTATTATTCCCATCGTTGCCGTCGATAGCTCTGATCATATATCCAATCTTGATCGTGTTATCTGTCATGAACTTACTCACTTGATGGAGCCGGAGCTCTCTGGTTGTGTAGAAGAAATCACTCAATTGCTATTAACTAATCATCTTCGCGATGACTCTTCACTGGCAAAGGATGTTTCCCTTTCGACGGCGCAGCGAGAATCAATTCTTTCCATAAACCCTGAATACTTCTCACCCTATCTCGATAATTGGGATAAACAAAGGCATTCCGACAATCACGATCTTAGTAGTGGTTCAATTTCCTTAGACGAGTTGCATGCACGGATGTACATAGATAGCCAGGCGTTAGCCGCAGAGATTATTTCTGAAACAGCATGCTCGCGCGTATGGGGGTTCGACACTTCGCCCGTTAATCGTGGGCTGTGGCCAGATCTCGACAGGGCCACCTTCCGTACAGTTGCGGAGTTGGATCTAGCTATCAAGTCTCCGATGACGCAGCGTTTGAGTATGTATGATTTTCGGTCGAGTAATGATGGTGCTCTCCCTCAAGCTCCCCTTCCGTCGTCAGCATTCAATTCCACTTTGCATGACGACAATGAGCGTCAACGATGATATTTAAAATGATTCTTCCCTTGATCGGTGGCTGAGTTCACCTTAATGAATCTTCATGAGCAACACTGAATCCGCACAGACCTTTCAAGAGGCACAGCATGAACTTTACCTTAAAAGCCTCAATGAGTTGACTACTTCCCTTTTGGGGGATGGTTTGAAACCTTACTCAGGTGGTGGAGATGTCGAGGATGGTGCGTTTATTACAGAGAATGGTGTTTTCTCTTCGCTCCCTGCCTCGATGAACCAGTTATGTCTGGGCGATCGCTTAGTGGTGCCCCTAAGCCAATCCCCGGGCGTTTCATATGGCGCACGGAGGTAGTTACCTTGACATCTTCCGATTCGCTGAGTGAGCCCGATATTTTTGAGTCCAAAGAAGTCGGTGAACGTCACGACTATGTCGAGGATGCTATCGCCGGTGCTGCTATTCTTTCTGAGGATGCGGAAATTCACAGTTTCACGAGTGACATTGTTCTTCATCACCCTGCATCCCAGGATGGCCTTGTTCCTGAATTCTGGGCCTCTCAAGATGGGAAAACTTACCATGCAGACCCCCCGCCCTTCAGTCTCTCAGGAAAGAAAACTCGCCGCCTTCCATACCACGCTTCGTGATCTTGGAGAGAGAGTTTTCAAGTCCCCTGTTGTTCCTGTCGAGGATGGAGATGGTGCTTATCAAACCGAGGATGGTTCGTTTGTCTTCACACCATGCCTCGATAGCCCTGTGCTGAAATCCCCAACCATTGCAGACCCAGCTAAATCCCCAATTCCCGGCCTCTATAAATGGAGTGTTGAGGCGGCATACACTCACCCCAGCGGTCACCGGGATGATCCTCCCTACACGGACTCCTGCGAAATCTGTCCTCGCCAGGATTCACTCACCGACGCAATCTCTGCAGCCAGCGCGGAACTGATCAAGCGTTCGGCAAAAGATATTATGGAGGCGTGTTATTTTCAAAACGAGCGCGTCCTCGAATCACGATTCCCCAAGGAATACGCCCTGCCGGGAAGATTTGCCAAGGACGCCCATGAGGACGGCAAGTCCATCCTGCTGTAGTCTAGTCTCTATGCTACGGAGTGTCTCTTCCTAGAGGAATACTCCACCCATGCTGTTTCAGGATTGTCTCCGGAAAGCAGGCCTTTTTTTCCCCATGAGAAGATATTTCCATCCATCCTGATCATTACCTGAATGTTTCCAATGCTGGTACTGAGGAGCTTGTTGATCGACCATGTTTGAATGTTTTTTTCCAACACGGTAACTTCAGTTCGTATTTGTTCCAGACGAGGCTTCAGGAAGTTCCTGAACTCTTCGTTGAGATGCGCTTCGACATGCGCCTCATGACTCTTGTGCGTCAGTACCAGGTTTTTTGAATCGGGCGTCCACAGGAGAACCGCCACGTTCACAAATTCTTCCTCTTCTGCGTTTGGCGTGAAGCGGAGGCGGCTGAAAAAGATATCCTTCATGATTACTGAAGTTCTACTCCTCAAATGTTTTGCCGTAAAGGACTCTCTTTCGGAAACCGGTGTTTTCTTCCCGAAACACAAATATCACATTTTGCGCACATTTTACTTTACAAGTTCCCATGTCCCATATATTGTGTCCTATATGAACAAGAACACAACCCCTCGATTCCGGGCGGACTATGCGGCTGAATGCCTCTATGCCCAGGCTATCGTGAGGTTTCCTTATTCTTTAAAAGACCCTGCTGACAGCCTTGCCGCCACCAAAGAGATTGACCGTCTCATTTCTCTCTTTGGCCCTGTAGTTACCTCCTATCCGATTTGGCACCCCCTTTATGCTTTGGTCAGGTTTAACACTAGCGGCAGTTCACCTACTCTGCGGGACGATGAGATGCTTCTCTTGCGCGATGCGTTGGTCGCTACTACTTCGAGGGCTTTGGACTTCTCCAGTATGAATGGCGCTTTTACTAATTTTCCGGCCAACGCAGCCATTCAATCACCAGGTCTGATTCCTGTGTTAGTTGTTCCTGAAATCCCCAAAGGTAAGGATGGCTCTGCCGACAAGTGGTTTGTGCTCCAGCAACTCTTGCTTAAGGTTGGTGATTACTCATCCGTGATGGCTTTGCCCTGGGGTGACGCGCGGTCATCCTTGCTTGGATCACCATGCGGCATGCGCTCTTCTCTTTTTGTTAATCAGGAGACCGGTCAGGCCATTCGTGAGTTTTATGACTTTTGCCACAAGCAGTGTGTATTCTCCAAAAGCACCATCACCATATCTTGATAGACACCGCATCCATACCACAACCGAACGCCATGAAAACCAAAATAACCCAACACCTTCTCCTCATTCAGGCGGAGTTTGATTTCTCCACTCCGGTGCCGGTTGCGCCCGTCTATGAAGATGAGTCTAATCTCACCCCTGAGCAGGTTCTGAAAAAGTGGACGCCTCTTGCGTATCAGGTTACGGCCAACTGGAATATTCCAGGATATGATCGCGAGGATCTCCATCAGGAGGCTCTTATTGCCATTCACAAGTGTTCCCTGGTCCATGATCGCTCCAAGTCGATCTTCTACACCATGGCCAAGCGCGCCATCAACAACCGTATGACCAATCTCCTGGTTTATGCTAATCGCAAGAAGCGCACGACGGAGGCGACGGTTGTCAGTTTGGATGCCGAGATCGCAAACACGGGTCTTGAGCTTCACGAAATTGTTGGCGCCGAGTCCGAGGATTTTTCAACTGAAGAGGTCACCGAAATTGTGAACAGGTTCCTAAGTACCAATGCTTCCCGACTCAAGCGACGTGCTGTCATTGCGCCGGCCGAGTTCAATGCTGACCTGCGTGCGTCTTTGGCCTCAGCCGCCTCAGCCTATGGCATCAAAATTGACTTTGCAACTGCACGCAAAACAATACAATCTGCTAGGACTAACAAACAAACAAAAAAGAAAGCCGCCGCTTGATTTTAACTCGGGCGCTGGTTATTCATTCACCATACCATGAATAAACTCCTCACTGCCCTCTTTTTAGGGGTTCTTGTCGTGACCTCTTTTGCTGCAGATACCCCTGTAGCCAAGCACCCGGTTCGCCCAGGCGTTGTTAAGCCCTTCTTGACGTGGAAATACGGATGGGAGGATGGGATGCGCAATAACACCTTGGGGTCGCTTGAGCGTGGGGATCCCCTTCCGATGGCCTCTACCAACATGGGTGTCGGGTATTCCGCGCTTCAGGTGGCTGCAGCTTATGGCGTTAATCAGTTGCCTCCGGGAGCTGATGGAACGGGCCAAAAAATCGCGATTCTTTGCGCTGCTATTCCTGTCACTGTTCAGTCGGATTTGGATTCTTATTGTTCAGCGAATGGTATAGCCAGTACGCCATTGACCCTTGTTTCTGTAGATGGCTTTCCTTTGGGCGCTGGTGCTGGTTGGTCCATGGAAACTGATCTTGATGTCGAGATGGCTCATTCGTTTGCTCCCGGCGCTCAGATTTATGTGGTAGAGGGGGATTTCGCTTACGGCGCAGCCTATGCCGCTACCAATCTTGGGTGCCAGGTTGTTTCGATGAGTGGCGGGTATTTCGTTATGGAGGTTAACTCTAACGGGGTGAACTATGCGCCTCCTATGTCGCAATCTCAATATCAGTCTACTCTTGCTGTCGATGATAATGCCTTTCATTTTGGCGCAACCTGCTTTGCCGCATCAGGAGATACGCCCGGTGAGATGGATTGGCCCGCTTGCTCTCCTTATGTCACCGCTGTCGGTATGACCGATCTCTATTACGACACCACCAATAATATTGTTACAGGAGAGGTTTCTGATTACAACTCTGGGGGCGGCATCATGCCATATGCCACGGCTCCTTTTTATCAGTATGCGTTTTCTGGCCAGCACTGGCGAACGACCCCCGATATAGCTCTTGATGGTGGTGGGTATCCCGGTGTGAATATGTACTGGACGCCGCCTGGTGCAACTAATGGGTCATGGGCGACCGTTGCTGGAACCAGCATATCAACCCCATGCGTTGCCGGTCTTATGGCTCGTCGCAATAGCCTTATCGGCACGCCAACGGTCGACTTCAATAACCTTCTTTACTGGGCTGCCTCCGATCAAGGCACTTACCATCAGCTCTATTATGAGATGATGACCGCTTTCGGTTCTCAGTATCTCGCGTGGCCGATCACTCCCATTTATAATTACGTCACCGGTTTTGGCAGTGTTAATGCAGTCGCGTTTTGCCACCTTGGAGATCCTGCTCTGGGGGTGCTTTCCTCCAATAATGTTCTTGCGATCGCCACGCCGTTTGTGAGGCCGACTCCTACACCAACGCCCGTCCCTACCCCGACTCCCACGCCAACTCCTACCCCCACCCCTACACCGACGCCATCACCCACTCCGACGCCGGTACCGACACCAACTCCTACCCCAACGCCCACGCCGACGCCCGTTCCTACCCCGACTCCGGCACCAAGTCCAACGCCTCGGCAGTTTGCAATGGTTTCTGGAACTAATGCTTCAGGTGCTACGGTTTCGCTTGTGACTCCTACCGGTGTCGCCCGCGATGCATCGGGGGATGTTTTTGTGGTTGACCAAAAGTTGGTGCGGGAGTTTTCACCCAATGGCGCCACTTGGGGAGAATCGGATATTGTGGGGTCTAGTAATTCAACGGTTTCGACCGATGGCATTGGCGCTAGCGCCACTTTCGCCTCGCTCTATGGGATTACCCGTGACTCCCTGGGGAATTTGTATGTGACGGATAATCACGCGGTCCGGATGATTTCTCTCGCTAATAATGGCTGGCATGTTTCCACGATCGCCGGTTCTTTGGGTGTTGCCGGGTATGTTGACGGGCCTGGTGTTGTGGCGCAGTTTTCTTCGCCTAAAGGGATTTCCGTTGATGGACAGGGTAATCTTTATGTGGCCGATAATGGCAACCGCGTGATCCGCAAGCTCACTTCCACTCCGTTTGGGTGGACGGTTTCTACGGTTGCAGGGGTGACGAATTCTTCCACAACGGTCACCGATGGCCAGGGGACAAATGCGAAGTTCCATTCTCCGGTGGGCGTGTCTTTTGGTCCAAGTGGCTCTCTTTATGTGGCCGATGCTCCTTACTGGATCCGCTCCATTGATACTTCCTCCAATGTGCTCACGATTGCCAGCTTGAGTGCCCCGTCGAGTAATCGCGTGGTTGCCGGGATTTGCGTGGATAGTTCCGAGTCGGTTTATTATTCGGACAATCACATGATCAAGGTTTTAGTACCGACCGGTGTGACGAATTGGACGACTTATGTGATCGCCGGTACGGCCGGTAGTAGCAGTGGGTTTGCGCAGGGGCTTGGTACGGCTGCCAGCTTCAAGCAGACCAATGGGGCGTTCACGATGGATACGAACGGCATCATTTATGGCGCCGATTGGCCGACTGTTTATACGGGAACTCCGACCAATTTGGTGGTTGCGGTGCCGACGCCGAGTCCGACGCCGACGCCGAGTCCGAGTCCAACGGCGACGCCAACACCTACTCCATCCCCCACCCCTACTGCTACGCCTACGCCGACCCCCACTCCTTCCCCTTCCCCAAGCCCCACCCCTACTGTCACGCCATCTCCTACTCCAAGTCCTACCCCGACCCCAACGCCTACGCCGTCTCCATCACCTGGCCCTACTGCAACTCCCACGGTTTCTCCTACACCGAGCCCATCACCCGCTCCTACATCTTCTCCAAAGTCGCTTTCGACTCAGACCATTACTCTTCCATCTAGCTATACGGCCCCCTTCAGCCTCGGAACTATTCAACTCCCACTCAATTCTTCCGCAGGTCTTCCCATTACCTATACCAGTTCGTCGTCAGGAGTCGCCGCTGTTGCTGGCAATACGCTTTTAATTAAGTCTTTGGGCAATTCCACTATCACTGCAAAGCAGGGTGGCGATGGCGTGTCGTATCTGCCGGCAAAATCTGTTACCATGTCTCTCGCTGTCACAAAGGGAGTACAGACTATTACTTGGCCGCTTTCTAATAATACTGTTCCCTTCGGAACGCAGGTAGCCTTACCTTCTACGTCCTCCGCGGGGTTGTCTATTGTTCCTAAGGTTGCCTCAGGTACTGCTCGCGTTAGCAGTGCGTTTATCCTCTCTTTCGGTAATCTCGGCACTAATACCATTATCCTATCTCAGGGTGGTAATGGCAATTATTTGGCTGCCCCAACAATTACCAATACTGTTATTGTCATCAAAGGAAACCAACTACTCCCCTCGGTTACCAATACCGTGCAGACGGGGACAACGGTCGCACTTCCTTCTACTACATCTAACAACACCACTATCACGTATTCCTCCTCTGATACCACTATTGCAACCATTAGCGGCAACAAGTTGTCCATAAAAAAGATCGGCGCATTTAACCTGATTGCCAAGGCGGCGGCAACCGCCCTTTACAATGCAGCCTCCGCGACTAATGCCATGAATGCCGTTTCTCCCCAAAAGGTTACTCCTCCAAAAATAAAGTCACCCCTGACTTATTCCAAAGATCTGAGTATCCCCCTTGGGGCAAGCGCCGCCACCGGAACACCCGTTGTTTTTTCAAGTGACTCTCCCCTGGTAGCCGACATCGATGGCTCCAATCTTTTGGTCATGGGGGCCGGTACCGCCACTATTACAGCTTTCAAAGGCGCAACTGCATCGCACGCTAGCGGAATCGCCAGTACGAAGATTGTCATTCGTAAGGCACCTCAAACTATCACCTTCAAGCCCGTTCTTTCGAATTCCTATTCACCAGGCGGTGTCATTGCTTTCGTCGCTTCTTCGAGTTCAGGACTTCCTGTCACTTATTCCAGCAACAATGCACAGGTTCTATCCATTTCTGATTCAGATGGTCTGATGACTGGCAAAGGAAGCGTTACGGTAACTGCATCCCAAGCTGGTGATTCGAATTATCTCCCCGCTAAATCTGTTGCCGCGAAACTTGTCATTAGATAATTCTTTTCATGAATCCACTTTTAAAAAAATCCCTAGCTCTTTGCGCTGAGATGGAGTCCCTCGGTGGTGAGGCTCTTGTCGCCGGTGGAGCCGTTCGCGATTACCTTCTAGGTATCCCTCTCCATGATGCCGATATTGCCCACGGCCTCCCAATTGACACTGTCAAAAATGTCTTCAATCCCACCTTTGTCGGTCAGGGTGAAAAGTTTGGTGTTGCCTTGATCCGATATGACGGCGAAACCTTTGAGGCCACCTGTTTTCGCAACGATGGCACCTATGGCGATGGCAGGCGCCCCGATGGGGTTTCGCCCGCGAAGAATTTTATTGAGGACTCCAAGAGACGCGACTTCACCATCAATGCCATGGGTCTAAAGCCCAACCTTGAGCTTGTCGATCACTGGGGTGGTGCCAACGACATTGATGCAAAACTTATCAGGTGTGTCGGTGACCCCTCTGAGCGCATTATTGAGGATCCCGTGCGGATGCTTCGGGCGGCACGCTTTGCTGCCTGTCTTGGGTTTACTATTGAAGACGAGACTGCTGCTGCCATTAAGAAGAACGCCCATAACCTTTCCAGTGTCGCCCGGGAACGGGTTTCCCAGGAAATGATCAAGGCGGCACATTCTCCTAAGTCGTTGGCTTCTTTTATCGAGATTTCCGAGGACCTCGGCGTGCTGGAGCATTTCCTGCCAGAGATTTCACGGATGAAGAATTTTCGCCACAACCCTGCCCATCACCCCGAAGGGAATGTTTTCCAACATACCCTCGCCGCGCTCCGGGTTGCCGAGACCACCAGTGTCGATCAGAATCTGGCTATTCTTTTTCATGATATCGGGAAACCAATAACTCACGCCACCGGTAGGCATGGTCACCCAACCTATTACGGGCATGAAGAGGCCGGGGCGAAATTGCTACCCTCTGTGTGTTCAAGGCTTCGTATGACCAATGACTCGATCTCTTGCATCACGGCAGTTGCGGCAGAGCATGGCAAGGCACACCGCCTCAGCGAAATGCGACCCGAAACTCAATATCGTCTTTGGACCCATCCCCACTATGATTCTATCAAGGTGGCTTCTATGGCGGACAATCGCTGCAGACTCCATGTTCATGATGAGGCTGCAATGCAGGATAATATAGCAGCTTTCGAGCAGAGGATGGCTTCCTACGGCGACAAGGATGCTGTCAGCGTTAGACTCAGTGAGCTGGCCCGTGGAGAGATTATCATGGAGGCGCTTCCAGGGTTGCAGTCTTCTAAAATAGGGCTCTATAAAAAACAGACAACCGATTGGATTTTATCGAAAGGCCTTGATGTTACCCCTGTTCAGGTCAACGAGTTTCTGCTTGGACTTCCCGCGAGGGAGGCTGCTGGCGAGTTTTCGCGATAAGTCCTGGTGTCCTTGAGTATCTTAAGAGGCACTCGGTAATAAATACTAAACCTCATGGACTACAATAACAACTCTTCTCCATTTAGTCTCATTGTCAATCACTTCGAGTCTCGTGAGCTAATAGGTATCCGGGTTGATTGGGAGGCTCAGCGCATTTTTTTCAACATGTACCACAGTCAAGTGTCCCTTGGTTGTTGCCTGTCTATTGCCAACGAGGGGCGTTCACTTCACCTTGTCTTCGTTTATCCATTCCTTGCCAGTGACCCTAAGATCAGACCTTCAGTCGCTGAATTGGTTGTCCGCGCGAATTATGGACTCGTTGCCGGTTCTTTTCAGCTCGACATGAATGATGGCGTAATTCATTTGGAGATTGAACACCACATGGATGATTCATCCTCTCTCACCGAGGAGATGCTCACCTTTCTCTTTAGCCGCGGTATGCGAATCGCAGATCGGTATTACCCTGCGTTCATGCAGCACATGCATTCCGGCGTCACTCCGGAGGATGCTATTTTTATGGCCGAACTTGATATGCACGCCGATGATGTCGAGGTGCCTCCGGTTTCAACCAAACAGAAGACTAAGCGCCAGACCAAGAATGGCGGAAAGTCAAAGAAGGGCCCTGCCGAAGATGGCGGCACCGGCGCTTAGAGTCAGGGCTATTGACTATCCCGCGGCGCTTCGTACCAGATATCCTCGGGACCTGAAACTAACCCCCTCCGAAGCCCCACCTCATACACCCTGATTCCTTTCGGGTGTGGTTCTATTTCTGGTATATCGTACCGACATGGACTTGCAAAAGGGCTTTCCTCAATAGGTGATTCAGCGGCGATATCCTTAAATGCAAGGATTCTGTCAAGTTCCGGCCAAATCCCCCCCGTGACTCTTTCCTTCCCGCATAAGTAATCGACCACTGTTTCCAATACTATCTCCGTGGCAAGTTCCTGTGAATGCCAGTGTACATTTTCCCGATATTTTGCATTTCTTATTGGAAAACCCCTCGAACATTCAAGCACTCCTATATACAACTCCCAATCATCCAATTTATCATTTAAGTAGCGATGGTTGATTGAGATTACTGCGGGTCTGAGCTCCTCTACCAGTATTACCTTTGCCGAACTCCCCCCAATACTGAATCTGTTCTTTATGAGCAGTTGAGCGATTTCCTCGATCGGTTTTTTTAGTTCAGCCCCCATCAAATGCGTTATTTCGTGGCATATCATTAGATCCAACGATGATGGTTTGCCTTCACCGTCTAATGAGACTGCGGCGATCCTTCCGGATATTGTATTCCAGACAATCCTGCCTGAATGCGTGTGAGCGATGGTGCCTGGTGATGCTTCAGTATCTGGTGCTATCTCCATGATTACCCTTTTGGGGCGATCCATAGCTGTTGTTGTTTTGGATACTCGGTCAAAAGCTGCCAACAGTTTTGACAGGTCTACCATATTCGTCTCAGCCTGTACCAGAACAGAAATGTTTTCTGATAAACCAACCCACCTTTCTTGCTCATGGCTGTAGATAAAGTTCCAATCACCCACAGTCTTGATGTCGTTGCCCATGCCAATTCCAATTGTCTCTACAGACTCGACGCGGTTGTCGCTGCCTATGATTGAGGCTGGCCTGTCGCTGGCAAAGCACAATGTTGTTCCATTCTTCGACAGCGCTTCATCATATACGGCTTCTTCTTTACGCGAAACGCCGCGGCATTCGCCATCAAGACATTTTTTTATATGCTTATGCACAAAGAACCCCCGATCCTGTCGCAAGAGGTTGATAGTCAAGAAGGTTTCCAGAGCGCGCGGAAAGCAGAGAGACTTCACGCTCTCCCTCTGTCCATGAAGGACTTAGCTCATATTCAAGGGGTTCTTTGTGCATAAGCATATTTTTTTATAACGTACGACCTCACGATTTTTATTCTATCCCACCTGGAAGAAGTGGGCAAATCTTATCAGTCGCTATCTTTTGCCCTCCGCAGGTGAAATGCTGCCCCACTTTTTGTCAACTGGTAAAACGTAGTCTCCCCTTGGAAGCGAAGGTGCTTCTCTTTGTTCGTATAGTTCCATTCTCTTTTTGTTTGGTAACTTCATCGACATATCCATCTCCGCCATGGTGAAAAATACTGCCTTTTCAAACTCCGGCCATTTACTTTTATGATGCGGTGTTTTCGGAGCCCCCCAAAATCTACTACATGCTGTTTCTGAAATTATCTCTGCGGCAAGAGATTCCGTCGACGTATGCACACCTTTTTTATAATCCTCTGCCGTTATTTCATCCTTGATGTGGTTCTTTTCAAGAGTCGACATTCGCTCCTCCCATTTGTCCAAAAGAAAATCGAAGTATTCCGGGTTTATAGCCATTATTTCCGCGCGCTTCTCTGGTGGTAGTATTACTGATGACGTGTCGCCAACAATACTCCTTCCCTCTATTAATACTTTTGTTATCTGCTCAAGTGGATCTTTAAGTTCAGGTTCCATTAAATGCGTGATCTCGTGACAAATCATGCGATCCAGGTTTGATATGCGCCCATTATTGTCTGTCCCTGCAGCTATTATAATCCCATCACGCGTCCACCATGCTATTTTGCCCGTTGCTGTACTCGCAAGCGCGGGGCGGGGGTTTATATCGTGCATTCCTATTTCCATAACCACCCTTCGCGGCTGATCCATTGCGCTTGTGTTTTTCGATACACGATCAAAACCGTCGAGCAGTTTCTTTAGGTCATTTATATCAGTGTCGCTCTGCACTACGGCATCCACGTTGCCTGATGTTCCACGCCATACGTCACTTTTCTTGCTGTATGTAAGCACCCACTCACCAATTGCGCGCTTTTGACCTTCTATTCCTATGCCCAATGGAGTAACATCCTCCATCCTCCTGTATTCCCTCAAATCCCTATCCAGTTCTGATTCATAAAACCGCAGCTCTGTACCGCCTCTCGTCCTGGTTTCTTTGTAAACGGCCTTCTCCCTTTGAGCGACACCACGACACTGTTCGTCAAGGTATTTGGTTTTTGAAAATGGGTTCATTGGTTCGTAGTTCTAATTCGACGTCGGTTCTTATTTTTATCCGATAGGTATCCTCTCTCTGGTAAGCAGAAAAAAACATACCCTGATCCATTTTGCTGATGTGGACTCATAAGGAATATCGTATTTCCCAAGCTCCCACTCGTTTGACTTGCTTACCATTACCACCTCTTCATTGACAGCAAGATTCTTCATTAACTCTTCCAGCGTGGCACCTTGTTCGGGCGTTCCGAGTTCGCTGCATGTCCATTCAAAAACTATCGCATCGGCAAGACGGAGTGAATACAAATGAATATTCTCGCGGTAGTGTTCACGAGATATTTCGAACTCATTTAGGCGTTCCATGCTTGTCACTCGATATTCCCATAAATCCACTTCTTCGCCTAGGTTTTTGGGACTAACCGCAATAAGTTTTCCCTTTAGTTCTTCAGGGAGTATTATATCTGACGACCCTCCCCCCCACGCAGAATCTGTTATCTATCAGCAGTTGCGCCAACTTCTCCACCAACTCCGTGATATCTGGTTCCATTATGTGGGTTATTTCTCGGCAAATTACACGATCGAGGAACGACGGATTACCCCCATCATCTAAAGCAACTGCGGTAATTGTTCCTTGCCGCGTCCGCCACACAATTTACCCGGGATACGTGTTGGCGATTACAAGATCAGGTACTCCCCTCTCTGGGAGTACTTCCATCAGCACTTTCCTCTTGTGGTTTATGAATACTGACGTGCCGACTATTCTCTCAAATGCGCCTAGAATTTTCGCGAGATCATCCATGGCAGTATCTCCCCGGGCCAGGATATCAATCTTTTCAGATAAACTGCTCCACATGTCCTTGTCGTGGTTATAAACAAAATTCCACCCTTGAATATAGCAGGTATCGCCGTCTGACCCCCTGCCGATGGCTTTAACCGCCCGCTCGGTGTTTCTCGACTGCTCGCACTGTTCCTTCGACACAAAAGATAGTGTCGTTCCCAGTTTGGTTAAGGTTTCCTCGTAAATTGCTTCTTCCTTCCCTGCAATTCCACAACACTGATTATCAAGGTATCTGGTAATTATTCGAGGGTTCACGGTTACCTATTCTATAGCATCGTGCGACTTCTGGCTATTATTTACTCAAAAGGTCAGAGATCAAACAAACTTCCATCATTCCCTTGACGGAAGAGCGCATTCGGGGGATTCCTACAGCATGGCTGAAATTCATGACTTTGGGGAAAAGATTGGCGGGGCTCGCAAGGACTTCTTTGCGCGCGGCATTAATCTTGGCACTTACGACGAGATGAACCCTATCGAGAAGGGTGACCTCTGCCAAAAGAAATATATCTGGAAGACGCCCGATTATGCCAAGATGGCCGAGAAAGGGGAGGATATTGAACTTCTCTTCATGCGGAAGCTGCTCAGGGATAGCCTTCCATCAGATATTCCTGCGCGCGGGCCAAACTGGACATGGCGCGTACCCTTCGATGTTGACGCCAGGCGACGTGGTTATGTCAACGCGGTCAATGTTCTCAGGGATGCCGCCATGGGCGCCTCCACCAAGGACGAATTTCATACCAACACAAAAAAGGCTTACGATTCCCTGAACCACGAAGAGAAGCTTGCCATGGACACTCATTTCCGCCGTCCACGCGTAGGAGTACGTGATGCCATCACTCCTGGTCAAAGTTATTGGGCGAAGCGCATGTTCGAGAGAGCCAAGCTCGACGGATGGCCTACAGAGACGAAAGAAGTCACCCGGAAGGAAAGGGTAAAACAACCCGAGAGGGAGCTTGCCAAGAACCCGATGCGTCGTGGGCTCCCTGATTACCGTCAGGGTATTTCGGCCACACCAGAAATGTTCCAAGAGACCTTTGGGTTTCGCGGGGTTGAGTTCGGTAACTGGGTTAACCAGCAGGAACGCCAGGCCAATCTCAATATGGCATTCGATGCCCTTTGCGATCTTTCTGATGTGCTTGGCGTCCCCAAGAAGGAAATTTCTCTCAATGGCACACTTGCCCTTGCCCTTGGATCTCGCGGCCACGGAGGCGGGCATGCTGCACATTATGAGCCTTCAAGGCGCGTCTTTAACCTCACCAAACCCAGCGGTGCCGGCTGTCTCTCCCATGAATGGTTTCACGGACTGGACCATTTTATCGGGAGCGGGACCTCAGATGCAAAGGTCGTTTATGGCTCCGAGGGCATCGCAAAAGGCAATCAGGCCGCCGATGGCATCTATGAGGCTCTTCTTCTCATGAAGAAGCGTGTGCAAACCACGGAAGAGGCGAAAGCGGCCGTGGAGGGGCATTTCCAGAATCGGGTTAATAGGCTCATTGGCTATTCTGGCCGGATACTCGATAAGGATTACCTCAAATCTGAGGACTGGACCAACCTTAAGGATCGGGCAACCAACAAGGATGCGTCAGCCGTCTCTGAGATATCAGCCAAGCTCCTCGCTGAAGATAATGATTTGAGCCGCACTGCCAGAAAGCAGCACGAGGATTACGTCAATTTCAATGCCAGTAGTGCAATCGGCCATATCAAGGCGCTTGCCGAGGGAGATTATACACCTACTACCACGCCCACGGATTACTATAAAACCTCCGAAAAGTGGGATAAGGTTCGATCCAAACCTTACTGGACACAGAATATTGAGCTTTCGGCCAGGGCGTTTGAAGCCTATGTCCAGGATAGAATCGATGATCGCAGCGGCGCCAATGATTTCCTAGTCTATGGAACTCGACACCAGGAGTTGTACCCCGTTGGCTCTGAAAGAACTGGTCTGTGCAAGCAGTTTGGAGACTCGGTCTCATCCATTGCCCGCACACTGCTCGGGAGTGACACTGAGATCGGCAAGAGTCTTCCTGCCGTCGAGAAAGCTCTTCAGCGCGAAAGGGAGGCATCGCTGCCTTCACCGAGGGTAGATACACTCGGTGTCCCCGATCGACTTCTTCAGCAGGGAAGTTTTTTTAGCTAAGAGGTCACTTTCCGTGTGACTTGGCTGTGCTTTCCGGCTATATATTCCAATCATCCCAAATAAACATCTCATGAAATTCTCCTTTACCCGAGCCTCGCGCTCAGGATATGGCCTCGTTGAAGTCATTCTTACCGTTGCCCTAACTCTTATTCTGGCGTCTTTTGTGGTGCAGGCAGCTCGGGATGCTCTTACCGCCCAAAGGGGTAGGTCTTCTTCGGATACCATCCGGATTATCGAATCCGCCAAGCGGCTTTTTGTTTCTGATAACCCCGGTGTCAATCTGACCAATGTTTCCCAACTCCTCCCCTATCTTCCCGGTGGCGTTGTACCTGCGGGTGTTCATCCTAGTGAGGTCTTCAGCAACGTTTCGAATCTGAATGCTGTTACTGTTTCTTCGGTCAATGGTCTCACCAACTACGAGCCTCTGAGCACCAATTTTGGAGCGGCTTCCAACAATGGATTCAATGATTTGGGAAATGCAATGATTGTTGAGGCGCCTTCGGTGGCGATGATTACACCGTCGGCGGTTCCGGGGGAAACTACGCCGGATTCGACGAATTTGTTTCTACCCTTTAGTGTTAAATATGTAGTCACTATTACTTCTGGAACTGGTGGCACAATTGCGCCGGCGGGTGTTTACCCAATTTACGTTGATCAAGGTAGCACAATCACAGCTACCGCTACTCCAACTTCAGGAGGGGCCTCTCAGAGCACTTTCTCTCTTTGGAGTAATGTTCTGAGCGGTGGAACGTTTTCTTCCCAAAACCCAGTCACTTTTACCGTCAATACCAATGTCTCCATCGAGGCGATTTTTATCCAACAGTGGAATCTCACTACCGCAGTCAATCCCTCGGGTGTTGGGTCAATCTCTCCTGCTACCGGGTTTTATAACAGTGTTGTTTCCATCTCGGCATCTCCTAATGATCCAAGTGCTTATCAATTCGCCGGGTTCACAACTGATGGCACTTTTGTCTCGTCTTCCAATTCCAACACTTCTGCAGACCTGACGTCCACCAATCACTCGGTCACTGCTAATTTCATTCACATTCCCGCAGTTCCTACAGGGCTTTCTTTGCTCAGTACCAATACCGCGCTGAACGCCACATGGACTCCCGTCTCGCCAGGTGCCGGTGATTCCATTACTTACAATATCTACGTCAATGGTACGATCGCCCAATCCGGCATTAGTGGCACAACCTATTCTATCGGCAGTCTCATCAATGGCACCGCTTACTCTGTAGCAATTTCCGCCACTGAAACCGCATCTGGTCTCGGCACTACTTCCAGTGCGCTCAGTGCCCCCGTGGTTGGAGTGCCATATACTATTCCCTCGGTACCCCTGAATTTTACAGACGCACCCGCTGATCAGGAGCTTGATGCTACCTGGAGCGCTCCGAATACAAACGGCGGTACTCCCATCACGAGTTATGTTATCACTGTCAATGGCGCCACCAATGGAGTTGTCGATACGGTTTCATTCTACGATGCTATCACCAATAGCGGTGCCTCCCCATTGGTTGATGGAACTTCCTATACCATAGGAGTCGCTGCAAGTAATGCCGCCGGTGTCGGTCCCTACGCGACTCTTTCCGATATACCTCTCTTTACCCCTGGTGCCCCTACTGCGTTGGTCATTACCCCTACCAATGCTCAGCTCGGTCTTACATGGGCTGCTCCCACCAATAATGGCGGGGACCCAATCACCGGTTATCTCGTTGACTATAGCGGCGGGGGGCAGTTTAACGAAATCAGCGTTTCTACAACCAATGCCACTATTTCAGGGCTTTCAAATGGTGTTTCTTATAATGTGATTGTCACGGCGGTCAATGATGTAGGCAACGGCGGACAGGTTGCCGGTAATGGAACCCCCTACACCCTACCTGATGCGCCTCAGAACCTTGTTTTTACCCCGAACGGTAATGGTTCAGGGCTAGGACTCACACCTTCCTGGAGTGCCCCTGATACCAATGGTGGGTCGCCTATCACCAGCTATTTGGTTTATCCCACGAATACCGGAACCCCAGTCGTTGTCGCCAGTGGACTCACCACGTACCTGAGCTCCTTTCCCTTGAATAATCCTTCCGCGCTTTCCGTCGCTGTCGCTGCAAGTAACGCCGCAGGCATCGGGCCTGCTATCACTAATTCCTTTACCGGTGTGCTTCCGCCTGCGGCTCCTACAGGGTTGGTTCTTGCCGCAGGCAACGCCGTGATCAACTCTTCATGGACTGCATCGGTTACCAATAACCCCAGCTACGGGGCCCCTCTCGGTTACATCGTTTCACTCAACGGATCCTCTAATCAGACTGTTGCTTCAACCAATGCATCGATTTCGGGACTTGTGAATTTCACTTCCTACGGCGTGGGTGTAAAAGCCTACAACATTGGCGGAACCAGCGCATCGATTACAGGGAATGCCACCCCGATCATTCTCCCAAATACACCACAAAGCCTCGTTGTTACCCCGACCAACACGGCATTGATAACGACATGGGCTCCTCCTGTATCAAATGGAGCTGTCTTGTCTGGTTATGTCGCCACTCTGAGTTCCGGCGGATCCCTTGTTGCCTCGAATCAGGTGTCCTCGGTTACAACAAATATTACCTTTTCTGGACTCACCAACGGCCAGTCTTACGCTGTTTCGGTGTTCTCCTATGTCAATAATGACATGGTGGGCGGCGCTGGAGGCATTGCAGGACCTGTTACTGGTGTTCCGGGAACCGTACCAAGCGTCCCGACTTCTTACTCGGTCAATCCATCAAGCCAGACACTTTCTCTCACTTGGGGGGCACCTACCAACAATGGCGGGTATTCCATCACGTCTTATGTGATTTCCCAGAATGGTTCCGTTGTTCAGACTACATCTTCCGCTCCCGCCAGCATTACCGGCCTCTCCAACGGCACGACCTACACTGTCAGTGTTGCAGCAAGCAATTTCTTCGGTGTTGGACCTTCTGTTTCAAGTAACGCTGTTCCTGCTCTCGGCCACCCAAGCGCGCCAATTAACGTTGTTCTTGCTCCTACCAATACTGCGATCGGGGTTTCATGGGGTCCCCCTACCAATAATGGTGGAACTGCCATCACTTCCTACCAGGTCCTTGTCAATGGATCCAATGGGCCTACTTCGGCGACAACTAACGCCAATGTCACTGGTCTTACGAATGGCGTCTCTTATGCAATTTCTGTGGAGGCCAGTAATTCAGTTGGATTTGGAACCCCTTCCGCTGTTCAATATGGAATACCATTTACTGTTCCTAGCGTTCCTACGGCGTTTATCGCAACGGGCACAAATACTGGGCTACATCTTACCTGGGGCGCACCTACTAATAATGGTGGCAATGCCGTCACCGGCTACGATGTTTATCTAGCAGGCGCTTTTAATCAGCACGTTACCAATCTGGCGGCATCTCTCACCAATCTCGTGAATGGTTCAACCTATGCCGTTTCGGTAGCTGCCAGCAATGCTGCGGGTGATGGAGCGCTGGTCAGTAGTAACGCGATCCCATGCACTGTTCCAGGAGCGGTAACTGGATTGCAGTTTCCTGATCTATCTACCAAGACTGCAACCAATATCCTTCTAGGCGTTACGTTTCCGGCGACTTCGTCATATGGTGGTGGTGCTGATGGTACATCTTCTACCAATGCGCCTTACGTCAACAACAATTCCTATCTTTACGTTACTTGGGGTAACCCGGCAACAAATGGCGGTTCTGCAATCACTGGCTATGCGGTATATAATGGAACGAATCTAGCTTACACTACTAATGCGTCTACTTTATGGGGTGGGTTAGGTGGTATGGCTAATGGCACTACAAATTCTGTTGGTGTTGCGGCAGTCAACGTCGCGGGTACTGGGCCAATTACTACACTTTGGGGTATTCCTTCGACTGTCCCACCTGATATTAATAATCAGTCCGGATGGAACGTAGGGTTAGAATATGGAAGTGTATCGGCAGGTAGTAATTCTATCACTATTTCTGGAGTGATAGATGGTGGTAATGGCGGAGCCCCAATCGATTACTATATAGGGTACACTATGTCTCCTTCCGTTTATGCCGGCGTCACTAACTATTCGTATGTAATGAATTATTATACGCCTGCTGGTGAGGTTATCCCATTGATCGGGTCGCAGGAGGGCGGCATATTTATATCTCAGCCGGGAGACACGAACCAACATAGATATATGGGGGATATTGTACTCAAAGCAACAAACGGACAGAAAAACTACGTGTTCCTTGCTCCACATAATATTAATGGTTTTGGAGGAACTCTTGACCCGACCTTAAATCAGTACATCGGGACTTGTCTTGGACTCTATACCCCTGCTGCAACATGGGCGGTCACTACTTCCTCTACAAATACTTCAAGGGCCAATACAAATATTGGCATCACGTCCTCCGTAGGTTCCTCTTGGACTAGCGGAACGGCGAACGGATCACCACTTCTAGTCTTTAATATTTCACCTTTAATTGATAGCAACGGTTTCGATGCAGCCGAATTTACGGGCTTTACACCTTATAATGTTACAGGACGTTCACTTAGTTTATCTCATATGTTCGTGAGTTCATACATGGGCGGCACCTATTGCGGCACCGGTCCCGGCACATATACTTATTCCGTCCAAGCATCCGAGACAGTTTCGAGTGGGGCAACTTATACCGGCTATGGCACTGGAACCGTAACACTTACCGACGTCGCTCCAACGACTACACTCTTCCCCGCCAATGGTGTCGCTACAAACTACACGATCGTATCACCAATTAATCTCTGCGCAGAGGTGTACGAGCCTGATTACTTTTACAGAATGTCGGCCACCTCGTATGCGGTGCTCAATGGACAGACTTCTTCTGTTGTTAACTGTGGCGGCCCGACAAAGACAGGTGTTTATAACGCGAGTAACTCTTCTTATTATGTATTTTACAATGCCTTTACAAACATTCCTCCTGGTGAATATACTGCCATAGCTTACTCAACTGGACCTTTCGGGTCAACAGACACTGCAACACTTGCCATTAATGTCATACGAAATCTGGTTATTTATTACAACGCTGGTGATGCATTAATAACCAATGTTTATACTTTAAATCTCGCTGGTGTTGGCGACACCAACATGAGCAACTTCTTAACGGGACTTAACCAGACTCAACTATCTAACGCTATTACCATTGCCGCCAGTACGGTTGCTACCAATGCTTCGTTTGCGGCAACTAACGCCACTACATCGGTACTTTATTCTCAGTCAACTAACGCTGCGACTAATACTTACGAGGCCTACAGTGGCGTTATAGCCATCGGCCAAGAGAATCAAGGAGCCGACATGATAAGCGCTGCAAATGCTCACTTGGCCAATATCGATTGGTCTAATACAAATTACTACGATACCGCCGATGTGTCGAATCTCCTTAATGATTCTCTTTCTCCTTCTAATCTCGGCATGGCTGGCCATACAGGTAATTGGAGTATGGGGTTTTACCGAATGGTCACTAATACTACCGTGACACGGACGGACGTCTATCAACACCATACGCTTGGCACCTTTTCAACCAGCTATTCAGCCGGGAAGTTTGTCGTTATTGACGCCGACACCGGTCTGATTCTCGGCGATGTTTCTTCTACTGGCCCCAATTCGTTCTCTAGCTTATCTTACGGATTGCCTATTAACTTCTATGGTGATACTGGGTGGACAAACCTTACCTCGATGACGGGTCCCTTGAATTTTGCCGGTCAGATCACAGGTCTTGTTCTTGGCTCTACTGGCGTCGCTACTAATGCCGGTGCCGTCACTACATATTCCATTAACTACACAACTCTCTCAAACACAACCAACTATACTCCGTGGTACGAGGCTAGTCAGTGGTCGCCTATCACAATCGATCTTTCGGGTTCACCTGACTTTCTCGCCGATCAATGGCGCGCGGTTCCGCACCCCCCCAATTGGATGGCTATGCGAAAGTACAATCTCGATGGCACCGGCGAAAAACTTTGGGAGTGGGTTGGCCCAACTGAGGGGATCCTTATCTGGAACCCCACTGGTGACCCTCACCTTGTTCCAAGCGCTGCCAATATGTTCTCTCTCTCATTCCAAGGGAAGCACTTTGCCAATGGATTTGACGCCATCAGCTCACTCGATGAATCGGGATCTCATATCTTGAAAGGCAAGATACTCAACTCCATTTGGGTGTGGGTGGATGCCAATGGTAACGGCAAGATCGATAAGGGTGAACTGAAACCACTGACCAGTCTGGGCATCAAGTGGCTCGATATCAGTCACTCAACCGATAATCAGGGCGGCCTCTTTAATGATCATGGCGCCGAGACCGATGGCAATAAATCCTACCCTCTCAGAGATTGGTGGAGTCAGGGCGGTATTGCTCCTGCCGAGGCTGACAGTTTCCTTCAGGATTGTCTCAAGGGACCACCTATCTACCTCTGGACGCCTGACAATGGTTACGAAAACCCATTAGCCACCAAGTCGCCATTTCAAGACAAGGTTGTTCCTTTCCTCAATTGCCCTCTCGGTGGGTATTTCCGCTTCGATGCCATCGGAGATTCCATCTCCGTTTTGATGGATCGTGTGTTCGCTGATACCGGCAAGCATGTCAAAGCCCTCACCACCAAACTCACTGTTATTGATGGACTCTTTGCTTGGGATGTTCCCATTGGCGATTCCTCAGTTCTCAAGACACGATTTGTTCTCTCAAAAGACCTCACCAAACTCTATGGCGTCACAGAGGTATCTGAGCGCGGTGTTCCAAAAGGCCAGTTCACCTGGACGGCCGACCATGTCTCTGGCCCTCTTTTGACCGACCTTCTGTTTGCCTTCACTCGCCTACAGAAAAAACACTAACGCTTTTTGGAGAACGTGGTATCTTTTTGATCTATGAGATTCTTACTCGCCCTTGTCTTACTCACGACGTCGCTTTGCGCCGGTCAAGTCGATGTCTATTCCTATGATCCCTCCAAGCTCATCGGAACCCGCTATGCCAATGATTTTCGTCGCGCCCGTGAAGGTGGCGAACCTGTCTATGTCTCGGTCGATAAGGCGCGTCGTCTCATCAAACAGTGTAAGGCTGCCGTCGTCAATAAACAGACTTTTTCAGTCACTGAGCAGAATAACTTCCTCAATGTTTCCCGTTCCGGGAGGCTTACGCTCACGGCCATGGGTGGCGATATGATGATGGCTTCTTCCGGTCCACAAGGGGTCACTTTGAATCTTTCTTCTGATAGTGGTGCCGTTTATCGTATCCCTGCTTCCAGGGCGAATCCTAATGGCCTTTTCCTGCTTGCCTATCAGTATGGCAACCAGATGGACTAATCCTTATGTCCGACGCTATTGATGCACTCCTTGCAAGGTCGTCCTCCGAGGGGAAGCCTCTCGTTCTTGTTCTCGGCACGGTGAATTGCAAGTGGTGCGATAAGCTTCACGTCGCGTTAAAGGATGGTGTCTTTCAGACCGCCGTCGAGGATCTCGGGGCCATCTACGGTGATGTCGTCATACCATCCAAGGATGACGAGACGCGCGATTCATGCTCCGATGGTGCGTGCCGGATTACAACGCGCAATCGGTTCGGTATCAAATCGATGCCAACAGTCCTTCTCGTTGACTCCGAAGGTATGGTTTGTGCCAAGACCGAGTTTATCGATTCCGTCGAGCAAGTAGGCGGGGTTGCCTATTCGGATTGGTTGCGTGGCGTAATTCATCTCGCTGCTACTCTTTAGCGTAGCAGGTTTGTTTTAACATTTTGTCTCACTCTGCTGTATGTTACAGCAGGGGAGCTATTTCGCACTCCTTCTTATGAAGCAACAAGACATTCATACCCTTCTATCCAAAGTTGCCTCCAACGACAAGGAGGCCGTTGTTGCCTTTGTTCGCATCCTGGCTGCCCAGGAACATAAATCTGGAAAATTGGACGCGTCAGCTACTCTTCTTGGATACGCTGATAGAATCGAAAGATCCCGGTCTCTCGTTGCGAGGGAGTTGACCCTCCTCTCAAACATTCATCGTCGCGCCTGCCTGGATGCCTGTGAACTTCGCCCCGCTACCCGCTCCCTCGATGATGCCGTCCTTCCTGATGCCATCCGCGCTGATATAGAACGGGTGATTTTGGAATACTCCAAAAGTGAACTTTTATCTGCGCGCGGACTTCCCGTCCCCCTTAGGCTTCTTTTCTCTGGCGCGAGCGGCACAGGGAAAACCCTCTGTGCGGAAATTATCGCCAAACATTTAGGAAAACCTTTCTACGTTGTCAATATCGCCCGTATCCTTGATAGTCATTTAGGCCAAAGTCTCCATCACCTTGAGGGGCTCTTTGCGGCGATCGAACAAGAGGATGTGGTCTTTCTTTTCGACGAGATAGAAGCCCTTGCTGTCGATCGGGGGAATGCCCACGACGTCGGTGAAATGCGACGAATTGCTTCCAGTCTTCTGGTCGAGTTGGACGGTATCAACTCACCCTCTCTGATTATCGGCGCCACTAATCGCCCTGATCTTATGGATGCAGCCTTTCGCCGGCGTTTTGATTTTGTCATCCACTTCCCTGAGTCTACACTGGATGCCAATTTGTCACTCACTGAAAAAGTAGCGCTAAAATATCGGTTTTCTTTCGTCCGCGATTCAGCATCTGCATCACTCAAGGATGTTTTATCGAAATGCAGTCCTCATGAAGTTGAACGCCTTGTCATTCGAGCCGCAAAACATGCCGTGATTTCTGGGGCAGAATCACTTGATCTTGATCGCGAGGTAGGAGTTACCGCTGCGGCCATTAATGTCTTTTCAAGATGATACGTGCTCGCGTCATCCCTCAATGGATTGTCGACCTCATGATTCCCGAGGATCGAGAGCGATATGCCCTCTCCCTCGGCAAACCATCAATGGGGTGGACTTCTGCGCAGGCGGTCGCCAAGAGTGTCCTTAAACGAGAGAAAGAGATCCAACGCGATATTGCGAACTTTCTTAAACAGGAGAAGAAGCTCTTTATCAATCCTCCGATGAATAAAAGGAGCACCCTGCCAAGTGGATGGCCGGATTTCACCTTTTCCGTCAATGGGCGGTTTGTTGGTGTTGAGGTTAAAATTCCCGGCGCTGTGCCTGACCCCCACCAACTTGAATGCCACAAGGAATTAAGGCTCGATGGAAATCTTGTCTTTGTCGTAACTTCTCTTGAGCAATTCCGAGCTATTTTTTCTTCACTCTCCAACAAAAAACCAGATGCCTCCAAAAATTATCTCTATCATCAAGAGACGCTTGCACTCCAAGAGACGACAACGTCAAAAGCAGCTTGATTCCCAAGGATGGTTCTTTCGCTGGTGCCGTGCTTGTGACACATGCCGTGGCATTCTACTATCCGACACCTTTACCAAGGAGGTGCGTATTCGTCTCTTTGCGCGACATCACTCAAAACTGATGCTCCTGGCTGAACATTATCACGACTAGGTTTTTCTGTATCTTCCACGCTATGGTGGCGATTAAACCCGTGGAAATCCTCGATACGTTTTGCGGCGCCGGTGGCTCCAGTACGGGGGCCGCTCTTGCGATCGAAGAACTTGGGATGCGTCCCATTCTCACCTGCGTCAATCACAACCCTAGGGCTATTCAAACCCATGAGGTGAATCATCCGGGTGCAAGGCACTTCTGTACCGGTGTCGATGATTTGAATTTTACCGTCATGTATGGTGGTACCGTTTTGGATATCCTTTGGTCTTCACCATCCTGCACCCAGCACAGTAACGCCAAGGGCGGAACTCCGATCAACGAACAGGATCGAGCAACCGGGTGGAGTGTCGTCAATATCGCCTCCGCCTTACTCCCTCCGGTCATTCTTTGTGAAAATGTTCGCCAGTGGCTAAAATGGGGCCCTTGTATCCGCAAGTGGTCAAAGAAAAAGAACTGTTGGTTATTTTTCCCAGACAAGAAGCGCCTTGGTGAAACCTTCCGTGCTTGGGCTGCTGCCCTGAGAAGTCTCGGCTATAAGGTTGAGTGGCGTGTTCTTTGCTGTGCCGATTATGGTGACCCGACTACCCGCGAGCGCCTTTTTGTTCAGTGCGTTCTTGGCAAGAGGAAGACTGTTTGGCCTGATGCCACACATGCAAGCCCCTCGGTGATGGCTAAATTCAAAACGGATCTTTTTGCCCCTTCCTGTACTATTCTACCATGGGTTACCGGTCACGATATCATTGATTGGTCTCTTCCCATCTCCTCTATCTTTACCCGCAAAAAGGCGCTCGTCGCGAAAACGATCCGGCGGATTCTCTTGGGACTGGATCGCTTCGGGTTAAGGGAGTTGACTTTGGGTGGAAGTGTTCTTCAGGGACATAGTTATCTCGTTCATCAAATGGGGCAGTCGGTAGCGCAGGAGGTGACTGCCCCGATTTCTGCTATCACCGGCGGTCCCAAGCACTACCTGACAATTCCTGTTTTAACAAAACTCGACGCTGACACTAATCTCCCTCCCTGTCTATTGTCTCCTGATCCCATGATCCGATGCATTGTGGAGGATGTCATGGATAGTATCGCGCCCTCCAATTTTCAATTCCACCATGAATGGCATTCTAGCGGACGCCCAATCATTGTCATTGAAGGTGTTCGCTATGTTTTGGAAATCCTATTTCGCATGCTGCAGGTTCCAGAACTTTCGGCCGGACAGGGGTTCCCCAGGGACTATCAGTTCAAGGGTACCCAAACCGAGGTCATTAAACAGATCGGTAATGCTGTGCCTTGCAATACCGCCAGGGCGCTAGTGAAGGCTGTCCTTACTCAAAATTCCAATGTTGGCCTTCCGTCCTGTGACCGTCGTGCGCTTAATTCTGGCGGCGAAATTCAACCGCATTAAATTCGTCATTGTGTAAACAATTTAGCCGAAACCGCTGTATCTTCCAATTCATGAATACAACAATCCACCCCGCCGGACTCATTCGCCTTCTCGCTGCCATCTCGAAGGTGCGTCGCCCTCGCAGGAAGTAGTCGCTTCTTACCCAAATCCCTGTGACTGAATCACGGCTTCCTTCCTGGGGGCAGCTTATGCTCCCTCTTGTCGATACGCTTGCGCGCACCGGGCGGGTCTCCGCTAAGGATGCCTGTGATGCTGTCGCTGACGGGATTTCAATTCATCCTGATGTTCGGCAACTTCTTGGCCATGACAGGAGTGGATCCACTTTTAACCTCTTCGATCGACGGGTTAGGTGGGTTCGCCAGTCTGCCGTCGGTCTGGATCTGGTCGCCAAGGGAGAGCGAGGCTACTGGCAGCTCACCGCGAAGGGTGAGGAAGTTGCCGCCGCCAAGGACTCCAATAGTCAGTGCATTGAGAGGGGGACGGTCGTCACGCTCTACACAACAAGTCTGGGGAGTTTTCTCTGGGGGCACGCCGAAGATGTCATCTCTTCACTGGATCGTGGATCCGTCAATCTTGTCTTTACTTCTCCACCTTATCCCCTTCTCCGAAAAAAGGAGTATGGCAACCTTAACGGCGAAGCATATCTGAACTGGCTGGAAGATATTTTAGGCCTACACCTCGAAGCCCTCGCCCCGCATGCCTCTCTTTTGGTCAACCTCGGGGAGGCGTATGAACAGCGCGGGTCACCTGCTCTCTCTACTTATCGAGAAGAACTCACCATAAGGGCACGAAAGAATCTGGGTCTCTCGCTCTTCGGTAAGTATTATTGGCACAATCCCTCAAAGCCGCCGGCTGGTCATTGGGTCACCCACGCCAAATGCCGCCCCAAGAATGATGCCGAGGAAATCCTCTGGTTTGCAAAAACTGGCGAATCTCCCAGGTTTTACGGAGAAAACGCCCTTCGTCCTTATGGAGCCACCATGCGGAAGTTGCTTGAGCGTGGTGGCGACTCCCGGGCAAAGCGCCCAAGCGGCCATGGTGATTCCAAGAATGGCTTCTCTGTCGATCGTGGGGGTTCATGGCCGGGTCAGGTCATTTCACTCCCAAACGCAGCATCCAACGGACCCTACTTTTCATTCTGCCGCGACCATGGCCTCCCACCACATCCTGCTCGGTTTCCTGAAAAACTGGCCCATCTCATGGTTTCTACCCACTCGCAAAAAGGTGACCTTCTTTTCGATCCCTTTGGAGGGAGCGGCACCATGGCGGAGATGGCCGAGGCACTCGAAAGGCGATGGGTTGTCGGGGAACGCGACTTGAATTACTCTATTTCCAGCATCGGAAGATTCACTAAAAAGCTCGCAATCCATTGACCAACCTCCCCTTCTCCGCTAATCATTCTATGTGCGCCCTCTTTTAGCCCTATGCCTCCTAGTCTCGTTTAGCTGTACCTCTGTGGCCAGCTTTTCCAGCGCAGGATCATCTGGCAACTTATTGCTCGTTCTCCCAGTCTATGCCCCCAATGACCCCACCATCATCACGACTGGCGCCTCGCAAGTCACCCAGGCTGACGGGACAACTTCCTCGGGTTATTCCATTGATGGCAATGGTGAGCCTGGTGGTAACCTTACTGCCTCACCGACTCCACAGCAGTCCGGATCCCAAACATCCATCGGGCAGAGTGGTGGCAATGCCAAAGCCGATCAGTTTGTTGCCAATCTCGGTACCCAGTCAACAGGGCAGTGTGGAAAATACGGACGGCAACTTTTGGGCGACATTACCGGAAATTCTACCTTCAATAATAACGGCATCCCTGGTGGCAAGGCCTCCGGTGCAGGACCTTGGCTTGAACAAAACGGCATGCACCCGATTGCTGACACGGGACAGTATCAAGATGCTGACACTCGTATCTATCAAGGTGGACGCGACGGCAACGGCCACTGGGAGACCTATTACAAGGGCTCCTGGCACTCAGATTTCAATCAACAACGTTCCGGTGTTCACAACATTGGCAGCTATTATACCGGGGCTCAACTCTATCGCGTAAACGGATGAAAACACTAATCCTATTCCTACTCTCCGCCTCCGGGGCTTTTGCTCAATCCATTCCTCAAATGGAGGCGGCTCTCAACAAGCTCCCCGGAAACCTTTCACCCAATCATATCTCCAAGGTCTATACGGCCAATAAGGACTGGAATCTGGTGATCGGTGACAACTCTGCGCCAGGTGGCGATGGGGCCACACCAATCTATGCCGTCTTTCACGACGGTGTTGTCACCACCAATTCCTTCTTTTTCGACGATGCTCTTAAGGCCCTTCCTATCACCGAGCGTACGCTTGTGGAAAATCAATGGGCGGCCAACTACCTCGCCGCTTATCCCACCTATCAAGACAAGCTCAAGGCCATTGCTACACTAAAAAGCATGACCGGTGGTGAAAGCGGTACTCCTGCCATGCTCGAAAACTATCTCGAAACCATTAAACCCGGACTCTCACAGGCGCAGCTCTTGCAATCAGCCTCAAAGGCCCTGACTCCCTATGGTAAACCCACGACGCTAGACTCCATTTCACAGAACGGCTTCCTCTTTGCCGTCAGCAATCTGGATTCTCATGCCACCTGCATCACCGCTACGAGAACTACCGATGGACTTACCCAAGTTCTCTATTACGGCAGCGAGCCCTTTATGAAAGATGATCCCATGGTCAATCAGATACCCGCCGCCTCACAAAAGGTTTTGGCAACAGCCTATTTCACGAAGTTAAAAGAGACCATGGGTGCTTCTGCTTTTGACTCCCATTTTCAGACAGTCGGGCTCCCTTTTGGCCCTACCGCCTCCATTGTACAATCACTTATCTCTAAGTGATTTTCGTATCTTCGGGATGTGAGGCCTCTTCCCTATCCGAAACCCAATAATTCAGATATTCAGATCCTTTTTCTCGGCGAGGCCAAGGACGAAAATGATAATCGGAAGGTTTACGCATTTCTTTACCATGATCGTTATTTTTCCTGTTGGAAGCGTGAGGGGTTTGGCTGGCAGTTTCTGCCCATTACGCGCAAGCGAGCAGAGGAAAAGTGGGCCGATAAACGCCCAAGATATGCCAGGATTCCTCGCAGATCAACCGAACATGGCGACCTCATGGGTGAATTCCTTGCGGCGTGTCTCGCTGACGGTTTCTTTAAACCAAGGAGAAGAAAGTAACCCTGCGGTGCCTTATCTTTTATCAACAATGAATTTGATATAAAGGTAGGTCACGACTCCTGATGCCATTGCAACCGGAAATAGACCGGTCTCTATCTGTGCGATGGCGAACACTCCATAGACATAAAAAAATCTGAACCCTCTTAACCCAAGAACCTCCAAGTCATGTGTCGAAGATTTGGTGCGTATTCCCACTTGTGTCTCGGTTTTTTGAGCAGTCATTGGATCATTCTACCATGACTGGTTTAACCTTCAAGGTTTACTTCGCCCTGTCCACCAAATGAGCTTTTCGGAGACGCCCTGCCGTGATACTTTATCCATCCCGTGAGACGATCACAAGGCATCGACCATCTTTAAGAACGGGGCGGCGGTTTCCCACTTGGACCATCCCACAGCGCCGGGCTTCCCGCCCCTAAACCAGATTCTTACTCCTTCCTTGGTTATTATCGTCTCCGACATCACCCATGGGTCTGAAAATATCCCCGTTTCTGTCACTCCTTCCGCTGACCAAATCCGCACATTCTCGCCAGTAAATCCCCATGCACGCCTGGGACACACCAGGAAGCTTTCGGTGGGCTGTGTTTTTCCGTTTGCTGCCACGACCCTCACTCCTATGTTTTCCCCACGATTCACCGAAATCACCACCAGGTATCTATCCCCATCAAACCATTCCCCCTTCATTGAAAATGACTCGCCTTTTAAGCCTGCCCATTTCCTGTGAAGTTGTTGGCGGCCATTCACCTTTTCGGAGTCCTCAATCGATGGCAATACCGTGTTTGCGAGTTGGTTTTTCAAGTCCGTAAGCTCATTTTCCTGTTTAGGGCTAATCTCTATCGCACTCTCCCAGGCTGTTTCCGAAAATTCGATCGGCGAAAGTACCTCACGGATTTTATTCATTTCGGCGGCGCTTACCGTTAACCCTTTCTCTATCGTTCGCCGTACCGTGCTGCCGTCAGGAAAGAGATTCAATGCCTGCTCAAACATTACCGACGATTCACTCGCTTCATCCATGCTAAACCTAATGCCATCCTGGTCATCCGGTTTCCAGCCTGGCAACAGGTCTCTGTTCATCCCCCTCTTTTCTTCACCTAGTGGGAACTCTTCACTTGCGTCCTCCGCAGCAGCCTTTATGGCAATCCTGTCTTTTTCTGTATAAAGCGTATTTCCATCCATGAGTAATCCTGTCCCGTGATTGTTGGCGTAAAACTGGTTTTCGGCACGATCTGTTGCATAAATCAGTCGTTCTTTCTTGAGCGCCTCTAACAATGAGGCCGTCCCCTCTCTTACCCTGGATGTGATTTCAAGTCTTTGTTCTGGCGTTCCCTTTCCAATCATTCCCGTCCACTCTGATGGCATCGCACCGTTCAACGAGGATTTTTTCCAGACACCGTCTGCGTAATAAAATGCCTCATAGGGCAATCCGGATGGCAACCACTTTTTTGATTTATACCATTCAATCATTCCCGATGTCCCAGTTACCCCGGTGGGTTTTATTCTTTCATTGATCGCAGACAATATCGCCTCGGCGTGTGATTCACGGATCTTCTCTCGCCTGCTCTGTTCCTCCTTTAACGCCCCCACCCCTTTTCCTCCGATAACGCATATCGCAATACCAGCAACCAGCAACCAAATGATTTTTTGAATACGCATGTTGCAACAACATACTCCACTTTTCATTCAATTTCTTTTTTTTCTTGCGCGGATTTTTATTACAGGGTATCTTCTTATTTGAAACTCCTGCACGCTGTGCGGGACGTGAGGGCGGCCCTTGGGGGAGGGCCGCCCTTGCCATTTTTACGGACCACCACTCCATCGTATTTTGTGGTTTTGATCGCGCTTCCAATCAGCTAGCGCGGATCACTCTGTAATAGCTGCTCCTTTTTGCAGGAGAGTCGTTACCTGATGGTTCCATCTCGTTGACGCGTGACATCATTAGGATCAATAGCGCGCCTAGACGGATTTGGTATGTTGGCTTATTCTTTCAAGTACGGGGCGGCCTGCCTATCAACTAAGCCATTGCTCCGTTTCTATATGCCAACCAAACGAAAACAAATCTACCGTCGCAAGGTGAAGAGGACCCCTATCGTCAATCTGGGGGATGTGGTCACATGGGTGCGTGTCTCCCGCACCTCCGACAAGCATGGCCCTCTTTATGCCGTTTACTGGAGCAAGCCGCGAGGAACAAAGCGGGTACTCCTTCGATTCCGGTCGTTCGATAAGGCCAAAGATGCTGCCAATTCAAAGCTCACCGAACTGAGGGATATGGCCTCAGGCAATCTCCGCGCTACTTTGCAACCTCAAGATTATAAGGACATCGAACTGGCACGACTCTACCTCGACGGTATCGGCTATACGATATTAACCGCCGCCCAGACCATTGCTACACTTACTTCCAGGTGTCCTCGTGGGATGACGATTGAGCACGTATTCACAAACGGCCTCAAGGCATGTCAGTACACCCACACTGAGTCTGAAGCCTCTTAATGGCGGCGATGGGGAGGCGGTCTTTTGTGTGCGTTTTTGGTTGGCGCGCTTTCCTTAACAATAGAGAATCTGTGATCGTCACTTGACCGTGGCCCTCGCTCTGGTTACTCCCTCTGTATGCCCAGTTCCGTTTTGCATACTCTTGTTCAACGCCAGGAGTCCCTTCTGGATCACTATCTTGTTCCCGGGACATCTGTCGAGCTAGACGATCATCTGATTCTGGATATCCACGAGAATTCTCCCCACTCCTCCTGCTCGCTAGTTCTCGCAGGCAGAAAAACCATGGGTTCTTTCCAGTTGAGCAATATTGCACAGATTCATTTCCGGAAAACTTACACGGAATCCAGCAAGTTCCTTTGCGATGTCTCCAACGAGGCTGAACTTGGCTATGAAGCCTGGCATGCCACCGCCGGACGCGTTCCTATTGTCATTGGTTGCAACGAGCATGAGCGGACAATTCGCACGGAATATCTCGACGGGTTTGAACCTGTCTCAAATTTGAGCCCCATCCCTAAATCTTGGCAGGACTCCAATAAGATGATTCAGGGACTTTTGCCCAATCCTCCCGAGAGCGCTGTTTTGGGGTTTTGGAAGAACATGGAGGATTCCTTTCTGCTTCTACAGGATGTTCACAAGGTCCGGATCCTTCACGGCGATGCTCATGCCGCCAACTTTATGACCAACGGCAAGGATCTTTTTATCATCGACTTCGGCAACGCGAGGCGAGGCGCACAAGACCCGGAAATGTTTCACGCCGAGTGCATGGGGGACAACGCAATGCTCATGAAAGAAGTGACCCCGCTCCTGCAGTTCTGCTCCCCACCCAAAGGCCCCCTTCTTGATGCCGTCAATCTCTACTTGCGAGAGGTACCTGCGCCCAACATCCATCATGCCAGGGTGCAGTCACTAGGGAGGATTTAACGGGATCTGCCAAGCACCTGATCAACAACGCGGACTGCATTTGCCGCCGTTTCCACCCGGTCCGATTTTTCAGTGTCGATTATCGCCGTCACCGGTATCACGCCTTTCAGTGCCATAATCTGCGAGAGATATGATTGGCATACTCTCTCCTGAAATGTCGCGCCTTCTCTCTCGAATTTGTCTTTCTCACCCCTCTGTGCGGTCCTCTCGCCGGCCACTCTCGATGAACAATCAAAGAGAATCAGTGCGTCTGGAGTGACTTCAATAACCCCCTTTAGGATTTCCGTCACTTTCTCCTGCTGGAGACCGCGTCCTGCTGACTGATAGGCGTAAGTAGAGTATATCCAGCGGTCGCACAAGAGGACGTCCACCTTGCCCGTATGTACCACCTGGTCGATGGCTTCTTTAAACGATGCCGCAAAAAGGTGGACTTCGCTCTCTGGTGACATCGTGCAGGTTTTAATAATCTTTCTCAAAGATTCTCCCACCAGTGTCCCTCCGGGGTGACGCATTTCCATGTAGGAAACACCAACGCTATCGAGGTGTTTTTTTACAGCGAGCAGAGCTGAACTTTTGCCGCTCCCATCGATACCTTCAAAGACGATAAATTTCATTTTTCTAGTCTAGCATACCGCATCTGCTTTGGTAATCGACAAAGTTTTTCATTTTTTGTATCCCGCGCGAGCCCCATTATTACTGGTTTCAGGAACTTTCTTTGATCCCGTGATATTTTTTTCTTGCTATTGGAACGCATTCTAGTCATGATGTCCGTATCTTCATAACACATGAACAACAGACTCTCCATAACCTCAGATACACGAGAAGGGCTCCAGCCCTTACGCGTGATGGGCTTTGCCCATACGTCCTCGCTGGGGTTGTGGTCGGATTGTGTCAGTTATTCCTTCCCAGGACATACCGCAATTCAAAAAACAACCCGGGAGGTCTCGCCTTTCTAAGAGTCTTTTACAGAAAAGAACGCCAGATAGGCCGGATCTCCAAAAGAGACCCGGCTTTTATATTTTCTAAACCAACCAACCAAAAGACAGAACCAAAACAAATTTCTACATCAGGACATTAAAGAAAAAGGCGGAGACCAGCGTCAACTGATCCCCGCCGAGGCAGACACAACAGCCCACCTTGTTCATTCAAGAAAGGCTACCCTACCAAAAGTAGGGACAGTTGTCAACTCTGCCTCTCTTCAAGAGAGGCTTAAGGTGGGCCTGAACCACCATAAAAGACCGCCACGAAATACCCGCGGGCTCAAACTCCAAAAGAGATTGAAGAAGGGTGTATGTTCTTCAGGATTCCGTCTGGATGCAATGTCCCCTAAAAAGGACTCCCATCAGGCAGGAGATGTGGCTAACGCCTTCCCTCCAGGAATCCAAAAATTAGGACGAACGGCCTTCCTGACCTTCGTCCTAATCCTTTCCACAGACACAGTACCCCAACAGTACGCCGCAGCAAACCTACCCAACGCTGGTTTGCCTGCGCCTTCCAAGGCGCTCCTTATCCCGCGTGCTGTTGGGGGTCGTGTCTGTATCTTTTCCGCATAGCCTTCATGGTCGTGCAATTTTTGTCGGGGTGACTGTCGACTGGTAAGACCGGAGGCCCATAACCTTCAGTATGTGGGTTCAAATCCCACCCCCGCCACCATTTCATCAACGCTCGGTTAGCCAAATGGTCAAGGCACCTGTTTGCAAAACAGGCATCCCCGGTTCGATTCCGGGCCCGAGCTCCACTTTCTCTTTCATTCCCGGGTAGCTCAGTGGTAGAGCGGTCGGCTGTTAACCGATTGGTCGCAGGTTCGAGCCCTGCCCCTGGAGCCATTTTGACAGGTGGGATGCCAAGCAACTCTCATGTGGTTCGCCCAGCCTGTTACTTTTTTCCCGCTTCCGTGGCGGAATTGGCAGACGCGGCGGTCTCAAAAACCGCTGTCCTTTGTGGCATGCAGGTTCAATTCCTGTCGGAAGCACCATTTTTCTTTGGGGTCATAGCTCAGTTGGTAGAGCGCCTGCCTTGCACGCAGGATGTCGAGAGTTCGAGTCTCTCTGACTCCACCACTTACCGTCATGGTTGTAGGCAACCATATTCCGCTAAGCCCGTACTAACTGGCATACTTGGCTGCACATCACATTAAACAAAATGGGATAGTGGTGATGCATTAGGGAAGTTATTATTACCTTATTAGGACGATCTGCTTCAATTTTATTGGTATTCGTACCCAACGG
>Ga0302192_10000172_pt1 | contig 43592 bp, 34 predicted proteins | sample II_Bog_E3_2_FD_200230 | JGI IMG/M metagenome (GOLD analysis project Ga0302192, IMG submission 200230) | Peat permafrost microbial communities from Stordalen Mire near Abisko, Sweden - II_Bog_E3_2 | ecosystem: Environmental > Terrestrial > Soil > Wetlands > Peat | place: Sweden: Abisko...
TGCCAGGCTCCTTCTCCCGAGCTCCTGGGCGTCTAGCAGCAACCAGTCTACTCGGGCTCGAAGGAGCCGGCGCTGTCATGTAATCAACCTCCCGGTCGGCTGTAGCGTGGACCTCCCGGTCCACGCTGTACGCTAAACCATGAGGGGAATGCGGAGAATTGCTTTAGTCTGAACCACGCCAGAGCACCTTGCCCCGTCCCATTTTCCCCGCCCCGCGTACCAAAGCGCGCCTGATTCCATGAACCCATCGCCGTCCCGGCGAATCTATAGATAACCGGCCCACGCTGCAAGACTCCAGGCGATCCCAGGAGCCGCGGGGCACTTCATTCCTGTCGACGGTCATGCTTCCCCGGCTGCCGGCAGACGCAATCGACCACCATCAAGGAGAAGATTCTTGTCCGATATCGAGCCCGCAGAGGCGCCCGAAACCGCATCCGCGGCCGTGACCGTGCAAAACCCGAACCAGGGTGCAGCCATGCCCTGGAAGCCGAGGGTCAATCCCTGGCTGATCGCCATGACGGTCGCTCTGGCCGCCTTCATGGAGGTCCTGGATACCTCCATCGCCAACGTGGCGCTGCCCCACATTGCCGGCACGCTGGGCGCTTCCACCGACGAGGGAACCTGGGTGCTCACCAGCTACCTGGTGGCCAACGCCATCGTGCTGCCCATCGGCGCCTGGGCTTCCAGCGTCATCGGGCGCAAGAACTTCTTTATTCTCTGCATCACCATCTTTACCGTCTCCAGTTTTCTGTGCGGCGCGGCGCCCTCGCTGCCCATGCTGTTGCTCTTCCGGGTTTTGCAGGGAGCAGGCGGCGGCGGCATGCAGCCTATGGCCCAGGCCATCATGGCCGACTCCTTTGAACCGCAAAAGCGCGGCCAGGCCTTTGCCCTCTACGGACTGGTCGCCGTGCTCGCCCCCTCCATCGGACCCACTCTGGGAGGATGGATCACCGACAATTTCTCCTGGCGCTGGATCTTCTTCATCAACATCCCGGTGGGCATTTTGGCCTTCATCCTGGTCAGCCGGCTGGTCGAGGATCCGCCGTGGATCAAGCCAGACCGGAAGCGCCTGCGCCACATGGACTACATGGGCCTCAGCTTCCTGGCCCTGGCCATGGGCGGGCTGCAGATCATGCTGGACAAGGGCCAGGAAAACGACTGGTTCGCGTCGAACTTCATCCGCTTCTTCTGCTTCGTCTTCGTCGCCTCCATGTTGGGGCTGGTGGCCTGGGAGTGGAACCACAAAAACCCGCTGATCAACCTCAAGCTCTTCAAGTACAAAAACTTCGCCATCTGTTGTTTCCTGATGATGCTGGTGGGCGGCGTGCTGAACGCGAACACCGTGCTGCAGCCGCAGTTTCTGCAGCAGTTGCTGGGCTGGACGGCCACCAACGCAGGCATGGCGCTGACCGCGGGCGGCATCGCGCTGGTGATTGTGATGCCCATGGCCGGCTACGCCACGGGCAAAATCTCCGCGCGGACGCTGGCCGTGGCGGGCTTCATCTTGTTTGTGGTCAGCTTCCGCTATGCGGCGGACGTGACCAACCTGGACATGACCTTCCCCGCCGCCTCCTGGCTGCGCGTGGTGCAGATGCTGCCCATCCCGTTCTGCTTCATCTCCATCACCAACGCGGCGTATGTGGGGATGCCGAAAGAACAGAGCAACCAGGTCTCGGGCCTGATCAACTTTGTGCGCAACATCGGCGGCAGCATCCTGATCGCCGTCACCAACGCGCAGGTGACCAGCCGGGCCTCGTGGCACCAGGAACACCTGCAGAACGCCATGCAGTCCGGGTCGCTCGGCTTCCAGCAACACTCGCAGACGCTCAGCGGCTTCTTCGGCGGTGCATTCGGCGCGGCCAACGGGAGCGCCATGGCGCTGGCTTCGCTCTATAACCAGCTCAACCGCCAGGCGCAGATGCAGGGCTACCAGGATGTGTACATGGAACTGTCGTGGATGTCGGTGGGGCTGGTGGTGCTGGCCTTCCTGCTCAGCAAGAACGTGCCGGGGAAGAGCTCCGGGGCGGGTGCTATGCACTAAGGCGTAGCCTCCGCATTTTCTGATTGGCCGGTACATGCCGTAAACTTCTTGGCACGGTGCATGAACTCATTGACAATCTCGTAAAACTGCAAGCGATCGAGTTGGAGCGCACCCGTCTCTCTCAGGAGGCGCGCGCGCTTCCGGCCCAAGCCGCCGAGGTGGAGACTGCGTTGCAGGCCGCCCAGCGCCTGGCCGCAGCGGCCTCTGACGCCCTCAGCCGCGAGGACACTCTGCGCACCCGGCTGGAGCGCGAAGCTGCCGCCCATCGCCAGAAGGCCTCCCGTTACCGCGCCCAGTTGGACACCGTGACCACGCCTGCCCAGGCCGTAGCCATGGAAAAAGAAATCCAGTTTGCCGAAGTTGAAATCGAGCGTCTGGACGCCGAGGAATACACCAGCCTGGAGCGCACGGAGACTCAGGAAGCCGCGCTGGCCGCTGCCCGCGCCCAGGTGGAGGCTCTGGCCACCGTGCTGGACAAGACCCGCGCCCGCATTGCGCTGCGCCGCTCTGAACTGTCGCACGAACTGCTCAGCCGCAACGCCGATCGCGAAGCCGTCCGCCTGCTGATCGAGCCCGCGTGGCTGGCCCGCTTCGACCACCTCGTGATCTCGCGCGGCACCGCCGTCGCCCGCGTAGACAACATGCAGTGCACCGGCTGCCGCATGGGCATCCGCGCCCAGACCTGGAACCAGCTCCGCGAGGGCGAGCTGCTGGCCTGCGACAGTTGCGGCCGCCTGCTCTACTGGGACCCGGCCATAGCTCCTGCCCCCAAGGCGCCGCCGCCCGACGCCTCAGCCGCCGCTTCCGGGCGCGCCATCCGCAAATAGCAGGTGAAGTGCGAGTCCTGCCTCAGTCCTCCTGGCGGATCGGTGCGACCGTGTGGAAGAGCCACACGTTGAGCAGTGTAAATAGCAGCGCCCCCACTGAGAATTTGAGCCAGACCGGCGCCTGCGATGGCGAGAAGAAGCCCTCCAGACACCCGGCGATCACCAGCAGCGGAATGATGCCTGAAACCAGCCGCGTAGCCTCAATACCCCCTCGCGCCACCGAGTCCTTCCAGCGCAGGGCGCCGGGAAAGAGCATGGCGTGGCCCAGCCGGAAACCTGCGGCCCCGGCAATCACGATCGAGGGCAGCTCCAGCGCGCCGTGCGGCGCCACAAAGCTCCACAGGGCCAGCGACATATCGTAGTGAGCGCAGGCCGCGGCAATCACCCCCAGCATCATCCCGTTCACATACAGGTAGAAGAAAGTTCCCAACCCGAAGACGATGCCGCTGGCGAAGGTGACAAAGCTGACGGTCAGGTTGTTGGTCATGATGGCGCTGGTTTCCATGGGAGCGATGCTGACGATGGAGTGCGTCCACATTTCGTGGCGCTCCATGGTGGCGATCATCTGCGGTCCAACGAAGTGGCGCATGAACTCCGGCCGCGCCACGGTGAGCGCCGCACCCAGCAGTCCCCAGGCCACGGAGACGGCCACGGCGGCCGCGACATAGCCGATCTGACGCTGAAAGATCGCCGGATATTCGTCGCGCAGAAAGCGGTAGAGGGTGGCGAGATTCGTCTTGCGGCCGGAATAGATGATATGGTGAGCGCGAGCCAGAAGCTGATTCACATGGAGAGCGTAGGTGCGCGAAGTCGCGTCCTGCCGCAGCACCGAAAGGTCGGCGGCCACCTGGCGGTAGAGCAGCGCGATCTCCTGGAGTTCCGCGCGGGAGAGCTGGGCGAGGCCGCTTGCATCCGCCTGGCCCAACAGCGAGGCGAGCCGGTCCCAGTAGGGACGGCGTTTGAGAAGCCACTGGTTGGAGAGGATTTGCGCCATGGACCCGAATTCAGATCAGCTTAGCATCGACACCCCGGAACTGGTTGAGATTGAGATGCCGCTGGCCGGAATCGGCAGCCGATTTATCGCGCTGATGATTGATTACCTCATCTGGGGCGCGGGGTTTATTGTGCTGTTTCTGTTGGCGCTGCTGCTCTTGCCGGCCGTGGGCGCGTTTTCCCGCATCTCGGGGCAGTGGGCCGTGGCCATCGTGATTTTTCTTGTCTTTCTTTTGAACTGGGGCTACTTCACGCTCTTTGAGGCCTTCTGGAACGGGCGCACGCCGGGCAAGCGGATCGCGCGGATTCGCGTGATTCAGCGCTCCGGAAGGGCGATCGGACTGTTCGAATCGATGGCGCGCAACCTGGTGCGATATGTCGACCAGTTTCCTTCTTTCTATGCGGTGGGCGTGATTACGATGTTCGTGACGCGGCAGCATCAGAGACTGGGCGATCTGGCGGCCGGCACCCTGGTGGTGCGGGATCGCGAAGAGGAAGCGCCGCTGTGGGGCGAGTCCGGCGCACGCACTTTCACCGCGCAGTTATTTACCCCAGGCACGCCGGCTCCGGAGCCGCATACCGCCTTGAGCCTGCCGGCCACCGGCATCGCGAAACTGTCGTCCACCGATCTGGAAGTGCTGGAAGGGTTTTTTGCCCGGCGGCTGGACATGAGCCTGACCACTCGAGCTACCCTTGCTGCGCGGATTGCCTCCGCCATCCAGGCGAAGTCGGGACTGGAAACGCCGCAGGGGGCAAGCGTGGAGACGTTTCTGGAAGCGACGGCGCGGGAGCTACGGGATGCGGTGCGTTTGCGATAGCTTATTGAATTAGTGTTCGCGATAACGTTTACTTAACTCTCTTAGAGCCTGCGATAACGTTTACTTAACTCCGCAGGAAGCCGACTTATCAGAAAATGCGCGCCAGAGTTGGACTTTCATCGTCAGGTTGCGGCTTGGCCTCCGCTTGAACTGCTGAATGAGACAGCCTTTCTGGAATGCCCGAAGAAAATTCTTCCTGCCGCCCATCCAGTTCAAATTTAGAACTTGTTCACAACCGGAACCACAATCAGCAACTTATTCATTTTATAAGCCGTTTATTTATCCGCATCGTTCCCATGGCCCACTCTCCCGCGAAGGCCGGGAAAGCTATCTTCGCGAGCGCTTGACAAATGTTCCATTCCAGGCTTTTAATGTGCGCTGCTCTTGGGAAGAGTACTTTTGCGATCCCAACTCAATCGTTTGAGCAGAAGGATTCCAAAATACGTAGGATCGGAATTTTATTCTTCCATACAACGGAGAAATCGGGCCGCATCGGCACAGTCAAGGCGACCCCAGAAGCCGTGCCGGTGGTTCGAAGCTGAAAGATTGCCGGGATTTCGAGGAGTAGTCCGGCATGAACAGGAAGGCCCGCAAGACGGCACAATCACGGTGCCGCGACACTTTCCGAATCAAGTTCGGGGAGGACCGAACAGACGGGCGAGTGGAAGGACGGAAGGCCAGGCAAATCGGTTCGATTCCTGGCAATCCATTCCCTTCCCGCATTGAAACGGGCCAGCCGCACTAGATGGCCCACTGGTGAATCGATGGTTTTGAAGGCCCCCGGTTCCGATCGTCCGCAGTTGTCGAGGTGCTCCGCAGATCCGCGGTGCTCCGGGATGGCTGACTCTGCTTTCAGTGCCGTGCCAAGGACACTGAAGCGCCGCAGGATGGGTGTCGAATCCAGCCCCGTGGCGGTACTGCAAAGAAGATCCCAATCGACCGGCTTTCTACCTGCCAGACAAGATGCGAAAAAAGCACGGAACACAAACAGCATCAATTTTGAAAAGGAAGGTCACATGAGACAAGCGAGATACAGGTTCATCCTGTTGCCTCTGCTCTTCGTATTGGCGTGCGTGACAGCATTTGCGCAGGCCAATTCGTCGGTCACCGGCATCATCACTGACCAGACAGGCGCGGTCGTCGCGGGAGCGAAGGTCGTTCTCACCGATCCGGCCACTGGAGCCGTTCACTCCACCATCAGCGACACCACCGGGTTGTATGAGATTGCCGGCTTGAACGCTGCCAACTACAACATGAAGGTTACCGCCAAGGGCTTCGAGTCGTTCGCGCAGACCGGCGTTGTGGTCAACATTTCCGCAACGTTCCGCGTAGACGTCAAGCTGACCATCGGTTCCGAAACACAGACCGTCACCGTCGAAGCCGACGCCCTGGCGGTACAGAGCGACTCGAACGTGGTGAGTACGCTGATCAACGAGCAGCAGATCACCGAACTGCCCACCAACGGCCGCAACGTCATCGGCCTTGCAGCGTTGGGTCTGGGCGTCAGCGGCAACCTGCCGGATATGGAGAGCCCATTCTCCGTGACCGCCAACTACTCCATCAGCTTCAACGGCCTGAACCAGGCGCACAACGTATGGATGATTGACGGCGCCGAGGCCTATGACCGTGGTTCCGGCGGCAAGATGTCCGTCATGCCTTCGCAGGACTCACTGGGCGAGTTCCAGGTGCTGGCCAGCAACTATCCTCCCGATTACGGCATCGCCTCGGGCGGCACCATCACCATGTCCATCAAGAGCGGCACCAAGAAATTCCACGGCGGCGCTTGGGAATTTGACCGCAACGACGCGCTGGATGCGCACAACTACTTCGACAACAACCACGGGCAGAACGCACCAAAGTCGGAGCTGCGCTACAACGTTTTCGGCGCCAACATAGGCGGCCCGGTGTTCATTCCTCACGTCTACAACTCGGCCAGGCAGAAGACCTTCTTCTTCTACAACGAAGAGTGGCGCCGTGAAGTGACGGGCGTTTCGACCAATTCGATCAAGACTCTTCCGGCAGCGGATATCGTCACATCGGCGTCACCCTTCAACTACGTGATTCCCATTTACAATCCCGCCACGGCGGTGATTGTACCGACGGTCTCCGATCCGACTCTGGTGGCGAAGTTCGCGGCCGATGGCCTGACCATGGGCCAGCCCTTCCCGAACAATACGATTCCAGCCAACCTGCTGGATCCCAATGCCCTTATGTTCAACGCCACCAAGAATCTGCCCGCTTCGACCAACAGCGCGGACGGAACCTACACGCCGACCGGCGGCCATCTGCCCGTCACGGTGCGCGAGGATCTGTTCCGCATCGATCACAACTTCAACGACAAGTGGCAGCTCTTCGGTCACTACATTCATGACGCGATGGACACCGTCGAAGCCACTCCTGAGTGGCAGGGCGACAACTATCCGACCATCGGCTCGAACTTCAGCAACCCGGCCTACGCGGCGGTGATCAAGCTGACCGGCGCACTGACACCCAATGTGCTGCTTGAAGCCGCATTCAACTACAACGGCAACAAGATCGCGATCATTCCTGTAGCGGCGGTCGGGGCCAGCTTTGTGAAGCCTTCGGGCTGGAGCACTGGAACCTACTTCGCGGCAGCCAATGACGTAGGCAACCGCCTGCCCGACGTCACCTGGAAGACGGTTGGCACCGAATGGGGTCCCGGAAACGATCCCTGGACCAACGGCGCCGAGGATTTTGCCGAGGTCTTTGGCCTGTCGTGGACCAAGGGCAAGCATCAGATGAAGTTTGGCGGCGGTTACAACCGCTACACCAAAAACCAGGTCATCGGCAAGGATTCCGAGGGAGATTACACCTTCGGCGACGGCTGGAATGCCGCGACTTCGACCACAGCAGCCGGTCCCACCGGCCTGCTCACGGGCGATTCGTATTTGGACTTCCTGCTTGGCCTCTCCACCAACTTCAGCCAGGCGAACGCCAATCCCATCAACCACTATGTCAACCAGACAATCTCCGCCTATGCTGAAGACAACTGGCATGTGAACAGCCAGTTGAGCGTGCAGTACGGCTTCCGCTACGACATGATTCCGCATACCTGGGAACGCAACAACCAGGTTTCAAATTTCAATCCCCTGCATTACCAGCCAGGGCTAACGACGGCAGCGAGCTTCAACGCGGACGGCTCGTTTGCGGCCGGCGCTCCCGGTCTGCAGACCAACTCGATCGGCACGTTCTACATGAACGGTGTGGACATTGCCGGCCAGGGAGGCACACCGACCGCATTGGTCAAGAACGACTACAAGACGTTCATGCCCAGAGTCGGTTTCTCCTTCGATATATTCGGCAACGGAAAGACAGTCGTGCGCGGCGGGTTCGGCACTTTCTACGAGCGCATCCAGGGCAACGACATCTACGATGCGGCCGGCTCGCCTCCTTTCATCAGCCAGCCGTCTGCCAACAACGTCGAATTCACCAACCCCAGTTTCAACTGGCAGGCAGGCACAGCGGCCTCTACGCCAACGTTCACGCAAGGCTTCAACTCGCTGAACACCTACTATCCGGATCCGGCATCGGCGCAGTTCAGCCTGGGCGTGCAGCATGAGCTGCAACCCGCGCTGATCATGATCGTGCAGTATGTCGGCAACATCGATTGGCACCAGAACGTTTGGCTCCCGATCAACAACTTCCCGCTCAGCACGCCGTATGCGACGCGCCAGGCGGCGGCGAACGGTTCACTGGGAACGATTCCCAGCCTGGTTAACAAAACCTATCCTGGCTTTGGCAACATCAGGCTGCAATCCACCACCCAAACCGGCAGTTACAACAGCCTCCAGGCAGGCCTTCGCCAGCAGAACAAGCATGGCCTGAGCTTTGAACTGGATTACACCTACGCGCACCAGATCGATTCGACGCCGGGCAGCGTAGACGTGGACAACAACAACCCCACACGCGACCCCTGGAACCTGAGGTACGACAAGGGCTCCGGTGCTCTGGATCGCCGCCAGGTCTTCAGCGGCAACTACGAGTACAAGCTGCCGTTCTTCAATCATGCCTCTGGCCTGACGAGGACCATGCTGGGTGGCTGGGAAATTTCCGGCACCATCGTTTCCGAGACCGGCCTGCCCTGGTTCGGCGGATACGCTCCCACAAACAGCTACGGGGACACGGTTGGTTTGGGCGGCGACTATTCGATCCGTCCCGACCTGACCGGCAAGCCGCACTACACCAAGTCCAAGACAACGGTCGGCGGAGTCTCCGGCTATCAATATGTCAGCAGCACTGGCTTCTCGAAGCCTGTAGCCGGCTGGCTCGGCGGCCCGAACCTGGGCTTCGGCAACATGGGCAAAGATGCCGTGGTCGGCGCAGGCCGCACCAACTTCAGCACCGCTGTCTACAAGTCGTTTGCCTTTGGCGAGGCGGCTCACGCCGAGTTCCGCGCCGACAGCTTCAACACCTTCAACCACACCCAGTTCAACGGACTGGCCGACACCAATCCGCAGAACGCGGACTTTGGATTTGTGAACAGCGCGCAGGACCCGAGAACCTTCGAGCTTGGCGTCAAGATCCTTTTCTAACCTCAACCCTCAACCGGGGCGCGGCAGGCATTGCCTGTCGCGCCCCTTTTCATTGTTCCGGATTTGGCGATCGGCCTTCCCCGGAGAGAAGATCAAGTTAGCCACTGTTCCATATAAGTTTGAAGATTGTAAGTAGGAAGATCGGCAAAACATGCGAGTGAATCGGATTCTGGAAATCGGCTTGGGAGTTGCCCTGGCAGCAGCCGCTGGCTGTCTGGCTCAGGGCACAACGGCGCCGCAAGACCAACGACAAATCGCACTCGCTCTGGAACAGCAAGGCAAGAACGCCGAGGCCGAGAGCGCCTGGCGCGCCTTTCTCAAGACCCACCCCGCAAGCCCCGAGCCCTACGCGCACCTTGGCCTGCTGGAAGCGCGGCAGGAACACTATCAGGAAGCCGTTCCCTTCTATCGCAAAGCCCTGGCGCTCGATCCCTCTTTTCCCGGATTGCGCCTGAATCTTGGCCTTGCTTTATTCAAGGCCGGCGCCATGCGGGAGGCGATACAAGCCTTCAAGCCGCTGTTGAAGAGTACGCCTGCTTCCTCACCTGAGGCCGAGCGCCTGACCATTCTGCTGGGGATGGCCCACTATGGCCTGAGCGAATACGCTGAAGCGGCCTCCTATCTGAAACAGGCCGCGGCCGCCGATCCCCAGAATCTGGGCCTGCGCCTGAGCCTGGCGCACAGTTGCCTGTGGTCAAAGCAATATCAATGCGTTCTGGATACGTACCACCAGATCCTCCTTCTCAATGCCGAGTCAGCCGAGGCCGACATGCTCGCCGGAGAGGCCATGGATGAAATGAAGGACCATAACGGCGCCATCCAGCAGTTTCGCGCGGCGGTCAAGGCCAATCCCAGGGAACCCAATGTTCACTTCGGCCTGGGCTACCTGCTCTGGACGCAGCGCCAATATGACGAGGCGGCGGCCGAACTCCAGGCCGAGCTCGACAGCGAACCGGACCACGTGCAGGCTTTGCTCTACCTGGCCGACTCCCAGTTGCAGTTACGCCATCCCGAAGCCGCTCTACCCCTCTGCGAGAAAGCTCTCCGGCTTGACCCTGGCCTCGAACTGGCGCATCTTGACCTGGGCATTCTCTATGCCGATGCCGGCCGTCAGGACGATGCGCTGCGCGAGATGAAAGAAGCGGCCAGGCTGGCGCCGGAAGACGTGAATGTCCACTGGCGGTTGGGCAGGCTCTTGAGGACCATGGGGAAAAAGGACGAAGCGATGGCGGAATTCGACAAGGCCAGCAGCATCACCAAGGCCGTCGACAATGCGCTGATCGACAAGATGAAGCCCGCGCATGGTGGGAGCGGGACTGCGCAGAATCCTGCCGCCGTGCCGGAGCAAAAGCAATAGAAAAACTAGCTTTGCTGTGCGTGGCTCACGATGGCTTTTTCCAGTTCCAGCAGCTCCGCCAGCGCCCTTTCGGGACAGATGTGCCGCGCCTCCAGCTTCTCCATCTCCTTCTCGGTTTCCACGTAGGAGGCAATGGTCATGAAGCAGTAGAGGCAGCGGGTATTGTAAGTCCCGTTCTCGTTCTGGGTGCGGCTATACATCGACCCTCGGAATTCCCCCAAGATTGGACGATGCTAGCCGCGAGTGCATTTCTCTGAAGTGACTTGCATCACCGAGCACTGTTCACTTAAATGGCGGTGGGAAGCTTTTTCCTCCCAGGGTTCTTCAGATGGTTGTGTTCTGGTTGGGATTCCTTCTCAGTTGCCAGCAGGCGCTTTGGCCCGCTTGAGGAAAGAGCGAGACCGAGCAGGGCACGTCGGAGGTGCCCAGATAGTCGTATTCCTGCTTGTTTCCCTTGAGCGGAATCGACAGGAAGCGATTGACGGTGACCTTGGAGTGCGGCGAACCGCGCAGCTTGAAAATTGCCCAATCGCCGCAGTAAACGGCCACAAAAGCCACTACGAGCACCACAATCGACCTTTGCAGCCAACGTATCATGCGGACCAGACCTTCCTGAAGCAGGCGGGATTCTTATTCGGAGAGATATGAGCGAACTGTAGGTTCCCGAGGATGTGCTGAAACTACCTGCGCTTGCTTTCAGCTTATCTGAGTCTCCCGCCTGCGCGAAAACCTGTTCAGGACTCCCGCGATGCTGCCAGAGAGGCAGGTCGCGGCGCGCCTTCAAGCGCCACCAGCTTTTTGGGAGCGCAACAGGCGCGGTCGAGGCGGGCCACGTCGGCCTGCATGCGCTTATCTTTGCCGAGAGAGGCCAGCACCGCGGCAAGAATGGAACGTGCCCCCTCGTCGGCGAGCCAACAGATGCGGTAGTGCATCCACTTGCCCTCGCGCCGAGCTTCTACCAGTCCTGCCTTGCGCAGGTAGGCCAGATGCCGCGAAATCTTCCGCTGGCCCGGGCGCAGCCACCCCGCCGGACGCGTAAATCCCATCGCCCTCGAGAAGAAGGTTCGCGCGATTGGCCAGGAGTCGCTATAAGTGAACTCTGGCCGCTACTCTGGTATTCCGCGTTATGCTGAAGGCCAAAGCGGTTTTCCGATTACAGAATCTTGAAGTCGCAGCCGTCGAGCGGTCGTTTCGTTCACAGGGTCCCACGGACGGGCCCTGGTACGCGAGATGGAATTTGGGTCCAACAGCACTCGTGTGGCGACGGCGCAAGAATCTTGGAGATCGCGCGAAGGCGATTCACTATGTCACGCTCCGCTCTGGTTCTTGAATTCCTGACTCTCTTCGTCGTTCTGCCGCTGGCCTACCGGTTCTCGCCGGTGCACGTTCCGGGGCTCCCAGTGTTGTGGGCGGTCTCAGGCTATGCGGGTTGGCAGTTACTTCGCGACCCGAAATTCAAGCGCGCGCAGCTTTGGAATGCTGCTTCTCTGGCCGGCCAGCTAGGGAGCATTCTCGTCCTATTCGCCGTAGTGGCGCTGGCTCTATGGGTCGGCGTGTGGCATTTCTCGCCTGATCTGCAGTGGGATCTGGTGCGCCGGAATTCCGGCTTCTGGGCAATCGTCATGGTGGCTTACCCGGTGTTTTCGGTCTACCCTCAAGGGCTGCTTTACCGGGCTTTCTTCTTCGAGCGTTTTGCGCCGCTCTTTCCTGGCAAGTGGACCATGATCGTGGCTAGCGCCGCGGCTTTTGCCTTTCTCCACATTATTTTCCACAACATGCTGGCTGTGGCCCTGACATTTGGCGGAGGAATCCTGTTTGCCGCCCGATACGCAAAGACCTGCTCGCTGGCCACCTCCAGCTTTGAACACACTCTCTACGGCTGCTGGCTGTTTACCGTCGGTTTGGGCCAGTTCTTCTATCACGGCACCATCGACACGGTGGGCTCGGCGATCGCGCGATAGCTTGAAGAGTTGCAGTTAGGGGAGCTGTAAGTCTGTTTCCGTTCCAAAAGGAAAAGGGCTGAAGATTCCCTGTTGCGGAATCCTCAGCCCGGTAGGTTCGTGGCGGTTTAGAACTTGAGCGAAGCAGCGCGCGGAGAGATGCCGCTGATTTCGGCGGCGCGGGCTTCGGCATAGGCGGCGGCGCCCAGCAGGGCTGCGCGGCTTTCCAGAATCACGCGCACCGGCATGTTGATCAGCAACTGGCTCAGGCGGCCCTTGTCGGTGAAGGCCTTCATGAAGGTGCCGTCCTTGAGCTTCTCGATGATGCGGGGCGCAATGCCCCCGCCGATGTAGACGCCGCCCACCGACATGACCTTGAGGGCCAGGTTGGCAGCTTCGGCGCCATACGCGGAGACGAACATATCCAGAGCTTTCTCGCAGATCTCGCTCTTGGCGGCCAGCGCCAGCTCGGTGATCACGGCGTTGGGGTCGGCAACGGCAGCGATCCGCTCGGCCAGCCAGGCCGGCTCTTCCATGCCGCGGACTTCGCGCAAAAACTCATAGATGTTGGTCAGCCCCATGCCGCTGATGACCCGCTCGAAGCTGACGCGCCCGTTGTACTTCTGCTTCAGGAAGCGGAGCAGGTCGATCTCGTCTTCGTTGCGGGGAGCGTAGTCGGCGTGGCCACCCTCAGAGGGATTAGGCAGGTGGCTGCGGCCGTTCCAGACCAGAAACCCCTCGCCCAGGCCGGTTCCGGCGGCGATCAGCGCACGATTGCCCATCTGGCTGGCGTCGCCCTCGCTGAGGGTGTAGACCTGCTCCGTAGTGAGCTCGGCCACGCCGTAGCCGTTGGCTTCCAGGTCGTTGATCAGGAATACGTGGGTGATGCTCAGGTTGACCGACAGCTCATGGCTGTCCAGGGTCCAGGGCAGGTTGGTCAGCCGCAGACGGCCGTTGCGCACCGGTCCGGGCACCCCAAAGCACGCCGCATCTACCTTTTGCGCACCCAAAAACTCTTTTACGATCTCTTCCAGGCCAGAGTAATCTTTAGCCGGATAACGCTCGTCGCGTATGTATTCAAGTTTTCCATCAATAAAGTCATACAGCGCCAAGTGAACCTTGGTGCCGCCTACATCGCCTGCCAGGATCATCGTTCCCTCTCTAAAACTCCGCAACCTTCCCCGTCTGTTGCGGGCAGAAGCGCGGCTGCAGCTTTATCCAAAATCAGAGTAAGTATACCGCTTGCAGGGCGAATCAGCTGGCTGGGAAGCCTCTCCGGATCGTGCGCGCCGGTTAAAACTTCCTTTACAATCTCGGCTTTATCCGCACCGGAGATGAGAAAGAAGACTGAGCAGGCGCGGTTGATTGCAGGCCAGGTCAGAGTAATGCGCCAGGTGTCTATTTGCGGCACGTGGTTGGCCGTGACCAGCCGTCCCGTTTCATGCAATGCCGCGGTGCGGGGAAACAGCGACGCCGTGTGCCCATCGGGACCCATGCCCAGGGCCACCAGGTCGAAGCGCGGGCTCTCGGTTCCCTCCAGGCTGAAGCTCTGGCGCAATTCCGACTCGTAGCGCGCGGCAGCTTCCTCAGGCGGCAACTCGCCCTCGATGCGGTGAATCTGGCTGGGGTGCAGGGGAACGTGGTCCAACAACGCTTCGCGGGTCATCCGATAGTTGCTCTCGGCGTCGTCGGGGGGCACCGCGCGCTCATCCACCCAATAAAGGTCCAAATGCTCCCACGGCATGCGCGCACGCCACGGCTGGGAGGGGTCGGCCATCAGCTCGAATGCCGCCTTGGGCGTCGAGCCGCCGCTGATCGCGATGCGGGCGTAGCCCTGACTGGCCACGGCTTCCTGCGCCATCTCAACGAAATACTGCGCCGCCCGGCGTGCCAGCGCCGCCGCATCGGGCTCCACGTAGTACTTGATTCTGAGCTTTCTCGCCATGAACCTGGCCCCTCTTCTCCCTACTCCACTCGGAAGTCAACCTCGAGCCACCGTCCAATCGGACGCCACAGCAAGGCTCTACTGGTGTAGACTGAGTGTAACCCCAGAAGCCGGCTCGGGAGAGCCGGCTCGATTGTGTCGGGACGTGGCTCAGCCTGGTAGAGCACTCGCTTGGGGTGCGAGGGGTCGGCAGTTCGAATCTGCCCGTCCCGACCATTTATTCGCATTTGTTTTACGCAAATCCCGCCTAACGGCGGGATTTTTCGTGTTTCCGGCATCTTCACACATCTTCACGCGCTGACGAAACCGGGCCGGAAGGTTGCCGAAAGCACCTTTTGCTTTCCACAATTTCCCGGCCCGGCGCGCTTGTGAATTTCTTGTGCGTTCTATGTGTGGTCGTAGAAACGGAAGAACAGCGACTGCTTCGAGACCGGCTCGGCCCTGGCCACCAGCTCCGCCACCTGCTTGTCGCTCAAGGGCGTAAATTCCCGCGACAATTGCACGTTTTCTTCAAGTTGCGCAATCGTGTCGCAGCCGATAATCACCGTGCTCACCGGGCGCGACAGCGTGTAATAGAGCGCCTCGCGCATGGAGAGCGTGCCCGGCGTCGGCGCCAGCACCATCCCCTCCCACGAGTGCTTCTGCTGCTCAAGGGGCGGCGGCGTCCAGGTGGAAAGAATCCGCCCGCGCCCCGGGATCTTCATCCCGATAATGCCCATCTGCCGCTCCACCGCCAAGGGCAGCAATTGCTCGTTGAAGCTGTAGTGGTGCGGATCGGCCGCATTCATGGCCATCAGAATCGTGTCGAATGGGTGCCGCTGGATGCACTCAATCAGCGCGTCGGGCCGGAAGTGCCCTGTGATGCCCAGGTGCCGCACCACCTTCTGCTCCTGCATTTCCAGCAGCGCTTCCATCGCCCCGCCCTTGGCAAAAATCTCGTCCACGTTGGCCTGCACGCCCACATCGTGCAACTGCCACAGGTCCACATGGTCGGTTTGCAGCAGTTGCAGCGACTTCTCGATCATGCGCATGGAGCCGTCGCGCGTCCGTTCCTTGGTCTTGGTGGCCAGAAAAGCCTCGTTGCGCCGGTGGGCCATCACCTTGCCCACGTACTGTTCGCTCCAGCGCTCGTCCCCGCCGTAGATCGACGAAGTGTCGATGTAATTCACGCCCAGGTCCAGAGCGCGCTCGATGATCGGCACAGCCACGTCGAAGTTGTTGGCCCGTTCCAGCGCGGCTTGCCCGCCCAGCGAGAAGATGCCCACCTTGTAGCCCGTCTTGCCCAGGTTGCGCGTCGGCATCGCCGCGGGCGTCTTGGGGTTCGACGGCAGCGCGGGCAGCTTCTTCGGTGTGTCGGCCAGCGCCGACGGCGCCAGCAGCGCGGCCGTCACCGCTCCGCCAGCCTTCAGAAATTCGCGCCGGCCCTGCCTGCGCGCCTCATCTGTATGTTTTTCGCTCATCCGACCTCCTCGCCGATCTGCTTTCCTTGTGAGCCTCATCATACCCGGCGGCCGCAGCGCGGAAAAGGACCAAAAAACCGCGCCCAGCCGCCGGTTTCCTTAGTTCTTTCTATCCAGTTGAAAGAGCTGGAACTCGCGAATGTGCGCCTCGCTCGAACTGGACAGAATGTGGCGGGTGGCCCATCCTTTCCCCGCCAATGAAGATGGGTGCCCCATCCTTCCGCAGTTTCATCGCGGAAGGGTGGGAGAGCACGAACCTCCATTTCTTCGGCTTCCTTCCATCAGGAATACGGCTGGAGTCCTTGTCGAATTCTCCTGGTGGCCCAACCGCCCCACCCGCCATCTAGTCAATCTGGAACACATCCTCGACGCCCACACCGAATACGCGCGCGATTCGCACCGCGAGCGGTAGCGACGGCGCATAACGTCCAGCTTCCAGGGCAATGATTGTCTGTCGCGTCACACCCACACGTTCAGCAAGAGCCTGCTGCGTCATCTCTCCGTGCTCGAAGCGCAGCCGGCGAATGGTATTTTCGATCCCGGCATTATCGGCCGGCATCGCTGGCCTTCCATCCGTAATAGTGAAGAGTTGCGAGCGCTCGGGCGAGCAGGAAGACGATAAACCCGGCAAAGATCATCGCGGGGAAAATACCAACGGGCACGGTCACCCGTTCCAGCCCCCGCAGACAGTAGAGATATGCCCACGTCCCCACTCCGGCGATGCAAAACAAAAGCCAGAAGGTAGCCATTCCAGCAGTCCATGCCTGCCGCGACAACAGCCAGTCTCGTTCGTCCATTACGGGCTCACTCCTCAGTGCGCCGCCCCGCGGTGAACGGTAGAAAAGCCTGGCAAACCCGGTGAGACCGCTCAGCCCGAATACCCCAAGCGCAGGTACCGCGGCTTCTGCCAGTGTGCGATGAAACCACCAACTCAAGGCCGGAACCGCGGCCAAATAGAGGACCACAGTTCCGCCGATCACGATCAGATCAAACCAGGCTGCTTTCTGTTGAGTGTGCACTTCGCTCCCTCTTTCGACCAGAATTTTAAGTCAGGAGGAAATGTACGCTACACATTACATTAAGTAAAGTAATTTTTACATTTAATCAACCGCCGGGAGGCGGCAGGTGGCCCTTGCTCCGAAAAACGAAGGAGAAGGATTGCGATTTCCCTTGCGTAGAATTAAGCCCCAAAAGCGCACAATATTCTTAGTCGGAGAACGAACGCCAACACGGAGTAACGCCAACGCGGAGTAACACCGACCTCCCGGTCGGCTGTAGCGTGGACGTCCTCGTCCACGCTCGCTCAGATTGACTCACATTTTCTGGCGGCCGCAGTCCTCGTAAGGACCATTTTCGAGGTCGATTTTTGAGCCAAAAAACAGCCAAAATCGCCCTGACCCCCACCCCCCCCTATCGATTATTATCACTTTTTCGGTCATAAAAATCGCGCAAGTCGCAAAGAATGAACAGTATACAAAAACACATAGGTTACTGATAAGTAACAGCAAACCCCCGAATTTGGCCCTTTTTGGGCCGTTTTTGGTCACTTTTTGGCCAAAAAAGCCCCAATTTGGTGCGAAAATGCCTCCCTTTTTTAGGGCTCGGGCGCGGCGTCAGGCTCCCTGACGCACAAAGGCCGTTCCCGAAGGAACGGCCTTTGTGATGGAGTGAACCAAGGTGAAGGTGAATCAGTCGCCGGCGACGGTTTCCTTCTGCTCGACGGGCTTGGCTGGGGCGATGGCACTCAGGCTGACCAGTCCTTCGACCGGCTTTTCGCCCAGGATCTGCTCGCGATAGAGCTTGGCCATGCGGGCGTTCTCTGCGGCATCGATGTGCTGCTTGCCGTCGCGGGCACGGATCTTTTCTTCGCGTGCGTTCTTGGCAATGCCCAGGTCGTCGAGCGTGTGGTTGGCCTCGGAGTTGACGTCCTTCATGTTCAAGACCAGGTTGTTGCCTTCGACCGGCATGTTCACCTTTTTGCCGCCGGCGAAGATCTCGTGGCGTCCATGCTCCTCATACCACTTGGTGAGCGTGGCCGTCATGTGCATCTTCTCGATGATGTTTCTCCAGCCAACACCGGTGTTGTAGGCGCAGAAGCTGATCTCGCCTTCCTGCGTGGCATAGGGAATGATGCACTGCTCGGTGCGGCGGAAGTCGTAGTTGAACAGATCCTGGAACCACATGCCGGCGATGAAGAGGAAGTTCCAGCGGTCCTGGCGGCGCCTCTTGATATCTTCCAGAGTGCGGTCGCCCTTGACGCTGCCGTAATCCTTGCCGGTGGCGTTGAAGGTCTTGTCCATCTTCTTGAGCATGTCGGTGATCTTGAAGTGGGTAGGCGACTGGAAGGGATCGTAGTTGCGCAAGAGAGCCAGCGCAAAGCCGACGACCGACATCCACTTGCCGCGGGCGGCGTCGTTGACCTTGGCCAGATCCTTGGCCACCTTGTCCATATTCAGGAAGGCGGTCACGGGAACGGCTTCCTTGGTTTCCTTGTCGATCATCAGCGCCATGCCGATGCCGCAGTCGGGGTGGCAGCCGCAGCTCAACTGGCCCCACTCGGCGTTGGGTCCGTGAATCAGGTCAGCCCAGTCAGAGAAGGTGCTCATGAAGCTGATGGGGAACCAGTCGCGGTTCGGCTCGCCAAAGCCCATCTGGGTCTTGATGTCGTGCGCCATGTGCGAGAGCGTGTAGCGCTGCGCCAGGCGGCGCTCTTCGCTGATATCTTCGTCGCGGCCGGTAAAGCTGACCGGCTGGAAGCTCAGGAAGCTGATGGTCTTGGGGTTGTCGAGGGCGAACTGGATGATGCGGCCCACCTGCTCGTTGTTGATGCCGTTGATGATGGTGGTGACCGGCACGATCTCCACACCGGCTTCGTGCAGGTTGTTGATGGCCTGCAACTTCACGTCGAAGAGGTTGCCCACCTTGCGGTGCGAGTTGGCAGCGTTGCCGATGCCGTCGAACTGGAGGTACACATAGCGCAGGCCGGCTTCCGCCGCGGCCCGGCACAGTTCCTTGCTCTTGGCGAATTCAATGCCGTTGGAAGCAGCCTGGACGCTGTTGTAACCCACCTTGCGCGAGTAGGCGATGGCGTCAAGGAAGTAAGGCGAGAGGGTCGGCTCACCGCCGGAGAACTGCACGCTCATCTGGCGCCGCGGCTTCAGCGTGGCGGCGTTGTCGAGCATGGTCTTGATTTCTTCCCAGGTCAGTTCGTGGACGAAGCCCACCTGGTTGGCATCCATGAAGCAGGGATCGCACATCATGTTGCAGCGGTTGGTCAGATCGATGGTCAACACCGCGCCGCGCCCGTGGGTCATGGTGGAGGTGCCGTGATGGTGGAGCTTGGCGTCGTTGTGGGCGCGAATGTCGCGGCCGGGGAAGTTGTCCTGCAGGTGCTTGGTGAAGTTCGGATCGATGGACATCAGATCTTCAAAGTGCCCGTGCTTGGGGCAATCCTTGACCATCAGGATCTGGCCGTCGCGCTCGATGATCTGGGCCTTGATCTCTCCGACTTTTTCGTTGAGCAGGACTTCATGGGGCAGCTTGCCGTCCAGAATCTGCTTGCGAATCTCCGGCACGCACTTGGGACAAAGCGAGTCGGTGGTGCGCGGCCAGCCCATCGGCGGCTTTTCTTTCTGGTAGCTCTTCAGCAGGGGCTTGTCGCTCCACTTGGGGGTAAAGGCGGGATTGGGGCTGATGCGGTTCAACCGCTCATACACTACCCACGCTCCCCTGGCCGCGTAAACAACGGCTTTCTCGGCATACTTGATCGTTTTGGACATAAAGTGCAATCTCCTCCATCAAATTTGTCGCCGGCGGCGGTCGCTCGCCCGGCCCAACCCTCACCCGGTCAACTCTTGACGCGCCCATACGATGGGGCATTCCGGGGGCTGAAATTCCAGTCCTAGAGTACCCGCACCCCCCGGTCAACCCAATGACCAAGCAGTGAACGGCGTAATCCGTGGCTGAACGGCAATCTGAGCAGCCGGAATGGATTGACGATTTTGGCGATGAGCTTCCCTGGAGCCGGACCTGAAGCTCGGCTGAAACCGGGTGCATCTCGACGATTTGTGGGAGTTTATGCTGCTGCCCGGCTTGGAGGGCACCGCAAAGCCGATGCGCTTAGGGCGTTGCCGGCGCGTCGGTTTTGGCCACCTGGTTGATGATCCGCTGGATAACCACAACCTGCACGTGAATGTGGCGGGCCACGTCGGGCAGGAACTCGGAGACGAGGTTGTCGATCGGCGCTGTGGCCAGGCCAATCCCATAGCGCGACGCGCTTGCGGGCAGATTGGTCTCTCGCCCCGGAACGTAGAGGTTGTTCACCTCGTCCTCAATCGCCGCGCCCACCAGTTCGCCGTAGTTCACCATTCCTCTGCCGTTGTCGCCCTGAGTCCACACTACCTGGATCATCGCGTTCCCCACGCGGCGCGGGATGGAGGCATTGGGCATGCGATGGTAGTGCGGGTCCTGGTGCACGATGGACGGAATCAGAAAGGTGGAAAAGAACTCGCCCGTGATGTCCTGGGTGTAACTGACCCCCACGCTGCGCCCCCACCCGGCCATGCCGGGGCCGTAGACCGAGTGCGCGTCCGAGCCCACCGAGATGGCGGAACTGCCCAGAATGGTGATGGCGTTGAAGGGGTCGATGACATTGCGGACCGCCAGCTGCGCCTTTTCCTTGGGCGTGAGCGGCTTCACCTCAGGGCCGTTGAGGAAGCGCGAGAACCAGTAGGTCGCCGGCCGAGCTGGGCAAGGCGCCGTTGGCGCCCCGGTTTGGGTGTTGGCAGCGGCTCCGGCTTTTGCTACGGAAGGCTGCGCGGCGGGCTGCGCCGGGCTCCCGGGCTGACACGGCCCGGCTGCCTTCATGACCGGATGAACGGGTATCTGCGGCTGCGGGGCGTCTGGCAAAGGCTGTTCGGGAGCAGCATTATTCGGCGTTTGGCCGGCCAGAGCCCCGCCCGCCGCCAGAAACAGCACAAACACACCAAGCCAGCTTATCCGCCGCACGCGCACCCGGTCAGGCGCGGCGGCGTTTCCATTTCCGGCGTGTTTTCTCGCTCTGCTCTGCAAAAAAATCGCGCTCCCGGCAGCGAAAGATTCATTCCACGGAGGTTACCCGGCGGGGCGGCACGCTGCCCGATCCGACTCCATCGACCCGTATCCGAAAGACCACCATGATTCTGCGCTACTTCATCTGACGTATTTTTTTGGGGAAAGGCAACTCAGAAGGCACGGGGCGTAGTGCATTCCATCAGATAGCTGCGCGTCCCGGTGTTAATCAGTGCGGCACCTCCAGACCATCGGCAATTGACGCGCCTTTGCCCGCGTTGCAGACTTAAGGCAACGCTAGTTACCATACTTCGTGGCAAGGAGCTGACCAGCCATGAGCACGAATCCCCCTCCGGGTGGCGCAGCCCACCGTATCGAAGAGGCCATCGAATTGATCGAGATGGAATTGCGGCACGCCATCGCCTATGTCAACGATGCCGTGATTCCGCAGTTGCGCACCGAATCCATCTCCGCGCTGCGCACCGCCTCCGAGAAGCTGCGCGACCTGGCCGAGCGGTTCGACAAAGCAAAGGGCCCGCGCGGCTGATGAGACAAACCCACAACAGATCCGGAGTGCTACGGCTGGCTGGCCTGGCTGCCCTGGCGCTCGTGGTTTTGGCTGTTTCCGGCTGCGGGCACAAAAATACAGTTGCGCAGTTGCCCCCGCCGCAAATCGCTCCGCCCGTGGTTGCCGCACCGGCTGCCGCAGGGGCAGCGCGCCTGGGCAGGATTCCCATCACCCCGGTGCCTCCCGGCGGTATCAGCGCTGAAGATCTGAACTACGTGAGCACCCACGAGCCGATCCAGAGCGAAGAGGGTCTGGCCACCTGGTACTCCGCACCTTACGCGGGCCGCAAAGCGGCCAACGGCCAGATCTTTGACGACCACGCCATGACCGCTGCCGAACGCACCCTGCCCATGGGCTCTCTGATTACAGTTACGAACCTGAAGACCGGCCAGACCGCAGCCATGCGCATCACCGACCGCGGCCCGTTTGTGGAGGGCACGATCATCGATCTGACCATTGCTTCCGCCAAGGCTACCGGCATTTACAGGAGCGGCAGTGCGCGCGTCCGCGTGGATGTCTACAGTTCTCCCAAGCCCATCGGCACCGGCGGCCGCTGGTGCGTGCAGATCGGCGCATTCAAGAGCCAGAGACCGGCGCTGAAGCTCAAGCAGCAACTCATCGATCGCTATCCAGGCTCCCAGGTCATCGAGTTCCCCGGCGAGAGCAGTTACTGGGTTCGCATTCGTCCCCAGGGCGATAACCGCGCGATGGCAGAATTCATTGCCGATCACCTGCGTCCCGCCGAAGGCGAAGCCTTCCTGACGCGGCTGGACTAAGTCGTTTCCGCCGCTCAAAGGGTTTGAGTTTTCTCTATTTATGACCGCGCAAATTGGGCTACAATCCCTCCCAGGTTTGCAGCGATATTCCTGGCATTGCGTTGAAGCCCGTCACTACCCCGGTTGACTTGGCCAATTAGCCTCCCCATAGTTTCGATCCGCGCACACGCCTTAGCCCCTGAGAGGCTGAATATCTCTTGCAGTCAAGAATTCACTTGGAGGATGGTATGGAAGCTCAGGAACCGAGAGTCCGGCAGAACTATCTGGCAATCCTTGTGGCGGCTATCGCCTGCTTCTTGTTTGAAGCGGGCTGGTACTCGTTCTTCCTACAGTCATGGCTGAACGGCATTGACCGCACCATGGCGTGGCTCACGGGGCCGGGCGCAATCAACCCCGCCTTTCAGTACGGAACGGCATTGATTTCCGCGGCCGTCATCGCTACAGCCATCTCCTGCGTCACACAACTCACCGGGAAACAGACTCTCCTTCGCGGCGTCAAGGTGGCAGCGCTCCTCTGGCTGGGACTTGTCCCAACCACTCTGGGTACAGAGTACGTCTTCGAAGTTCGCCCGATCAGCCTGCTGGGCATCAATGCCGGTTTCTGGCTGGGAGGCATGATCGTGATGGGAGCCATCGTCGGCGCCTGGAAGAAGAAGTAGGGAAGGAACAAGGGTTTTCTGTTTCCTAATCCCTGTTCTCTACGCCCTGTTCCCTGTTCCCTGCTTTTCCCTAGTGCGGCGGCGGATAGAACGGGAGCTTGTCGTTCTTCTCATTGGCGCGGCGAACGGTCACGTCGTCGACCAGGAGAGCCGGGGCCAGCACGGTTTCCGGGACGTCGTCCACGGTGAGATTGGCGACAAACAGATCCTTGCCCGCGGCCAGAACGCCCGAGCGGAGAGCGCGCTGGTCCAGGTCGCCTAGGGCTGCTCCGCGCACCAGTTCGCGCTTTCCATCCACGCCCACGCGATACAGCAGGCGGGGCGCCAGCCGGCCGCCCATGGTTTCAACGTAATAGACGCTCTTCAGGCCGCGGTCCTTGGCCAGATCCAGCAGCTTCCGGTTCAAATCGTCTTCGCTCAACCCTTCCTTGGCGCTGACCTCGAAGACGCCTATGGACGGCCGAGGCGGTCCGGTGATTCCTGCGCGGCCGTGGCCGTTCGAGAGGGGAAAGTCGCGTACCGGCTCGCGGCCGATGAGATAGTTCTCCAGCCGTCCCGCGGTGACCAGCTTCACGGGCTGCGCCGGCACGCCCTCGTCGTCCACGGTGTACGCGCCCAACAAGGTTTTGCCGTTGTAGGTCTTCAGGCCGGGATCGTCGACCACATCAAGAAACTCCGGCAGCACGCGCGCATGATAGCTGGAGGCGAACGGCCCATTGGTGCGGGCCTCGGTGCCCATCTTGGGCCGCGTGGCCGTGAATCCGCCGGCCAGGAGCACACGGACCGTGTCGGCACCAGCGTCGGAGCTCAACAGCACGGGCCCGTGGTATTCCTCTTCCACCACCGGCGCCTTGCGCAGCTCAGCCAAGGAAGCCAGCAGACCGACCGCGTGCTGAGAGAAAACCTCGGGCGAGTCCAGGTCTTTCAGCGTGGCACCATTGGTCATGTACGAGCGGTCCAGACTCATGCCGTCGGGCGCCTGCGCGCCCACCCCGAGGCTCTCCTGGTAGAACGCAGCGGATTTGCGCACGATGGTTCCTTCGCTGTTGACGAGCCAGGTGGTCGTGGTCCGCGCTGTGAAGCTGCCCGAGGAGTAGCGCACATCGCGCTCAAGATCTTTCACGCGGTTGTCGGTGCGGTAGAGCCCCGTGTCCCGCGCCACCCTGGAGTCCCAGGCTGCCTCGTCCACCTGGAGCCGCAGTGGATCTTCAAGCCGGATCACGGGCTTTTCCTGGCTGAAATCGTCGGCCTGCGGCGGCGTCTGCACCTGCTTCAGCGCGGCCTGTTTCTGCGCGTAGGCTGCCAGGGCGGTTTTGTACGCCTCATCGGTGGCCGTCCACAGCGCCGAACGTATCGCAATCGGATCGTCGTCCAGGGCGGCCAGTTCCAGAGCGCCGTCGCCCCGGCCGCCGGAGCTATCGATTTTGTAGTCGCCCACCCGCACGGTGACGCGCGCCACGCGTTGATGGCTGCGCTGCGCGCCCTCGCTGGCGCCGAACTCCGCCTTGGCCTGGAAGTTGTCGACCTCTTCAATGCGGTACTGGATAAAGAACGGCTTCTCGAAGCCCGGCAACTGCAACTGGCTCTTGCTGCGGTCCAGTTCTTCCAGCATCGCCTTCAGCAGCGGATCCCGTTCCGCGTCGGCGCGGGTCGGCTGCGCCGCGCCCTGGGCCCAAGCACCCAGGCAAACGCCGCCGAGAATCGCTCCCAGAATTCCTGTTCCCGCACATGCAGCAATCGGTCGAATCAAGTTCATGGTGCCTCTGTTTTTTCGCTGACTACTGATGGCTGACAGCTGATCGCTATCTATTGTTTCGCGCTTGGAATGGGGAGGATCGGCGGTCTGGCCGTGCCTTGCGGCTGGCGCTGGGTTTCCATCTCGCTCACCAACATGGCCGGAGCCACGGCGCTGACCGGAATGGAGCCCGACTCCGCGCCGCATTCGCCGTTGAAAACTTCGCTCTTGTCGCTGGTGGCCAGAATCCGCTTCATGGCCGCCAGAGGAGTGCCCACGATGCTGACGCCGCGCACCAGCTCGTCTGGGCGGCCGTCGACATACACCCGCCACACCACCAGCGGAATGACCTGAAAGGCCTGGGGCGAGCTGCGCGTGGTGACCGCGAATCCCGAAGAAATGTCCTCAAAGTAGAGCCCGTAAGGCTTGCCCTGCTTCTTTGCTTCCTCGATCAGTTGCTTGCGCAGCTCCGTTTCTGGAACGCTTTTGGTCGAGGTCACGATCAGGTTGCCTTGCCGGCCGGTGGGCATGCGGCCAGTTTGCGCGCGGCCGTGGCCGTTGGAACTGGCAAAGCTGGCAATGGGCAGGCGGGACATGAGGAAGGTCTTCAAGACTCCGTCGTCGATGAGGCCTACGCGGCGCGCCTTCTGGCCTTCGTCGTCGTACTCGTAGCTGCCGCTCAGCCAGGTTTTGCCAAAGGTGGTTACGGTCGGATCGTCGGCTACGGAAAGGAACGTGGGCAGAACCTCTTTGCCCACTTCCTTGGTAAAGGTTTGGCCTTCCTCGTCGCCGCGCTGGCGCTGGCCTTCAAGCCGGTGGCCCAGGACTTCGTGGAAGAAGACTGCCGCGGCACGTCCGGAGAGAATTGCAGGCCCGTCGAAAGGCTCGGTCATGGGCGCCTTGCGCAGCGCCTCAAGGCTCTTGCCCAACTCACGGACGGAGACTTCCATCTCGGATTCCGTGGGCAACTCCTCCACAGTTTTGGCCTCGAAGGTCTGCACGCGGAAGAGGTCCATGCCGTCGTCGGCGCGCGTGAGCGCCAGCACCACCACCCGCGCCGACTGGTGCGGCGCGACCACCTGCGAACCCTCAGACGAAGCGAAGTAGTCGGTTTCGTTCTGTACGCTCAGCATGACCATGTTCCGGTTCACGTCCGGGAACTGGCGGAAAACCCTGGAGAGCGTCTTCATGCGCTGCTCCCATGCCGCGCGATCTACCTTGACTGCCGGCGCCGGCTGCCCCAAGTGTACCTGCGGCGCTTCCTGGCTGAAGTCCGGCGAGTTGTCCTCTTCCTTAGCCCGGACCTCGGCCTCGGTCTTGACCCGTAGATAGTTGTCAAGGGCGTTGCCGTAGCCAGTGTTGGTGGCCAGCCACAAGGAGCGCGCGAGAGCCTCCCGGTCGTCGCCCAGGGGCAACTGGGTGCTGTTGACCGCCGAGCCGCGATGAGTGCCGTGAGTGTTGTCCAGCTTGGGCTCGCCCAGGCGCACCTGGACGTCGGCCACGCGCATGTGGCTGGCCGCGCTGCTGACCAGCGCCCCAAACTGCGCCTGGATCGACACCTCGCTGGCGTCGGCCACCGAGTAACTGAGGAAGTAAGGCGGTAACTGCTTTTCATCGCCCTGCTTACCCAGCGAGGTAAATGCCCGGTGCAGCTCCGTGGTCATGGCATCCATGAGTACCGGTGTGGACTGCTGCGCGCCCGCGGCTAATGGCAAAGCAACGGACAACGCTGTAACCACTACGCGAAAAGCCCGCAGGAAAGCGGGCTGCTTTATTGCAGGGAAAAATTTTTCTGGCATTGGCCGGCAAGACTCAAGTAAAAGCATCTGTGGCTCCGATTGTCGCAGAATCCGGTTCCAACAAGGAAGAATCGCATGAAATTTGCACGCCGATGGTTTTTTGCGTTTTGTCTTGGTCTTTTGCTTGCCAGCCTGTCTCCACGAGCGGGGGCCGTGCAACCGGCGCCGACCCAGCCCGCTCAAGCTCAGCCTGCCGCCCCGACCAATTCTCAGCCGGCCTACCAGCTTCCGCCTGACAAGCTGGCTCGCGCCATCACGCTGAGCCACATACGGATTGTGCTGGACATTGTGGGCTCGCTGTGGGGACTGGCCGTGCTTTGGCTGCTGCTGGCCACGCGCGCCGCAGCCGGCCTGGCCGCCTGGACTGAGCGGCTGCTGCGCCGCAGCTGGATGCAGGGTTTGCTTTTCTTCGCGGCGTTTTTCGTCATCACCACATTGGCCAGTTTGCCGCTGGACGCCATTGGCCACCAGGTGAGCCGCCACTTCGGCATCAGCGTGCAGGGGTGGGGCAGCTGGTTTGGCGATTTGGGAAAAGGGCTTGGGCTCTCGATCCTGATCGGGGCTCCCCTCCTGCTGCTCTTCAACCGGGTGGTCCGGGTTTCGCCACGCCGCTACTGGGTCTGGCTCTGGCTGGTGACACTGCCGCTGACGGTTCTCTCCGTTTTTGTTGAGCCGCTCATCGACCCTATCTTCAATAAGTTCGAACCCCTGACCGCGCAACACGCCGCCCTGGTGACCAAGCTGGAAACTGTTGTGGCCCGCACCGGAACCAAGATTCCTCCCGAGCGCATGTTCCTGATGAAGGCGAGCCAGAAATCCAACGGCCTCAACGCCTACGTGACCGGCATTGGCGCCACCAAGCGCTACGTTATGTGGGATACAGCCACGGATCGGCTTCCCGACGACGAGATCCTCTTTATCTTCGGCCACGAGAGCGGGCATTATGTGCTGAACCACATCCCAAAAATGATTGCGGGAAGCGCGGCTGGTACGTTCTTCATCTTCTGGGCCTGTGCTGGGTTTGCGGGATGGCTTGCTGTCCGCTTCGGCGACCGGTGGCAGCTTGGGGAGCAGATGCTTGCTTCCCGCCAGGGCTTTCTTGTGCTTGTTTTTTCGCTTTCCATCGCCGGGTTTGTGCTGGCACCGGCCAGCAATACCTTCAGCCGCTATTTTGAGCACCAGGCCGACATCTACGGTCAGGAAGCGCTGCACGGCCTGGTTGCCGACCCGCAGAAAACCACCGTTTCCGCTTTCAATCACTTGGGCGAGGCCTGGCTGGAGGACCCTAACCCCAACTCCTTCATCGAGTTCTGGACCTACAACCACCCTTCGGTGCAGCACCGCGCCAAATTCGCCGCGCATTACGACCCCTGGGCAGGAGGTGGGAAGGGCAGGTTCTTCGATAAGTAGGGATCAGGGATCAGTCCCGCGGAAGGTTCTTGGCCAAACGAACCTTCCGCGCTTTCTTGCTGGCGCGGACTGGCCGAAGGCAGTTGGCCCCACCGCAGATGGTGGCCGCACCGCAGGCGCCCCTGCTACGCTCTTGTGTGACAGGCGCGGATTTCCGCGCAATTGAGGAGCAGGCCTTGCAGCGCATCTGTGTGGACATGGATGAGGTCATGGCGGACACACTCGCCGAGCATCTCCGCCGCTACAACCAGACGTTCGACGAGGAAGTGACTCCAGGCGACCTGGTGGGCAAAGGCCTGTGGGAAGTGACTCCGCTCGACCGCCAGAAGCAGCTCCGCGCTTTTCTCGACGCCGAGGATTTTTTTGAAGATCTGGCCCTGATGCCCGGCGCTCAGGAAGTGTTGAAGAGCCTGTCCGCGCGCTTTGAGATTTTCATCGCCACCCAGGCCATGACCGTTCCCAACTCCCTCGGCCCCAAGTACCGCTGGCTGCAACGCTTCTTTCCCTTTATCCCCTGCACGAACTACGTCTTCTGCGGCAACAAGTCCATTCTTCGCGCCGACTATCTGATCGACGACCTTCCGCGCAACCTGCTCCGGTTCGAGGGCCAGGGGCTGCTCTACTCCGCGCCCCACAACCTCACCGCGACCGGCTTTACCCGCGTGAATAACTGGCGGGAAGTGGCGGAGTACTTCGCCGCCCGGCCCGACTAGAACTTCTTGATCGAGGTACCGTAGTAACTTTTCGTGGAGAATTGGTTTACATGAATAGGGAAATCCTGCCGATAGACGTTGAGAGCAGATTCACTCTTGAATTGGAGGGGAGGATCATGCAGATCAGCGGAACCTCAGAAGTCGCTCCAGTAACGACAATTGCGTGGCCCACGGCCCAATCCAAAGGCAACTCGCCGGCGTTCGCCGATGCCGTCACCACGGCGCCCGTCAGCAAGTCCTCTTCGGTATCCCCGGACCAGAACGCGGCGAGTGTGGTGCAAGTGTCCACGCTTGCGGCCACCTTTTCCCCAACCGTGTCGGGAAAGAACTACGCCGGCAGCGTTGAAGAAGCGGCAGGAGTCTATATTGCCTCCGTTCCCAGCCCGCCGGGGATCACCGCGAGTGGATTAAGCGTCCAGACCGCAGAGGACAATCTCGATATGAAATTGGATGCGCTCGCCTGACAGCGTTGGGTGCAAGCCGGGTCGTGCAAAGCGAAAGATCGGTAGCCCCCACGCTTGCTTGTCTATGGGAGCGGACGGGAGTGGCTTCTGAGTCCCATGGACAACCGGGCTACTCCGCCGCTCCACCCGCACTCTTCGGCGCAACCGGCGCGCTCGCTCCCCGCGTTGGGAGCGGGGGCGGCTGGTGCATGGTCACAATGATGGCCTGGGCCGGCTTCTTGCTCGCGCAATGATAGGAGTGCGTGGTGGAAGCGTCAAAGTACACCGCATCGCCCGCGGCCAGCACGCAATCTTCCGTGCCGTGGCGCAACCCCAGTTCCCCGTCCAGCACATAGAGGAACTCGAAGCCGGTATGCATGTGCGCCTTGGGTTCCTGTCCGGCTTCGAGCGGCACAAACTCGGCAAAGTAGGGGTCCATGTGGCGGTCCGGGACCATGTAGCCCAGGCTTTCGAAAAAGTACGCCGGTGTTTCCACGCCGCTCTGCGGCAGCCGCACCCGCTCCTTGCGCCGGTGAATCCGGAAAATCGTATGCGGTTCGGTCTCGAAGAAATACGAGAGATCCTTAGAAAAGACCATGGCAATCCGCGCCAGGTTGCGCAGAGTGGGCACCACGCGGCCGGTTTCCAGTTGGGACAGAAAACTCGCCGAGAGCCCAGTGTGGCGCCCGAGTTCGACCAGCCCCATCGATTTCTTGAGACGGAGGCGCCTGATCCGCTCGCCGATGTGCTTTTCCGCAATGAACTGCTCGGTGCTTTCGGTGTCCACCTGAGTCCACTGGGTTTCATCGCTGCGAACCACAGCCAAATCGCTCATCGGTTCCTCTCCAGCGGGCAGAAAGAGAATGCGCCCTTGTCCAATTTGTTGTATTTCGTTCAGGTTCCAGAAATGGAGCACATGCCCGGGCCTAAAGGCCCACAAGTTTGCCCCTTCTCAGGGGGTTAAAACCCCCTGCTCCCTCCGGAATCGTCGATCTGCAACTGTAGTACTAGCGCAATTTGTTGCGCAGATCAAAAACTATTCTCATGCTACTAAAGCTATCTTGGCGCGCATAGATTTTTTTCGCCCTGGAGGATCGGTGTCCACCGCGTCAATCGTTCCTCGTCTCACCGCCTCTGCTTCCTGATCCCGCAAGAATTCAGGAGGAGTTTAGAGCGGGCTCCTGGAGTACCCCGCGCTATCCTAGAGAGTTCGGCCCCACTGGCCGCCAAGGAAGCTTATGCCCGAAGAAACCGTTACTCCCGCCGCGCAAGCGGCAACCGCCAAGCCGCAGGTGGCCACGATCGCCACCATAGGCCAGTACGAAGGCCAGTCCGTCACCCTGCGCGGTTGGCTCTACAACCTGCGCGAGAGCGGGAAGCTGCTTTTCCCGATCTTTCGCGACGGCACCGGCACCATCCAGGGTGTAGCTCACGTCAAGAGCGTCTCTGCGGCCGTCTTTGAGACGCTGAAGGGGCTGACGCAGGAGTCCAGCGTCATCGTCACCGGCAAGGTGCGGGCCGACAAGCGCGCGCACGGCGGCTTCGAGCTGGACATTGAAGAGATACAGGTGGTGCAACGGGTGCCGGAAGAGGACCCTTATCCCATCACGTTGAAGGACCACGGCGTTGACTTCCTGATGGAGCATCGGCATCTTTGGCTGCGGTCGCCGCGCCAAACCGCCATCCTGCGCATCCGTGCGGAAATCATGCGCGCCGCCGCCGAGTTTCTGGATCAGGACGGCTTCATCCGCACCGATCCGCCCATCCTGACGCCGGCGGCCTGCGAGGGCACCTCCACGCTCTTCCCGGTCGACTACTTTGGCGACCCCGCTTTCCTGACGCAGAGCGGCCAGCTTTATGTGGAAGCCACCGCTCTGGCCGTGGGCAAGGCCTACAGCTTCGGTCCCACCTTCCGCGCAGAAAAGTCCAAGACGCGGCGCCACCTGACCGAGTTCTGGATGATTGAGCCGGAAGCCGCCTTTATGGACCTGGACGGGCTGCTGGGACTGGAAGAGAAGTTCATCTCTCACATTGTCCAGAGCGTGCTGAAGAATCGAGCCCCTGAGCTGGTGGTGATTGGCCGCGACATCACCAAGCTCGAGAACATCGTGCCGCCCTTTCCGCGGCTCAGCTACGACGACGCGGCGGCGATGCTGAACGAAGCCCACAAGAAGGGCGAGTTGGAGCTGCCTTTCGAATATGGCAACGACTTTGGCTCTCCGGACGAAACCTGGCTTTGCTCGCAGTTTGACAAGCCGGTGATGGTTCACCGCTATCCAGCAGCTGTGAAGGCTTTCTATATGGAGCCGGACCCGCTGAACCCCAAACTCGCCCTCTGTGCCGACGTTCTGGCCCCCGAGGGTTACGGCGAAATCACGGGCGGCTCGCAGCGCGTGGCCAGCTACGAACTTTTGAAGAGCCGCATCGAGGAACACAATCTGCCCATGGAAGCCTTCCAGTGGTATCTGGACTTGCGCCGCTACGGCTCGGTCCCGCACTCGGGCTTCGGCATGGGCATTGAGCGCGCCGTAGCCTGGATCTGCGGGCTGGATCACGTGCGGGAGACGATTCCGTTTGCGCGGACGCTGCACAGGATCTATCCGTAAACAGGGAACAGGGATCAGCAAGTGCGCGATTCCAGCGTTCCGGAACCGACATGGGGCGACATCTCTTTCTATCTTTCAGTGTGCGCCAAAGGAAGGAGATGAGCGGCAAATGGGATGGAAAAGAGGCGCCGCCGTGGAGGTTGGGGAGCGACCGAAGCTGGGCGGAGTTGGTGCTCTCCCGCCTTCGCTGGAAAGAGGCGAAGGATGGCACCCAGATTTGTGGCTTGGATGAAGAAGACAGTGGAGCGGGTGGGCCGCCAGCCCCAGATTCACCTCGCGCGCCCGTTGATTTAAAACGCAACATGCGGCTTTCGTTTTCCGAGGGTTAATTACTCACAGTATTCTCCGCTTAAATCTAAACGCAACGTTCAACCCACGTTGCTCAATTTCTCACAATTTTTGCGTTAAATCTGATGCATGATCAAGAGACGCAATCCAGCTACTTCGATTTTTCTCGTGATTGGCATGCTTCTGTTCCTGTTTCCATCGGCCAGACTGCATGCTCAATACGAGAATGGCAGCATTTTAGGGACCATCCGTGACGCCACTGGAAAGCCCATCGCCGGGGCGGACGTTCTGATTGCCAATACAGCAAGTGGCATCAGCACCCAAACCAAGACAGATGGGGCCGGGGACTACGACGTACCGCAGTTGCGGGTCGGCGTGTACACCGTCACGGCAAGTGCCCCGGGCTTTTCAAGCGCGGTGGCGGCCAACATCACCGTTTCCGTCGGCAACCGCCAGCATATCGACCTGAGCCTGAAGGTGGGCGGGACCGAGACCACCATCGAAATCACCGACGTTGCCCTGCAAATTGAAACAGAATCCAGCCAGCGCGACCAGACCATCACCAATTACCAGGCGGAAGCCCTGCCTTTGGTGAGCCGGAACTACACCGACCTGCTCGCCCTGGTGAGCGGCGTGCGCGAGGCGCCCACTGCGGCCACCACTTCCAGCAACGGCAACAGCCTGGTCCGCCTCGGTGCGTACAACGTCAACGGCCAGCGCTCCATGTTCAACAACTTCCTCCTCGACGGCATGGATAACAACTCCTACGGCGAGTCGAACCAGGGCTTCGACAACCAGATCATCTCCGTTCCTCCGGACTCCGTTGCCCAATTCAGCGCCGTCACCAACAACGAGAGCGCCGAGTACGGCCGCGGTTCTGCCGCAACCGTCAACGTGGCATCGCTATCGGGCGGCAATGATTTCCATGGCACTCTCTATGAGTTCCTCCGCAACACCGATCTGAACGCCACCGGCTACTTCAAGCCCACCCTCGTCGGCACCACGGGCCCGGTTCCGTTCATTAAGCCCACCTACAATCGCAACCAGTATGGCGGCAACTTCGGTGGCCCCATCCTGCACAATAAAATGTTCTTCTTTCTCGACTATGAGGGCCTGCGGTCCATCACCAAACCACTCTTCGTCCTCACTCTGCCCACGCAGGATGAGTTGAATGGCATTCTGGTGGTCCCGGTCACAAACCCCACTACCGGCGTCACCTACGCCGCAGGCCAGCCTATCCCGTCCGGCGCCTTTGACCCACTCTCTGCAAAAATTGTGAGTGCCTTCAAGGCCATCGAGGGCTTGCCCACGACGGGCTCCGCGAGCACCGGCCAAAACGCCAGCGACTACTCCGTGCTGATTCCTTTCCGCGACTACTCGGACAAGGGCGATCTGCGCCTGGATTATGCGGCCAGTCCCTCGGCGCGCTACTTTCTGCGCGTCAGCGACCGCAAGGAGACAGGCACCAACTTCCCCACCATTCCTCTCCCGCTGGAGGGACAAACCGCCGGTCCGCAGCGCATTCTGGATCAGCAAATCGCGCTGGGATACACGCGCAGCTTCGGTGCCAACCGTTTGCTCGATCTGCGCCTCGGTCTCTCCCGCACCAAGGCCGGAAAGACGCCTCTGAGCGCAGGTACAGCCCCGATCCTGGTCAATGGTGCCGCGATTCCGGGCCTCGGGAACTTGCCTGCCAGCCTCCAGGGCGGACTCCCTGCGGTCAGCATCTCCGGCGGCTTTACAGCCTTTGGCCGTCAAACCACCAACCCCCAGTTCCAGAACCCCTCGCTGCTCGATCCCAAAATCAACTACACCTGGATCAAGGGCGCCCACTCCCTCAAGTTCGGCTACGAGTACGAACATGTCTGGATGGGAGTCTTGGACAACAACCCTCTCTACGGCCAGTTCACCTATGGCGGAGGATACAGCGCATGCGCCAAGGGCACGGTTGTCCCGGGCGTCGGCACCTGCTCTTCAGCCTCCGGAACACCTCTGGACCTCTCCACCCGCAAGGTAGCCGATACCTACATCGCGGACTTCCTCTTCGGCACTACCAGCGCCTACGCTCTGGCCAACTATTTCGAAGCGCATCTTCGCCAGACCCTGGACAGCGCCTACGTGCAGGACGATTGGAAGGTCCTGCCCAACCTGACCTTGAACCTCGGTCTCCGCTGGGAATACGGTTCGCCCTATTCGGAGAAGAATAACGATATCTCCGACTGGGATCCCACCTCGCAATCCGTCTTCACGCTCAACCCCAAAGCAACGGCCGGCAACGGGATTGCGCCCACCAGCGGCAGCGGCGTCTATGGCAAGACTCTTGTCAATCCAGACCTGACCGACTTTGCGCCTCGTATTGGCTTCGCCTATGCGCCACTTTCCAAGTTGTCCGTCCGCGGCGGATTCGGCACAGGCTATGTGCATTACACGCGCGCGGGTTCCGGCGACATCCTGGCCATCAACGCCCCGCAGGCGCAGTTTGCCACCGTCAGCCAGATCACCCCAACCAAATCCAATCAGTGCTCCTCCCCGCTCCCCTCCCAGATCATCGCCACCGGAACCACAACGGAAAGCTGCTACGCCACCGCGTCTCAAGGCTTCCCGTCGGCCCTGGTCACCAGTTTCAATCCGGCCACCGATAACATCACCTGGGTGCCGAAAAACACGCGCGATAGTTATGTGGAAAATTACTATCTTGCCCTGCAACAGCAGATCACCAAAAACAGCCTCGTGGACATCGCGTATGTCGGTAACCATGGCGTCAAGCTGCAGGGCTTTGTCAATGGCAATCAACGCAACATCCTCGACTCAGCCTCCAGCAGCGCCTACACTTACTCGCGTCCCTTTGGCAATTGGCCTTCGGATATCACGGAGGCGCTCAACGAGTTCTATTCCCATTACAACGCATTGCAGGTGCGCTATGAGCAGCGCATGGTCGCCGGCCTGACTTTGCTCAACAGCTTCACCTGGGAGCACTCGCTGGATAACGCCAGCGCCTCGCTCGAAGGCAATACGCCTTCCGTGCAGGACGCCAACAACCTCAAAGCCGACTATGCGCAATCGGACTACAACCTGCCGATTGCCGATATCACCAGCCTGGTCTACGATCTCCCCTTCGGGCGCGGCCGCACCTTCGGCCAAGGGCTCAACCCCCTGGCCAATACGGTCCTCGGCGGATGGCAGGTAAGCGCAAACAACACCATGCAGGCCGGTACGCCCTTTAACATCACGTACGGTCCAAACTCCGCCCAGCTTGCCTCCACCCAAATCACGGCCAACTACCGCGGCGTCAATCTCTATCGTCCCAACCGCGTGGCCGGCGTGCCTCTCACACAGGGACGCAGCATTCGGCAAGCCAACACCGGATATGTGCAGTACATCAACTACAACGCCATCACACTGCCCGCAATCGACAATGCCAATGGCGCTGTTCAGTCGCCCTTCGGCAACATGTCCCGCAACCCGGGCCGCACGCCGGCGTTCTATCAGACCGACCTCGACCTCAACAAACGTTTCGCTACGCCGATTGAAGGTATGCATGTCGAGTTCCGTTCTGAACTCTACAACGTCTTCAACCACACCAACCTCTACCTGCCAAGCAATAGCCCAGGCGGCACGCAGGGTGGAACCCCGACAACCAACGGCTTCATCACCAGCACCTTCACCCCGCGCGTGATCCAGTTCGCGTTGAAGGTCATCTACTAAAGATTTCAAGGGATGCAAGCGGCCTGAGAAATCAGGCCGCTTGTTTTTTGCGCCCGTCATAGAAGAGAAATACTCGTTCCAACAACTTTTTCCTGGGAATCGGGAATCTCCGGAGGCGCTGCTTCATCAAAGGTGTGCAGTTCAATCTGAGAGGGAGACCCGCTAATGACCTTATCCGCTCATGAAGTGAATACTTTGAAGCAAGCCCCCGCGGCAGAGGGCGTGTTGCCCGCCGTGCTGAACCGCTGGAGCCCGCGCTCCTTTGCCGAACGCGATGTGAGCGCAGAAGACCTGAAGAAAGTTTTTGAAGCCGCCCGCTGGGCCGCTTCTTCCTACAATGAGCAGCCGTGGCGCTACCTGGTGGGCACGCGCGGCTCGGAAACCTACAAGAAGATCTTTTCTACCCTGATCGGCTTCAACCAGGGATGGGCAGGCACGGCGCCGGTGCTGATTCTGGGCGTGGCGAGCACGAAATTCACCCACAACGGCGCGCCCAATGGCTATGGGCTTTATGACCTGGGAGCGGCTTCGTCTTACCTGACGCTGCAAGCCTCCGAGCTGGGCTTGAAAACCCACCAGATGGCCGGCTTTGACCAGGCGGCCGCGCGCAAGGCTTTTGAGATTCCCGAGGATTACGCGCTGGGCGCGGTGATTGCGCTGGGCTACCAGGGCGAGCCGGCGGCGCTGGGGCACGAGCAGATGATCTCGATGGAGATTGCTCCGCGCGAGCGCAAGCCGCTGAGCGAATTTGTTTTGTCCGGCTGGGGCGAGCCCGCCGAACTGGGCTAGAGCAGGCTGCAAGAAGAGTCGATCCGTTGGGACGCGGGGGTTGAACCCCCGCAGACCCCGGGCCATTGGAACAATTCCGCAAACCAACCCCATCAAAGCAACCCAAGCCGAGGGAAGCCTTGGCGATTTACCTGTTGACATTCAGCCTATGCGCGCGCAACGTATATGTTGAAAGACAACAGGAGAAGCAATGGGCGAGAACAAATCCGATGTTCTGCAGGGGACGCTGGACCTGATGGTGCTGAAGACCCTGGAGTCGATGGGGCCGCTGCACGGCTACGGGATTGCGCGGCGGATAGAGCAGGTGAGCGACGACGCGCTGACGCTGAACCAGGGGACGATTTATCCGGCGCTGCTGCGGCTGGAGCAGAGGGGCTGGATCAAGTCGGAGTGGGGCACGTCCGAGAGCAACCGGCGCGCGAAGTTCTATTCGCTGAGCCGCATCGGGCGCAAGCAGATTGAAAAAGAAACCGAGGACTGGGAACGCATAGCCGCGACCATGGCGCGGTTTCTTGCGCCGTCGAATTAGGAGCCGGAAATGGACCTGCTACGGATTCTGCTGAGCCGTTGCGCGGCTCTCTTCCGGCGGAAAGAGCTGGATGCGGAACTGGACGAAGAGCTGCAGAGCCACATCGACTTCGCCTTTGAGGAAAATGTTGCACGCGGCCTGAGCGAAGAAGAGGCGCGGCGGGCGGCGCTGGTGCGGTTTGGCGGCGTGACGCAGACCAGGGAGGCGTACCGCGTGCGGCGAGGCATGCCGTTCCTGGAACAGATGGTGCGGGACGTGCGGTTCGGATTGCGGCAGTTGCGCAGGTCGTCCGGCTTTGCCGTGACGGCGATTTTGACGCTGGCGTTGGGGCTGGGCGCGAACACGGCGGTGTTCTCACTGATCAATGCGCTGATGCTGAGGCCGCTGCCGGTGCCGCATGCGGAAGAGCTTGCAGTTTTGCGCATCGACCGCTCAGATCAGAAGGCTCCCAGTTACTTTTTTTGCGGTCCGGTGTTTCGCGCGCTGGAGAAGCGCCACGAGGCCTTCCAGGATTCCGCCGCGTTCGCGGATTTCACCTTGCAGGTGCGCAGTGGTTCCGGAATCGCGGTAATTCCAGGCGCGCTGGTCAGCGGAGAGTTCTTTCACGCGTTGCAAACGCAGCCGCTGCTGGGCCGGGTTCTGACGCCGATGGACGACCAGCCCGGTGGAGGGGGGACGGGATTTGGCGTGGTGATCAGCGAGGGCTTCTGGCGAAGCTGGTTCAACAGCGCGCCGGATGTGGTGGGCCGCAAGCTGACGATTGCCAATTCGCCTTTCACGGTGGTGGGCGTGATGCCCAAGAGGTTCATCGGAGCGGACGCGACAGAGCGTCCGGAGATCTATGCGCCACTCTGGGCGGAGCCGGTGATCCATGCTCCGTTCAACATGACTGCCGCCGGTTACCGCATCTCGTGGCTTAGAGTGGTTGCCCGCCGCGCCCCCGGCGTTTCCCTGGAGCAGGCGAATGCCGCGCTGCGGGCGGCGTCGAATCCTATTCTGGATGAGTCGGTTCCGGATGCGACGTGGGTCAAGGCGCAGCGCAGCAGGCATTTTCAATTCGCCGCCGAGCCAGGGACCGAGGGGTATTCAGATCTTCGCTCGGCCTTTAAGAAGCCGCTGATTGCGGTGTTTTCTATGTGCGGGGCAATGCTGCTGCTGGCGTGCTTGAATCTGGCCAGCCTGCTAATGGCGCGGGCGGCGGCGCGGGAACGCGAACTGGCAACGCGGCTGGCGATGGGCGCGACGCGCGGGCGGCTGATCCGACAGCTTATGATGGAGAGCCTGCTGATCGCTGTGCTGGGAACGGCGGCTGGCCTGGCGGTGGCCCCGCTCGTCAGCCGGTCCCTGGCTGCGCTGCTGGTGGGGAGGAGCCGGTTTACGACGCTCGATACCTCGCTGGACCTGCGCGTGTATCTGTTTGCTGTGCTGATTGCGGCTTTGGCGACGGTCTTGGTCGGATTGATTCCCGCGCTGCGGGCCACATCCGGGAACTTGAACGAGCAGATCAAGAATGGCTCGCACGCCGCATCGGCGCAGGAGAGAAAGCGCTGGCTGCCGCGGGTGCTGTTGGGCCTGGAAGTGGCGCTGGCGCTGATGTTGGTGGTGGGCGCGGGACTGCTGGGAACGAGCCTTTCGCGGCTCTATCACACTGGGTTGGGGTTCGAACCCAAGGGCGTTATCAATCTCGACCTGGACATGAAACATCAGCCGCTGGACGGCGAAGCGCTGGTGCGCTGGTATCAGGCCTTCGGCGATGCACTGGGACATCAGCCAAGGGTGAAAAGCGTGAGCTTTGCAAGCGTCATTCCGCTGAGCGGGGGCTGGTGGGACGGCGATTTTCACACACCGCTCAGTCACGGCGATCGCGAAATCTATATGAATGCCGTTGCTCCCGCATACTTTCAAACCATGCGCATTCCGATTGCGGGCGGGCGCGACTTCCAATGGAGTGACACGCGCACGTCAAGCCCGAAGATCATTTTGAGCCGGTCGGCGGCAAAGACCCTTTTCTCCGGCCAGAATGCAATCGGACAGCAGGTAATGGGTGAGGAAAAGAAAATCTATGAAGTGATCGGCGTGGTTGGCGACACCCAATACGCGTCGATCAAGGAAGCTGCGCCGGCCGAGGCTTACTTGCCGATTACGCAGGACGATAGCAAAAAACCCTCGTATGCGGCGGTGGTGCGGATGGAGGGCTCAGCGGTTCCCTTAGCGGCTGCGGCCCGCGCGCTGGCGGCGCGGATGGCGCCAGAGATACAGCCTCCGGTCATGACGACGATAAGCGACAATCTCGATGCCTCGATCAAATCGGAACGGATGATGGCTCTGCTGGCGGCTTTCTTTGCCGGTTGCGCCTTGCTGGTGACGGCCATTGGTCTCTATGGGACTTTGGCGTACGCGACGGCGCGGCGAACCAGTGAGATCGGCATCCGCATGGCGTTGGGGGCGCGGCGGGCGCAGGTGGTGGGGATGGTCTTCCGCGAGAATGCGTGGATTGCGGTGGTTGGATCGCTGGCGGGGTTGGGCGCGGCGTTGTTGGCTTCGCGCATGCTGGCTTCGTTTCTCTATGGCACCTCGGCACGCGATCCGTGGGTGATGGCGGCTTCCGTGGGAGCGTTGGCGGTGATTGCCAGCGCTGCCTCGCTGGTGCCCGCCGTACGCGCGGCGCGGGTTGAGCCGATGACGGCATTGCGAACAGAGTAGGAGTGATGAAGATGGATCGATTGCGCATTCTATTGAGCCGTTGCGTAGCTCTCTTTCGGCGGCAAAAACTGGACGAAGAACTCGACGAAGAGTTGCAGAGCCACATCGCATTCGCCTTTGAAGAGAACCTTGCGCGCGGCCTGAGCGAAGACGAGGCGCGACGGGCAGCACTGGTGAAGTTTGGCGGAGTAACGCAGACCAGGGAGAAATATCGCGTGCGGCGGGGCGTTCCGTTCCTGGAACAGATGGCACGCGACGTGCGGTTCGGATTGCGGCAGTTGAGGAGGTCGCCCGGCTTTGCCGTGACGGCGATTCTGACGCTGGCGTTGGGTCTGGGCGCGAACACGGCGGTCTTTTCGCTGATCAATGGATTGATGCTGCGGCCACTGCCGGTGCCTCATGCGGATGAGTTGGCCGTGGTGCACTTCTCGGACGACGACAGCCCGTTCAACAGCTTTTGCGCACCGTTGTTTCGCGCCCTGGAAAAACGGCATGATGCGTTTCAAGCGGTCGCTGCCTATTCGAACAGAAAATTCGAGGTGCGTGGAAGCTCGGGCAACGTAGAGGTTCCCGGCGAACTTGTGAGCGGCGAGTTTTTTCAAGCTCTTCAAACACCGCCCTTGTTAGGCCGGGCTCTGACGCCGCAGGACGACCAGCCGGGCGGAGGAGCGACGGGATTCGGCGTGGTGATCAGCGAAGGCTTCTGGCGGAGCTGGTTCAACGGCGCGCCGGACGTGGTGGGTCGGCGGCTGACCATTGCCAATGCGGCGTTTACCGTCGTGGGAGTCATGCCTAAGCGGTTTATCGGGGCCGATCCGCTGCACCGTCCTGAGATTTATGCGACGCTCTGGGCCGATCCGGTGATTGACGCTCCGTATAACAACATCGCCGGCGGCTACCATGCCTGGTGGCTCGAGGTGATTGCCCGGCGCAATCCAGGCATCGCGCTCGAGCAAGCCAATGCCGCGCTGCGTGCAGCGTCGAATCCGGTGCTCGACGAGGCGATTCCCGACCCCAAGTGGATTCGTGATGAGCGGGCTCGCCATTTTCAGTTTTATGCCGAGCCGGGGTCGAAGGGCTATTTGTATCTGCGCAGGCAATTTCGCAAGCCGCTGTTGGCGGTGTCCACACTGTGCGTAGCCATTCTGCTGCTGACCTGCCTGAACCTGGCCAGCCTTCTGATGGCGCGGTCCGCGGCGCGGGAGCGGGAGTTGGCGACGCGGTTGGCGCTGGGGGCGACGCGCAGGCGGCTGATCCGGCAGCTCCTGGTGGAGAGCTTGCTGATTGCGGTGATGGGAACGCTGGCGGGAATGGCCGCAGCGCCAATGGTGAGCCGCTCGCTGGTTGCATTCGTGCTGGGTAACGACGAACGCAATGGAACGCTCGATACATCGCTCGATCTGCGCGTGTTTCTGTTTGCGGCTTTGACGGCGGTTGTGGCGGCTTTGCTGATCGGACTGGTTCCGGCGCTACGTGCGACCTCACAGAATCTAAGCGAGCAGATCAAAAATGGGTCGCTGGCACGGACGCCGCGGGAACAAAGGCGCTGGCTGCCGCGAGTTCTGATGGGCCTGGAGGTGGCGTTGGCGCTGATGCTGGTGGTGGGCGCAGGACTGCTGGGAACGAGCCTGACGCGGCTTTATCGTACGGGGTTGGGATTCGATCCAAAAGGTGTGGTGAACCTCAACCTGGAGATGGGTAAACAGAGTCGGGATGGCGAAGCGCTTTTCCGCTGGTACCGGGATTTTAGCGATGCGCTGAGCCATCTGCCGGGAGTCAAAAGCGCGAGCTTTGTCAGTAATATCCCGCTGAGCGGAAGTACCTGGACGTTCGGTATTCACAAGGCATCCATTGGCGCCGATGAGCAGATGATGTATATGAATGCCGTCGCACCGGGCTACTTTCAGACCATGCGTATCCCCATGGTGAATGGGCGCGACTTTCAGTGGTCGGACATGCCGGCGACGGGACAAAAGATGATTCTGAATCGGAGCGCGGCAAAGCTGCTTTTTCCGGAACAGGAAGCGATAGGCAAGATTGTCAACGACTGGAAGAACAGGCCTTACCAGGTGATCGGCGTAGTGGCCGATACTCGGTACGCATCCATCCAGAAGGAAGAGCCCGCCGGGGGCTATGTACCGATCGCGCAGGTTGAGGGGAATAAGCCTTCCTACACAGCTGTGGTGCGGCTGGAGGGATCGGCAACTCCGTTTGCTTCGGCGGCGCGGGCGCTGGCGGCGCGGATGGCGCCGGAGATACCACCTCCGACCATGACGAGAATGAGCACCGTTCTGGACGCTTCCATCGGCGAGGAGCGAATGATGGCCTTGCTGGCGGCGTTCTTTGCCGGATGCGCGCTGCTGGTGACGGCCATTGGCCTCTATGGAACGCTGGCGTATGCCACTGCACGGCGCACCAGCGAGATCGGTATTCGCATGGCGCTGGGGGCGCGGCGGGCGCAGGTGGTGGCGATGGTCTTTCGCGAGAATGCGTGGGTTGCTCTGGGAGGATCGCTGGCGGGGCTGGTTGCGGCCTTGCTGGCTTCGCGGATGCTGGCTTCGTTTCTCTATGGCACATCGGTGCGCGATCCGTGGGTGATGGCGGCTTCCGTGGCGGCGTTGACGGTGATTGCCAGCGCCGCCTCGCTAGTGCCCGCAGTGCGCGCCGCGCGGATTGAGCCAATGACGGCGCTGAGGGCGGAATAGGGCGGGGGACGGCCGCGAAGTTCGCTATTCTAGGCTGCATGAGAATCGCCACGCTTCGCGGACTGTTTGTCCTTTTCAGCTGCTTGATCGCGGCCGGGATTGGCATGGCTTTTGCCCAGGCGCAACCGGCTGCCGTGACGCTGCTGCCTGAGGTGGTGGAGGCTGGGTCGCCGGTGCTGATTCAGGTGCAGGCGGGGCGCGACGCAAGCGTTACGGGCGAGTGGCTGGGACGGAAGATCGAGTTCTTTCCGGGCCGCGGCGGGCAGGGATGGTTTGCTCTGGCCGGGGTGGATGTGGAGGGGGCTGTGGGGCCTTCTGCGCTGAGTATCACGGTGCGAACTGGAAGCACCACGCGAGATCTGAGCCGCGAAGTCGAGATCCACGCCGCGCACTACCGCACCGGCGCCTTGACCGTGGCGCCGAAGTTCGTGGAGCCCGCGCCTGAGGACACGGAACGGATCAAGGCGGAAACCGAGCTCAAGGCGAAGGTCTTTGCGGAAAGCGCAGAAGAGCCGCTGTGGACGGGGAGCTTTGACGCGCCGGTGACCGCAGCGCCGACCGACAGTTTTGGCACCCGGCGGATGTTCAACGGCAAGTTGGCCAGCATTCACAAGGGGATGGATTTTCGAGCTGCGACGGGAACGACGGTGCGGGCCGCGAATGGCGGGGTGGTGGTGTTGGCGCGGGGGCTCTACTACGAGGGCAACTGCGTGGTGATCGACCACGGGCTGGGGCTCTACACGCTCTACATGCACCTCAGCCGGATCGATGTGCGCGAAGGGCAGCGCGTTGCGACCGGGAACAGGCTGGGGTTGAGCGGCGCGACCGGACGGGTGACAGGGCCGCACCTGCACTGGGCCGTGCGCTGGCAGGGAGCGTATCTGGACCCTGCCAAGCTGCTGCGGATGAAGCTGAGTGGGGTGCGTTAGCCTGCATTTCTTAAGGGGGGCGCAAACCGCCGGAATTCTGGGGCTGGCATGGTTATCGGAGGACCGGGAGGTCCTCCGTACAGCCGACCGGGAGGTCGGTGTTACTCGTTCTTGCTGTCCAAAATGCTAGCCGCGATTTCTCACACGGATCGATTCTGTGGGGGGCGGTGGATTTTGGCAGGGGTAGAGAGCGATGAACGGCTGGCAATCTGCTCGGCGATAGGTTCGGCGGGTGTTTCGAAGGGCTGATTT